>CDZK01021443.1_pt1 | contig 65459 bp, 49 predicted proteins | sample 557401 | NCBI WGS metagenome assembly CDZK01 (sample SAMEA3182108, study PRJEB8094) | gut metagenome | biome: human; feature: gut; material: Stool; isolation source: human stools | place: Canada | collected 2013-04-25 | reverse complement strand
GTTCTATTCCAATGCCTGTAGCTTTCATTCCGTCCAAGCACGTTCCACAAGTATAGTCAAAGATGAACAGAAGTAGAAACCAGAACTTATCTATATCAACTCCCAAACCTTTCAATGTATTCTGTATGTCCTCATTGGCTATATAATCTTCGTATGTGAAATTACCATATAGTTCATTCTGATTGTATCTTCTTATGAATAGGGGTAAGGCGGTAGTGCCGCAGACGTATCTTTCTCCTGTGGCTGGGTCTATATCTACGTCTGGAACATATTTAACGGCTATGGCTTCCATGTATTCCAAACGAGTATCAATGCTTATGTAATCTTCCTTTAGCTTCTCCATAATTATTAGTTTAAGGCAAAATTAAAAAATAATCCCCACCTGCATTGCTACAAGTGAGGAATTTGTGGATAGGATATGCTTTAGTAATCAGAAGCTCCTGTAAACGTATCCATGAGTTTATCCATCTGCTCACCTATGCACTTGTCTATCAGCTTTGCATAGTGGGCAGTCATTCGTGTATTGGTATGTCCTAACATCTTAGAAATAACTTCCAGCGATATGTTATTGGCTAAAGTAATTGTACTTGCAAAGGTGTGCCTACTTGTGTGGAATAGAACCCCCAAAGCACCCGTCGGCAAACAAGTAAAGATAAAACGTAACCCGTTTGAAATGAGCGGTTTTTCACTATTCTGCCAAATGCCGGAAACGCAACGGAGTGCGGAATATTGAGCCATTTCAGTTACCAAGCCGTTAGCTGTCAGTTACCGAAGCAAGGACAGGTAACATACGGAAAATGAAATTGTTGCAAGCCCGTGCCGATTGTGCCGATACGCACCGTTCTGCAAATCAATGGACGCTTACTCATAAATTAATTTTGCGACAAAAACAGTAAGCGTATGAAAATTGAAAAATTCAAGGTGCTGCTCTACCTGAAAAAGAGCGGAACGGACAAGTCGGGCAAAGCCCCGATAATGGGAAGGATAACGGTGAACCGCACGATGGCGCAGTTCGGATGCAAGCTGTCGTGCAAGCCGGAGTTGTGGAACGCAAGGGAAAGCCGTCTGGACGGCAAGAGCCGCGAGGCGGTGGAAACCAACGCGAAACTGGACAAGTTGCTGCTTGCGGTCAATGCGGCGTTTGATACGTTGGTGGAGCGTGGGCAGGACTTTGACGCTACGGCGGTCAAGGACTTGTTCCAAGGCAGCATGGAAACGCAGATGACACTGCTGCGGATGACCGACCGCATCTGCGAGGATTTGAAGGCGCGTATCGGCATCGACCGTGCCAAAGGAACATACCCCGGCTATTACTACATGAGAAAGACGCTGGGCGAGTTCATCCCGTGGCAGTTCAAGATGAAGGACATCGCTTTCGGGCAGCTTACCGAACAGTTCATCCACGACTACCAGAACTTCGTGATGGACGTGAAAGGATATGCCGTGGATACGGTGCGCCACTATCTTGCCATATTGAAAAAGGTATGCCGCATCGCCTACAAGGAGGGCTATGCCGAAAGATGCCATTTCGCCAACTTCACCCTGCCGCAAAAGACGGAACGGACACCGAGGGCGTTGAGCCGCGAGGACTTCGAGAAGATACGCGACGTGGAGATACCCGCATGGCGCACCACGCACATCCTCGCCCGTGACCTCTTCCTGTTTGCCTGCTATACGGGAACCGCCTATGCGGATGCTGTGAGCGTCACCCGTGAGAACCTCTACACCGACGATGAGGGAAGCCTCTGGCTGAAATACCGACGCAAGAAGAACGAACTTCGGGCAAGCGTGAAGCTGCTGCCCGAAGCACTCGCCCTGATAGAGAAGTACCATGACGACAACCGTCCTACATTGTTCCCGATGATACACCACCCGAACCTCCAACGGCACATGAAATCACTTGCCGTACTTGCAGGAGTAAGCGGACGCTTGTGCTATCATCAGGCACGTCACTCCTTCGCCTCGCTGATTACGCTGGAAGCCGGAGTACCGATTGAAACCATCAGCCGGATGCTCGGGCATTCCGATATAACCACCACGCAGGTCTATGCCCGTGTCACCCCGAAAAAGCTCTTTGAGGACATGGACAAATACATTGAGGCGACCAAGGACTTGAAACTTGTTTTGTAACCAATTAAAATCAATAACCTAAAAACATTGCAATTATGCGCAGTACATTTTCCATATTACCGTATATCAACCGAAACAAGGTGAAGGCTGACGGCACGACCGCCGTCCTGTGCCGCATCACCATAGACGGCAAGAGTTCCACGATGGCGACGGGCATCTATTGCAAACCCGAAGACTGGAACAGCAAGACGGGAACCATCCGCACCGTCAGAGAGAACAACCGCTTGCAGGAATTCCGCAAGTCCGTAGAGCTTGCCTACGATGAAACATTGAAGAAACAGAACGTGGTGAGTGCCGAACTGCTGAAAAATACGTTGGCGAAAAGGGCGGTCATCCCCACCAAGCTGTTGCAGATGGGTGAAAGGGAACGCGAGCGGCTGCTCGCCCGTTCAAAGGAGATAAATTCCACGTCCACCTACCGCCATTCGGGATATTATCAAAAATACCTGAAAGATTACCTTACCTCGTTGGGCAAGGAGGACATCGGGTTCACCGACATCACAGAGGACTTCGGCAGTTCCTATAAAGCCTTTCTGAAACGCTACAAGAACTTCAGTCCCTCACAGACGAACAAGTGCCTCTGTTGGCTGAGCAAATTGGTGTACCTTGCCGTGGATTACGAGATACTCCGCGCCAACCCGTTGGAGGACATGGAATACGAGAAGAAGCCCGCGCCGAAGCACAGGCACATCAGCCGTGCGGAACTGAAAGCCATCCTTGAAACCCCGATGCTCGACCCGTTGCAGGAGCTGGGGCGGAGGGCGTTCTTGTTTTCAAGCTTCACGGGACTGGCGTATGTGGACACCATGCTGCTCCATCCGCACCACATCGGCAGAACAGCGGACGGCAGGCGTTACATCCGCATCAACCGCAAGAAAACCAACGTGGAGGCGTTCATCCCCCTGCACCCGATAGCGGAACAGATACTCGACCTTTACAACACCACGGACGACACCAAGCCCGTGTTCCCACTTCCGAGCCGTGACGAGATGTGGTTCGAGATACACGAGCTGGGCGTTGCGATAGGGCGGAAAGAAAACTTGTCCTACCATCAAAGTCGGCACTCCTTCGGAACGTTCTTAATTTCAGAGGGCATACCCATCGAGAGCATCGCCAAGATGATGGGCCACTCCGGAATAAGAACCACCCAACGGTACGCGGAGGTTACTGACAAGAAAATATCCAAGGACATGGACAACCTGATGGCTTTCAGACGTGCCTATGGAACAGGAGCGTCAAGGGAAAAGAAAACAAAGGACACCTTAACGAACAAGGAGGAATGAAAATGGAACGTGGAATAATTACAATCAGCGAAAACAGTGCGGTCACTATTCCGACCGTTCCCGTTTGGATGACGCAGCAGGAAATGTCCGATGCATTCAATGTGTTCGGCTGCGACATCCGCAGGGCAATCCGTGCCATTTACAAGAATATGGAGTTGTTGGAAAGCGACACCATGCGCTACGTCAGGCAGGACAACGGGATAAGCTATGATGTGTACAGTCTTGAAATGGTGATAGCTATTGCCTTCCGGCTGCGGACTAAGGAATGCATGGCTTTCAGGCGGTTTGTCATGAGGAAACTGTATGCCGCCAGTCGGAAAGAACCTCTATGTTTGTTCTTTTCGCCAACGGCATATCATAGCTGTTGATATAAAGGATATACGACCAGACACGGTAAGGAATACGACCTGATGCCCTTTGGTCGTATTCCTTTTACGATGCTATCTGAACGCTTTCCGGTAATTTGCGGCAAGCATCCGCTCGATGTCCGATTCCTTGTAGAGAATCTTGCCGCCCAACTGGTAATAGGCTATCATCCCGTTGTTGCGATAGTCCTGCAAGGTACGGCGGCTCACTTTCAGCCGTGCCGACATCTCCCTGTCCGTCAGGAAGCGTTCACCGCCCAAAGTCGGACGGCTGTTTGCCACGAAGTTCTCGATGCCGTCCAGCAGACGGTCAAGCGTGTCGCCGAACTGGGCGACCAGCGCATGGTTCTTGTTAATCATTTCACTCATTGTTTCATTGGATTTAGTGGTACAATCATAATCAAACGGCTTTGTCCGCCCGTTTACGCTCCACAGGCTTGACGATACGCATCACGTCCTCCGGCTTGTAAAACACCTTGTGGTTAATCTGCGAATAAGCCAGCGTGCCGTTATCACGCAGCGTCTGTAAGGTGCGCGGACTGATGTTCAACTGTTGGCAGACCTCTTGGTTGTCCATCCAGCGGTTTAATGACTTGCTTCCTTGTTTGGCAAGGAGTTCGTTCACACGGTCTGAGAAACGGCTGAACTTCGCCGCCATTTCCTCAAACGCCTCTTTCTGAAAAATCAATACTTCCATTGTCGATACTGTTTTTTATGTTAATACTCGGTTTTGGACGCAAAGTAAATGAGCATTACGCATCAAACGATGGGTTGGCACAATCGTGGCAGCTTGTGGCAGGGAGTGGCGTTATCCGCCGACCCCGTGACGGCTGTTCCAAGCGTCCGTGATGCAAAGGAAAGCGAAGTCCGGCACAATCCAACCGCTTCGCACCTGCGTGGCAGCATTTGGCATCGGTGTGGTAGCCTGTGGCGTTCATCAGGTTCAAATAAGCCTGCTAATAAACCTGAGCTTGATGTAGAATGAAGTAAGACTTTATTTTATGGAATAGGATTGATTTGAAGAAACATAAAAGCTAACCCATCAAGGAGAAGTTTTGATGGGGAGCAGGTTTGTGTTTCGGGCATACCGAAACGGTTTGCTCCCCATGTTTTGGAAGACGCAAAATCCCTAAAAATAGGTATTGCACGACAATTTCAAGCCTTATACCTTTGCAAAAAATTAAAAACAGACATTGTTCGTTATAAATGCAAGTGCTGAAAGAGGACATAAGGGGTCGGATATTGACGATTGCCAGACAGCAATTCGAGAAGAAAGGCTATTCCAAGACTTCCATGCGCGAAATAGCGGAATTGTCGAGTGTTGGTGTTGGGAATATCTATAACTACTTCACAAGCAAAGATGAATTATTCCGTGAAGTGGTCCGTCCTGTTTTGTGCGCTTTGGAAGCCATGCTGCAAGAACACCACGGCATACGGGGCGAAGATATTATGATGATGCGGTCGGAAAAATACCTGAAATCCTGCATTGACGAATATGTTTCGCTTATAGACAAACACCGTTCGCTAATGGAAATACTGTTGTTCCGTGCGCAAGGTTCTTCATTGGAACGCTTCCGTGAGAATTATACCGACCGTTCCACGGAATTAGTTAAGGCGTGGTTCGCGTCCATGCAGCGGAAACATCCCGAAATCAATACGGCTGTGTCCGATTTTATCATTCATTTGCATACGGTATGGATGTTCACGATGTTCGAGGAGCTATTGATGCATTCCGTACCCCGGCAAGAGATGGAGGCTATTTTGCACGATTATATCCTGTTTGAAATCCAAGGTTGGAGGGCTATTATCAAGATATGAGATACAGACAACGTACATACGAACATTCAACCGCATCAGAACGGTTGGTAAGGAGGAAATCTTCACGGAGGTTTCCTCCTTTTTTTATGAACAATTCTGAATATCGTTCACTATTAAACACTCCAAAAATATGAGACAGAAATACGAGTTTAAGAGTATTGTAGCGGAAACATTGCTTATTCCGCTATACATGAGAGCCAAAGAAAGTCGCCGGAATAATCCCATTCTATATGACAAGGCTGCGGAATGGCTGGCGGACAGTTTGGAATACGATTATTCCCAGTTCGACGGGGCAAAGTTGAGCGAAGTGGGATGCGTGGTGCGTGGATGGTATTTTGACTGCGCTGTGCGCCGATTTATTAAAGCACATTCGCATCCGGTCGTGGTCAATGTGGGATGTGGACTGGATACCCGTTTCCAGCGTATCGGAAGTCAGAAAGCAGTCTTTTATGATTTGGATTTGCCTGAGGTCATTGCTCTACGCCGGGATTTGATACCCGAACAGCCGGACAATGTCTATATTGAAGCGTCTTTGTTGGAGACCGACTGGATGGATGACTTGCGTCGGAAGCATCCCGATGCAGAATTTATCTTCATCGTGGAGGGGGTACTGATGTACTTCTACGAGAAGCAAGTAAAAGCCTTCCTGCATCACGTGGCAAACCGTTTCGGGGGAGGTGAATTGTGGTTTGACGTGTGCGGCACGATAATGAGCCGACATGGTGTGAAGCCCGATTCGCTCCGCAAACACGAGGCTCAAATCCGTTCCGGCATAAGCAACGGGTATGTGGTGGAACAATGGGAACCGTCTTTAAAGCTCATTGAACAGGCTAACTATATGAAGTTCTTCCGTTCACGCTGGGGATTCTTCTTCGGGCAGATATTGGGGCGCATCCCTTGGCTCTGCTACAAATTCAGTTCATTGCTCGGATATAAAATCACATCAAAATAGCGTAATAACAATGGAAAAGTCAAAAAAGAAAAAAGGTTTGTCCCGTCTGTTCGAGATAGCGGGACAAAGGAAAGGTCTGCTTATATTAGCAGGTCTGCTGTCGGCTGGCAGCGCGGTGTGTATGCTTGTGCCTTATTGGGCAGTTTATGAAATTTTGAAAGAGTTGCTGTCGAATGGCTCCAATCTTTCCGCTTTGGACGGAACGGACATGATGCGTTGGGGATGGATTGCATTTGGAGGGCTTGTTGGCGGATTGATATTGCTCTATGCCGCCCTGATGTCCTCACATGTGGCTGCATTCCGTATCTTGTATGGGTTGCGTGTCCGTTTGTCCGAGCATATCGGCAAGCTCCCGTTGGGGTATCTGAACAACACCTCTACGGGAGCCATCAAGAAAACAATGGACCAGAATATCGAGAAAATAGAGGGCTTCATCGCCCATACCATTCCGGATTTGGTCAATGTAATGGCAACGGTAGTGGTAATGCTGGTCATCTTTTTCTCGCTGGATGTGTGGCTGACAGTCGTGTGCCTGGCCGTTGTGGTGCTTAGCTTATTCCTGCAATTTTCCAATTTCATGGGAAAAAGGGCAAGGGAGTTCATGGCCATCTATTACGATGCGCAGGAAAATATGAGCGCGTCCGCCGTGCAGTATGTACGGGGAATGCCCGTCGTCAAGATATTCGGGCAAAGCGTCCGTTCGTTCCGTCAGTTCAATGCCGAGATTCAGGCATACAAGACATTCGCCTTGAAATGCTGTGACACCTACCAGAACGGGATGATTGCCTTTACCGTCTTGCTCAATTCGATGGTTACGTTTATTCTTCCTATGGGTATTCTGCTGTTGCAAGCCAGTCCGCAATCACTCTCATTGGCTGTGGTGTGGCTGTTTTTTATCATCATGGGACCGGGTATGGCTTCGCCCGTTTACAAACTGACTTTTTTAGGAGGGAATACGCGCGACATCAACGAAGGAGTAAACCGCATTGACCGCATACTGGAAAAGAAACCTGTGCCGGAGCCGGGACATCCGCAAGTGCCTGCTGCTTACGATGTAGAGTTCCGTCATGTATCATTCTTCTACGAAAACACGGAACAGGGAACACGAACGGAAGCCTTGCGTGATGTCAGCTTCAAAGCTCCACAAGGAAAGATAACCGCCCTTGTCGGTCCTTCAGGAAGCGGAAAATCAACGGTTGCCAACCTAATACCCCGGTTCTGGGATGTGGAGCAAGGGGAAATTTGTATAGGAGGCATTGACATTCGTCAGATAGATACGGCAAAACTGATGGACATGGTTTCATTTGTATTTCAAGACACTTTCCTTTTTTACGACACATTATATGAGAACATTGCCGTAGGTTCTCCAGATGCTACAAAAGAAAAGGTAATAGCCGCTGCGAAAGCTGCCCAATGCCACGATTTCATAGAGCGTTTGCCGCAAGGCTACGAAACAAGGATAGGCGATAAAGGTGTATTCCTGTCCGGCGGTGAAGCCCAACGGATATGTGTAGCTCGTGCCATATTGAAGAATGCTCCGATACTGGTGTTGGACGAAGCCACTGCCTTCGCTGACCCTGAAAACGAGCATAAAATGCAGATGGCTTTGCAGTCACTGATAAAGGATAAAACGGTCATTGTGATTGCCCATCGCCTTTCTTCCATCATCTCCGCACATCAGATTGTCGTCATGAAAGAAGGACGCATTGTGCAATGCGGAAAGCATGAACAGCTGTCCGTGACGGAGGGTGTATATAAAAATATGTGGGATGCCTATACGAGCGCATACCATTGGACATTGAACAAAAACTAAAAGCAATATGAGAAAGAAGAATTTCTTAAACAAGGTCTTGCAAAACACAAGTTGTCCGCAAGGATTTTGGGGACGGATGATTTTGCGAGGAATGAATTGTTTTCATGCATCTTTAGCTAATCGTGGCATGAAGCAAGTGGAATGGCAGCCGAATTGGAATGTTCTTGATATAGGCTGTGGCGGTGGTGCGAATTTGAAACGTTTATTGAATTTATGTCCGAAAGGAAATATCTACGGCATAGACCTGTCAGAAGAAAGTGTTTCATTCGCCCAAAAGTACAACGAAAAAGACTTGAATAAAAGATGTTTCATACAACAAGGGAATGTTTGTTCATTACCTTATGAGGATGGATTCTTTAATGCTATCACGGCTTTTGAAACGGTCTATTTCTGGTCGCCTGTAAACATAGCGTTGTCTGAAGTGGCGCGTGTTCTCCTAGAAGGAGGTTGTTTCCTTATTAGTCTGGAAGCGAGCGACCCCGAACTTGGAAAAATGTGGACGGAACGGATAGATGGTATGGTTGTCTATACTCCGGCAGAATTGGAAGAGCGGTTGCATGAAGCCGGATTTTCATCCATCAGAACAATCCGTAAAAAGGAAGAAATACATATTATAGCATATAAATAAAATAAGATATGAATGCAATAAAGAATATTACAATAGGTCACACGGAAAGACTTTACAAGCCGGTGGGTTACACCATGCTTGCCAACTTAGTGAATATAGTACCGTTTTGTCTTTCTATAGAAGCGATACGTATCATTTTCAGTGCATTTGACGGGAGCGGACAGCCGCTTGACACGACCCGCCTGTGGTGGATATTCGGCATTATGGCTGTTTATATGCTGGTCATGGCTTTGGCAGAACGGGCATCCTACCGAGCCAATTTTAGAGGAGCATACGAAATGAGTGCTTCCGGGCGTTTGTCGCTGGCGGAGCACCTGCGGAAACTATCGTTGGGCTTTTTGTCGAAACGTGATCCGGGTGATTTGTCGTCTATGCTTGTTACGGACTTCATGATGGCAGAAACCGGAATTTCGCACCACCTGCCCCAACTTATGGGTGCCATAGTCATGCCCGTACTGGCTTTTGCTTCGCTTGTATGGATAGATTGGAGGATGGCGGTCAGTATGTTTGCCGCCTTGCCGTTTGCCATGCTTGTCCTGTGGGCAAGCACAAAAGCACAACGAAGTCTAAGCGGCAGGCAAATTCAAGCGAAAATCAATGCAGGGAACCGGTTGGAAGAATACTTGCAGGGTATTCGGGTAATGAAAGCGTACAATCTGATAGGTGACCGCTTTGTTAGGTTGCACGATGCGTTTGCAGAACTTCGCCGTGCTTGCATCCGTCAGGAAGCCTTGTTAGGCCCGTTTGTTCTGTTGAGCATTACTCTGGTACGTGCCGGGCTGACAATGATGGTGCTATGCGGAACTTATCTTTTATTGGGAGGAAAACTTTCAATCCTTGTATTTGTGCTGTTCCTTGTGGTCGGTTCTCGTGTGTTTGACCCGCTGACTTCCGCACTGACAAACTTTACCGAGTTCCGCTATTTTTCCATTGCCGGTGGACGCATCCTTTCCTTGATGAACGAGCCGGAGATGAAAGGAGAACGGCAATCCCCGGCAGCGGGCGACATCCGGTTTGAACACGTATCGTTTGCCTATCAAGACAAGGAAGTGTTGCATGATATAAACATTACGCTTCCCAAAAACTCTTTGACGGCTCTTGTAGGTCCTTCTGGAAGTGGGAAAAGTACGGTGATGAAGCTTTGCGCCCGTTTCTACGACCCACAGAAAGGATGTATCTTTTTCAATGGTGTTCCGATGAATGAGATAAATCCAGAAAGTCTGATGAGCCACATCTCTATGGTGTTCCAAGATGTCTATCTGTTTCAGGACACCATACGCAATAATATCCGCTTTGGTAAAACTGACGCGACGGAAGAAGAAATTATAGCCGCAGCTAAAAAAGCCTGTTGCCATGACTTCATCATGCGGTTGCCCAAAGGATATGACACCTTGGTAGGCGAAGGCGGGTGTACCCTTTCGGGCGGAGAAAAGCAACGCATATCCATAGCCCGTGCCATGCTGAAAGACGCACAAATCATCCTGCTTGATGAAGCGACCGCCTCACTTGACCCCGAAAATGAAGTGGAAGTACAGAAAGCCATAGATGCACTCATCAAAGGGCATACTGTCATTGCCATTGCGCATAAACTTAAAACCATTAAGGGGGCAGACCAAATTATTGTGTTGGATAACGGACAGATAAAGGAAAAAGGTACGCATGAAACATTGATGCAGGCCGAAGGGTTGTATGCCCAACTATGGAATATTCAGGAACAAATTTCAGGTTGGAAACTGTAAAAGCGGCATAGAAATCAATGGGATGTCTGTTTTTATAAAGCAGGCATCCTTTCAAATAATAGATTCTTAAATGAATTTACGGAATAAAGTGTTAGTAGGATATTTTATCTTAGTTGTACTTATCGGCTTTATGGCATCAATTCTGATACACGAGCGACATCGAATATCAGAAATTGATTCACAAAACAGCGAAGTACAGCAAGCTATACGTGATATTCACAATGTCCATCGATATATCACTCGGCTTACCATGTTGGGAGAGAGTGTCATTGATTGGAACAGAACAGACTGTAGTCATTACCGTATCCAACGTCTGTGTACAGATAGCCTGTTACAAGCATTGAAGTTCCATTGTGCAGCATATGTGCATCCAGTGCAGATAGACACTCTTCGCTCTCTACTGGCAAGCAAAGAGGAACATCTGCGGCATATCATGTCGGTATTTGAACGGCAGGAAGAAACCGACAGCCTTTTGGTAAATCACCTGTCCGAAGTGGCGAAACGTGCAACCCGTGTACGCACCGTACAACAAAAGAAAAAAGGCATCGCAGGCTTCTTCGGCGGCAAAAAGACCGTGCAGGTGTTACCGTCAGCCAAAGAACTACACGAGTTCAGCGACAGCCTGATTACCTTGCAACGGAAACAGACGGCAGAAATGGACGCATACACCGACAGCCTCCGTGTCCGCAACCGGATATTAAACGTCCAATTGGATGGGCTGATAACAGAACTTAACGGACAGGCACAGAAGGCTTTTGTGCAGAAAGAGCGGAAGATAGCGGAGGCGCAAGCCGTGTCCGTCAGGCTGCTCACTGCTACCATATCAGCAACTATTATTCTGTTGTTCCTATCCTATCTCACCATCCATAGGGAACTGAAACGCAATGCGGACGAAAAAAGGAAACGTGAAGAGCTTATCGGCGAATTGCAGGAGAGCAACGCCCGGAACGAGGAACTTATACGCTTGCGGCGCAACCTCATACAGAACGTAAGCCATGAACTGCGTACACCTTTGACCGCTATCAGCGGCAATGCCGAACTTCTATTGAACGATGACAACAGGGATAGCCGTATGTGCCATGCGGAAACAATAAAGACTTCGGCAGGACGTATGGCATCCATGTTGAACAGCCTCTTGGACTATTTCAGGCTTGACAGCAGGAAAGTGACAATCCAATCCAAACCTTTCAAACTAAGTTTGATAGCGGACACACTCGAAACGGAATTTATGGCACAAGTCCAATCCAAACATCTGACCTTGACTATTCACAACCACGCAAGTGAAGTAGTGAACGGCGACAAGAACCGCATTTTGAGCATAGGCGGCAACCTGCTTTCCAATGCTATTAAATTCACAGACAGCGGTATCATCACGATGACAACCCAATACAAGGACGGTGTGTTTACGCTGGCGGTGGAGGATACGGGTACGGGCATCAGTGAAGGACAAAAGGAACGGATATTCAAGCCTTTCGAGCGGTTGGGCAATGCCGCCACGCAGGACGGTTTCGGGCTTGGTCTTTCCATCGTGAAACAGCTTGTGGAACTGATGGACGGGAGTATATCAGTGGAAAGCGAAAAGAACAAAGGCAGCAAGTTCACCGTTGTTCTTCCATTGCCGAAAACCGAAGGAACCGTAACGGACGGGAAGAAGGAGCAAGTGCCAGACATCATTTCAAATTACAACGTAATAGTGATAGACAATGACCTTGTGACGCTCGGCATGATACGGGATATGCTTGTGCAGAACGGTATAAACAGTGATGCTTGCCTAACGGTAGGAGAACTGACAGACAAAATGCGCAGTAAGGATTATGACCTGCTGATAACTGACCTGAAAATGCCGGACATGAACGGTTACGAGGTGCTGGAACTGTTACGCACGTCCGACATCGGCAACTCACGTACAATTCCCGTTGTGGCTGCAACGGCGACAGGTTTCATTACGGAGAAAGAACTGAAATCGGTAGGTTTCACCGCCATGCTCGGCAAACCGTTTTCCATCGCTGAACTGCTGAACGTGGTAAGCCAATATGCCAATAAAGAGCATAGACAACAGCCGGACTTCTCGGCTTTGCTCGCCTTTGGCGACAAACGACACACATTGGAACAGTTGGTTACGGAAACGAAAAAAGAAATAGAAGAAGTGCGGAAAGCTGCGGAGGCAAAGGACAGGGACGCGTTAGACGGTTGGATACACCACCTTAGAAGTTCATGGATGCTGATGAAAGTCGAACAGCCGTTGCAGGAATTATATGCCGCAATTCACAGCAACAATCCAACGGATGGAGAGATAGCCCATGCCGTCCAAAAGATATTGACACAAGGCAAACTGATTGTGGACTTGGCAAGAAAGGAGGCTGAACGATGGGAAGAATAATCGTCGTGGAAGACAATCTCACTTTTTCCGGCTATGTATGCAGGCTGTTGGCAAGCAAAGGCTTCCAGACCGTTAGCGCCTCCACCTGTAACAATGCCCGGAAACTGTTTGCTGGGATGCAGGAGGACGACATCGTGCTTGCCGATCTGCGCCTGAACGACGGTGACGGCATCCTGCTGTTGGAGGAACTTCGCAAGCAAGGGAAATGCAATCCCTACATCATCATGACGGATTATGATGAAGTGCCTACCGCCGTCCGGTCGATGAAGTCGGGTGCGGAGGATTATATCCCTAAAAAATTGTTGGAAATGAGCCTGCCTCCGCTCCTGAAAACCTTACGTGAAAGGATGGAACGGCACGAAACACCCATTTACGAACGGCAGAGCGCGGCTTTCCGTGAGATAGACCACAAGATAAAATTGGTCGCACCAACAAACATGAGTGTACTAGTGTTGGGTGAGAACGGAACGGGAAAGGAACACATCGCCGAGAAAATACATACAATGAGCAAACGGGCGGGCAAGCCCTTCGTGGCAGTGGACTGCGGTCTGTTGTCGAAGGAACTTGCCGCATCCGCCTTGTTCGGACATGAGAAAGGAGCGTTCACGGGCGCGGACACCAAACGGAAAGGCTATTGGGAAGAAGCCGACGGTGGCACGCTGTTCCTTGACGAGATAGGCAACCTGCCGTTAGAGGTGCAACAGATGATGCTCCGGGCATTGGAAAGCAAACGGTACAGACCCGTAGGGAGCAACAAAGACATGGCAGCTGACGTGCGCATCATTGCCGCTACCAACGAGGATATGCAGTCAGCAGTAGCCGAAAAGCGTTTCCGTCAGGACTTGTTCCATCGGATTAAGGAATACACGTTGAACATACCGCCGCTGCGTGAGTGTCGTGAGGACATTATGCCGCTCGCAGACTTCTTCCGTGAACTTGCAAACAAAGAGTTCGGCAAACAGGTGAAAGGCTTTGATGCGGAAGCAAGAAAGCGGATGCTCGTCCATCCGTGGAGCGGCAATGTGAGGGAGCTGAAAGGCACGGTACGCTCGGCGGTGCTGTTCACCGACGGGAATACGATAACGGCTGACAAACTGGATTTTGAAGAACCACTGCTGTCGGGAGAAACATCCTTGTCCTTGAAGAACGTGGTAATGGAAAAGAAGCAGATAATCCGTGCGCTGAAACAGGCGGACGGCAACCGCACTCTAGCTGCTGAACTGCTCGGCATCGGGCGCACCACACTATACGGCAAGATGAAACAATACGGCATCAAGTACAAGGAATAAGGCAAGATTGCCGCAGGTCAGAAACAGGTTGCCCGACTTCGGAGGAGCAACCCGGTGGCAAGGCTTTCGGGAGTAACCCGAAAGGTTTTGAGTAACTCAAAACATACCTTGCTGCTGCCACTTTTCGGCAGTAACCGAAAAGCCTTCGGGTAACTCGAAGGACACCTTGCTGATTTCTCGTGAAATCAATAATCCGTCAGCAAACGGATTGGAATTTGTGCTGTTATTTCGGCTCTAAAAGCATCGTTTCCCGATGCCTAAGCTGCCCAAAAGAAGAAAGGGGATGAGGGCGGTGTGCAAGCCTGCACCTTATTGAGATTACAGGGAACAAAGCTGGATTTTCATCCTTCTGAGAAACAGACAATAGTGTCAATTCGATGCCAATATGTGCCAATCACAGCCAAAACAGACATTAGACCAATAAGGAAATGCTATTTTGAGCAAATACATCCTCGCTTGTTCACAAGCTCAGCAAACCAATGATTTACAAAATCGACGATGAACAGAACCGGACAACCAAGAAAGTAATCCAATTCAGATAGGAAGCAACATAGTTTCAATGATATGCTGGTTTGCTGTCGTGTTGTTGTGCAGGTTTACAACAGCGAAACTTCAAATAAAGGTCTCAGCAATGGATTGTGGCTTTAGAGAGGTGGAGTTTGAATGATATAAATCGGTGGTACAAAATACATCCGTCTATCAACGTAGTAATAAAGCAACAAAAGAATGGTGCAATAAACAAAAGCATATAGGCATACGCACGCTGGCCTGCAAGCCTGCCCGCGCTCCAACCTGCCTGCCGTCCTGCTTGCCTGCCGGCACACAGACAGGCAAACCTACCAACAGGCTATTCGCAAATGGGCAGGCTCAAATATGATGTGGAAACGGTATGGAATTAAAAGCAAGACAGTGCGACTGATTTTCATCAGCAAGATGTGCAACAAATGTACAATAATGATAAGATGTTTGATTTTCTCTATTTTTCAGAGGAATAACTTTGGCAATGAAAGAGAAAAACACTACTTTTGCAAATGAGAAAAGCGTTCTTTTGATTGATGCAGAACATTGCAGAATAGAGAAACCCGCTGGTTTCCAAATCGTTACCTGTTAAGCTGACAATATTTGTAAGTCCCTTGTTTTCAATGAGTAAGACAAAGTAATATGTCTTCTTGTGTGAAATGTGATTCGTTTCTTGATGTCACACAAAATAGCTATATCCTTTAGGTATTTGTTTATATCTGCTGGGTCTTGGATAGGAAGCAATTTCTCTCCACCTTTGTACTTATCTAATATCAGTTTGGCAATAGGGAGTAGGGGAATGCGTGATAGAACTCCAGTCTTAACCCTGCGTTTCTTAATCCATATTCTGCCAGCATTATCCTTTTCAAAATGTTCTGGTGCTAAAGTTTTGATGTCAATGTAACTCAATCCAGTGAAGCACCCAAAGAGAAACATATCTTTGGCTCTCTCCAGTCTTGGTAGGGGAGTGTCAAAGTTGATAATCTTTCTCAGTTCTTCTTCATCCAAGAAATCTATTTCTACAGGCTCACGTTCTACCTTATAAGTAATGAATGGATTGGTAGCCATGTATGAGTTGGCTACTGCAAGATTGATAATCTTTTTGAGTAGCTTTAGGTGTTTGGTAGATGAATTTTGTGCCATTCTTTTGTCTATTCTTAGGAATGTATGAAAAGATTGGATAAAATTCAGATTTAATTCACGTAAGTATAAATCTTCTCTTTTGTATTTCTGCTGAACAAATTCTTTGAGTAGCCTTACTGTATAGACAGAAATCCAATAGGTCGCTTTAGAAACTCCATTACCCACCAGTTTTTCCTGTTCTTTGTTATGTTCTTCAAAGAGTTCAAACAGACTTTTTTCTTTGAGTGATTCTACCTTATCAAAATATGCGTCACGTAATAGTTCTGCTGTGATAATAAAACCTCTGTCTAACAATTCTGCTTCTTTCTGATAAAGTTTGGCTTTGATTGCTTTTAGATAATTGTTGAGGCTTTGAGCTTCTTCGTCTTTTCCTTTTACTTGTTGCTTGGTTTTATCCCAATTGCAGGATTTTACTCTTTTACCTGTAGAAAATGCACATCTTTCACCATTTACTGTGAGTACAATTTCTATTGATGCCGTACCATCTTTTCTAACTCTGCTCTCTCTTATGAAAAAGAGAATGGCGAATGAACTTCTTACCATAGTTTAATTATTTTAAATTAGACATTGGGAAGTCCTTTAAAATATTATATATCTTTCTGTTTATTAGGTAGATGAAGCGATTTTTGTGTGCAGTTTTGATAAAATATGAAATTGCACACAGATTGCACACAAAACATCCTCTTTTTAGCCCATTTTCAAGGATAATCAGCCGCTTCTTAACCTTAGAAAAATAAGCTCAAATAAAGCGATATTCAGCTTCAATTTCAGTATCTACCTGCAACTATTTACAAGAAGAAAAGCAAGTAAAAAGTAATAGGGAATTATCTTCTATCCCTGAAGTACAGACAAAATAAAAATCCCCATAACTCATGGAGTTACAGGGATTTATTATCTTGATTAAGTATAGAATTACTTATTCAAAGCAGTAGCAACGTCAACTGCACAAGCTACTGTACAACCTACCATCGGGTTGTTACCGATACCCAGGAATCCCATCATTTCTACGTGAGCAGGAACTGATGATGATCCAGCAAATTGAGCGTCTGAGTGCATACGACCCATTGTGTCAGTCATACCGTAAGAAGCAGGACCAGCAGCCATGTTATCCGGGTGAAGTGTACGACCTGTACCACCACCTGATGCTACTGAGAAGTAAGGTTTACCTGCAAGAACACGTTCTTTCTTGTAAGTACCTGCAACCGGGTGCTGGAAACGAGTCGGGTTAGTAGAGTTACCTGTAATAGATACGTCTACACCTTCTTTCCACATGATAGCTACACCTTCGCGAACGTCGTCAGCTCCGTAGCATTTTACTTTTGCACGAGGACCGTCAGAGTAAGCGATTTCACGAACAACTTTCAGTTCACCAGTGTAATAGTCGAACTGAGTCTGAACGTATGTAAATCCGTTGATACGAGAGATGATCTGTGCAGCGTCTTTACCCAGACCGTTCAAGATACAACGCAGAGGTTCTTTACGTACTTTGTCTGCTTTAGCAGCGATTTTGATAGCACCTTCAGCAGCAGCGAATGATTCGTGACCAGCCAAGAATGCGAAACATTTAGTTTCTTCGCGTAGCAACATAGCAGCCAGGTTACCATGACCAAGACCTACTTTACGGTCGTCAGCAACAGAACCCGGGATACAGAATGACTGCAGACCGATACCGATAGCTTCAGCAGCTTCAGCAGCGTTTTTGCAACCTTTCTTCAATGCAATGGCACAACCTACAACGTAAGCCCATTTTGCATTTTCGAAGCAGATAGGCTGAGTTTCTTCACATGTCTTATAAGGATCAAGACCATACTGTTCGCAGATAGCGTTAGCTTCTTCGATGTCTTTGATACCGTTAGCGTTCAAAGCAGCAAGAATCTGTTTGATACGACGGTCCTGGCTTTCAAATTTTACTTCTCTAATCATAATGTTCTTTCCTCCTTATATTATTCCTGACGTGGGTCAATGTGTTTAACTGCGCCTTGTTCTGCTGTGAAGCGTCCGTAAGTACCTGTTACTTTCTTCAGTGCTTCATTTGCATCAGTGCCTTTCTTGATCTCATCCATGAATTTGCCCAGATGAACGAATTCGTATCCGCAGATTTCATCGTTCTTGTCAAGAGCGATAGTCTTGATGTAACCTTCTGCCATTTCCAAATAACGAGGACCTTTAGCCAAAGTACCATACAAAGTACCTACCTGGCTACGCAGACCTTTACCCAAGTCTTCCAGACCTGCACCGATCATCAGACCGCCTTCAGAGAAAGCTGACTGAGTACGTCCGTATACAATCTGCAAGAACAGTTCACGCATAGCTGTGTTGATAGCATCGCAAACCAAGTCAGTGTTCAAAGCTTCCAAAACTGTCTTACCCGGCAGGATTTCAGATGCCATAGCAGCTGAGTGAGTCATACCAGAGCAACCGATAGTTTCAACCAATGCTTCCTGGATAACACCTTCCTTAACGTTCAGAGTCAGTTTACAAGCACCCTGCTGAGGAGCACACCAACCAATACCGTGAGTCAAACCAGAGATATCTTTAATTTCTTTTGATTTAACCCATTTTCCTTCTTCAGGAATTGGAGCCGGACCATGATTAGGTCCTTTTTTTACAACACACATGTGTTCAACTTCGTGTGAATAAGTCATATTCTTTACGTTTTATTGGTAATAAAAAATAAGTATTTCGTAAACCGTGGATAAAAGAATTTCTTCTTTAATCCGAACGCAAAGTTAGTCGTTTTATTTCAGTTATGCAATGTACTTACCTAAACTTTTTATGGGCTTTTAATGATATTTTTTATGTATCTCTCTGTTTTGTAATCTCTACATGCCAAAAAGTTTTTCATCTTCCGGAAGAATGATTTATCTTTGCAGACAGATGTATAACCAAGAAATTGCACCATAAATGGTGGTTAATAATAAATAGGTATATGGAAGTGTGCGAAATAACAGTAACTGATGCTGCCTTGCGAAAAGGAGCGGAAGAGGGAATGGACGGCTTTTTGCAGGTTTTTATTGACAAATATCTGGAGGTAACCGGTGGTGAAATAAATAAGGAAACCATGCCTTTGCTCAATGGCTGGCAACATTCTTTGCTGGGATATCATTTCTTCCGTCAGGAAGTGATGGAAGGTGGCTTTGTACAGCTGATCCAGAACGGATATGGACCTTATATTTTCGACAATCCTTTTGCAAAGGCGATGAGACTTTTTGGTGCCAAGGATTTCTCAAAACTGCTTTATGAGGCAAAAAAGATCTATGATGCAAATCGGGAAAATCTGGAGCGAGATTGTACGGATGATGAATTTATGGCAAAATATGAAAAATATGAGGCTTTTGACGATTTGGAAGAATCATATATGGATATGGAAGAAATAGTTACGGCAAAGATTGCAGAGTATGTTGATGAGCATCTGGATCAGTTTGCGAAGATTGTAGAATGATAACAGATGTTAAATAGATAATGCTGATGCAGTCTTTGAAGGAGGTAATCATTTATCTGAGTGAATAAAAGAAAAAATTAATGCTAATAAAATAATGAAATGATTATGAAAAAAACGGGATTGGCAGTATTTTTTGCTGCATTGATGAGTGTATTAGGATTGACTTCGTGCCTGAATGGAGACGGAGATACTTCCGGAGTTGGACAGGCATGGGTAAAGGTATCCGGTTTTCCTGGATTTTATACGTTTACGACGGCTGATGGATATACGATTAATCCAACCAATCAGAGTGTATTGACTTCTGAACTCGGTGCTGATTATGCATATTTGATTTATCAGTATGATGAAACCAGTCTGGTAGAAGGTTCCAAGGAAATGAATGTTGCTTTGACCGGATGTATGCCGATTAAGACGGCTAATGCTTATTCGTCGGTAGAGCAGATGGATTCATTGTATGCCAATGCTCCTCTTTCTTCCGTAAGCGAACAGACTGGTCCTCTGTTCTGGGATAAAGAAAATGTTTTTGTTCCGATCAGTTATTATATCACTCAGACTTCTGATGATGCGGCTAAGAATACAGAGTTGAACAAGCATAATTTCCAGATTTATTATGATGTGAACGGAGGAAGTGATACAGAATTGGTACTGAAACTTCGTCACAATGTTGCTGATCCTGACAATAACTCAAAACGTCTTGTTTCTGTATGGGAATATAAACATTTCAATCTGGCTCAGGCTTTGAACGCTTTTTCAATGGCTAAAGGCAGACAGCCTTCTACAATCTCAATTGAATATGAAAAAGGATATTCTGGCGATTATACAGCTGGAAACATTCAGTTGACAAAGCATTCTATCGATTATCAGAGTATCCTGGATGCGTTGAATAGTTCTCAGAAATAACTAGGTGTAAAAACATTCAGAAAGAGGCTGGACTTAAGGATGAGTTCAGTCTCTTTTTTTATGGAGATATCATTCTTTTTTTATACATTTGCGATTCATTTGATTATTAACGTAAAAAAAGAAACATTGAATTATAAAGATTTATTTCAAAAAGTCATATCCCTTTTGTCTGCTCCTGGAAAGGCATGGGATGAGATCGAGCAGCGGTCTGAAGGACGGGCTGTCATGACTTCCTTTGTTTATCCGTTGATTGGCTTGTGTGGCTTGTCAGAGTTTGTGGGAAGCTTTATTGGAAAAGATTTGGATCCGGAACTTTTTCAGGTTGCGCTTACGCGGTGCTGTGCGGTTGCCGTAGCCTTGTTCGGTGGTTTCTTTTTGGCGGTTTATTTGCTGGAGAAACTGGGAGAACATTGGCTGGTCCGTTTTGAGTCACATGAGCGGATGATGGTCTTTGTCGGCTATTCACTGGTCGTTACTTTTGTTTTGGATATTATTAGCGGGCTTTTCTCGATAGCCGTGCTCCACTGGATTCTTCAGGTATATACCTTATTTATTGTATTTGAGGGTGCACGACGGTTAATGAAGGTGGAAGAGTCCCGATTGACCGGTTACACGGTTATAGCCACTATTATTATCCTCCTGTGTCCGACGCTGATTGAATTTATATTTAATAAATTGTCTGTTATATTGAACTGATGAAAACAACTGCTTCTACTAATATTAATATCAAGAACAAGCGTGCCTCTTTCGATTACGAATTCATTGACACGTATACGGCAGGTATCGTCTTGACCGGTACTGAGATAAAGTCTGTCAGACAGGGAAAAGCCAGTCTGGTGGACACGTTCTGTTTCTTCTCACGGGGAGAGTTGTGGGTGAAGAATATGCATATTGCTGAATATTTCTACGGATCATATAACAATCATGCTGCCCGTCGTGACCGGAAATTGCTTCTCACCAAAAAAGAGTTGAGGAAATTGCAACGCACATCGGATGAACCTGGTTTTACAATTGTTCCTACCCGTCTCTTTATCAATGAAAGAGGATTGGCCAAGGTGGTCATTGCTCTGGCTAAAGGAAAGAAGCAGTATGACAAGCGTCAGACTTTGAAAGAGAAGGAAGACAGGCGTATGATGGACAGAATGTTTAAAAGATAATACATGCAGAATCTGATAAAGGAACGTATCCTGGTGCTTGACGGCGCAATGGGTACGATGATACAACAATACAACTTGACGGAAGCGGATTTCCGTGGCGAACGTTTTCAGGATATTCCCGGACAATTAAAAGGAAACAATGACCTGTTGTGCCTGACACGTCCCGATGTTATAGAGGAAATCCATCGGAAATATCTTGAAGCTGGTGCTGATATTATTGAAACCAATACATTCAATGCGACTTCGGTGTCAATGGCTGATTATCATATGCAGCCTTATTGTCGGGAAATCAATCTGGCGGCAGCATGTCTGGCGCGGAAGATTGCGGATGAATATACAGCTCGCACCCCTCAGAAGCCTCGTTTTGTAGCGGGTTCCGTAGGGCCTACCAATAAGACCTGTTCGATGAGTCCGGATGTCAATGATCCGGCTTTTCGTGCCTTGACCTTCGATGTACTTGAAGCGGCATATATAGAACAGATGGAGGCCTTGTTGGAAGGAGGGGTAGATGCCATTCTGATTGAAACTATTTTTGATACACTGAATGCAAAGGCGGCTATCCGTGCGGCAGAGCTTTCCATGCAGAAGACAGGAAGAAAAGTTCCTTTGATGCTTTCCGTCACCGTTTCTGATGTGGCGGGACGAACTTTGTCGGGACAGACTTTGGATGCTTTTCTGGCTTCCGTCCAGCATGCAGATATTTTCTCGGTCGGTTTGAACTGTTCATTCGGTGCCAAACAATTGAAACCTTTCCTGGAACAACTGGCCCGGCGTGCACCTTATTATATTAGTGCTTATCCGAATGCCGGACTTCCGAACAGTCTGGGACAATACGACCAGACTCCTGAAGACATGGCGGCTGAGGTGAAAGAATATGTTGATGAGGGGCTGGTAAACATCATCGGAGGATGTTGTGGTACAACCGAAGCCTATATTGCCCGTTACCAGGATTTGCTGGCAGGAGCTGTTCCGCATAAACCGGCAACGCCTTCTCCGTATTTATGGTTGTCGGGTTTGGAATTGCTTGAAGTTACGCCGGAAATAAACTTTGTGAATGTAGGCGAACGATGCAATGTGGCCGGTTCTCGTAAATTTCTCCGGCTGATTAATGAGAAGAAATATGACGAAGCGCTTTCCATTGCCCGTCAGCAGGTGGAAGACGGTGCGCAGATTATTGATGTGAACATGGATGACGGCTTGCTGGATGCGGCAGCCGAGATGACCACCTTCTTGAATCTGGTTGCTTCGGAACCTGATATTGCCCGTGTACCCGTGATGATTGATTCTTCGAAATGGGATGTCATTCTTGCGGGACTGAAATGTATGCAGGGTAAGTGTGTCGTTAATTCCATTTCCCTGAAAGAAGGGGAAGAAGTCTTTATCGAGCATGCCCGTATGGTGAAACAATACGGGGCTGCCGTGATTGTGATGGCCTTTGATGAAAAAGGGCAGGCGGATACTTTTGCCCGTAAGATTGAGGTTTGTGAACGGGCTTATCGCATTCTGACCGGGAAAGTAGGCTTCCGTCCTCAGGATATTATCTTCGATCCCAATGTTCTGGCTGTAGCCACGGGAATAGAAGAGCATAACAATTATGCCGTTGACTTCATCCAGGCGGCAGGATGGATCCGCCGGAATCTTCCGGGAGCACATGTGAGTGGCGGAGTGAGCAACCTGTCGTTCTCGTTCCGCGGAAATAATTATATCCGTGAAGCCATGCATGCGGTTTTTCTTTACCACGCTATCCGCGAGGGAATGGATATGGGAATTGTAAATCCGGCTTCATCCGTACTTTATACGGATATTCCGGCTGATATTCTGGAGCGCATTGAGGATGTGGTACTCAACCGCAGACCGGATGCGGCAGAACGTCTGATTGAAACGGCAGAACGTCTCAAGGCCGAAAAAGAAGGTACGTCCGGACAGACTTCTGCTACGTCTCATTTGTCCTGGCGGGAAGGAACGACGGTGGAAGAACGTTTGCAATATGCTTTGGTAAAAGGAATCGGAGATTATTTGGATGAAGACCTGCATGAAGCATTGAAACGCTATCCGAATGCCGTGAGTATTATTGAAGGGCCTTTGATGGCAGGAATGAACCATGTGGGTGACTTGTTCGGTTCGGGTAAAATGTTTTTGCCGCAGGTTGTCAAGACGGCACGTACCATGAAGCGTGCGGTGGCTATTCTGCAACCTTATATTGAGGCTGAGAAAACAGAAGGCCATAGTGCCGGAAAAGTATTGCTGGCTACGGTGAAAGGAGATGTACACGATATTGGTAAGAATATTGTCGGAGTAGTCATGGCTTGCAATGGTTATGAAATTATTGACCTGGGCGTGATGGTTCCAGCTGAACGTATCATTGAAACGGCAGTTCGGGAAAAAGTAGATATTATCGGTTTGAGCGGACTGATTACTCCTTCACTGGAGGAGATGGTTCATGTGGTGAGCGAACTGGAACGTGCCGGACTGGATATTCCGGTGATGATTGGTGGTGCAACGACCTCCAAATTGCATACGGCATTAAAGATTGCTCCGGTCTATCATGCACCGGTTGTTTATATGAAGGATGCTTCGCTTAATGCGCCGATAGCTTCCCGTCTGATGAATTTTGATCTTCGGGCATCGTTTGCTGAGGAGCTGGAAGATGAGTATGAACGCCTTCGGGAGACCAGCCAGACACGTCAGGTGAAGACGGTTTCCTTGTCGGAAGCTCAGAAAAATAAGCTGGATCTTTGGAGTGAGAAATAAGATCCGAAGTCTGTTTCGCGAATTCCGGATTACACTTCCCCTTGTCACGGATAAAAGGTGGCAAGGGGAAGTTTTTTTTATGTCAGATGGAATGTATGTGTAGGAAAATATGTTTAAGAAAAGCATTTAATCTATATTAACTATGGATTTTAGTTTTGAAACTAATAAATATAGTTCTTTGTGAAAAATCCGGGTATATATTGGAGAGTTTGTCCGGATAAACGATGTTTCATTAAGAATAATAGATATGAGAAGGCTTGTTTTTTATGGCTGTTTTTTCCTGTTGGTATGGAATGTATCTTTGATTTATGCACAGGACAAGGAAATCGTTCGTCAGGCTTTGGCCTGCAAAGATTATGACCGGGTTATTGAAGAAACCAATCGGGCCGATACGTTGGATGCAGAATGCCGCGAGTGGCGTTTGCAGGCGTTCCGGGCTTTGGGACGCTGGACGGACGTACGTAATTTGCTGGAAGAAGCGCTGGCCGCTGATACGACTCAGGCCGGAGTATATGCTGATCTGGCTGATTGTTACCGCCAGCAGGGAAATGTCCGGAAAGCTTCCGGACTTTATGCCCATGCGGTGCGTATGGCTCCGGAAGTGGACTATTTGCGCCGGCGTTATGTACAGAGCCTGCTTTCTTTGGAAGACTATGCACAGGTCCGGAAGGCCTGTCATGACTGGCTTTCCCATGACTCGCTTTCGGCAGAAGCCTATCGTTTTCTGGGACAGAGCTTCGAAGCGGTTGACAGTCTGGTTCCTGCCTTTTTAGGTTACCGGGCGGCTTATCGTCTGGATTCTCTCGATGCACAGACGGTAGCGCGTGTAGCCAATATCTTCAACAGTAGCGAGCAATATGAAGACGCTCTCGAAGTGACAGAAAAATATCGTCTGACGGATACGACCAGTCTTGATGTGAACCGGCAGAACGCAAAGGCTTATTGTTTGCTGGAACGATATCCGGAAGCCATCCGGCGTTATGAGGCCTTGAAGCAGGCAGGCGACCGTTCGTTTCTTACTTATTATTATCTGGGAGTTTCTTATTACGGGGACAATTGGTTTTATGGGGCTTACGATAATCTGAAAGAAGCTTTGAAAAAAGCTCCTCCTTCACCGGCCAATATCCATACGCTGGTTTACTTTGCCCGGGCAGCTTCCCGTACTTCCTGGAAAGATGAAGGAGTGAAGGCCATGGAAAAAGCAATGGAATATCTGTTGCCTGCGGATAGCTTGAAAGGAGTGATGTATGGAACACTGGCAGAATGCTATGAATTGAACCGGGATAGCGAGGGGCAGATACGTGCGCTGAAGAAACGGTACGAATGTATGCCGAACCGGGTTTTGCTTTATCGCATCGGCATGTGTTATTACTGGCGAAAGGACTGGGACAATGCCATTCAATATTTGCGCCGTTATATGGCAGAAGTGCCCGAGAAAGAACGCGAAGCTCGGGATGAAAAGGGGAATCTCAAAAAGGATACCAAAACCTATTATCAGAATGCGGAAGACTATATAAAGAAGATCGAAGAAGAGCGTTTCTTCGAGGGGAAGAAATAGCTCTTCTTGTTTATCCTTGTCAGAGGGAGGCCAGGAACTCTTCTGCTTGTGTCAGGGTTTCGGGCTTCCCGATGTCGATGAGGCGCAATGTATCGGTCAGACGGCCTCCGATACGGGCTTCGCGGCAAGTCTGGAGGTAAAAGTCCATAATCGAAAATTTGCCGGTCCACCGTTCGTCCATGTAATGGAACAGGGAAGGAGAGATCACATGAATGCCGCTGAATGCATATTCGTGGTGATGTTCCGGATTGTATGCGAAGCCTTCGGGCTTGGTTTGCAGGGTATCTTTGTTGATCCATCCGCAGAGGCGTTTTTCATCGTCGAACAGAAGATAGCGGATCGTTTTCCGTCGGCTGGCCAGCAGGGTAGCATCATTTCCGCTTTGCCGGTGATATTCATACAAGGCTTTCAGGTCAGTATCTGAAAGAATATCCACGTTGTGTATCAGAAAAGGTTCGTTTCCGCGGAAGAAGGGTTCTGCTTTCCGGATTCCGCCTCCCGTATCGAGCAGGCAGTCACGTTCGTCACTGATATGGATGGTCAGTCCGAAATTCTGGTTTGCCCGAAGAAAATCAAGGATCTGTTCACCGAAATGATGAATGTTGATCACCAGTTCGTTGAATCCTGCCGCTTTCAGTTTCAGGATTACGTGCTCCAGCATGGGGCGTCCGGCCACGGGCACCAGTGCCTTGGGCATATGGTCGGTGAGAGGTTTCAGGCGGGTTCCGAGACCCGCCGCAAAGATCATGGCTTTCATGAGTGAAGAATTTGTCAGGGTTCGAAAGTTTCTCTTATCTGTTGTTCCCGGTGAATCAGTTCCACCCGGATGCCGTATTTCCGGTGCAGATGCTCGGCTGTATGCTGGGCAGAATAGACAGAACGGTGTTGGCCGCCCGTACATCCGAAACAAACCTGGAGATGAGTAAACCCTCTTTCCAGATAGCGTTCCACATGAGCATCCACCAGCGCATCGGTATGTTCCAGAAAACGGAGAATCTCACCGTCCTCTTCCAGAAAACGGATCACGGGCTCGTCTCTTCCGGTCAATGGCTTGTAACGGTCATACCGGCCGGGATTATGTACGCCCCGGCAATCGAATACATATCCGCCTCCATTTTCCGAAGGATCTTCCGGAATGCCTTTGCGGTAGGAGAAACTCATCACCCGCACGGTCAGTTTCCGGCGGTTGCATGCCGCGGCGAATTGTTTTTGTCCGGCCATGGTTTTCAGTACCTCACAGAGGTAGGGATATTCCGGATAAGGTTCTTCCAGCAAGGCCTGAAGATTGGCAATGGCATAAGGAATGCTTTCCAGAAAATGAGGTTTCTGTTCGAAGTAACCTCTGAATCCGTAAGCTCCCAGTACCTGGAGGGTGCGGAAAAGTACAAACAGGCGGAGCTGGTTTTCAAAATCTGCGGCATCCATCGGGCAATAAGCTTGAAGAGCCTGGCGATACACTTCAGCCAGTTTCCGGCGAAGATTGTCGGGAAAGTTGGCCTTGGCCTGCCAGAGGAAGGAAGCAACGTCATAGAGCACCGGCCCGCGACGTCCGCCCTGAAAGTCGATGAAGCGGGGAGATTCCTGACTGATCATCACGTTGCGGCTCTGGAAATCGCGGTACATGAAAGCACGGGGAGAAGCCTGAGCGAGTGTGTCGGCCATCCGTTCGAAGTCATCTTCCAGCCGGTCTTCCTGAAACTCCGTCCCGGTGGCTTTCAGAAAGCAGTATTTAAAATAGTTCAAGTCCCAGAGTGCACTCCGCCGGTTGAATTCAGGTTGCGGATAACACTTCCCGAAGTCCATGCCTTCCGCTCCTTCAAACTGGAAGCGGGCGAGATCCTGCATCGTCCGTGTCAGAAGCTTTAAGGTCGGTTCGTCAAAATCTTGTCCCCGGCGGTTCTTGATCAGATCGAACAATTGCGTATTCCCCAGATCTTCCTGAAGATATGCGTTCTGGTCGTCGGATACGGCAAATACTCTCGGAACGGGCAGGCCTTTGTGGTGGAAATGGGAGGCCATGTAGAGGAATGTCCGGTTTTCTTCCACGGAAGTACCGATGACTCCGATCAGGGTTTGTTCTCCTTTCAGACGGAAATAGCGGCGGTTGGAGCCGGCCCCGGGAAGGGGTTCGATGGCTTCGGGAGCTTTTCCGGTGAAGGTCTTGTATAGAGTTTCCAGTATGTCGGTATTCATGAGTTCTTTTTTGTAAGATTTATTTAAAACATTTCAAAAGTACAATACTTTTTCCGAATTTGCTTACTTTTGCATGGAATTTTAAAATGGTATGACTATGTTTATGAATGTAAGGAAACTGATTCTGGCAGGAGCCGCTTCGTTGCTTGTTGTGGCTTGTGCGCAGGAGAAAAAAGAAGGTTATGTGATTGAAGGCGAAATAGCCGGTATCCAGACTGGTACCATTTATCTGAAATGCTATCGGAACGGAGCCTTTGAAGAGGTGGATTCGGCCGCCATTGAGAATGGAAAGTTTACGTTCAAGGGTACCTCCGACGAACCGTTGGCATATGCTCTTACTACGGTGAAGGAGAACAAGCGTCCGCAGGTATTTTTCCTGAGCAATGAAAGTGTGCAGGTGAAACTGGACGAGATGCAGAAACAACTCCAGGTATCCGGATCTCCGGAACAGGATCTTTATGCACAATATGAGGGCCGGGTAAGTGAAGATGCGGCGTTGATGGACAGCCTGTTTGCCCGTCATTCCGATTCCCCCGTCAGTGCTTATTTGTTTGTACGCAATCTGCTTTCGCGTCTGGACTATGCTTCGGTGAAGGCTTACCGCGACCGGCTGGATGCTTCGCTGGAAGGAACGGAGTATGTGCGTCAGATTGATGCCCAGCTTGCTTTGCTGTCCCGTCTTCAGGTAGGTGCTGAGGCTCCTGATTTTACGTTGCCCGATGCGGAAGGAAACGATGTCCGTTTGTCATCGTTCCGTGGAAAATATGTACTGATTGACTTCTGGGCATCCTGGTGTCCCGATTGCCGGAAGGAAAATCCGGTCATCGTGAAGGCATGGAATCAGTTCAAGGATAAGAATTTTACGATTCTCGGTGTGTCACTCGACCGCAAGAAGGAGCCGTGGCTTCAGGCCATCGAAAAAGACGGACTGACCTGGACTCATGTCTGTGACTTCAAGGACTGGAACTCGGACGTGGCAAAGATGTATGCCGTAAAGTGGATTCCGAAGAGTTTCCTGCTTGATCCGGAAGGAAAGATTGTAGCCAGCGGGCTGGAAGGAGATGCGCTCCTGGATAAGTTGCAGGAAGTCCTGAAATAAAGAGGAAGGAACGGGCCGGACCGGCAGGAGATATCCTGAAAAAAGCCCGTGAACTTTTTAAAAAAGAATTCGGCGTGTTGATGAAAACGTTTCGGCGTTTGGATCAACACGCCGAAGCGTTTTTATTCTCTCATTTTCTCGGCCAGATACTGTCCCGTATACGAGGCTGCACATCGGGCGACTTCTTCCGGTGTACCGGCCACGACAAGATTACCGCCCTGATCTCCTCCTTCCGGTCCCAGATCGATGACATAGTCGGCACACTTGATGACGTCCATGTTGTGTTCGATAATCACGATGGTATGTCCGCGGCTGATCAGTGCATCGAATGCCTCGAGCAGTTTCTTGATGTCGTGGAAATGAAGTCCGGTAGTCGGCTCATCGAACACGAAAATAGTTGGTTGTGCCTTTTCGATGCTCAGGAAATAAGCCAGCTTGACACGCTGGTTTTCACCACCTGAAAGAGTGGATGACGACTGGCCCAGCTTGATGTATCCCAATCCCACTTCCTGCAGGGGCTCCAGGCGTTTCACGATCTTCTTCTGGTTGTGCTGGGTGAAGAACTCAACGGCCTGGTTGACCGTCATCTCAAGTATATCGTAAATGTTCTTTCCTTCGAATTTCACTTCCAGGGTATCGCTCTTGAAACGTTTGCCGTGACAGGACTCACATTCCAGTACCAGGTCGGCCATGAATTGCATCTCTACGGTCACCGTACCTTCTCCCTTACACTCTTCGCACCGTCCGCCTTCGGTATTGAATGAAAAATAGCCGGCGGTATAACCCATCTGTTTAGCCAGAGGCTGTTCCGCAAAGAGTTTCCGGATCTCGTCGTACGCCTTCACGTAAGTCACGGGATTGCTTCGGGAAGATTTTCCGATCGGGTTCTGATCAACAAATTCAATATCGTTCACCATCTTGATATCACCTTCCAGAGAGATGAATTCGCCCGGACGGTCACTGGCCTCACTATATTCGCGCTTGAGGGCCTTGTAGAAAATGTCACGTACCAGCGTACTTTTACCCGAACCGCTGACTCCCGTAACGACGGTCATGACGTTGAGCGGGAAACGGACATCAATTCCTTTCAGATTGTTTTCGCGGGCTCCCTTGATCTCGATGAAGTTGTTCCAGGAACGGTGTGTTGCCGGTAGCGGAATGGTTTCTTCACCCAGCAGGTAGCGGACGGTGTAACTGTTGCTTCCTTTCTTCAGGTCTTTCATGTCGCCCTGGTAGACAATTTCTCCACCCAGGCGTCCTGCTTTCGGACCGATGTCGATGATGTAGTCGGCCGCCCGGATGATTTCTTCATCGTGTTCCACGACGACAACCGTATTCCCGAGTTGTTGTAACTGGCGCAACACTTTGATCAGCTTGTCGGTATCCCGGCTATGCAGGCCGATGCTGGGTTCGTCGAGGATGTAGAGCGAACCGACCAGACTGCTTCCCAGAGAGGTGGCCAGATTGATGCGCTGGCTTTCTCCTCCCGAGAGCGAATTGCTCAGACGGTTGAGTGTCAGGTATCCCAGGCCAACGTCGGTCAGGAAGTTAAGCCGGTTGTTTATTTCATTCAGCAGACGCTTGGCGATGGCCTGATCGTGTTCGTCGAGCGTCAGGGTGCGGAAGAATTCCTTGAGACGGTAGACCGGCATTTCTACGAGTTCGGTAATGTTTCGTCCGCCCACCTTGATATAGTTGGCTTCCTTCTTCAGGCGTCCTCCGTGACAGGTCGGGCAGACGGTTTTTCCCCGGTAACGGGCGAGCATGACCCGGTACTGGATCTTGTACTGGTTTTCTTCAAGCATTTTGAAGAACGAGTCGATGCATACCTTTTCGCGCGGTCCGTGCCAGAGATAATCCTTCTGCTCCTGAGTCAGTTCATAGTAAGGAGTGAAGATCGGGAAGTCATGTGCCGGAGCTTCCCGCAGGAATTCGGAAAGCCATTCGCCCATTTTCTCTCCCCGCCAGCAGATAACGGCTCCGTCGTAGACACTCAGGGCGCGGTTGGGGATGACGAGATGTTCATCAATGCCGATGATTTTTCCGAAGCCTTCGCAGGTGGGGCAGGCTCCGATCGGCGAATTGAATGAAAACATCTGGTCGCTGGGTTCCTCGAACTTGATTCCGTCCGCTTCAAACTTGGTGCTGAAACGATGAAGCTGAGTCTGTCCGTCGGGCAGGTAGAAGCGCAGGAGACAGGCTCCGTCGCCTTCATACATGGCCGTTTCGGCGGAGTCGGTCAGACGGCTGACGGCATCCTTCGTGTCGTCACAACTCATGCGGTCCACCAGCAGGTAGATCTGGTCATCGGGCTGATAGGTATATTCTTCGATGCGGATCATTTCTCCGTTTACCTCCAGACGGGTGAACCCCTGCTTCATGTCCATGTCAATCTGTTCGGCTACGGTACGTCCTTCGCGCGGAAGAATCGGAGTGAGTACGGTGTAGCGGGTTCCTTTCGGATAGGAGAGCATGCAATGGACGATATCCTCCGGGCTGTCTTTCTTCACCAGTTGTCCGCTTACGGGCGAATAGGTTTTTCCGATACGGGCAAACAGAAGGCGCAGATACTCGTAGATTTCGGTGGAGGTTCCGACGGTGGAACGCGGGTTCCGGCTCACTACCTTCTGTTCGATGGCAATGGCGGGCGGAATGCCTTTGATAAAGTCACATTCGGGCTTGCTCATTCTTCCGAGGAACTGGCGGGCATACGAGGAAAGGCTTTCCACATAGCGCCGTTGTCCTTCGGCATAGAGCGTGTCGAACGCCAGCGAGGATTTCCCCGAGCCCGACAATCCGGTGATAACCACCAGCTTGTTGCGCGGGATATCTACGTCAATGTTTTTCAGGTTGTTGACTTTAGCTCCTTTGATGGATATATAGTTACTTTCAGCCATGTTCGTTTTTCGTTTAGATGAGTGTACAAAGATAGCGATTTTTGGCTATCTTTGCGGCTCGAAGCAATCGAAATCGACAACAAATGCTAAATATGAAATTAAGAATCTTACTTGTAGTCTTGATGACATGGATGGGGGCCTTCTGCCTGTCGGCCCAGTCCCGATATCCCAAGCGTGAATTCCGCGGAGCGTGGATACAATGTGTGAACGGCCAGTTCCAGGGTATGCCGACCCAGAAAATGAAGCAGACACTGATCAGTCAGCTCGATAATCTGAAGGGTGCCGGAATCAATGCCATAATCTTTCAGGTGCGTGCCGAGGCCGATGCCTTGTACCGTTCCAGCTACGAGCCCTGGAGCCGTTTTCTGACGGGTGTTCAGGGAAAAGCCCCGCAACCCATGTGGGATCCTCTCCAGTTTATGGTGGAAGAATGTCACAAGCGCGGCATGGAGCTGCATGCCTGGATCAATCCTTACCGGGCACAGACCAAGGGAACGACGGCTCTTTCGCCCATGCATCCTTATAACCGCTATCCGGAACTCTTTGTCCGCTATGCCGGCCAGCTTTACTTTGATCCGGGATATCCTGAATCGCGGAAATACATTTGCAAGATTGTACGTGACATCGTGACGCGTTATGATATTGATGCCATTCATATGGATGATTATTTCTATCCTTATCCGAATCCGGGCGAGGAATTTCCGGACGATGTAAGTTTCGCGGCTTACGGAAGAGGATTTACAAACCGTGCCGACTGGCGCCGTGACAATGTGAACGTACTGATCAAGGAAATCCACGAAACGGTACGCGCCTGCAAGCCGTGGGTGAAGTTTGGTGTATCGCCTTTCGGTATTTACCGCAACCAGAAGAATGATCCGAACGGAAGTGCAACCCGCGGACTCCAGAACTATGATGATTTGTATGCCGATGTCCTGTTGTGGGTGAACAACGGATGGGTGGACTATAACATTCCGCAGATCTATTGGGAAATCGGACATCCGGCGGCCGATTATGATACGCTTATCCGCTGGTGGGCGAAACATTCGGCAGCCCGTCCTCTCTTTATCGGACAGGATGTGGTACGCACCGTGACGAAAGCCGACCTTCAGAATCCCCAGCAAAGCCAGATTCCGGCCAAGTATCGTTTGCAACGTTCGTTGCCTACGGTTCAGGGAAGTTGCCAGTGGTATGCGGCCGCCGTGGTGGAGAACCGCGGACATTACCGTGATCTGCTGGTGAGCGAATACCACAAGTATCCGGCGCTGATTCCGGTTTCACCCTTCATGGACGACAAGGCACCGGGTAAAGTGAAGAAGCTGAAGCCTGTCTGGACGGAAGACGGCTACATCCTGTTCTGGACCGAACCGAAAGCCAAGACGGAAATGGATAAGGCTGTTCAGTATGTCATATACCGTTTTAACAACAAGGAAAAGGTAGATTTGCATGATCCGTCTCATATTGTTGCCATTACGCGCGACAATTTCTACAAACTTCCTTACGAGAGCGGCGACGTGAAGTATCAGTATGTGGTGACAGCACTCGACCGCCTGCATAATGAGTCGAAAGCCGTAAAGAAGAAAGTCAAACTCTGATTCGTTTCACCATGGAGAATGATGATAGGAAATGGGAGATTCTCCAGAGCGAGTATCTCATCAAGCGCCCCTGGCTTACGGCACGACGTGACCGGGTGCGCCTGCCCAATGGGGTGATCAACGACGAGTATTATGTCCTTGAATACCCCGACTGGGTCAATGTGATTGCCATTACGAAAGAAGGAGATTTCCTGATGGAACGCCAGTACCGGCACGGTCTGCAATGGACGGGTTATGAACTTTGTGCCGGAGTGTGTGAGGCTGGTGAAGATCCGCTGGAATCTGCCCGCCGCGAGCTTTATGAAGAAACAGGTTATGCCGGAGGGGAATGGGTGAAGCACATGACGATTTCCGCAAACACGAGTACCATGACGAATCTTTGTCATTGCTTTGTGGCAACGGGAGTGGAACGTGTATCCGGCCAGCATCTGGAAGAAACGGAGGATATTTCGGTTCATCTCCTTTCGGTGGACGAGGTACGCCGTCTGCTTACGGGCAATGAGATCCGCCAGGCGCTGATGGCTGCTCCTTTATGGAAATACTTTGCAGAACATCATTTGCTGTAAAATAAGACAGGGGCGGAGCATAATGTTCCGTCCTGTGTTATTTGAATAAAATAGAAGGGGGTAGTGGAGCATACCGGACTCGAACCGGTCACCTCGACACTGCCAGTGTCGCGCTCTAGCCAGATGAGCTAATGCCCCTTGTCTGAATTTCTTCGCGAAGATAAGACATGAATCGATTTCCGGCAATGATTCCTGCTTTTTTCTTTTCTTGTGAAACAATATTTAACAAAACTAAAAGTTATGGATATACAGATTCGAAAAGCCCTGCCGGCTGATCTGGACGTATTGATGGATATCTTTGAGGTGGCACGCCGTTTCATGCAGGCCACCGGCAATCCGAACCAGTGGATCAACGGCTATCCCGGACGGGAACTGATGGAGCGTGAAGTGGAAGCCGGACATTGCTTTGTGTGCATCGATGACCGGCAGGAAATCATCGGTACTTTTTGCTTTATTTTGGGTGAAGATCCCACCTATGCTTACATTGAGGACGGCTCCTGGCCCGATCAGGAACCTTATGGAGTGATTCACCGGCTGGCTTCCCGGGGCACTTGTCCGGGAGTGGCTGAGGCTTGCGTCCGCTGGTGTGCCGGTCAGGGAGTCCATCTTCGGGCAGATACTCATGCCGATAACCGCGTCATGCAGCATATTCTGGAGAAGCAGGGCTTCGTAAGATGCGGAATTATCTATGTGGCCAACGGTACTCCGCGCATTGCTTTTCAGCGAGGATAGGATCATTTTTCTAAATAAGTCTTAATTGATAAATATTTTCCGTCGGAAATTTTTTCTAATTGCAATAATTTATTTCCTTTGCAAAAAGTTTCCATTAGAAATTAAATATTTATCAAGATAGATTATGAAATACGTCATTATTGGAGGGGTGGCCGGTGGAGCCACGGCGGCGGCACGCATCCGTCGCAATACGGAAAAGGCAGAAATCATTCTGTTTGAACGGGGTGAATACATTTCGTATGCCAATTGCGGATTACCTTATTATATAGGAGGTGTTATTGAGGAGCGGGAGCGTTTGTTTGTCCAGACTCCCGAAGCCTTCGGCAAGCGTTTCAACATCGATGTACGTACCCGTTCGGAAGTGACGGGTATTGATACCGCCGGAAAGCAGGTAACCGTCCGTACGTCCGAAGGCCGGGTGTACACGGAAAGCTATGACAAGCTGCTTCTTTCACCGGGTGCGTCTCCGGTGCGTCCTCCTCTGCCCGGAATTGAAAGCCGGGGAATTTTTACCTTGCGCAATGTGAACGATACCGACCGCATCAAGCAATACATGAACGAGCATGCGGTGAAGCGTGCCGTCATTGTGGGAGGAGGTTTTATCGGACTGGAGATGGCTGAGAATCTTCATCATGCCGGAGCTGAAGTATCTGTTGTGGAAATGGCAGATCAGGTGATGGGCCCCATCGACTATTCCATGGCTGCTCTGGTTCACGAGCACCTGCTTCAGAAAGGAGTGAAACTCTATCTGAAACAGGCCGTCGAGTCATTCGAGGAAACTTCACAAGGGCTGGCCGTGCATTTCAAGTCGGGCATCCGTCTGGAAGCCGATCTTGTGATCCTTTCCATCGGCGTACGTGCCGAAACCCGGCTGGCCGAGCAAGCCGGTCTGAAACTGGGGGAAATGAAAGGTATCTACGTGGACGAATATCTGATGACTTCCCAGTCTGATGTCTATGCCGTTGGCGATGCCATTGAATATCCGCATCCGATTACCGGCAAGCCCTGGCTGAACTTTCTGGCAGGTCCGGCCAACCGCCAGGCACGTATCGTGGCCGACAACATGGTGTTTGGAAACCGCATCAAGTACGAGGGATCCGTGGGTACTGCCATTGCCAAGGTATTCGATATGACCGTTGCTTCTACGGGACTTCCCGCCAAACGCCTGAAACAATTCCAGTTGCCTTATCTTTCGGCTACCATCCATTCCGGTTCTCATGCCGGTTATTATCCCGGTTCGCTTCAGATGGATATCAAGATCACTTTCTCGCCGGAGGACGGACGTCTCTACGGAGCGCAGATCGTGGGGTATGACGGAGTAGACAAACGGATTGATGAATACGCCCTTGTCGTAAAACGCGGAGGTACGGTCTATGACCTGACGGAGCTGGAGCATGCATATGCACCTCCATTCTCTTCGGCCAAAGATCCGGTAGCCGTATCGGGCTACGTAGCCGGCAATATCCTGAGCGGAAAGATGACTCCCCTTTACTGGCGTGAACTTCGTGATGCCGACCTGAGCGGAGTGACATTGGTGGACGTGCGTACCGCCGATGAATATGCACTTGGCCGTATCCCGGGAGCCGTGAATGTGCCCCTTGACGACCTTCGTGCCCGTCTTTCGGAAATCCCGGCCGACAAGCCCGTATGGCTGTATTGCGGAGTAGGTCTGCGCGGGTACCTTGCTTCGAATATCCTCAAGGAAAACGGTTACAAGGAAGTACGCAATCTGATCGGTGGTCTGAAAATCTACAAGGCGGCCATCGCTCCCTTGCCTTCCCCCGAAGATTATGCTCCCACCTGCGGAGGAGGCTGTTCTGCTCCGAAGGAAAATACAGAATGCCGGCCGGCCAGGGTGCTGAAACTGGATGCTTGCGGACTCCAGTGTCCGGGACCGGTTCTGAAACTCAAGCAACACATGGATAACCTGAAGCCCGGTGAGCGTCTGGAAGTTTCGGCTACGGATGCCGGATTCCCGCGCGACGCCGAAGCCTGGTGCCGGTCGACGGGCAACCGCTTCCTTTCGAAGACTTCCGGCAAGGGAGTATATCAGGTCGTAGTGGAAAAAGCAGCATGCGGATCAGCTCCGTCCGTTCCGTCGGAAGGCGATAAAGGAAAAACTTTTATTCTTTTTAGCGATGACCTTGATAAAACTTTAGCTACCTTTGTGCTGGCTAACGGCGCGGCGGCTACCGGACGGAAAGTGACGATCTTCTTCACTTTCTGGGGACTGAATGCCATTAAGAAAGAACGTAAGCCCCACGTACGGAAGGACTTCTGGGGACGGATGTTCGGATGGATGCTTCCGGCCGATTCACGGAAACTCGGACTTTCAAAAATGAATATGGGAGGAATCGGTGCCCGGATGATGCGTTTCCTGATGAAAGAAAAGGGGATTGACTCGCTGGAAACGCTCCGTCAACAGGCCATTGACAACGGAGTGGAATTCATTGCCTGCCAGATGTCGATGGACGTAATGGGAATCAAACGTGAAGAATTGCTTGATTCCGTGAGTGTCGGTGGGGTGGCCACCTACATGGAGCGCGCCGAACAGGCCAATGTCAACTTGTTTATTTGATTGTATGGAGAAAATTACTTGTATATGTGTGATGAGAGAGCTTTTCCAGGCTCTCTCTTTACTGGAATCCCGTTTGTTGGAAAGTCACGGCATTTCGTTGAACGAGGCGGTGGTCCTGTGTAGTGTCGGCACGGAAACCGTGACGGCAAGCACCATTGTGAGCCGCACCGGAATGACTCCTTCGCATGCTTCGAAGGTGATCCGCATGGCCGAAGAAAAGGGCATGCTTGAACGTACACCGGGGACAAAGGACAAGCGCCAGATGTATTTTGTTCTTACCGGCAAGGCAAAGACCTGTCTGGCCGGTATTCGTGAGCAGGGAGTGGAAATTCCGGAGATGCTTGCTCCTCTGTTTCGGGAACATCAGGTTTGAGAAAGGAGACAAAGGATATGGCTAAACATAAATTCCAGTTGGAAGTGCCCGGCGGAGCAGACCGGGTATTGCTTCATACCTGTTGCGCACCCTGTTCGTCGGCCATCATCGAATGTCTGATGCAACACGGAGTTCGCCCTACCATCTATTATTGCAATCCCAACATTTATCCGCGGGAAGAATACCTCATCCGCAAGGACGAGTGTACCCGTTATGCCCTTTCCCTGGGGCTGGAGATTGTGGATGCCGATTACAACCATGAAGCCTGGCTGGAAGCCATGCGGGGGCTGGAGCAGGAACCCGAACGCGGAGGCCGGTGTCTGAAATGTTTCCGCCTGCGTCTGCTCGATACGGCCCGTTATGCCCATGAACACGGCTTCTCGCTCATTACTACCACACTGGCTTCTTCGCGCTGGAAAAGCCTTGACCAGATCAATGAAGCCGGACGATATGCCGTGTCCGTCTATCCTGATGTCATCTGGTGGGACCAGAACTGGCGGAAGGGCGGACTGAGCGAGCGTCGCCTGGCCATTATCCGCGAATACGGCTTCTACAACCAGCAATATTGCGGATGTGAGTTCAGCATGCGGGCTTCTCAGGCTCGATAGGAACCGTATTCTCCTTGTAGGCGGCAAATCCTTTTACTTTGACCCGCTCTTTTTTCTCTTCTTCGCTTCCGGTGGCCGAGCCCAGCTGGTTCAGGTTATCCTTGATGGCATTGTGCGTATCGAAGAAATAGTCGAGCAACATCTTCATGTGCTCCTCCAGTTCTCCTTCGTTGGGCGAGAAGAAAGTATGGCAACGCGAGTGCAGACCGATGGTCTTTTCGTCTTCGTCCACCATGTAGACGGTTGTAACGAGTGAGTTGACATTCACCGCATTGATCACTTCCTTCAGGACGGGGAGCGCCTCATTGTCCACATTGATGGAGCCCCACCACGGGTTCCAGATCATGATGAAGCGGTTTTCTTCCTCGGCGGCGATGTAGAAGTCATCTCCCTGGTATTTGAAGGTCACGTGTCCTTCCTCATTGATTTCGGGCTGGCATCCTATTTTTTTCAGGACACTGATCACCAGTTTCTGGGTGGAAATATTGTCCAGCTCGTCGCGTGTCATCCGTTCGATGTGATCCAGCCGTTTGCGGCGTTCGTGCATGAATCGCATGAGAAACAGGACTATGGGCCACAGGGCCAGAGCTATGACGGCAATCAGAATGGTAACGTCGGTAATGTTGTTCATGGCAGATTTGATTTTGGTTCTGCTTATAAAGTTAGGAAAATAAACGATAGATGTAACATCTCTCATTAGTTATTAGACTTTTTTAAAGGTCGCAGGAGCAGTAAAACGACATTCTTTTTGTTTTATATATGAAACAATAAAAAACTGGACTTATGAGAGGTATGATTGTAATAATGCTGATGGCTTTGTCCGTAGTGGCAGGGCAGGCACAGGAAACCCGGGAACTGACCCGGCAGGAAAAGAAAGAAATGCAGGCACGTCTGGACAGCTTGCTCTATGTGGAGGCAGAAGAGGCGGTCAATGCCCGTGCCTTTACGCTGGAAGCCGACAAGGTGATGTTCAAGTATGGCGAAACGGCCTACGTTACGTCGACCACGAACTTTGTTTCCGTGAAAGGCGACGATGCGGTGGTGCAGGTAGCTTTCAATGTGCCGGTAAGCGGTCCTAACGGACTGGGAGGAGTCACCGTCGACGGTTCTGTATCCAGCTATGAAGTGGAGAAAGACAAGCGCGGCAACCTGCTTCTGACGATGAACGTGATGGGTACCGGTATTTCGGCCCGTGTGGATATTACGCTTTACAAGGGAAGCAACGAGGCATCGGTGACCATAACACCCAACTTCAACTCAAACCGGATGACGTTGAGCGGACAGATTGTACCGATAGAGAAAAGTAAAGTATTTAAAGGACGTTCCATCTGACGGAGGTCACCTGAGTGACAATTTCCGTACCGGGTACGAACCTGTTAATGATAAGGAGAAAGAAGTATGAAAAAAATGTTATTCCTGGCTTGCATGGCGCTTACTCTGGCTGCCTGCGAGAAAGATCCGGACATGAACCAGCTGGATGCAGATCTGGTGGTCTATACGGATCATGACAATAATGCCGCTTTCGACGGCTATAAGACCTATTTCCTTCCGGACAGTATTCTGGAGGCGGGAGGATACAAAGCATCCTACTGGAAGGATGAGAACGCGAAAGCCCTCGTCGATGCGGTGGCCCAGCAGATGGATAGCCGCGGCTATACCCGTCTGACAGATCCGGAGAAGAAAGATCAGGCCGATGTGGGCGTGCAGCTCTCATACGTGGCACAGACGAATCATGTGGTTTCCTATCCCAGTTATGGCGGATGGTGGGACTATGGATTCTGGGGGCCCTGGTGGGGAGGCTGGTATTATCCGTATCCCGTGAGCTATTCTTACGACACTCAGACCATGCTGATTGAAATGGTTGATCTGACGAAAAAGGACACTTCGGAAGTGAAGAAGCAGGACATTCCCGTGGTATGGTATGTCAGCATGTCCGGATTCATGTATGGCAACGGACGCGTCAACCAGCAGTTGTTGCTGGACGGTGTGAACCAGGCCTTTGAGCAGTCACCCTATATACAATCGAACAAATAAAGGAGGAAAACAACATGAAAACGATCTATACATATTTAAAGAGAGTAGTGCTGGCAGGCTGTATGCTTGCCGGAGCTGCTGCTCCAACCTTCGCACAATGGGATTCCAGCAAAGCCCATCTGATAGTAGACTGGCAGATGAATGCTCCGTTTTCGACCGGTTATGCCGACAAGATCAGCGGATGGGGTATGAACTTTGAAGGTCTGTACGACGTGACTCCGCGCTGGTCAGTAGGTGCCTTTGTGATGTACCACACCAACCACCGTTATATCGGCCGTCAGACCCTGCAATTGTCACCGACGGAATCGCTGACCACCGATCAGCAACGTTCGGCTTTCCAGCTTCCTTTCGGTGTGTCAACGGCCTACACCCTGTGTCAGGGCAATTATGTCCGTCCGTATATCGGTGCGAAAGTCGGAGCTGTGTTTGCCCGTAACACCACTTACTTTTCTTCCACAGGCGTGTATGACGAAGCGTGGGGATTCTACGTGTCACCCGAAATCGGCCTGCGGATCTATCCGGTTCCCGGCAAACGTTTCGGGTTTCATGTGGCCGGCTATTACAGCTATGGTACCCAGCACACGAAAACCCTGACCTGCGATATCGAAGGACAAAGCAATGCGGGTTTCCGTGTGGGTGTGATCTTCTGATCACTATGATCTGAATATTTCTGTTAATTGAATATATTTTTCTCGTTTTTCAACAGAGGGGTGGGGGTTGTGAAATTCTCACCCTTCGCCTTTTTGGAGCGTGACGGTGATCCGCTTATTTTGTGGATGATTCTCTCTCTGATTACCAATGATCTATAATCATACTAAGAGTGCCTTCACAACGACCGCACGATTGAGCCCCAACGACCGCACGATTGGGCCTCAACGACCGCATAATTCAGCCCTAACGACCGCACGATTCGGTTGTATTGAATAGAGGGTTAAGAAGGATCTGGGCTAGCAGTGTTTTTCTTTAAAACAATGTAGAGAGTAAGGTTGTAAAGGAGTTTTCAAATTAAATATCTGTCTGCAAAAAAAAGTCTGCTGCATACATTCTTGAATGACATTTCTGATTAATTGTATTTTGTTTCAGGAATGTTGTTCGTGATGCGTGCAGCAGACTTATGAAATAAAACTTTTTATATCGTTTTATGCTTTAAAATCCGGTTCTTACCGTGCCTGTATGCGGGTGATTTCTCCGATGTACAGGGTATATTCTTTCGACGGATCAATGGACTGGTTAAGTGATTTCAGTTCTTCGGCCGACATTTTCTGGGTAGTAGATTTCCGGCATTCGATAACCACGGCAGGCTCGGTGCCCCGGGCGGTATAGAACGAAATGCGGTAGGTGTCGTTGTGTTCCATCAGGGTGCTGGCTGCATAACGGCTCTGGTCGATGAGCAGGTAGGAAACGTTCTTGTTGAACATCTGTCCGAATCCTCCCCAGTTTTCGGCTTTGATGTCGATAACTTCATCGTTGGCCGTAAGGGTGATGCGTCCGTCTTTGGTCATTTCGTTCAGGTTGGCCGGAAGCTGGGCAAAGCTGATGTCCTGAAGCTTGCCTGAAGGAGTTGCCAAAGACGGAGTTGCCGGTACGACAGGGGTTGCAGGTATGGCGGGAGCGGCAAGTGCTGCCTGTCCCAGTGCGTTGGTGGCCGCGAGGAAAAGCTCGTCTTTCAGGTCGATGGTTTCGCGTCTGAATTTGCCGCAGATGGGAGCCAGCCTGGTCTGTTTCTTGTTCAGTGCCATTTTGTCGTTGATCCACTCTTCGGCGGTGTATTTTTCGCCTCCGTCGCGGGCTTCGTCATACCAGTAGCGGATGCGGCTCATGGTCAGCAGACATTGTCCGTCGCCGGCTTTTGCCGTGAGCTGGTAGTAGACCCGGGTGCGGTCGAGCGAAAGGGCCGTAGAGGAGAATACCATCCACTCTTCGGCCGATGCGGCGATGTCTCCGTCTTCCTTGTTGGTGTAGACTACGCGGCTCTGCATGCCGTCTTCGGGCTGGAAGCGTTCGTTGGCCCAGTCGAGCATACGCTGGTAAATTTCATCTTTTGAGAGTCCGGGAGCGTTGATTTCCCGGGTGAAGGTAATTTTTCCGTCTTCATAGGTAAGTGCGCCTGCCAGGTATTTGGGATCGGAGTTGTTTTTCTCCTTGTTGTCTTTCGCGATGGCGAACAGAGGAAGGCAGGCCAGAAGGATCAGTAAGATTTTTTTCATGGTTTTCTCTATTTAACTTTGCACAAAGATAGAAAATAAAAAAGAGAAGCAGTTTTCTGCTTCTCCTTTTTTGTTATTTTAAGACAATGTCTTTATTTTACGGGGATCTTGTCGATACGTGCCTGATGACGTCCTCCTTCGAAAGCGGTGTTGAAGAATTCGGTCATGATCTGGTCGGCGGTTGCTGTATCGATAAATCTTCCGGGCATTACGAGCACATTGGAGTCATTGTGCTGGCGGGCAAGCCGGGCGATTTCGGGGATCCAGCAGAGTGCGGCGCGTATTCCCTGGTGTTTGTTGAGGGTCATGCTGATTCCTTCTCCACTTCCGCAGATGGCGATGCCCGGATAGCATTCGCCTGCTTCTACGGCTTCGGCCAGCGGGTGAGCGAAGTCGGGATAGTCGCAGCTGGCGGTTGAGTAGGTACCGAAATCTTTATATTCCCATCCTTTTTGTTCCAGCCATTGTTTCACGAATTCTTTCAGTTCGAATCCGGCATGGTCGGAAGCCAATCCTATTATTTTCATCAGAACATTGCTTTTACTTGGTTATACACATTTTCGGCGTTGAAGCCTAATTTTTCATCCAGTACCTTGTAGGGAGCTGAGAAGCCGAAAGAGTCGAGTCCCCATACTTTTCCGTTGGCTCCTACCAGTCCTTCCAGGTTGACGGGAAGTCCGGCGGTAAGGCCGAATACTTTGACTCCGGCGGGGATGATGCTTTCCTGATATTCTTTGCTCTGGCTCCGGAAGAGTCCTTCGGAAGGTACGGATACGATACGTGTCTTGATACCGTCCTTGTGGAGGAGTTCGGCTCCGGCTACGAGGGTAGACACTTCTGATCCGGATGCTACGAGGATCACGTCGGGAGTACCTTCAGAGTCGCTTACGATGTAAGCTCCCCTGGCTGCTTCGGCGTAGTTGGTTCCTGCGGGCAGGCTGTTGACGTTCTGGCGTGAGAAGATCAGGCCGGTAGGGGTGTCGGTATTTTCCATGGCGAGCTTCCAGCATACGGTAGTTTCGTCCACATCGGCGGGACGGAGTACGAGCATGGAGTTCTTGCCGTCGTGGTTCTTGATTTTTTCCATCAGGCGGATCTGTGCTTCCTGTTCTACGGGCTGGTGGGTAGGTCCGTCTTCACCTACACGGAAAGCATCGTGTGACCAGATGAACTTCACGGGAAGTTTCATGAGCGCGGCCATACGGATGGCAGGTTTCATGTAGTCGGAGAATACGAAGAAGGTTCCGCAGGCGGAGATCACACCTCCGTGGAGGGTCATACCGATACAGCAGCATGCCATGGTGAGTTCGGCTACTCCTGCCTGGAGGAATGCGCCGCTGAAGTCGCCCTTGGCGAAGGCATGGGTTTTGTTGAGGAATCCTTCGGTCTTGTCGGAGTTGGAAAGGTCGGCTGATGAACAGATCATGTTGGGCACCTGTTCGGCAAGCAGGCCGAGTACTTTGGCCGATGCGTTGCGGGTAGCGTCGCCTGCCTTCTGTTCGATGGAGTTCCAGTCGATGCGTGGAGCCTTTCCGCTGAACCATTCAGCCTGTTGTGCGGCTTTTTCAGGGTTGGCTTCTGCCCAGGCCTGTTCTTCGCGGTGGCGCTCAGCTACGATGGCTTTCAGTTCTTCCTCGCGGCGGGCATACATTTCTTTCACGTCGTCGAAGATTACGAACGGGTTTTCCAGGTCTCCTCCCAGGTTGAGGATGGTGTTCTTGTAAGCATCTCCTCCCAGGGGTGCTCCGTGGGTTTTGCAACTGTGTTCGTAAGAAGTATTGTCGGCCTTGCGTGCGCCTTTACCCATGATGCATTTACCGATGATCAGAGTCGGACGCTGGTTTTCGGCTTTGGCTTCGTCGAGAGCCTGGCGGATCTGCTGGCAGTCGTTTCCGTTTATTTCGATGACGTGCCATCCCCAGGAGCGGTATTTCATGGCGGTATCTTCCGTCATGACTTCTCCGGTCTCTGTCGAGAGCTGGATGTCGTTGGCGTCATAGAACATGATCAGGTTGTCCAGTCCCAGATGTCCGGCAATACGTCCTCCACCCTGGGATATTTCTTCCTGTATGCCTCCGTCGGAGATGTAGGCATAGATGGTTTCTTTTTCAAAAGTAGGATTTCCGGTGCGTGCAGCCAGGAATTTGGCGGCGATGGCAGCTCCGATGGCGAAGACATGGCCTTGTCCCAGCGGACCGGAAGTGTTTTCGATGCCTCGCATAACGTCTACTTCGGGATGTCCCGGAGTGGGTGATCCCCATTGGCGCAGGTTTTTCAGTTCATCCATGGTGAACTTGCCCGTCATGGCGAGCTGTGCGTACAACATGGGCGACATGTGTCCCGGGTCAAGGAAGAACCGGTCGCGTCCTTCCCATTTTGGGTTGGCGGGGTCATATTGCAGATATTCTGCATACAGGACATTGATGAAGTCAGCTCCACCCATGGCACCACCCGGATGGCCGGACTTTGCTTTTTCTACCATTGCAGCAGCCAGGATACGGATGTTGTCGGCTGCGTGATTCATTAATGTGTTATCGTTCTTCATTTGTTAAAATGTTATTTCTTTTGCAAAGATAGTAATTTTTGGACGTTTCATTGCTATTTTCCGCTAAACTTGTCCCGAAATCTGCATTTCTTGTCGGGGTGTTCAGGGGGATTGAAGAATTTCCGGAGGGAATGGAGATAGCCGTTGCGGGGTCATTGTATGGGCGGCTTTATAATAATATAGGTAATGGGGATGGAATTGATTTATGTCATTAAATCTGAATTTTCTTTGTTTATGTTATATATTTGTTTGTATTTCGTTTATTATGTGATAAATTGATATAAATACATTGTGTTAAGTAATAAAATGAAATTTACGATATTCCATTCTTCATTTTCTTTTCTGAAAATCGGTTTCTCTCTTTGCTTTATGAAAGATGACTTCTAATTTTGTGGACAAATAAAAAGTGAAAACAGAAATTCGGTTTGAAAATGAAAGAGAAAGTCGTAAAACAGCAATATTATGTCAGAAATGGTGGTTCCGGATATAATCGCTCTTTCTGTATGTCGGAAGGCTTGTATGATGCGTCGTACGAACATGATGCATGCGGGGTGGGAATGATTGTAAACATTCATGGCATCAAATCTCATGCATTGGTTGATTCGGCTTTGACGGTGCTGGAGCATATGAAGCACCGGGGAGCAGAGGGAGCCGACAACAAGACGGGTGACGGAGCGGGTATTTTGCTTCAGATTCCTCACGAGTTTATTCTTCTTCAGGGGATTCCTGTACCCGAGCAGGGGGCATATGGAACGGGGCTGGTGTTTCTCCCCCGGGATCCTTCTTCACGGGAAGAGATTCTGAAGGTGATGGCTTCTGAGTTCGAAGCCGGAGATTTGCAGATGATGCCTTTGCGTGAGGTTCCTGTGCGTTCGTCCATACTGGGAGAAGCTGCCCGTGCGTCCGAGCCTGTTATCTGTCAGATTTTTGTTCGTGGAACTCTGAGAGGTGATGAGCTTGAACTTGCTCTTTATCGGGCTCGCAAGCGGATTGAACGGCGCGTGGCTCATCAGGACTTTTATATTGTTTCTTTGTCTTCACGGCTGATTGTCTACAAGGGGATGCTTTCGTCTGTTCAGCTTCGGGAGTATTTCTGCGATCTGAGTCATCCTTGTTTTACGAGCGGACTGGCCATTGTTCATTCCCGTTTCAGTACCAATACCTTGCCGGCATGGAGTCTGGCACAACCTTTCCGTCTGCTTGCTCACAACGGCGAGATCAATACGATCCGGGGAAACCGCGGATGGATGGAGGCCCGCGAAAGTGTGCTTTCCAGTTCCCGTCTGGGAGATGTGGCCGACATACGTCCTATTCTTCAGCTGGGCATGAGCGACAGTGCTTCACTTGACAATGCGCTTGAGTTTTTCTTTCATTCCGGACTGAGCCTTCCTCATGCCATGGCGATGCTCGTGCCTGAGTCGTTCAATAGCAAGAATCCGATCAGTGATTCTCTGAAGGCTTTCTATGAATATCATTCCATTCTGATGGAACCGTGGGACGGACCGGCCGCCATTCTTTTCAGTGACGGACGTTATGCCGGAGGTATGCTTGACCGTAACGGACTCCGTCCTGCCCGCTATCTGATTACCCGTGATGATACGATGGTGGTAGCGAGCGAAGCCGGAGTGCTTGCCATTGATCCGGCAGAGATCCGTGAGAAGGGACGTCTCCAGCCTGGTAAGATTCTGATGGTTGATACGCGTGAGGGACGGGTGTATTATGATGCCGAACTCAAGGAGAGTCTGGCCGGTGAGCATCCTTACCGGAGCTGGCTTGAAGCCAACCGCATTGAGCTGGATGCCTTGCGTAGCGGACGTAAGGTTCCGGTTTCCGTTGACGACTATTCCCGCCGTCTGCGTGCTTTCGGCTATACCCGTGAGGATATCTCCAAGACTCTGGTTCCCATGTGTGTCAATGGCATGGAACCTACCGCATCCATGGGTAATGATGCACCTCTGGCTGTTCTTTCACGTCGTCCCCAGCTTCTTTTCAGCTATTTCCGCCAGCAATTTGCTCAGGTGACCAACCCTCCCATTGATCCCATTCGTGAGGAACTGGTCATGTCACTTACCGAATATATCGGTGCCGTGGGAAGCAATATCCTCCAGCCGGCCGAGAGTCATTGCAAGATGGTTCGTCTGCCTCATCCGGTGCTTACCAATGCCCAGCTTGATTTGCTTTGCCATATCCGTTACAAAGGATTTGATGCGGTCCGCCTCCAGATGGTTTTCGACGCTTCCCGCGGAGAGGATGGCTTGCGCGAAGCTCTTGATGACCTTTGCCGCAGGGCGGAAAAGGCCGTTGATGACGGAGCCAACTATATCGTGCTTACCGACCGGGGAATTGATGCCGCTCATGCGCCCGTTCCTTCTCTGCTGGCCGTAAGTGCGGTTCATCATCATCTGATCGGTGTCCAGAAGCGTGTCCAGACCGCGCTGATTGTTGAAAGTGGAGAGATCCGTGAGGTGATGCATGCTGCTCTCTTACTTGGTTATGGTGCGAGTGCCATCAATCCTTATATGGCTTTTGCCGTGCTTGACAGTCTGGTGGTCCGGGGGGAAGTCCAGCTCAACTATGAAACCGCCGAAAAGAACTATGTACGCGCCCTGTGCAAGGGACTTTATAAGATTATGAGCAAGATGGGTATCAGTACCATCCGCTCTTACCGCGGAGCGAAGATTTTCGAAGCCGTGGGTGTAGGAGCCGAACTCCTGCGTGATTATTTTGGAACCTCGGTGTCTACCATCGGAGGTATTGGTCTGAAGGAAGTGGCCCATGATTGTCTGGCTTTCCATCAGGCGGCCTGGTCTGAAGGAGAAAGTGATCATCCGGCCGGTGAGGAAACTCCCTGTGAGGATAGCCTGCCCGATATCGGTCAGTTTGCATATCGCAAGGGAGGTGAGAAACACGCCTGGACACCTTCGGTAATCAAAGCTCTGCAAGTGGCTACCCGTCTGGGAAGTTATACCAAGTTTAAGGAATTTACCGCGATGGTTGACCAGAAAGAAGAGCCTTTGTTCCTGCGTGATTTCTTCCGTTTCCGCCGTAACCCCATTCCGTTGGAACAGGTGGAACCGGTGGAAGACATCGTCAGACGGTTCGTCACGGGAGCGATTTCTTTCGGAGCGATCAGCAAGGAGGCTCACGAAGCACTGGCGCTGGCCATGAACAAGCTCGGAAGCCGGAGCAATACGGGAGAAGGTGGAGAGGATCCCGCCCGGTTCAGTGAAACGTTCGACGGCATTTCCCTGTCGAGCAAGACCAAACAGGTGGCTTCCGGACGTTTCGGTGTGACTACGGAATACCTGGTACATGCCGAAGAGATCCAGATCAAGGTGGCTCAGGGAGCCAAGCCCGGTGAAGGCGGCCAGCTTCCGGGATTCAAAGTAGATGAAGTAATAGCCCGTACGCGTCATTCCATTCCGGGCATATCGCTGATTTCTCCTCCGCCTCATCACGATATTTATTCCATTGAAGATCTGGCTCAGCTGATTTTCGATCTCAAGAATGTGAATCCCCGTGCCCAGATCAGCGTGAAGCTGGTGGCCGAAAGCGGAGTGGGAACCGTTGCGGCGGGTGTAGCTAAAGCCAAGGCCGACCTGATTGTGATCTCCGGTGCCGAGGGAGGTACGGGTGCTTCGCCGGCATCTTCGGTACGCTATGCCGGAACTTCTCCTGAAATGGGAGTGAGCGAGGCCCAGCAGACTCTGGTACTTAACAAGCTTCGCGGGATGGTACGTCTTCAAGCCGACGGCCAGTTGAAGACCGGACGCGATGTCATCAGCATGGCTCTTCTGGGAGCCGATGAGTTTGCTTTCGGAACCTCTCCTCTGATTGTTCTGGGATGTGTGATGATGCGCAAGTGTCATGCCAACACCTGTCCGGTGGGAGTGGCCACTCAGGATCCTAAGTTGCGTGAACGTTTCCGCGGACATTATGAGTATGTGGTCAATTATTTCCGCTTCCTGGCACAGGAGGTGCGCGAGTATCTGGCCGAGATGGGTTTCACCCGTCTGGAGGATATTGTGGGACGTACGGATCTGATTGAGATCGCTCCCCGTGAGGCGGGAAGCAAGGAAGCTCTGCTTGACTTCTCACGGATTCTATGCCGGGTAAATAACGATTCAGCCCTTTGCCATGTATCCGGTCAGTTGCATGAGATTGATCACGTAATGGACCGTGAACTCATTTCCGCCTCTTTTGCGGAACTGGAGAAAAGCGGAGACGTTACGCTGGAGTATACGGTGGCCAATACGGACCGTTCCGTAGGAGCAATGTTGTCGGGCGGAGTGGTCAGCCGTTACGGGCAGGCCGGACTGGGAAAACGGAGTCTTCACATCACCTTTCACGGGTCGGCCGGCCAGAGTTTCGGAGCCTTTCTCGTACCGGAAATCCATTTCCGTCTGGAAGGCGAAGCCAACGATTACCTGGGCAAGGGCCTGAGTGGAGGTACGATTACGGTATGTCCTCCGCGGGAGGCAACTTTCCGTGCCGAGGAGAATGTCATAGCAGGCAATACCCTGCTCTATGGAGCCACTTCCGGAGAAGTCTATATCAACGGTCAGGTCGGTGAACGTTTTGCCGTGCGTAACTCGGGAGCCGTAGCCGTGGTGGAAGGAGTAGGCGATCATTGTTGCGAGTACATGACGGGCGGATGTGTCGTCGTGCTGGGCTCAACCGGAAGAAACTTTGCGGCAGGTATGAGCGGTGGCGTGGCCTATGTCTGGGATCCGGACCGGAACTTCGACTATTTCTGCAACATGGAGATGGTAGAACTTTCCCTGGTGGAAGACAAGGCTTCCCGCGAGGAATTGCATGAGCTGGTGCGCAAACATTATTTCCAGACCGGTTCTTCGCTGGCACATTCCCTGCTCAATCATTGGGAGCGCAGCCTGGGCGAGTTTGTCCGTGTGATCCCCTTTGAGTATAAGAAGCGCCTGGCCGAAGCTTCACGGATGCGTGAAAGCCGGGAAGAGATGCAGAGTGTATATTGATGCCGGATGTCCGGAATTATAATAACCCTTTAAAATAGAAATCGATATGTGTGGAATTGTGGGTATATTCAATGTCAGGGAACAGACTCCCCAATGGAGAAACAAAGCTTTGTCGATGGCGCGCAAGATCCGTCATCGCGGTCCCGACTGGAGCGGAATTTATTGTGGAGGTACGGCAATTCTGGCTCACGAGCGTCTTTCGATCGTCGATCCCCAGAGCGGAGGCCAGCCTCTTTATTCGATGGACCGCCGGCAGATTCTGGCGGTCAACGGCGAGATCTATAATCACCGTGACATCCGCAAGCGGTATGAAGGACGCTATCATTTCCAGACGGGAAGTGATTGTGAGGTGATTTTGGCCTTGTATCGCGACAAAGGTATTTCTTTCCTGGAGGAACTGAACGGAATTTTCGCCTTTGCCCTTTATGACGAAGAAAAGGATGATTTCCTGATTGCCCGCGATCCCATTGGCATGATTCCCCTGTATATCGGTTACGACGAGGACGGAACGGTGTATTGCGCCAGTGAACTGAAGGCGCTCGAAGGATATTGTCAGCGCTATGAGCCTTTCCTTCCTGGACATTATTATTCCGGACGCGAGGGAAAGATGAAACGCTGGTACGTACGTGACTGGATGGACTATGATGCCGTGAAGGACAACGGAGCTTCCGTGAGCCAGTTGCGGGATGCGCTGGAAGAAGCCGTCCGCCGTCAGCTGATGAGTGACGTTCCTTACGGAGTTCTTCTTTCCGGCGGGCTGGACAGCTCCGTGATTTCTGCCGTGGCCAAGCAATTTGCTTCCCACCGCATTGAAACGGACGGAACCAAGGAAGCCTGGTGGCCCCAGTTGCATTCCTTCGCCATCGGACTGGAAGGAGCTCCCGATCTGGCGAAAGCGCGTGAAGTGGCCGACTATATCGGTACCGTGCATCACGAGATACATTACACCCTTCAGGAGGGACTGGATGCCTTGCGAGATGTGATCTACTACATCGAGACCTATGATGTTACGACGGTCCGTGCGTCCACTCCGATGTATCTGCTGGCCCGTGTCATCAAGAGTATGGGCATCAAGATGGTGCTTAGCGGCGAAGGAGCCGATGAAGTGTTTGGCGGCTATCTCTATTTCCACAAGGCACCCGATGCGAAGGCATTCCATGAAGAAACGGTGCGGAAACTCTCCCGTCTTCATCTCTATGATTGCCTGAGAGCCAACAAGTCACTGGCCGCATGGGGTGTGGAGGGCCGTGTTCCTTTCCTCGACAAGGAATTCCTGGATGTAGCGATGCGCCTCAATCCCGAAGCGAAGATGTGTCCGGGAAAGACCATCGAGAAAAAGATTGTCCGCGAAGCCTTTGCCGACAAGTTGCCCGAGAGCGTAGCCTGGAGACAAAAAGAACAGTTCAGTGACGGAGTAGGATACAGCTGGATCGATACGCTCCGCGAGATGACCTCTCAGGCCGTAAGCGACGAGGAAATGAGTCATGCGGCCGAGCGTTTCCCCATCAATCCTCCGCGCAACAAGGAAGAGTATTATTACCGGAGTATTTTCGAGGAACATTTCCCCAGCGAAAGTGCAGCACGGAGCGTACCCAGTGTGCCGAGTGTGGCATGTTCCACCGCGGAAGCGCTGGCCTGGGACGCACATTTCAAGAATATGAACGAACCGAGCGGGCGTGCCGTGGCCGGAATCCACGAAGACGCCTACAAAGGTTGATAACAAGAGAGAGAGTATGAAAGTGAAATTTACCAAGATGCAGGGGGCAGGCAATGACTACATCTATGTCAATACCTTCCTTTATCCGCTGGAAGAACCGGAACGCCTTTCACAGGAATGGAGCCGTCCGCACACCGGAATCGGTAGTGACGGACTGGTACTGATCGGTCCTTCGGAGGAAGGAGACTTCAGCATGCGGATTTTCAATGCCGACGGGTCGGAAGCCATGATGTGTGGAAATGCTTCCCGTTGCATCGGAAAATATGTGTACGAAAACGGTCTGACACAGAAGACCCGGGTAGCCCTGGAGACCCGTTCGGGCATCAAGATCCTGAATCTCCGGGTAAATGATGAGCGGGTGGTTGAATCGGTGACGGTAGATATGGGAATTCCCACCGGTATCACTCCCGTGGATCTGGGGGAGGGGTACGGGTATTCCCAGGGGATAGCCGTATCCATGGGAAACCCGCATCTGGTGATCTTCGTGGACCAGGTAAATGACGTCCGGCTTTCCGAAGTCGGTCCGCTTCTGGAACACCATCCTTTGTTTCCCGAACGGGTGAATGTGGAGTTTGCCCAGGTGATTGACGGGAGTCATATCCGGATGCGTGTATGGGAACGCGGATCAGGCATCACCCTGGCATGCGGTACGGGAGCTTGTGCTACCGCCGTGGCCGCGGCCTTTACGGGGCGGTGCGGACGTGAATCGGACGTCACGATGGACGGAGGAACCCTTCATCTGCAATGGAATGAATCCGACGGACATCTCCTGATGGGAGGTCCGGCAGGGAAGGTGTTCGACGGAGAAATAGAGTATGAACCTTCAAAATGAAACAATAGACTATGGCATTTGTAAACGAACACTTTTTACAACTTCAGGGAAGCTACCTCTTTTCGGAAGTGGCCCGCAAGGTAAAGGCCTTTGAGGCCGCCCATCCGCAGGTACGTCTGATCCGTCTGGGAATCGGCGACGTAACCCGTCCGCTTCCCCAGGCTTGCATCGGGGCGATGTGCCGGGCCGTCAGGGAACTGGCGGATGCCCGTACATTCCACGGCTACGGACCGGAACAGGGATATGACTTCCTGATCAAAGCCATTCTGAAACACGACTTCGAAGAGCGGGGCATCACTCTCAGTCCGTCGGAAATCTTTATCAGCGACGGAGCGAAGAGCGACCTGGGAAACCTCACCGAACTTTTCCGTCAGGATAATCTCGTCGCCATCACCGATCCGGTATATCCGGTGTATGTGGACAGTAATGTCATGTGCGGACGTGCGGGAGTTGCCGGAGCGGACGGTTTGTGGAGCAAGGTCACTTACCTGCCTTGTACCGGTGAGAACGGGTTTGTTCCCGAACTTCCCGATCATCGGGTAGATCTGGTTTACCTGTGTTATCCCAATAATCCGACGGGTACGACTCTCACCCGTGAGCAGTTGAAGAAATGGGTGGACTATGCCCTGGACAACGACGCGCTGATCCTTTTCGATGCCGCTTACGAAGCCTTCATCAGTGAACCGGACGTGCCCCATTCCATTTATGAAATTCCCGGTGCGGAACAGGTAGCCATCGAGGTGCGGAGCTTTTCGAAGACAGCCGGCTTCACCGGAGTACGTTGCGGCTATACGGTCGTACCTGAAAAGGTGACCGCACGCACGGAAGACGGCCGGCGGGTTGCCCTTAATCCCCTCTGGAACCGTCGCCAGTGTACCAAGTTCAACGGAACGAGTTACATCACCCAGCGCGGTGCCGAGGCTATCTACACTCCCGAAGGCCGCCGTCAGGTGGAAGAAACCATCGCCTATTACAAGGAAAACGCCCGCATCATGCGTGAAGGTTTCCGTGAGGCAGGTCTGACGGTTTACGGCGGTGTGAACTCTCCTTACCTCTGGCTCAAGGCACCCGAAGGAATGACTTCCTGGGAATTCTTTGATCATCTGCTTCACGAAATGAACGTAGTCGGCACTCCCGGTTCCGGATTCGGTCCCAGCGGTGAAGGATATCTGCGGCTTACGGCCTTCGGTCAGCGTGAAGATTGTCTGGAAGCCATGGAGCGGATCCGCCGGAAAGGATTTTCATCTGCCGGGAAAAGCTCGCTCTGAGGAAGGCCATTCATTGGAAGAATAAAGACAAAAATAGAATATATAGAACGGAAAAACCATTTTTGATTATGTCAAGATTAAGATTTAGCGTAGTAGAAAAGGCTTTTGCGGCTAAGCCAATCGAAGTAAAGACTCCTTCGGAACGTCCGGACGAATACTTCGCGAAACATGTTTTCAACCGCGAGAAGATGTTCAAATATCTTCCGACTCCCGTATTCAACAAGCTGGTAGATGCAATGGATAACGGAGCTGCTCTTGACCGGGCTACGGCCGATCAGGTGGCGGAAGGTATGAAACGCTGGGCCATGGAACAGGGTGCCACACACTACACCCACTGGTTTCAGCCATTGACCGAAGGTACGGCCGAAAAGCACGATGCCTTTGTGGAACACGACGGAAAGGGAGGCATGATGGAAGAATTTTCCGGCAAATTACTCGTCCAGCAGGAACCGGACGCCTCTTCCTTCCCGAACGGCGGAATCCGCAACACCTTCGAAGCACGCGGATACAGTGCCTGGGATCCTTCTTCACCTGTTTTCGTGGTTGATGACACCTTGTGCATTCCTACCGTTTTCATCGCCTATACCGGTGAATCACTTGACTATAAAGCTCCTCTGCTGAAGGCTCTTCATGCCGTCAACAAGGCCGCCGTTGCCGTATGCCGTTATTTCGATCCGGAAGTAAAGAAAGTCGTTTCCTATCTGGGATGGGAACAGGAATACTTCCTGGTTGACGAAGGTCTGTATGCTGCCCGTCCCGACCTGTTACTGACCGGACGTACCCTGATGGGACACGAAGCATCGAAGAACCAGCAGCTTGAAGACCACTATTTCGGAGCCATTCCTGCCCGTGTGGCCGCCTTTATGAAGGATCTGGAAATCCAGGCACTCGAACTAGGTATTCCCGTCAAGACCCGTCACAACGAGGTTGCTCCGAATCAGTTTGAGCTGGCCCCGATCTACGAAGAATGTAATCTGGCCGTTGACCACAACATGCTGATCATGTCGCTCATGCGCAAGATTGCACGTTCACACGGATTCCGCGTGTTGCTGCACGAGAAACCTTTCAAGGGTGTCAACGGTTCGGGCAAGCATAACAACTGGTCACTGGGAACCGATACGGGTGTCCTGCTGATGGCTCCGGGAAAGACCGCCGAAGAAAACCTTCGTTTCATCACCTTCGTGGTTAATACCCTGATGGCCGTCTATCGCCACAACGGTCTGCTTAAAGCCTCTATCATGAGTGCCACGAATGCCCATCGTCTGGGAGCCAACGAAGCACCTCCTGCCATCATCTCTTCTTTCCTGGGAACTCAGCTGAGCAAGGTGCTCGACCACATGGAAGAAAGTGCCGCCGACGAACTGGTGAGCCTGGGAGGAAAGCACGGCATGAAGCTGGATATTCCCCAGATTCCGGAACTGCTCATTGACAATACCGACCGTAACCGTACTTCACCTTTTGCTTTCACTGGTAACCGGTTCGAGTTCCGCGCCGTCGGGTCGGAAGCCAACTGTGCGAGCGCAATGATTGCCCTGAATACCGCAATGGCCGAACAGTTGACGGATTTCCATCAGGAAGTAGAGCGCCTGATCGGAGAAGGTGAGCCCAAGGTTTCGGCTATCATCCGGGTACTCCGCCGTTACATCAAGGAATGCAAACCTATCCGTTTCGACGGCAACGGTTATAGCGAGGAATGGAAGGCCGAAGCCGCCCGCCGCGGACTGGATTGCGAAACGAGCTGTCCGGTGATCTTCGACCAGTATCTGACTCCCGAAAGCGTGCGGATGTTTGAATCTACCGGCGTAATGACCCGCAAGGAACTGGAAGCCCGCAATGAGGTGAAATGGGAAACCTATACCAAGAAAATCCAGATCGAGGCCCGTGTGCTGGGCGACCTGGCCATGAACCATGTGGTACCCGTTGCCATTGAATACCAGACACGTCTGATCGACAATGTCTATAAGATGAAACAGCTTTTTGCCGAAGATGAATCAGCCCGTCTTTCTTCTGAAAACGTGGCCATCATCCGTGAGATAGCTGCCCATACGGCTTACATCAAGGAGCATGTAGATGCCCTGATTGAGGCCCGCAAAGTGGCTAACCGGATTGAGACGGAACGCGAAAAAGCCGTAGCTTATCACGATACCGTGGCTCCGATGCTGGAGGAAATCCGCTATCACATTGACAAGCTGGAACTGATTGTCGACAATCAGATGTGGACTTTGCCGAAATATAGAGAACTGCTGTTTATACGATAAACCGACAGGAATAAACTCTGATCTTTTTTACATGACTGTTGGTGTGGGGGCAGGCTGTTGTGAAACAGTTTGTTCCTTTTGTGTTCTTTCTTTCCGGCCTGAGAGTGCTGGACCTCTTTCCTCTGCTTTGTTTCCCAACAAATCTTAAAATACCCCGGCCGTAGCGAACCTTTACTTTTCTTTGGAAGTTGTTTTCTTCATCGGTAAATGTTTCAAATTTGAATATCCAAAAAAACGCCCATGAAGATCTCCGTGCTAACCTTTGTCCTCCGTGCAATCTTTGTAGTTGCCATTTTTGTATGTGGATCGTGCAGTACACCCTTTCCCTCGGAATCATCAGGTCCGGCAGGTTCCGGATATGTGAAGTGGTCCATTGTTTCCGATCTTTCACGGGCCCGGCTTGAGACGGACGGTCGGGGAGAGTTCGTCCCGGGCGATACGATTATGGTCAGTGCCCACAATGTCACTTCCGGTCTGATCCGCCGTTATGTCCTTCATCTGGAATCCGATGGCTGGAAGCCGTTTGTTCCCTGGAGTGAAGTAGGAAACGGAGACGTGATTTTTACGGCCTGGCATGCCTCTCCTTCCGGAAGGCTGGTGAATGATGTCGGAGATTCAGAGTCCTCTTATGTCCACCGGATCGAGACACAACAGGACGGTGAAGGATATCTTCGTTCGGATCTTCTGGTGGCACGGACACATGTACAGGCAGGCGAAACGGTAGCTTTATGTTTCGGACATGCACTTCACCGGTTGCGTATCCGGCTGGAATCTCCCGACGGGTCTTTCGACGGGAATCAGATTGCCGCCGGAGAAATCAGAGTCCGTACAGCCTGCCGGATTCCTTTCGATTTGTCGGAAGGAACATCGGGCGAGCCTGCCGGATATCAGTGGGTCACTCCGTTGAAGGAATCAGGCAACACGTGGACTGCCCTGTTGTGTTCTCAGGAGGCCGGTGACCTGCGTTCTGAGGATTGGATACAGATTCGCATCGGTGACAAGGAACTGGCCATGCCCTTACCGGAGTCGCTGGCAGGGCAGCCGTTGGAGAGGCTGGAAGCCGGAAAGGAGATTGTTTACCGCATCCGTCTCCGGAAGGAAGCAGAGCCTGATGCTTTTTCCGGAACTACCCGCTGGGTGTATGGCATCAAAGAACCGCTTCCTGAACAATGGAATGCCGACCATACCCAGCTGAAATGGACGGATGGTTGCGGGTGGTTTGACTGTAACAAGGTGAATCCGTCGGGGATTACTTCCGGAGATGACGGACTGATGTGCTGGGCAGCTTCAGCTTCAAATCTGATTCATTGGTGGCTGGCACAAAATGCCGGTACGGAAGCTGTCAGGGCTTATCAGGGGCCGGAGGCGGTGCCGTCCGACATGTTGCACAGTCAGGTTTTCCAGCTTTACAAGGATCATTTTCCCAACCGGGGAGAGTATCCGTTGAAAGCCGTCAACTGGTTCTTTAACGGAGTATTCCAGAAGCGGATTTATGAAACAGATCCCGTGGATCCGTCTGCCGGCTTTTTCCGCTCCTGGCTGGGAACGAATTCTTTGGGAAAAGAATACTCGAATTACGAATTGACGCGTGATGGGTTCAACCGTATCGTCAAGCATGCATTGTCTTCCGGACAAGGTATGATGTTCGTTATCAATCTGGGCAAAAACTGGTCAGCGCATGCCGTTACCCTATGGGGTGTTTCATTCGACGAATCGGGGCTGGCAGACACTTTATATATGGTGGACAACAACGACGGACGCTATGATGCACGCGGCACGATCCGTGCCATGAAGGTGAAATATTTGCCTTATTCCAGTTCGAATTCCGAACTTTATCCCTATGTGCCCAACAGTCTGGGTGATTTTACCATCCGCATAGAATCTCTTTGTACGTTAAGTTTGGGCCGGGAATGGATAAAATAAGCCATTGCGTAACTTGCCTGAAAATAGAAACTTATATGTCCGGAAAAAACGCCGAAACGTTTTCATTGATTCGTTTCGGCGTTTTCACTGAAAGCCCGAAACGTTTTTTTAAAAGCCCGAAGCCTTCTGGAAACCCTGCCGGAATCGTGCGGTCGTTGGGGGCAAATTATGCGGTCGTTGAGGCTGAATCGTGCGGTCGTTGGGGCCGGATCGTGCGGTCGATTTTAAGGGCTTGTTTGTTCTTGTGACTTTTGTTAGTAGAAGTTTGAAATAATATTATATAAAAGGAGGCATACATATTTTTATTTAAAATATGATTGTAATAAATGAATGAATAAATTAGATTTTTCACGAATTTATAATATGATGTGGCTAGTAAATTCAAGAAATAAAAAAATAGAAGACTTAGAATATTATTGTTAAACTATAAAAAAAGAAGAATTTAATTTTATTTGAAAATCCTTTTTTACTATTGAAACTAAGGAAAACAAGTAAAAATAAAATAATATTGCAAAATTTAGTTACTTTTGTAATCGGATAGAGAGTATTATATCTAAAATATAATAAAAATAATAAGAAAGATTATACTCATCAAGTATTTGAAAACATGAGAAAGTTAATTTTTATACTTGATATAATATGATGAGGGCTTAATTATTATGTGCTTCATTGTTGATATTTTTGTATGAAAATTTTCTATGATCTCTTAATTAGAGACGATATTGTGTTTTCGTTTTTTTTCTGTGATCATTTAGTATATTTATAACATAAATATTTCTGGTTTAATAAACAGAGATTAATGTCTTGTATTATGGGACAGAAACTACATAACCGCATCGAAATTTGGAAGAAACTGTTACTTGATTTTGGTAAAAGAAACAGGTTGATAAACTTTCTTGAAGGAAAGCGTAATAGTGTAAAGATTATAATGCCTTCTTTTGATAGATTGTGGGAACTTATTGTAAATGAACAAGAAGTTGTATTTCCATATGCAAGAAAGGTACAAGTTAGTGATGAAGGAGAAGAGATTTATGAAACTATTATTAAGGGTGATCTTGAATCAGATCGATCTATCGGAGATCTTCAAAAAACATTAAAATCTCTGCGATATAAAGCTAATACTTCAATCGAAGAACAGGGTATAAATACTTTATATCTTACTTTTGGCATGCTTAAATGGAAAGAGCGTGACGATTCATCTCAAGTATTTTCTTCTCCTGTAATTTTGGTTCCAGTAAGACTTCTAATAGAATCAATAACATCTCCATATCGTTTAGTCTTATATGATGATGATATTGTTATAAATCCAACATTGTCACATAAATTGGAAAATGATTTTGGAATTATTATGCCAGAGTTTGATTCCATTCATGATTCCCCTTCTGAATATATAGAAAATTTACTTCATAATGTAGAAAATAAAGGTTGGGATGTTGAAAAAACTATGCATTTAGCAAATTTATCTTTTCTAAAAATCAATATGTATAAAGATTTGGAAAGAAATGAGGAAAAGTTAAATGCAAACTCTGTAATTGCAGCACTTGTTGGTGAGCAAGATTCAATTCAAGTTTCTGCAGAATTTAATAATTTTGATCATGATAAGAATATACGTCCTATTGATACTTTTCAAGTGGTAGATGCTGATTCAAGTCAGCAAGATGCTGTACTTTTATCAAAAAAGGGGGTTAGTTTTGTTTTACAAGGTCCTCCGGGTACAGGAAAGAGTCAAACTATTACAAATATTATTGCAGAAGCTATTGCTGAAGGGAAAAAGGTATTGTTTGTATCAGAAAAGATGGCAGCATTACAAGTGGTGTATAATCGTTTGGCAAGTGTAGGTTTGGCTGATTTTTGTTTTACACTTCATAGTCATAAGGCTAAGAAGAAGGAGATATTACGTGAACTTGCTAATTCTATTAATATTGATCGAACTCGGGTTAGAGATGAAGCTTTGATTCAGCTTGATCTCTTGGAGAGAAAAAGAAATTTACTTAATAAGTATCAGGAAGAACTTCACACTCCAACTTCAGGTTTAAATATTTCTATATATTGGGTTAATGGAAAATTAGCAAAATTAGAGAATGTACCAGATGTCGTTTTCTCTATATCAGATGTTAATACTGTTACAACTTCTATTCTTAATGAAAGAATATATCTACTTAATGAATTGTCTAAAACTATTGGTAAGCGGAGCGAGGATTATTTACATAATGTTTGGCATGACTCTTCTGTCAAATTTTTATCTAACGCACTGAGACATGAGATCGATTCAAATGTAGCCATAGCTGTCCCTTTAATGAAAGATTTAGCAGAGCAACATTCTTTTGTTTGTTCTAAGTTGGGGGTTAATTTAGAATCATCTTTGATAGGTGTAGATGATCTTATATCCATTTTATCTTTTGCTTCAAAATCTCCATTTATTCCAATAGAATGGGTTATGGAATCCTCTAATATAGATGTTTTAATAGATTATGCGCATAAATATAAAAAGCAAGTAGAGCAAATAGTTAAAACATCCAATGAGTTAAAAAGTAAATTTTATGATATTTCTTTAGATTATGATGTAGCTAAGCGCAAAGATCTCTTATGTTCTTTAATGAGTCAACTTCAAGCATATATAAATGGAGAAAGTAAAAATTGGATCTCTCAAAATGTAAAAAATGTAAATGAAGAAATCAAATTAATTAGTAATAATATAGACTTATTATTTGAGGAGGCTAAAATTATATCTTCCAAACTTGGCGTATTTATGCCTAATACATTGGAACAGATAATTTTATTTGCCAAATTTATGCAAATATTGGTAGATATTTGTGATGTACGTCCTACTCAAACATGGTTTAATAGCAATGATTTGATTCGTATTAAATCAAATATTGAAATTCACAGGTCTTTACATGATTCAGTATTAGAATTAAAGAAAAGTATTTTATCTCGTTTCGATAAAGAAATTTTTGAATGGGATTTTTACCCTGTTTTACAGAGATTTAGAGGCGAATATAAATCATTTTTTAGAGCTATCAATGGCAGATACCGTAGAGATATAAAGCAACTTAAATCCTTTTTGTCAAAAGGGGGAGAGTTATCTTATAATGATGCTCTCGAGGTGCTGAATGAACTTAAATGTTTTTCTGATAATCAGAATATTATTGTTGCAAATGAAAAATTATATACTGAAGATTATGGCAATTATTATTTAGGTGAAAATACACAATGGAGTTTGTTAGCCAATGATCTTGAGAAATTTGGAAACTTCGTATGTTATTCACATATGATAAATTTGCAATTGCAAAATTTGATTGTTCATGGAAACTTGCCTATTTCTGATATCGCGCAATTTATTACTCATTATTTAGCATTGAATATAGATTCCTCTTTTGAACAGTTAAGATCTATCTTAAAATGTGATTTTAATAAGACAACTCAGTGGGAGGATATTAGGACATGTGTAGAGAAGATAAATTCTATATCTACTGAGTTTATTTTAAAATATCAAGATATAATGAGTATGAGGAAATCAAATTGTTGCTATGAATCAGTTATATCTGATTTGGATTTACTTATATCTCTTAATATCTTAAATGAAGAGCTGGTAAAACAACAGAATTTTATATATAGTTTATATAAGGTTTATTACAATGGTATAGAAACAGATTGGGAAAAGTTAATAGAAGCTTTGAATTATGCTGCTGAGTTTAGAAATCTTATAGTCTTATATGATTTACCAGAATCTTTAGTGAAGAACATATGTGAAAATGGTAATATTATATCATATTGTGGTGATGAAAGTATAATAATGTCTAAGAGAAGAGATGCTTTGCAGGAAACTATAATGTGGTTTGTGTCTCTTTTTAATAATGGGAAAGACTTTTATCGATATAATATCCTTGATCTTGCAAATAAAATGTCTTTATGTAAAGATAAAAAGTATTTGTTAGAGGAGTGGGTGGATTATTGTTCTAATAGGGAGAAATGTGATAATGCAGGACTTAAAGAATATGCAGATAAGGTTGAAGAGTTAGGAATAGATTCTAATTATATTGTTGATTCATATCTTAAGAGATTCTATCGTTTATGGTTGGATGCTGTATTGCCGAATTTTCCAGCGGTACAAAACTTTAGAGGGCGAATACAAGAACAAACTATTAATGAATTTTGTGAATTAGATAAAGGGCAATTTAAAATCGCACAAGCGAGAGTTAGAGAACGTGTGTTGAGTAGAATACCTGACTTTAATTCGATAAATGGAGCGAGAGATGAGATTGCTATATTAAAAAGAGAGCTTAATAAGCAAAGACGATTGATGCCTTTACGTAAACTTTTTATGGCAATACCGAATCTTGTGACTTCGCTTCGGCCTTGTTTTATGATGTCGCCATTATCTGTTAGTGTATTTCTTGAGGCCCAGAGTTATGAGTTTGATTTGGTTATCTTCGATGAGGCTTCTCAAGTACATACTGAAGATGCTATAGGTGCGATTATGCGTGGCAAACAGGTTATAATTGTGGGTGATACTAAGCAGTTACCACCAACAAGCTTCTTTTCTACATCTCTTAATGATGAGGATTTTGATATTGATCCAGATGACATAATTGAAGATAGTGATGCTGGAGCATATGAGTCTATTTTGGATGAAGCTGTAGCTATTTTACCAGAGCGTAGTTTAAGATGGCATTATCGAAGTCGACATGAACACTTAATAGCATTTTCAAATATTAAAATTTATAATAGTCAATTGATTACTTTTCCGTCTTCAACAGAAAGTGCCCCAGATTATGGTGTTGAGTATATATATGTGAAAGATGGTGTGTATGATAGGAGTGGAAAGAAGAATAATATTGTTGAGGCTAGAAAGGTTGCGGATTTAGTATTTGAGCATTTTAGGAAATATCCTAATCGTTCTCTTGGAGTTGTTACTTTTAGTGAGGCTCAACAAAATGCAGTAGATACTGTTATTCGTCAAAAGCGATTACAAAATCCTTACTTTGATAAATTCTTTGTTGAAGATAAAGATAACTCTTTCTTCGTGAAAAATCTTGAAAATGTACAGGGGGATGAGCGTGATACTATTATTTTTAGCATTGGTTATGCAAAGGATAGCAAAGGTATAATGTATATGAATTTTGGACCATTAAGTCGTGAGGGGGGATATCGTCGTCTTAATGTGGCTATTACACGCGCCAAATATAATGTAAAATTAGTAGGCTCTATAGTCCCTAATGATATTGATTTGGATAAAGTTTCTTCAGAGGGAGTGAAGATGCTTCGTTCATATATTGAGTTTGCTCAACAAGGCATCATTGCATTAGAAAAAGATTTTATATTTAATAATAATTTAGAATTTGACTCTCCGTTTGAAGAAGCCGTATATGATTTTCTGCAATCAAAAGGATATAATGTAGTGACTCAAGTGGGGTGTTCTGGTTTTCGTATTGATATGGCTGTTAAACATCCTGTACAAAGTGGTAAATTTGTAATTGGTATTGAGTGTGATGGTGCAATGTATCATAGCTCTCGTACAGCTCGTGAACGGGATAGATTACGTCAAACTATACTTGAAGATATGGGTTGGACAATTTATCGTATATGGTCAACTGATTGGATAAAGGATCAAAAGACAGAAGAAGAAAAATTGATAAATGCGATTGAAAGGGCCTTGGGACGTGCAGTAATAGAATATGACAATAACTTAGCCAATAATGGTAATAATGTAGTTAATACAATGGCTCCTATCATAGAAATAGAGGAGAAAGTAAAATCTTCAGAATTTACTGATATAGGCTATGGTTTTGATTTATATAAACGTGTGTATCCTTTAAATATAATTGATGAATATGGAAATGTAAGGAAAGGATATGATATAGCATGGGATATAATTTCAGTAGAGCAACCTATTCATTTTGAAGAATTGTGCAGACGTATTGCACCTGCGTATGGTCGTCAAAAAGCAACATCTGTAGTTCGTGATGAGGTTAGATATCTTTTTCGCACTCATTTAAAAGATATGATTAGTGAGGATAAAGATGGATTTATTAGAATAAAAGATTTTAAAGATATTAGAGTGCGTATACCTAATCCTGATGATGATTATTTACGTTCTATTATATATATATGTGATGATGAATTAGCCTTAGCAATGAAAACAATTGTTCAGCATAGTTTTGGTATAACACCAGATGATTTGTTTATCGTAACGGCGCGAGAGTTTGGATTTAAGCGTACGGGAGAGAATATAATTTCTTCTTTGCGTAAAGTATATCAGCAAATGTTGAGAAATGGTGATGTAGGTGAAGTTGATGGTAAAGTTCAGGTTAATTAAAATCTAAAAAAGTGCAGTTAAAGCAGAAAAGAGATTTACAAATAGATATAAATATCTATTCTTTTAAAGGAAGAGAATAGAGAAAACAGCTTGAGTTGATTCTTTCAGATCATGAAAAGAGATTTTTCAACATTCCGTCAAAGGACTTTCAAATGCTGAGATTGTGTAAAATCTCTTTATAGATATTAATATTGTCAAGTTCCACAAGAAGAAACTTTTTTGAGAAACTACATGTAGAAAATATCAATGATTCTGTGAGCATCGCAACTAATCTGAGGTTGATTTAGAAAGGCGATTAGGACTTAAGCTAAATAGCTAGTAGAGGTTGTGAGATGACGTAGTTTTCTATTTTCTTCTGTCTGTGCCAGATGATTGTTTTATCGTGGCATTTATTTATTCGGTTTATATCAATAAAGGTAAAATGCCAAAAGTAAAATAATCGATAACATACTTTAATGGTATTTTCTATCGTTTCGTTTAGACGTTTCATAGAGTGAAGGGAATTTGCACATCCTTTTCGATGATACCTATAATGGCTCATGAAAGGTTTATATAATAAATTAATGGTAAGTATTCGGCCAACTACAGGTATTAAACCTTTATATACAACAATAGCGACTGTCACTATGAACCTAATAGTATCAGCCGCTATTGTTTTGTTGAACCCATATGTTACAGTTTATATCAGTTACAAGATTCCTCCTTTTGCCTTGTCAGTACACATTCCGGATGTTTCAACTTCCATTTATGTGGAAGTAGATTCAAAAGTTCTTCTTGGGTTGCCTTCTTGTGATAAGGCATTTGTGCGATAACATCGTTCAGGTATACTCTGGGATTTACCTCGTGCGCCTTACATG
>CDZK01007388.1_pt1 | contig 67093 bp, 71 predicted proteins | sample 557401 | NCBI WGS metagenome assembly CDZK01 (sample SAMEA3182108, study PRJEB8094) | gut metagenome | biome: human; feature: gut; material: Stool; isolation source: human stools | place: Canada | collected 2013-04-25 | reverse complement strand
GGGGGTGTAAGGGGGGATGTTCTCTTTCCGAGGAAAGAGAACATCCCCCCTTGTCGCATCCCCACACGGTGTGGGGCAATCACAACTTAGTAATATGTACCCCCGCCGTTTTCAGCATTAACTTTTTGGTGCCAACGGTATCAAACGCCACCTCAAGCAGCGCATCGCCGCCCATAGGGGTGACGGAGATGACCAGTCCGTCACCAAACGTCTTGTGGTGGATCTGGTCGCCGGAGGAAAGCTGAAGCAGCGGCGCGGAGGCGGCGGGCTTCTGCGCCGCGAGTTTTTGCGACGCCTGCGATTTTGGTCTGCGCTGCATGACGCTGTCGTAGCGCGCCGCGCCCTGACCGTAGCTGCCGTAGCCGCGTGTAGAATACGAGCTTCCCTCGTCAAAGCTCGTGTCGCCAAAGCCGGACGCGCCCTGCGCCTGACGGCCGACCCAGTCGGCATTCTCCGACGGGACCTCCTCCAAAAAACGCGAGGGTTCACTGACGCTCGTGCGGCCAAACAGCATGCGCTGGCGCGTGCAGGTCATCGTCAGGCGCTCCTTTGCACGCGTCATCGCGACATAGCACAGTCTGCGCTCCTCTTCGACCTCTTCATCGTTGTAGCGCACGCGCTCGCCGGGGAAGATGCCCTCCTCCACGCCGACGACATACACACACGGGAACTCAAGACCCTTTGCGCTGTGCATCGTCATCATCGTCACGCAGTTGTCGCTCGTCGCGCTGTCGAGGTCGGTGTAGAGTGCGATCTCGTTCAAAAAGCCCGAGAGCGTCGCATCCTCCGGATCGTTTTCGAGGAACGAAACGATGTTCGACTTGAGCTCCTGCACGTTTTCAAGCCGCCCACGGCTCTCCACGTCGCCCTTTTCCTGCAGCGTGCGTACATAGCTCGTCTGCTCGCAGACCGCGTCATAGAACTCCGCGAGCTCCATCGTGTCCGCCATCTCGCGCAGCGCGGCGATGAGCTGGGCGAAGCGCTCGAGCTTGCCCGCCGCGCTCTTGAGCACGGCGTACTCCCCTGCGTGCTGCAAAACGGCCATCATCGGCACGCCCTGCTCGCTCGCGAGATCCTGCACGCGCTCGATCGTCGTATTGCCGATACCGCGCGGCGGATTGTTGATAATGCGGCGAAGCCTCAAGTCATCGCTCGGGTTGTTGATGACCGCGAGGTACGCGAGCATGTCCTTGACCTCCGCGCGTTCGAAGAACTTTGTCCCGCCGACGACCTGATACGGCACGCCGTTGCGCTTGAACGCGTATTCGAGCGCGTTCGACTGTGCGTTCATGCGGTACAAAATGGCATTTTCCTTCCAGTTCCGCCCGCGGTTGTAGTCCATCATAATGCTGCTGACGACAAAGTTCGCCTCGTCCTGCTCGTTGAAGACGGTCTTGATGAGCACCCTATCGCCCGCACCCGCATCGGTCCAGAGGGTCTTGCCCTTGCGGCCCGTGTTATTCTTAATGACCGCATTCGCCGCGTCGAGGATGTTCTGCGTCGAGCGGTAGTTCTGCTCCAAGCGGATCGTGCGGCAGCCCTTGTACTCCTTTTCAAAATTCAGGATGTTTGTGATATCCGCACCGCGGAACTTATAGATGCTCTGGTCATCGTCGCCGACGACGCAGATGTTTCCCTTCTCCCCCACGAGCTGCTTCATCAAAAGGTATTGCAGCCGGTTCGTGTCCTGATACTCGTCGATGAGCACATAGCGGAACTTGCGGCGGTAGTAGTCGCGCACCTCGCCCTCCTGCTGCAGCAGCGTGACCGCGTGGAGGATGATATCGTCGAAGTCGAGCGCGTTCGCCTCGGCCAGACGGTGCACGTAGCGCGTATAGATCTTGGCGATTGCCTCTTTGCGCCAGTCGCCGCTGTCCTTCCAGCGACGGGAGTAGTCCTGATGCGACTCCATCGCGTCCTTTGCGTTCGAGATGGCCGAAAGCACCTCGCGCGGCGTGAGCTTCTTCTCGTCGATGTTCAGCTCTTTCAAAATGTCCTTGATGACGCGCTTGGAGTCATCCGTGTCGTAGATCGTAAAGTCGCGCGAAAAGCCGAGGCGGTCGATATCACGGCGCAGGATGCGCACGCAGGCGGAGTGGAACGTCATCGCCCAAACACTCTCCGCGCCCTGGATACCGAAGGCGGAGAGTCTCTCTCTCAGCTCGTTTGCCGCCTTGTTCGTGAATGTCACCGCCAGCACCGACCACGGCGCGGCGGGTTCAAGCGTGCAGAGGTGCACCATGCGGCTGCGCTCGTCGCTCGTCGGATGCTCGGGATAGCTCTCCAAAAATGCAAGGTCGTCCTCCGTCGCCCACGCCGGCACATCCGTGCTGTCGCTCCCCCGCCCGTAGGTCAAAAGATTTGCGACGCGGTTGATGAGAACCGTCGTCTTGCCGCTGCCCGCGCCCGCGAGCAGCAGCAGCGCGCCCTCGGTCGTCAGCACGCCGCGGCGCTGTTCAGGGTTGAGTTTTGCAAAATCCCGCGCAATGGCCGCTTTTCTCGCAGCGGCATAGCGGGCGATAAAATCGCTCATATTGTTTTCACCTTTCCTGATCTTTCCACATCTTACCCTTTTTTCGTGCTCCGGTCAACTCCGTTCGACAAAAATCGACTTTTTGTTCGATTTTTTTGTTGACAAGAACGTTTGTTCGATTTATAATCATACTCGAACAAAGATTCTATTTGTCAGGAGGAATTTTCCATGGCTGCTTCCACATTTATTTTCGTTTTCATCGGCGTCAGCGTCGTCACCACCAAGGTGATGAACACGCTGCTCCTGCTCGACCAGCCCAAGCGCCGCAGAGCGAGATCCGCCCGCTGAGAACATGAACCTTCTCGACAAGCTCACGATCCTTTCCGACGCGGCAAAGTACGACGCCGCCTGTACCTCGAGCGGGGCCAAGCGCGGCTATCAGGAGGGCAAGATCGGCTGCACGTCCACGTCCGTCGCGGGCTGCTGCCACACGTTTTCGTCCGACGGCCGCTGCGTGACGCTCTTGAAGGTGCTGCTCTCGAACGACTGCTGCTACAACTGCAAATACTGCGTCAACCGCTGCACGAACGACACACCGCGCGCGACCTTTACGCCCGAAGAGCTTGCCGAGCTGACGATCGAATTCTACCGCCGCAATTATATCGAAGGGCTGTTCCTCTCCTCCGGCGTGCTGCGCTCGCCGGACTATACGACGGAGTTGATGATCCGCGCGCTGTCGATTTTGCGCAGCGAGTACCGCTTCAACGGCTACATCCACGCCAAGGCTATCCCCGGCACGTCGCCGGAACTTGTCGAACAGCTCGGCTTTCTTTCAGACCGCCTGAGCGTGAACATCGAGCTGCCGAGCGAAGCAGGACTCAAGCTGCTCGCCCCCAATAAAACAAAGCAGGCCATCCTGCGCCCGATGACGCAGATCCGCGACCGCGCAAAGCAGAGCGAGCAGGAGCTTGTCAAATACAAGCACGCACCGCGTTTCGCCCCCGCGGGGCAGAGCACACAGCTCATCGTCGGCGCGACAAAGGAAAGCGACCTGCACATTCTGAATCTCACGCAGGCGCTTTACGATTCCTATCGGTTAAAGCGCGTGTTCTACTCAGCCTATGTGCCGGTAGTCGAGAACACGCTTTTGCCCGCGCTCGACACCAAGCCGCCGCTGCTGCGCGAGCACCGGCTCTATCAGGCCGACTGGCTGCTGCGGTTTTACGGCTTTCGCGCAAACGAGCTGCTCGACGACAACGCGCCGGACTTTGATCCTGCCCTTGACCCCAAGTGCTGCTGGGCGCTGCGCCATCCCGAGTTCTTCCCCGTCGAGGTGAACCGCGCGGACTATGAAGCGCTGCTGCGCGTGCCGGGCATCGGCGTTGTCAGCGCCAAGCGCATTCTGGTCGCGCGCCGTTCGGGCGCGCTGCGCGCGGAGGACCTCAAAAAGCTCGGCGTCGTGATGAAGCGTGCGCAATACTTTCTCACCTGCGGCGGGCACTATGCCTCGCCGCTCAAGCTGTCGCAGGAGGGCATTTTGCAAAACCTGATGGCCGTGGAGCGCCGCGCGCTCCCACAGGCCGAGGCACAGCAGCTATCCCTTTTCGATCAGGTCGGCTAAGGAGGCCTCTATGGCATGGCGCGAGATCATCTATCAATACGACGGCAGCTTTGAAGGGCTCCTCTGCTGCGTGTTTGAAAGCTACACAAAAAAAGAACGCCCCACCGCGATTTTGCGCGATGGGGACGACGAGCCCTCCCTTTTTGAAATTCGCGCGGTCACGACGGACCGCGCCCACGCGCAGCGCATCTACCGCAGCCTCTACAAACGAAGTCCGGAAGTCGGCCCCTTCCTGCGCCGTGCGTTTCTCACCTGCCTTCCCGACAAGGAGATGGCCATTTACCGCTTCATCGTCAAATTTTACCGCGAGGGCGCGCCGCTGCTCTCGCGCCTGAGCGACGACACCTATCTGCCGCTGCTCAAGGCCGTGCGGCAGCTTTCGGGCGAGGTCGAGCAATTCCGCGGCTTCACCCGCTTTTCCGACTTTGACGGCGTACTCGGCGCGGAGATCGAACCGAAAAACCGTGTGCTCCCTGTCCTGCGCCGCCACTTCTGCGAGCGCTATCACAACGAGACGTTTTTCCTCTACGACCGCACGCACCGCGAGGCGCTGCTCTATAGCGGCGGCGTGTCGCGCATCGTGCCGCTCAATCACTTTGAAATGGCGCAGCCGGACGAAGTCGAGGCGGGCTATCGCCGCCTCTGGCGCCGCTTTTACGACACCGTCGCCATCGAGGCGCGCAAAAATGAAAAGCTTCGCATGACGCACATGCCCAAGCGCTACTGGGGCATGATGACGGAGTTTCAGGACGAAAGCTACTTCAAAGCTCGTCCGAAAGAGACGCCCTCAGCTTCTCCAGCGCCCGGCGCTCCAGCCGCGATACCTGCACCTGCGACACGCCCAGAAGGCACGCCGCCTGCTCCTGCGTCAGCCCCTTGAAAAAGCGCAGCAGGATCGTCATTTTTTCGCGCTCAGGGAGCTCGTCGATGGCTTCGCGCAGCGCGATGCGCTCAATGAGCCCGTCCTCTGGCGACTCACCGCCCAGCATCCCTTCAAGCGTCAGGCCGTCGCCCGTTTCGCGCTGCAAGCTGTCCGGCGCAGCGACTGCCAGCTCACACTGCGCAATCTCCTCGGCATTGAATCCCGTCTCCTCCGAAAGCTCGGAGAGCGCCGGTTCGCGCCCGAGTGTATTTTTGAGCTTTTCGCGCGCGGCGAAGATCGTCGCCGCCTGCTCACGCATGCTGCGGCTCACCTTGATTGCGCCGTCATCGCGCAGAAAGCGTCGAATTTCGCCCGCGATCTTCGGCACAGCGTAGGTTGAAAACTGCGTGCCGAATGCAAAGTTAAATCCCTTTATTGCTTTGATGAATCCAAGGCATCCGAGCTGATAGAGGTCGTCCGGCTCCACGCCGCGGCCGTAATAGCGCCGCACGATGCTCCAGATGAGGCCGCTGTTCTCGCGCAGCATTTGCTCGCAGGCCTGCTCGTCGCCCTGCACCGCCGCCTTGAGCAATTCCGGCGCGGCGTTCATCGGCGCGCCGTGCGCAGCGCGATCCTGCGCTTCATCGTCACGACCGTGCCCTTGCCGTTTTTCGAGCGCACAGCGAGCGAATCCATAAAGCTCTCCATGATCGTAAAGCCCATGCCGCTGCGCTCTTCACCGCCAGTCGTGTAGAGCGGCTCTCGCGCTTTTTCGACGTCCGCAATGCCGCACCCCCAGTCGCGCACGGTGATCTCAAGGAGATTTCCGTCGAAGATGCATGCGCGCAGCGCGATCTTGCCGATCTCCTGCGGATAGGCATGGACGATGGCGTTCGTCACCGCCTCGCTCACGGCGGTCTTGATGTCACCGAGCTCGTCGAGCGTCGGGTCGAGCTGCGCGGCAAACGCCGCGACCGCGGCGCGCGCCAGCCCTTCGTTGACGCTGCGGCTCGGAAATTCAATGGCTATGTAGTTATTCGGTTTTACTTTCATCGCTCTTTTCCCCCTCCTCAAGCGGTACGATGCGGAAAATTCCCGCGGCGGTAAACACTTTTTTCGCCTGCGGCGGAACGTTTTTGATCGCAGCGCTGCCGCCCATGGCGCGCATACGCTTGAGCGCGCGCATCACGACGGCGATGCCAGACGAATCCATAAAGCTCACACCCGAAAAATCCAGCGTCAGTTTGCTCGGCAGCGCCGCATCCAGCTCCCATTCGAGCTTCCGCATCGCCTCCTTCGCCGCGTGATGGTCGAGCTCCCCGCGCAGCGTGAGCGTCAGTTCACGCCCTTCGCCCGATGAAATGACCTCCATTGCTCTCCCTCCGTTTCCTTCAAGCGTTTTCCCTTTCGTTTCTCAAAGTATAGCCTGTCCTCCTGCCGTTTTTTTGTCGAAGACCGCCGGTATTCTGATTTTTCTTTGCCGCGCCTCCTTGACACCTGCGCTTCCACCCTGTAAAATGAGGAAAACGATCAAAGGAGGATCTCTCATGCGAAGAAGCGACCGCGAGATCACCGATCTGGGCGAAATTCTCTCCATTATCAACGATTGTAAAGTGATCCATCTTGCCATGGTAGACGATGGAGAGCCGTATCTTCTGCCGCTGAATTTCGGCTATGCCTGTGAAGGCGGTGCGTTCTCGTTCTTCTGCCACAGCGCACGCGAAGGCCGTAAGCTCGACATTCTGCGCAAAAATCCGACCGTCGCCTTTGAAATGGACTGCCGCGGTGCGCTCGACGAGCACGATGTCGCCTGCCAGTGCGGATACTACTTCGCCTCCGTCACCGGCGTCGGCCATGTCGAATTTTTGGACGGTGAAGAAAAGCTCGTCGCGCTGACCTCCCTCATGCGCCACATGGCGGGCCGTGAAGATCAATTCACCGAGCAGCAAGCCCGCACAGTCGAGGTCTTTGCCGTTCACGCCGACAAGCTCAGCGCCAAGGCAAAGGTGCCGCACAGTGCGCAGTAGTCATGGATAGCAAGCAAGTTTTCAAACCTAAAAGGACGTGTTGTACATGAAACGCTCTGAGCCCGTCGAACTGATGAATCTATGCATGATCCGCCGCGGCAGCAAGGTTTTGGTGCAGGACCGCACAGATCCCAACTGGCCAGGCGTTGCTTTTCCGGGCGGTCATGTTGAAAAGGGTGAATCCTTTACAGATGCCGTCATTCGTGAGGTTCAGTGAGACAGGTCTGACAATCTCCTCTCCGCGCCTGTGCGGGATCAAGGACTGGTGCGAAGACGGCGTGCGTCATGTCGTGCTGCTCTATCGCGCGGAGCAGTTTACCGGAACGCTGCGCTCTTCTGACGAGGGCGAGGTCTGGTGGGCGGAGCTCGCCGGTCTCCCTCGCTCGATCTTGCATCTTCCGACATGCTCGACCTTCTCCGCGTGTTTGAAGAAGATGATCTCAACGAGCTGTTCTACCGCCAGAACGGTGAAGATTGGACTTACGAATTGAAATAATCTCAAAAAATGAAAAGCACCGCTGTGCAGATACCCTCTGCACAGCGGTGCTTTCTTTTCAGTTTTACAGCGCGCGTTCCATCGGCAGATACGCCGAATCGCCGTTCGGGAATTCCTCACCCGTCAGCGCAAAGCCGTTCTTTTCCCAGAACGCTTTGCTCTGCGGATTGCCCCTGTCCACCGCGAGGCGCACCTTGCAGAATTTCTCCCGCCGCAGCTCGTCCAACAGCTCGCCGATCAGCGCCGTGCCAAGGCCGCGGCCCTGCCGCTCCTTTTTCGTCATAAAGAAGCCGATGTAGGCGGTGCCATCTTGCGGGTAGCGCTCGATCAGGTCCAGCACGGCGACGAGCGTTTCTCTGTCGAAAAAACCGAGATAATGCTTGTCCGCCGCGCATTTCCCCGGCGGCAGCGCCGTCATGTCCTCCAAAACGCTCTCCCTCGTCGCAAGCGGCGGATGGTAGCGGTAGAACTGCTCGTTCTCCGCGCAGAGCGCTAAAATCTTGTCTATATCCCCCGCCGTCAGCGGCCGGACGGCGTATTTTTGTGAAAAATCCAGCTTCATTTCTCCGCCTTGCTGGCCGCGAGCACTTCCCAGTAGTCCTTGTAGTTTGCCTGCAAAAGCTTGGGCGTGTTCAGGCCGTAGGGGCACTTCGACATGCAGTGGCCGCAGTGGCGGCAGTTTTCGATCTGGTGCATCTTCTGCTGCCATTCCTCGGTGAGCCACGCCGCTGCAGGGGCGCGGCGCAGCATGAGCGACATGCGCGCACACTGGTTGATCTCGATGCCCGCGGGGCACGGCATGCAGTAGCCGCAGCCGCGGCAGAATTCGCCGCATAGCTCCTTGCGGTCACGCTCGATAGTCGCTTTGCGCTCATCCGTCAGCTCAACGCCCTCGCGGATACACTGCAAAAACTGATCAAGCTCGCTCTCGCGCTGCACGCCCCAGATGGGCACGACGCCATCCTGCTGCGCCATCCACGCCGCCGTGAAGCCGTCGCGGATCAGGCCGCCCGCCATGCCCTTCATGGCGATAAAGCCCATGTTTGTTTCGCGGCACTTTCTGACGAGCTCCATCTCCTGCTCGCCCGCGAGGTAGCTGAACGGAAACTGCAAGGTCTCGTAGAGGCCCGAGTCGATGGCCTCGTGCGCCACGGCGAGGCGATGGTTCGTGATCGAAATGTGGCGAATTTTGCCCTGCTTTTTCGCCTCGAGCGCCGCGTCGTACAGGCCGTCTTCTCCACCCGGCTTCGGGCAGAAGGCGGGATTGTGGAACTGATAGATGTCGATGTAGTCGGTTTTCAGCGTGCGGAGACTGGTCTCCAGATCCTTCCGGAAGCCCTCCGCCGTCTGCGCGCCGGTCTTCGTCGCCAGCACGATCTTGTCGCGCATCGACGAGAACGCCGCGCCGACCTTCTGCTCGCTGTCGGAATACGCGCGCGCCGTGTCGAAAAAGTTGATGCCACCGTCATACGCCTTGTGCAGCAGGTCGACCGCATCCTGCTCTCTGATGCGCTGGATCGGCAGGCAGCCAAATCCGTTTTTCTCGATGACAAGATTCGTCTTGCCAAGCGTGATCTTGTTCATGGAAATTCTCCCTCCTATCCTGGATACCCCAAGCATAGCAAAATCGCTCTTTTTTTGCAATATCCTGTTTCCCGCTTGACAACGCGCCGCACTCCCTCTATTATGTAGACAATCTACTTATCAGGAGGCGTATGTATGACGGTCGACAAAAGTCTGCTCGCGGGCAGTACGACGATGCTCGTGCTCAAGCTGCTCGACGGGCAGGACATGTACGGATATCAGATGATCGAAGAGCTCTCCCGCCGCTCCGAGCGCGCGTTCGCGCTCAAGACCGGCACGCTCTATCCCCTGCTGCACTCACTTGAGGAAAAGGAGCTCATCCGCTCCTATGAAAAAGATGAGGGCGCGGCGCGCCCGCGCCGCTACTACCATTTGGAGCGCAAGGGGCAACATTTGCTGCGCGAAAAAGAAGTCGAATGGGCGACATTTACCACTGCGGTCGAACGCGTGCTGAAAGGGGGCGTCTGCCTTGGCTCTGCCTGAAACCTTTACCCAGTTTGCCCGCACCGCGGCTGAGCAGCTGCGGTGGAAAAAGGCGCGACCGCTCGTCGAAGACGAGCTTTTGACCCACCTCTGCGACCAGCGCGACGCGCTGATGGCGGGTGGCATGGACGAGACCGTCGCGACCGCAGAATCCCTTCGTCTGACGGGCGACCCGTATGAGATCGGCACGGAGCTTGACCGCGTCCACCGGCCGAAAACGCCAAAGCTTCTTTTTGCGCTCGCGGCACTCATCGCGCTTGCAGGGCTTGCGTTCACCGCGCTTGTAAGCTTTCGTGACTACGAATTGTCCTATTTTGCTGTGCATCAGAGCGTGGCGCTGCTGCTCGGCACGGCGGCGATGCTCGCGGCCTATTTTCTCGATTTTACGCTGCTTGGGCGCTTCGCCCTGCCGCTCGCGCTCATGTTCCATGCCGCATTGATCCTGCTCGGTCTCCTGCCCATCGGCGGGTTCTGGCTCCGCTACATCTACGTTTCGACGCATATTCTCCTGCGCGGCCTGCCGCTGCTGTTCCCGCTGATGTTCGCTGTGCTGCTCTATGCGCTGCGCGGGCGGCACGGCTGGGGTGTCTTCGCCGCCTTCGTCTGCCTCGCGGTGCAGTGCATGTTCTGCCTGCGCGTCCCGTGCCTGCTCGATCTGGGCTTTCTGTTTCTCTGTGACAGCGCGCTGCTGATCTTCTGCGCCCGCAATGGCTGGTTCGGCCTTGGCAAAAAGTTGGAGACGCTGCTCACCACCCTGCCGCTCGCCGCCGACATTGTGTGGGTCCTTATTCTCGGTGCAAACTGGTTCGCGCGTCAGCTCGCCATTGTGCTTGATCCTCACTCCTACATTGACGGACACGGCTATCAAACCGTTGTACTGCGTGAACTGCTGCAAAATGCCAAATTTATCGGTCCGGGCGGCGTGGGACCGTACAGCGCACAGCACCTTGCCCGCTGGGAGGGCTTCGGCATGGTCGACTTACAGGCGCACGCGCTGACGCTGCTCGTCCACCGCTGCGGCTGGCTGGCACTCATCGCACTCGTCACGCTGCTGACGGCGCTGCTTGTTCTCGCCTTCCGCCGCTGCCGCAGGCAGGAGAGTATGCTCGCCCGCCTCGTTTCCTATTCCGTGCTGCTGTCGTTCACCACGCAGGCGGCCGCCTATCTTTGCTGCGACCTCACGCTGATCCCCATCAGCGGCGGTGTAGCCTTCCCGTTTTTCACCTTTGGCATCAAGACGATCCTGCTCAACATGCTACAGCTCGGTTTTCTGCTCTCCACGCTGCGCGTCGGCAGCGTCGTACGCGATAAGGATATTGTTGCCGGGCCGGTGCGGCCCAAGCGGCGCTTACGCATAAGCTTTTCATGGGAAAGCGCCTAAAGTCCGCGCCGTGCGCGGAGAAATAGCAGCGCCGCCGGCGCTGCACCACATTCCCTGCGTACCCGCAGGGGAGCGAATAAGGGGGATATTCTCTTTCCTCGGAAAGAGAATATCCCCCTTTGACCCCCAAGAGAAAGGGTCTGATTGGCAGTCTCGGGCTTGAATGACTTTTATGCCTCCGGAATGGGAAGGCCTGCGCGCGGCATTGCCGCGGTTGGTGTTGCTATACGATTTGGTCTACTTCTATTATCCGCTGCCGCTCTCGAATCTTGTTTCGGTGCGGTGTAATCGCCTACTACCGATAGTGCGTATATTGCGGCGAGCGCAGCAAAGTCGCCCCGGCAGGCAGAAGCAAATTTGCACAAATCCCTAGTAGACGGAGATTGCGTAAGACTAACGAATCGCAGGCAAAGCGACAGCGAAGATAGAAGCAAACCAAGTCGTATAGCAACACCACCTGGCAGGCACCCGATTCGGCAAGCGCCGCAGCCCTTCAAGCTGCTCGCTTGCAATGTCAAAACCTTTCTCTTGGGGGATCAAAAGAGGGAGGTTCTCTTTTGTAAAAGAGAACCTCCCCCTTTATCCGTCCCCTGCGCGGCGCAGGGAACCAAATCCGTTTCCTAAAGAAAAGTAATTATTTCTTCATCGCCGCCGCGGAAGCATCCAGCTTTTCAATGAGCGCTCTGAGCTTTTCCGCATCGGCGCGGGCGCCGCTCACGACCGCCTCCGGCGCTTTAGCGAGGAAGCCCTCGTTTTTCAGCTTGTTCTCGATACCGGCGAGCTGCTTTTCGGCGTTTGCCTTCTCTTTGGCAATGCGTGCGAGCTCCTTTTCAAAGTCGACGAGTTCGGCGAGCGGCATGAAGATACGCGCGGCGTGGGTGTCGACCTCGACCTTGCCGTCGGCGTCGATGGCGGCATTGGCGGGCACGATCGTCACATCGCTGGCAGAGGCCAGACGCGTGAAGAACGGGATACCGGCGCTGAATGTATCGGCGTGCGCGGTGGCGACGGTGTAGTGCACCTTCTTCGACGGTGCAACGCTCATCTCGTTGCGGCGGGCACGGATGGCGGTGATGGCCTCGATGACGGTCTGCATCGCCTCCTCCTCGGCGGGGAAGCTGAACTTTTCGTTGTACTCCGGCCACTTGGAGAGCATCAGGAACTCGCCCTCGTGCGGAAGCGCCTGCCAGATCTCCTCCGTGATGAACGGCATGAACGGGTGCAGGAGCTTGAGCGTCTCGATGAGGACATAGCAGAGGACGTTCTGTGCGTTCTCGCGCGTGGTCTGATCGTCGCTGTTGAGGCGGTTCTTCGTCAGCTCGATGAACCAGTCGCAGTAGTTGTCCCAGATGAAGTCATAAATTTTTGCGGACGCGACGCCGAGCTCGAAGGCGTCCATATTGTCCGTGACCTCGCGGATGAGCGTATTGAGCTTCGAGAGGATCCACTTGTCCTCGAGCTCGAGCTTTTTGGGCAGCTCCACGTGGTCGATCGTCAGGTTCATCATCACGAAGCGGCTCGCGTTCCAGATCTTGTTGCAGAAGTTGCGCATCGCCTCGCACTTTTCGACGTAAAAGCGCATGTCGTTGCCCGGGGAGTTGCCGGTGATGAGGTTGAAGCGCAGCGCGTCCGCGCCGTACTTCTCGGCCATCTCCAGCGGGTCGATGCCGTTGCCGAGCGACTTGGACATCTTGCGGCCCTTGTCGTCGCGGACGAGGCCGTGGATGAAGACGGTCTTGAACGGCTCCTTCTTCATCTGCTCCATGCCGGAGAAGATCATGCGCGCGACCCAGAAGAAGATAATATCGTAGCCTGTGACCATGACGGACGTGGGATACCAGTACTTGAGGTCGGGAGAATCGAGGTCGGGCCAGCCCATCGTGGAGAAGGGCCAGAGCGCGGAGGAGAACCATGTATCGAGCACATCCTCCTCGCGCGTCAGGTGCTTGCAGCCGCACTTTTCGCATTCCGTCGGGTCTTCGCGCTTGACGTTGATATGGCCGCACTCGTCGCAGTACCACGCGGGGATCTGGTGACCCCACCACAGCTGGCGGGAAATGCACCAATCATGCACGTTCTCCATCCAGTTGATATAGGTCTTGGTGAAGCGCTCAGGCACGAACTTGATCGTGCCGTCGTTCACGACGCGGATGGCCTCCTTGGCAAGCGGCTCCATCTTGACGAACCACTGCGCGGAGATGAGGGGCTCAACGTCGTTGTGGCAGCGATAGCACGTGCCGACGTTGTGGGAGTAGGGCTCGGTCTTGATGAGGTAGCCCTGCTCTTCTAAGTCCTTGACGATGGCCTTGCGGCACTCATAGCGATCCATGCCGTTGTACTTGCCGCCGTTTTCGTTGATCGTGCCATCGTCGGCGATGACGCGGATGACCTCGAGGTTGTGGCGAAGGCCGACCTCAAAGTCGTTGGGGTCGTGTGCAGGGGTCATCTTAACAGCGCCCGTGCCGAAGCCGATCTCGCAGTATTCGTCGCCCACGATGGGAATTTCGCGGTTCATAATGGGCAGGATGCAGGTCTTGCCGATCAGGTGCTTGAACTTCTCGTCCTCAGGGTTGACCGCAACGCCCGTATCACCCATCATCGTCTCAGGACGGGTGGTGGCGACGACGATATCGCCGCTGCCGTCGGAGAGCGGGTAGCGGATATACCAGAGGTGGCCCGGCTTGTCAACATACTCGACCTCCGCGTCGGAGAGCGCCGTCAGGCAGTGCGGGCACCAGTTGATGATGCGGCTGCCCTTGTAGATCAGGCCCTTATCGTAGAGCTCGCAGAACGTCTCGCGCACGGCCTTGGAGCAGCCCTCGTCCATCGTGAAGCGGGAGCGGGACCAGTCACAGCTCGCGCCCATCTTCTTCTGCTGCTCGACGATGCGGTTGCCGTACTTTTCCTTCCACTGCCACACGCGCTGTAAAAACTTCTCGCGGCCGAGGTCGTAGCGCGTCAGTCCCTCCTTGGTGCGCAGCTCCTCTTCGACCTTGATCTGCGTGGCGATGCCCGCGTGGTCAGTGCCGGGGAGCCACAGGGCAGAGTAGCCCTGCATGCGCTTAAAGCGCGTCAGGATGTCCTGCAGCGTCGAGTCCATTGCATGGCCCATGTGCAGCTGGCCGGTGACGTTCGGCGGCGGCATGACGATGGAAAACGGCTTTTTGTCCGGGTCGGGCTCGGCCTTGAAGCAGTCGTGGTCCATCCACATCTGATAGATGCGGCCCTCGACCTGCTGGGGCTCATACACTTTCGGTAATTCTTTCATTGGTTTACTCCTATCTTGAATCTCTAATAATGATTTTATTGATCTTCCGTTTGGTATACGCTCAGCGCATGAGCGCTCAAAAATCCGACGAACGCTTCCGCATCGCCCGTCAGATCCTTCTTCTGCAAAAGCGTCGCCTTCCCGCCGTAGGTCAAAAGATACAGCTGCGGCGTTTCGATGAGCATTTCCATCTCTTCATACGGCACGGTGCGCGTACTGTCCTGCGTGATGACCTTCATCCCCTCGTCGTCAAAAACGACCTGCACGCTCGCTTCCGCAAGGCCGCTCGTATTTTGCAGCATTCCAGCCGCCGCTCGGCGGAACGAGCCTTTCCTCCGCGCAGGGCGCTGCCGCAGAAGGCTTGAAATGCCCAATAACATAAAGAAGGCGCCCGCAATGAGCGGTGTGCGCAGCTCCTTTGGCTCCATCACCCCAGGGATCGCCAGAAAAAGTCCCGCGAGGATCAGCACCCACGGAAGGACCTTGCGTAAAATTCCTTTCCGCCTGCTGCCCCGCGCCGCATAGCGATTGAGGGCGTCCGTTTTTTTCCACATCCCCTGGAGCGATGCGCGTGAGAATATCTCTGTCCGCTTTTCGATCGCCGCGGCAAGTTCTTCCTCCAGCTCCGCCCCGCAGACCGTGGGCGCAAAGATATACTGTTCCATTGTCCCCTCCCCAAAATAAAAACGCCCTGAGCAGCTTTGACTGCTCAGGGCGATCAATGACCGTGGTACCACCTGGATTCCCGCATTGTGCGGACACTCATGCCTCTGTAACGGGAGTTCCCGTCCGGCTTACTCTCTTTTCAGCGCGGCAGCTCCAAGGCGACTTCCCCACATCCTGCACAAGGGCTTACACCGGCCGCCCTCTCTCTTCGCTTTCAGATGCGGATACTGCTCCTCTTCTTCGCATTTGTCACGCTGAATCATACCGTTTTTTGCGCCGCTTGTCAACTCATTTTGAGGATTTCCTTCTTCAGCCGCACGATGATCCGCTTCTCAAGGCGCGAGATATAGCTCTGCGAAATGCCCATCAGGTCGGCGACCTCCTTCTGCGTCTTTTCCTCCCGTCCACCGAGGCCAAAGCGCAGCGTGATGATTGTTCTCTCCCTCGCAGTCAGCTTGTCGACCGCGTCCATCAGGAGTTGGCGGTCGACATCGTCCTCAATGGGCTTCAAGACAAGGTCCTCGTCGGTGCCGAGAATGTCGGAGAGCAGCAGCTCGTTTCCGTCCCAGTCGGTGTTGAGCGGCTCGTCAAAGCTGACCTCGGACTTCTGCGGCGCGGTCTTGCGCAGGTGCATGAGGATCTCATTTTCAATGCAGCGCGAGGCGTAGGTCGCGAGCTTGATGTTCTTGTCGCTGCGGTACGTGTTCACTGCCTTGATGAGCCCGATCGTACCGATGGAGATGAGGTCTTCGATGTTGATGCCGGTATTTTCAAACCGGCGCGCGATGTAGGCGACAAGCCGCAGGTTGTGCTCAATGAGCGTGCCGCGCACGCTCTCGTCGCCTTCATCCATGCGCGCGATGAGCTCAGCTTCCTTCTCCCGCTCGAGCGGCGGCGGGAGCGTATCGCTGCCGCCGATGTAGAAAATTCCCCGCCGCGCGATGAGCCCCCAGTCGATGAGATAAAAGCGCAGTCTACGCCACAGCGTTTTGAGCAAGCTCTCCATGCTTCTCCCCCTTTTCGCATCCTTCGCACCACAGTCCCGCATATGCACCGCCGTCGCCGAGCGGGTGCTCCGCCAGGGCAACGGCACGCGAGCCGAGTTTGATTTCGTCAACCGTTATTGCTTCACAGCGCAGCAGCGGCAGCGTTCCATCCGCATTGCCCACGCTGCAATACGCAATATGCGGCAGCGTCGCGGTCTCTTCTTCGCTGATGAGGTCTCCCAGTGCGTGACGGTCGATGACCGGCACGCCGAGGCCCGTCACAGGGTCACAGAGCGTGTTGCCCGTGTCGCGCAGCAGCCGCACGCGGGCCGTTTTTCCTCGATAGGCGATGACCACATCCGCCGTCTCGCTCCCTGTCCGCGCCGCGCCGTAGCGGAACACGACGGAAAGCAGCAAATACGACGTCCCCGCAGCGATCAGGAAGACGCCCCACGGCAGGTCTGCTGTCACCACGCCGCGCGCAAGGCGCGCCATCGACCCCAGACTCTGCCCTAAGAGCATCACCACGCCAGCGAGGCCGCACGAGGCAAGGAAAAACAGCAGCGTCAGCTTGACCGCCCGCCCACTGCCGCGATACGCCGCCGCGCCCATCAAAGCGAGCCCAAGCAGCAACAAAACGACGCTTTTCGGCAAAAAGAGCTGCACTGCCGCATAAATACCGCCGACCGCCGCGCCGAGCAAAAGTCTTCTCCGCGCGACTGTCCGCCCTGCGACTCTCGCCGCGCCGAACAACAACAGATAGTCGACGAGAACGTTAAACGCAAAGACGCTTTCTATGTAGATGACCATGGCACACCTCCCTCAATGGAAGTCCATTATAGCAATGGACAAAAAAAGAAAAGGGCGAAAGATGCCCTTTTCTTATCTTTTCCCTCGCGGGATAAAATGGCAGCGCAAAAGCGCTGCGGGGTTTTCCCCACACCGTGTGGGGGACGCGGATAAGGGGGATATTCTCTTTCTCGAAAGAGAATATCCCCCTTACACCCCCAAGAGAAAGGACGAGGGGCCTTCCCCCTTGACCCCGCACATTGGCAGTTTTTATCTTGAAGAACTGCACGCGCTGCGCAATCGGGCGCGGTGTACATGGCTTCGCCATGAATCTTCTGCGAGTCGTTTCCGTTTGCAACCGCGCCTTACTACCGTGATGCGCGAGTGACGTTTGTCTGGCGGCAGACTGCGTGCGGAATGCGGCATTGCTTCGCTCGCCGCATTGATTAGCACTCCGGTAGACGGTGATTACTGCGCACTTCTACAAGATAGGCAGAGCGGCAGCGGATAATAGAAGCAACTCAAATCGTATAGCAATGCTAACGCGGCAACGCCGCGCGCAGGCATTTTCATTCCGGAGGCATAAAAGTCATCCAAGCCTGAGACTGCCAATCTAAGTCTTTCTCTTGGGGTTCCAAAGGGGCCATTCTCTTTCACGAAAGAGAATGGCCCCTTTGACTCGCTCCCCTGCGCGGCGCAGGGAATTATGTGCAGCGCTGTCGCGCTGTATTTTATAAATACGGAATAACCATCGATGCAACGAGCGATAAGATCATCACCGCGACCAGCAGGATCGCGACGGCTCTCGTCTTCTTATTCATGGGGTTCCTCCCTTTCTACGATTTTCTTGATGCCCTTTTCCGCCTTGGCGCGCGGCAGCATCACCTCGTGGCCGCAGCGCCTGCATTTGAGCTTGATGTCCATGCCCACGCGCGTCACGAGCCAGAGCTTTTCGCCGCAGGGATGCGGCTTCTTCATTTCGACAATATCGTTCAACCTCAGGTCCATGTGCTCACCCCTTGATCGCTTCCCAGTACTGCGCGGCGGCGCGCTCGACCTTGTTGTCGCCGTAGCGGTAGTACTGCACGTTTTTGAGCTCGTCGGGCAGATACTGCTGCTTCACCCAATGGTTCGGGTAGGCGTGCGGGTACTTGTAGTTCTGCCCCTGCGCGCCGCCGGTCGAATCGGCGTGGACATTCTGGAGGCAGCGCGGGAAATTGCCGCTCTTGCCCGCCTTCACATCCGCCCAAGCAGCGCCGATGCCCTCGATCACGCTGTTGGACTTCGGTGCGGTGGCGAGCAGCACCGCCGCCTGCGCCAGCGGCAGCTGCGCTTCGGGAAGGCCGAGCTGCATCGCGGTGTCGACGCAGGCCTTGACGATGGCGATAGCCTGCGGATAGGCCATGCCGACGTCCTCGCTCGCCGAGCAGAGTAATCTCCTGCATGGCGTGACCAGATCGCCCGCCTCTAAAAATCTTGCGAGGTAGTGGAGCGCCGCGTCGGGGTCGCTGCCGCGCAGCGACTTCATCAGCGCGCTCGCACAGTCGTACATCGCGTCACCGCCCTTGTCGTAGCGCATAGCACTGCGCTGTGCGACCTGTAAGGCGTCTTCACTTTTCAGCAAAAGTTCGCCGTTCGTGACGTCCGCCGCCTCGTATAAAAGCTCGCACGCGCTCACGGCCTTGCGCACATCGCCGCCGCACTGCTGCGCGATGACGCGCGGCACGTCGTCCTCCCAGGAAAGCGGCAGCTCGCTGCGCTCTTTCAAAATGCCGAGCGCGCGCTCGACCGCGGGGATGGTCTCCTCCGCGCTGACGTTTTTGAACTCAAACACCGTCGAACGGGATAAAAGCGCGCCGTAAACGTAAAAATACGGGTTCTCCGTCGTCGACGCGATCAGCGTGATAGAGCCGTTTTCCATGAATTCGAGCAGGCTCTGCTGCTGCTTCTTGTTGAAATACTGAATTTCGTCGAGGTAGAGCAGAATGCCGCCCGGTGCCATCATCGTGCCGACATCGGAGATGATGCTCTTGACATCCTGAAGGCTCGCAGTCGTCGCGTTCAGGCGGTACAGGGTCTTATTCGTGCGGTTCGCGATGATGTTCGCGATCGTCGTCTTGCCCGTGCCGGACGGGCCGTAGAAGATCATATTCGCGCTTGAGCCGGACTCGATGAGTCGGCGCAGCAGCGCGCCCTTTCCGAGCAAGTGCTTCTGCCCCACGACCTCGTCGAGCGTCAGCGGGCGGATCTCATCCGCCAAAGGTCTCTTTTCACTCATATCAGTTGTTCCTGCTGCATTTTTCCGCGTCGATGGCCAGCACGACCATCAGCGCGCCCAGTGCGTCCTTCGGGTCGTAAACGTCGATCACATAGGTATCCGTCCAGTGGAACAGCTCCTTCGTGATGGAGGCGATGCAGCCGCGCGAGGCGCTGTCGATCGTGTAGTCCCACTCCATGAAGCTGCCGTTCACTTCCCAGTCGCTGCACTCAAGGGTGAAGCGCGGGGTAAAAAAGGTAAATTCCTTGCGGATACAGCCGTAATACAGCTTGCCGATATAAAGCTCAAACTTCGGGAGGAAGGTCAGCACCCGCTGCTGCACCGTTCCGATGTGATCGCCCATGGCGTTCAGAATGTGCAGACAATGTCCCCACGCAAGCTTGCCCTCGACCGTAAAGACGGTGTTGCCGTCCTCATCGTAGATATCATAGCTGTCGAACCACGAAAAAAAGCGCTGCTTGAATAGTAGCCGCATCGCACAAGCCTCCTTTTTTACAGATGGAATGATTATAGCACGTTTTTTCTTCACTGCACAGACTTTTTCTGTCGATTTTTCCGTGTCTTTGTGCTATACTGTCGGCAGTATTGATGAAATGCAGGAGGTTTCGCCATGAAATCCAAAGCCGCCGTCCGCCGCATCGTGGAGGAGTTGAAGGTCCTCTACCCCAACGCGCGCTGCTCGCTCGAATATAAAAAGGACTACGAGCTTCTGTTCGCCGTGCGTCTTTCCGCCCAGTGCACCGACGCGCGCGTGAACATGGTCACGCCGTCGCTCTATCAGAAGTTCCCGACGCTTGAGGCCTTCGCGAACGCGACGTATGAAGAGGTCGGCGACGCGATCCGCTCCTGCGGATTTTACAACACGAAGTCGAAGGACATCGTCGAGTGCGCGAAGATCCTGCTCGAAAAGTACGGCGGCAAGGTCCCCGGCACGATGGAGGAGCTCACAGCCCTCCCCGGCATCGGGCGCAAGACGGCGAATCTCATCCTCGGTGATATCTACGGCCAGCCCGCCTACGTGTGCGACACGCACTGCATCCGCATCACGGGCCGCCTCGGCCTGACGGACGGCAGCAAGGACCCGCTGAGCGTCGAAAAGCAGCTGCGCGCCATCCTGCCGCCGGAGGAGTCGAACGACTTCTGCCACCGACTGGTGCTGTTCGGCCGCGACCGCTGCACCGCCCGCAAAGCCAACTGCGACGGCTGCCCGCTGAGAAAAGACTGCGACTACGGCAAGGCACAGAAATAATATCTTCCAAAAAGCGGCTTTGCCGCTTTTTGGAGAAGGCCGCGCTGCGCTCCGTGCCTCGCCGCCAATATGGCAGCTCGACACACGCTCCGCGAGAGGTGTTTTTCACCACGTACACGCCGCGGCGAAAAACGATCTGATTTTATTTCGTGCCTGCGGGCACGAAACTCTGCGAGGCTTTCCCCAATAGGAGAAAGGTTCCGCACAGCATCGCTGTGCGGAACCTTTCTCGTTTTTCTTTCAGTTGTTGAATTCGTTGGGCAGGATGTACTTTGTCGTGCTCGTTGCGTAGCCGTTGCCGCGCTTGATCGTCATGTAGATTGTCTTTTCGCCGCCCTCAAGCTGCACATAGCAGACGCCGTCCTCGTCGAACTTGTCCGTGACGTCGAGCTTCTGGTCGAGGTAGTAGACCGTGACCGTGCCGTCCTCGCGCTCTTCGACCTCGGGCGCGTTGAGATGCTCTAACATCTCTTCCTCCGTCAGCGCCCGCTCCGTGCCGTCGGGCTCGAAGGCGACGCCACCGCCGCCCATTTCGTGCTCGATGCCGTCCTTGTCCGGATAGCGCAGGGTGTAGCTTCCCTCGTTTACCGTCAGCGTTGCGTCCGTCATCTCACCGTTGAGCCAGAGCTGCACCGTACGCTGAATGCCGCCGAGATCCGAGGCATAGGCAACGCTGCCGAGCGCCAGCACGAGCGCGGCCGCAAGGCCGATGGTCGCGGCGCGGCGCAGCGCGGAGCGTTTCATTTTCCGTTCTGTCATCTTCATTACCTCCGTCATCGTGTCCGGGGAGGCGTGCAGCGGCGCGAATGCGCGTTGAAATCTCTCTTTTTCTGTCATTGCTTTACTCCTCCTCCAAAATCGTTCTGAGCTTCGCCCTTGCGCGGTAAAGTCTTGTGCTGACGGTCTTTTCGGGAATGCCGAGCATCGACGCGGCCTCCGCCGTTGTATACCCCTCGTAATAGAAGAGCAGCAGCGGCACACGGTATTTTTTGTCGAGCGCCATCACGGCTTTGAACAGTTCTTCGTCCCGCGGCTGCTCGAAAGAAAGCGTTTCGGCGTAGTCGTCGATATCCTCGTGCCGGCGCCACGGCGAGCGGAAGAACATCTTGCAGCGATTGACGGTGACGCGGATGAGCCAGTTTTTCAAATGGGCGTCCGACTCGAACGCCTTATCTGTTTTGTACAGCTCTATCAATACGTCCTGTGTCACATCGTTGGCGTCGTCCGGGTTTTTGAGCCAGCCGTAGGCCACGCGAAAGACCGTGTCCATGTACTTTTCTGCATTTTGGGCAAATGCTTCGTTTGAAAACATATATGTTTCTCTCCTCAAAGGCCTTACACCATACATGTGCGCGGGCAGGGCGTTTTCTTTCACGGGTTCGGAAAATTTTTAAAAAAATTTCGCCGCTGCGGCGGCACAACTGCCGCGTCCCTCTCATATACTGCCTTGAAAGACAGGAAACGGAGGCACAGCTATGGATCACAGCACGCAGCAGCTCATCGACAAGTTCAAGCGCAATCCTGCCATAGCGCAGTCGCTCCTGCAATCGGGCGACGGGCAAAGGCTCATGCAGATGCTCACCTCTCAGGATGGCGGCGCGGCGCTCAATCACGCGGCGCAGAATGCCGCGGCGGGCAACACGAAAGAGTTGGCCACAATGCTCTCGAACCTGATGAAAAGTCCCGAGGGCATGGCCATTATGAACCGCATCAACGACAGCGCAAAAAAATAAAAACCGCGGGAGGGCGTCACGATGAGCGAGTGGGAGGAAAAACTGAATACCCTGCTCTCCGATCCGGACGCTATGGCGCAGGTGATGAACATTGCGCAAAATCTGTCGCAGCAGATGGGGCAGTCCGGCGGCAGCGCGCCGCCTCCCCCGCCCGCGGGCGGTGCGTCCGGTCCTGCGCCGTCGGCTCCCACGCCGCCACCGCCGCAGGGCGATCCGATGGGTGATCTTTCGTCGCTGCTCGGCGGCATTGACCCCGGCATGATCGCCAAGCTGCTGCCCGTGCTCTCGCAGCTCAATCGGCCCGAGAGCGGCGAGACCGCCGCATTTTTGCGCGCGCTGCGCCCATTTTTGAAGCCGGAGCGGCAGGACAAGGTCGAGCGCGCGGCACAGCTCGCGCGCTTCATCCACCTGGGGAAGACGCTGCTTCTCAGCGAAGGGGGGCCGCGCAATGTATAACCGCTATCTGCGCAACGACGACGGCGTCTACACCCGCATGCCGATGCAGGACGCGCCGCGCGGCGAACCGCCGCGTGATAACAGACCGCCTCCCTCGCCGCCCTCCGGCGGAAACGCACCGCCGCCAAGGCCGCCGCAGGGGGACGCTCCCCCTCCGCCGCCGATCAGTCAGGAGGCGTCGCAGTTTTTCTCGCGCATCCTCGACAAATTACCACTCAAGGGCGTGGACACGGCGGACATTTTGCTGCTGCTCATTCTCTTTTTCCTCTTTGAGGAAAAGGCGGACGACGAGCTTTTAGTCGCGCTGGGGCTGCTGCTTATTTTATGACATATTTTGACAAAAAGGCCGTCCGAAGAACGATCTTCGGACGGCCTTTTCAGTTTCTTTTACCGGTTTGCGCCGTCGAGCGCACTTTCGTGGAGCACCGTGCCGTCCGGCAGCGTAAAGGCGTCCTCCGCCACGTTCCCGCTGTCGACGCTCATGCCCGCCATGCGGTAGACGACATCCTCGCCCTGCAATTTTTCCGCCGCGCAGAGAAGGCCGTCGCTCACGCTGACCCAGTAGCGCTCAATGTAGCCGCCGTCATCGGCGGCAGTTTCCACAAAGATGCAGTCCACGGTGTCGAGCAGGCGGTAATCCGCCGCGGCGATGCGCTTTTTGTCAAGGCGCAGGATGTCCTCATACGTCGGGATGCCCTGCTCCTCGTCGGCGGTGAAGGCTGCGGCGCTCTCGTAATAGAGCTCGCTGCCGCCGTACCAGACCCACGTTCTTTCCCCGTTGGAGATCGTGTGGCTCTGCGCGCCGCTCGCCTGCTCGGTGTCGACGCGCATCCACGCTCCGTCGACGCTGACACTGCTGCGGTCGACGCCGCTGCCGCCGGAATAGTAGCGCTCGATCGTGATGGCGCGCGAGTAGCGCGCGGGACGTTCAAGCGTCGCGATGGCGGACTGCACCGTGTCGGGCCGCACGGCAATGCGGCCCACAGCGCTGTCGTCGAGCGACGCGTCGCTCACATCGCTACTGCTCGCATCCTGCGGCAGCACGACGTGCGCGGGATGGTGCAGCGCGCCGCGCACCACAAACAGGAGCACCAGCAAAACGAGCGCGACGAAAGCAGCGCCAATGGGCGTCACCCTCCGCTTTCTCATTCCGCTCCACTCCCTTCTTTCATTCCGTCAAAATCAGGCGTTAAAATCCGCGGGGCGCTCGCTCCGGCGGCCAAAGTGCCACAAAATCGCGTCGGCGATGCGTGCGCAGGCGTGGCCGTCACCATAGGGGTTGACGGCGTGCGCCATCGCGTCGTACGCCTCCCTGCTGCGAAGAAGCTCGTTGCCCATGCGCAGCACATCGTCGTACTCGATGCCGCAGAGCTTCACCGTGCCAGCGGCGACCGCCTCGGGGCGCTCGGTCTCTTTACGCATGACAAGGACGGGCTTGCCGAGCGCGGGAGCCTCCTCCTGGAGTCCGCCGCTGTCGGTCATCACCATGTAGCAGCGCGCCATAAGATTGTGCATCTCGTCCGCGCTCAGCGGGTCGATCAAATGCACGCGCGGCGTACCGGCGAGGAACTTCTGCGCGTTCTCGCGCACGACAGGGCTGAGGTGCACGGGATAGACAAGTTCGCAGTCCTCGTTCTGGAGAGCGATATCACGCAGCGCGGTCATGATGTTCTCCATGGGCTGGCCGTAATTCTCGCGGCGGTGGCACGTCACGAGCACGACCTTTCTTGAATAGTCCAGCTCGTTGAGCAGTTCTGTTGTAAAGCGGTAATCCTTGCGCACCGTTGTTTTCAGTGCGTCAATGACCGTATTGCCCGTGATGAAAAGGCCCTCGGTCACGCCCTCTTTGAGTAAGTTCTCACGGTTATTTTTCGTCGGGCAGAAATAGAGATCGGCGATGGCCGTAACGAGCTTGCGGTTCATCTCCTCGGGGAACGGGGAGTATTTGTCGTAGGTGCGAAGGCCCGCCTCCACATGCCCGACGGGCACCTTGTGGTAAAAGGCCGAGAGCGCACCGGCAAACGTCGTGCTCGTGTCGCCGTGGACTAAGATCATGTCAGGCTTTAATTGCTCAATGGCGTCGTCCATACCGAGCAGACACTTGCTCGTGATGGTCGAGAGCGTCTGCCGCGGGGTCATAATATCAAGGTCGCAGTCGGCCTTGAGGTCGAAGACCTCCATCACGCTATCGAGCATTTCGCGGTGCTGCGCCGTCACGCAGCAAAGGCTCTCGATCTCGTCGCGCGAGGCAAGCTCCTTGACAAGCGGAGCCATCTTGATGGCCTCGGGCCGCGTGCCGAACACGCTCATAATGCGCAGTTTTTCCATTTATGCTTCCTCTTTTTTCTCTTCGTTGGATTCTTCTTCAGGTTCCGCAGGCACGGTTTCCGCCGGTGTGGCAGTCTCTGTGCTCTTCTCCTCTGCCGCGGCCTTTTCCGCCTGCAATGCCTTGTCGATATCGCGGCGGAAGATGACGCGCGAGGCGAGGAACGCCGCCACCGCCAGCGCCATCAGAAAGAGCATCGCCTTGATCGCGCCGCTCGACGTCAGCACCACGGCGGAAAGGCCGAGGATACTGCTGATGACGTACAGCGCCGCGACGGCCTGCTTCTGGTTGAGGCCCATGTCGATGAGGCGGTGGTGGATGTGGCCGCGGTCAGGCGCCATCGGGTTCTGCCCGTGGGCAAGGCGGCGGATGATGGCAAAGAGCGTGTCGAACATCGGCAGGCCCAGGATCAGGAACGGCACCGCGAACGACACGATGGCGTAATACTTGAAAAGGCCCTGGATCGAGATCGTCGCAAGGATGTAGCCAAGGAACGTCGAGCCCGTGTCGCCCATAAACATCTTGGCCGGATTCTTGTTGTACGGCATGAAACCGAGGCATGCGCCCACAAGCGCGGCCATCACGAGCGCCACATCGCTTTCAGAGACGAGCAGCGCGATGACGAGCATCGAAATGGCGCTGATGGTCGAAACGCCGCAGGCAAGGCCGTCGAGGCCGTCGATGAGGTTGACGGCGTTCGTGATACCGACGATCCACAAGACTGTGATGGGGATGGACAGCCAGCCGAGGTCCCAATACGGGCTTTCAGCAAAGACGTTCGGGTTGGAGAGCGTCTGGATCACGACGCCGTGGAACACGGCGACGAGCGCCGCGAAGATCTGCACGCAGAACTTAAAATACGCGCGCAGCGGGGACATATCGTCCACCACGCCCAAAACAACGATGATGGACGCGCCCAGCAAAATGCCCTGCAACTGGTGGTCGACCTTGACAAACAGCAGCATGCTCACGATAAAGCCGAGGAAGATTGCGAGGCCGCCGAGGCGCGGTACGGGCTTTTTGTGCATGCGGCGGTTGTCCTTCGGCACGTCGATCGCGCCGATCTTATAGGCAAACGACTTGACGAGCGGGCACATCAGAAAGCTGACGGCAAACGCGCACAGCAGCGCGCCGCCGACGCTCAGCAATAACTCTTTCGGAATTCCGTTCATGTTCTCCACCCTTTAATCAGCGCGCGACAAAGCCGACCTTCTTGTAGACCTTGCGCAGCGTTTTTTCTGCCACGTAAGACGCCTTCTGTGCGCCCGCGCGATACACGGACTCGAGATACGCCTTGTCGCCCAAAATGCGCGTGGCCTCCTCGCGGATGGGGCGCAGGGTTTCAACGACGGCATCGCCCACGGCGGGCTTGAACGCGCCGTAGCCCTTACCGGCGAACTCCTGCTCGATCTCGTCAAAGCTCTTGCCCGTCACAGCGGAGTAGATGGTCATCAGGTTCGCAACGCCGGGCTTGTTCGTGGGATCATAGCGCACGCAGTTTTCCGTGTCGCTGTCGGTCACGGCGCGCTTGAACTTGCGCAGGATATCCTCGGGCTTTTCCATCAGGTAAATGGAGCCGTTGGGGTCCTTATCGGACTTCGACATCTTGGCTCCCGGGTCGCTCAGGCTCATCACGCGCGCACCGACCTTGGGAATGTACGGCTCGGGCATCTTGAAGACGTCGCCATAGATGCCGTTGAAGCGCTGGACAATGTTGCGGCAGAGCTCGACATGCTGCTTCTGGTCCTCGCCCACAGGGACATAGTCGGGCTGATAGAGCAGGATATCCGCCGCCATCAGCGCAGGATAGGTGAAGAGACCGCCGTTGATGTTCTCGCTGTTCTTGGCGGACTTGTCCTTAAACTGCGTCATGCGCGAGAGCTCGCCGAACATCGTATAGCAGTTCAGGACCCAGCCGAGCTCGGCGTGCTGCGGCACGTGGGACTGGATGAACAGCGTGTTCTTCTCGGGGTCCAAGCCGCAGGCGATGTACTGCGCCAGCTGCTCGAGCGTGCGGCGGCGCAGCGCCGCAGGGTCCTGACGCACGGTGATCGAGTGCATATCGGCCATGAAGTAGTAGTTGTCAAATTCCTCGTCGCGCTCCGCCCAGTTCTTGATCGCGCCGAGGTAGGACCCGAGGGTCAGATCGCCGCTGGGCTGAATGCCGGACAGCATCACTTTCTTGCGCGCCGCGTTTTCCATGTTTTCCATCGTTTTTTCTCCGATCTGTTTGTTTTTCTCATTTTATCTCGAATTGCGCCGTTTTGGCGCAGCTATCGACCCAATTTGTTATGTTACCATACCCCTTTTCAAAATACAAGCATATTCCGGTGAAAAAGAGCGTCGTGCGTTCGTTGACTTTTCGGTCAAAATATGGTGTAATAAGCTATCTTTATTTTGATTTCACTTCAGGAGGTCATCTATGTCCATCGACATGAAGTATTTTGAGGAAATGGAAGCGAAGATCCCGCACGGTAAGGTACGCACGCGCTTCGCTCCCTCCCCCACGGGCTATATGCACGTGGGCAACCTGCGCACCGCGCTCTACACCTATCTGATCGCCCGCCACGCAAACGGCACGTTCATTCTCCGCATCGAGGATACCGACCAGGGGCGTCTCGTCGAGGGCGCAACGGACGTCATCTACCGCACGATGGCGGAATGCGGCCTTTCCCACGATGAAGGCCCCGACGTCGGCGGCCCCGTCGCCCCGTATATCCAGAGCGAGCGCCGCGACACCTACGGCAGGTACGCCGAGCTTTTAGTCGAGCGCGGCCACGCCTACTACTGCTTCTGCGAAAAGGCCGAGAGCGAGGAGGACAGCGGCGAATTTGACCGCGCGGACGATCCCTGCCGCGACCTGCCGCTCGAAGAGGCCAAGGCGCGCGTCGCCGCGGGCGAGCCCTACGTCATTCGCCAGCGTATCCCGAAGGACGGCACCACGACCTTCCACGATGCAAGCTTTGGCGACATCACGGTGGAGAATAAGACGCTCGACGATCAGGTGCTCTTGAAGCGCGACGGTCTGCCGACCTACAACTTTGCCAACGTCATCGACGACCACCTCATGGGCATCACCCATGTCGTGCGCGGCAGCGAATATCTCTCCTCCGCCCCGAAGTACAACCTCCTCTACGAGGGCTTCGGCTGGGAGGTGCCGACCTACGTGCACTGCTCCCCCGTCATGCGCGACGCGCAGCATAAGATGAGTAAACGCAACGGCGACCCGAGCTATGAAGACCTCAAGGCGCAGGGCTACCTGACGCCCGCCATCCTCAACTATGTGGCGCTGCTCGGCTGGTCGCCGCGCGGCGAGCAGAGCGAGCAGGAGTTCTTCACGCTCGACGAGCTGGTGGGGGCGTTCGACATCGGCGGCATCTCCAAGTCCCCTGCCATTTTCGACATCGAAAAGCTGACGTATTTCAACGCGAATTATCTGCGCAATCTCCCGCCCGAGGAATTCTGTAAAGTTGCCGAGCCTTACATCCGTCAGGCCGTCAAGAACGAAGCGTACTCCGTCGGTGAGATCGCAGCACTCTTACAGGCCCGCTGCGAAAAGCTCACCGATATTCCCGAAAAGGTCGACTTCTTCGATGCTCTTCCCGAGTACGGCGTTGAGTTCTACACGAACAAGAAGTCCAAGACCAACAGCGAGGTCTCGCTCGACATGCTCAATAAGGTCCTGCCCAAGCTCGAGAGCCTTCCTGAGTGGACGAATGATGCCATCCATGACATGCTCGTCTCATTCGCCGAGGAGCTCGGCGTGAAGAACGCGACGCTCATGTGGCCGCTGCGCATCGCCGTTGCGGGCAAGCTCGTCACGCCCGGCGGCGCTGTCGAAATTTGCCATATCCTCGGCCGTGAGGAGACGATCAAGCGCGTCAAGGCCGGTATCGCCAAGCTGGCATGATCTTCGAACTCTGCCCTACGCTCTCGCGCGATCTCATCAAGCGGGAATTTTTGAACACCGCCGCCGCGTTTGGCGTGCTGGTGCTTCTTGGCTTCGCCGCCGGAATGATCTTCCCCGACATGGCGCAGCAGACGCTTCAAAACTTCGCCGCGCAGGTCGAGCAGCTGGGACTTACCGACGATGTTCCCCAGTCGCAGATGATGGCGACGCTGTTTTTCAACAACATCACAGCGTCCCTCCTCTCGATGCTCTACGGGCTCATCCCGTTCCTGCCGCTCAGTGCGCTCGCGCTCGGCACGAATGCGCTGATGCTCGGCGCGTTCGCCGCCATCTATCAGCAGCAGGGCATCGGTCTCGGTGTGTATGTTCTCGGCGTTTTGCCCCACGGCATTTTTGAGCTGTCCGCGCTGATCTTATCCTGCGCGCTGGGCCTTCTCATCTGCCGCACGGGGACGGAACGGATCCTCAAAAAGAGTGATACGCCCTTTTTCCGCCGTGTGCTGGACTGCATCCGCGTCTTTTTGACATTCTCTGTGCCGCTGCTGCTGGTGGCCGCGCTCATCGAGACGTACGTCACACCTGCATTTTTGAACCTTGTGCTGTAAACGGCAAGGTTGACTTTCGTTCCACACAACTATATAATGGACCTGTCAAGATTTTGTAGAATTTTCATCTGCTGTTTCTTCAGGGATTGAGGAAAAGCACCGCTCCTGCGGCGCTTTTCCTTTTTCGTCAAAAAATGAGAGATTCGTCCCGCCGCGGGACAGAGAAAGAGAGGTGCGCATGGCGCAGACAGTTCCGGCAAGGCAAACCGTGCAGAACATGACGGAGGGCAGCCCCGTCTCGCTGATTTTGCGTTTTGCGCTGCCGATCTTCATCAGTCAGGTCTTCCAGCAGCTATACAGCACGGCGGACGCGTTCATTGTGGGCAAATACCTCGGCACGAACGCCTTTGCCGCTGTCAGCTCGTCCGGCACGCTCATCATGCTGCTCACAAGCCTCTTTATCGGCACGGCCATGGGCGCGGGCGTCGCGATCTCAAAGTACTTCGGCGCGGGCGACTATGAAAACGTCTCGCGCGCCGTCCACACGAACCTGGCGTTCGGTATCGTGTCGGGCACACTGCTGACGCTCATCGGCGTATTCCTCACGCCGACGTTTTTGGTCTGGATGAACACCGACGCACAGGTCATGCCGCAGGCGGTCGAATACTTCCGCTACTACTTCCTCGGCGTGCTGGCAACGGTGCTCTACAACATGTGCACGAGCATTCTTAACGCCCTCGGCGACAGCCGGAGGCCCCTGCACTATCTGATCATTTCGTCGCTCGTCAACATCGCGCTCGACCTGCTGTTCATCGGCGCGTTCCGCTGGGGCGTCTGGTCCGCCGCGGTGGCGACTGTCCTCTCCCAGGGGACGAGCTGCGTGCTCTGCCTCATCCACCTGCTCAAAAAGGGCGAGGTCTACACCGTCACGCCGCGCAACATCCGCTTCCACACCGGCATGCTCGGCGAGATCGTGCGATACGGTCTCCCCTCCGGCATCCAGAACTGCGTCATTGGCCTTGCCAATGTCATCGTCCAGTCGCAGATCAACTCGTTCGGCATGCTCGCGATGGCGGCCTACGGCGCGCACTGCAAGATCGAAGGCTTCGCCTTTCTGCCCATTACGAGCTTCACGATGGCCTGCACCACGTTCGTTGGTCAGAACCTCGGCGCCAAGCAGTATGACCGCGCCAAGCGCGGCGCGCGGTTCTGTATCATCATCGCCGTCGTGATGGCCGAGCTCATCGGCCTGTGCTATTACATCTGGGCAAGTCAGCTCATTTCCCTTTTCGACAGCACCCCCGGCGTTGTCTCCCTCGGCGTGCAACAGGCGCGCACGGTGGCACTGTTCTACTGCCTGCTGGCGTTTTCGCACTCTATCGCGGCGGTCTGCCGCGGCGCGGGCCGCGCGGTCGTGCCGATGATGATCATGCTCTCGGTCTGGTGCGTCATCCGCATCATCTACATCATGCTCGTCGTCCACTTCATCGGCGAGATCAGCTACATCTACTGGGCGTATCCCCTCACCTGGGCGATCAGCTCCACCATCTATCTCATTTATTACCTGCGCTCTGACTGGGTGCATGGATTTGAAAGGTGACTCTATGTCTTCTCCTGCGTTCCGCTTCCGCCTCGCCACGCTTGACGACGCTCCCGCGCTTCTGAGCATCTATGCGCCGTACGTCGAAAAGACGGCCATCTCGTTTGAATACGACGTACCGTCGCTCGACGAATTCCGCCGCCGCATCGCGGATATCTCGCGCAAATACCCTTATCTCGTCGCGGAGGATGAAAATGGCCAGCTCCTCGGCTACGCCTATACGCACACGTTCATCGCGCGTAAGGCCTACGACCACTGTGCAGAGTCGACGATCTATCTCGCCCTCGACGCACGTAAGCACGGTCTCGGCAAGCGCTTCTACCGCGCGATTGAGGAGCTGTCGCTCGCTCAGAACATCTACAATCTCTATGCCTGCATCGGCGAGCCGCAGGGGGCGGACGACGAATATTTAACGGACAACAGCATCCGCTTCCATGAGCACATGGGCTTCCGCCGCATCGGCGTGTTCACGCGCAGCGGCTGCAAGTTTGGCCGCTGGTACAACATGTCCTGGGCGGAAAAACTGCTCATGGAGCATCCCGAGCATCCCGAACCGGTCATCCCCTTCCCGCAGCTCGACAAGGCGCTTGTCGCCGACATTCTTCGCCGCGCCGCGGAATAAAGAACCGAAATTTTACAAAAAATCATGCACACCCTATTGACATTGCCGATGGGGTGTGCTATATTTTCGCCCAAGTTAATACCGCAAACCGTTGAAGCGGAGATAACGGCAGTGATGCCTTCACAGAGAGCCTGCGATGCTGAAAATCAGGCAAGATACACATTGTCAAATGGACCGCTGAGGGTGCAGCGAAATGCGTTTTATGCGCAGAGTATCCTGCAACGTGTTGGCATACGTCAGTTGCCGGGAGATATGATGGTATCTCCGCCAAGCGCACGGGTAACCGTGAATTCAAGGTGGCACCGCGGATCGTTCGTTTCTCTCGTATCGCATTCGTCCTTGACAGACTGTACCGTTCTGTCGGGGGCGCTTTTGTTTGCGCAATAAGCTCCTTTGGCAGAACGCCAAAGGAGCTTTTCTTTTTCAGGAGGTCACTCATGCATATCCTACCACCGCTCGAAACCGTCAAAGACATCGCCGCGACGCAGCAGTACGACGTGCTCCCGCTGAGCTACGAAATTCTTTCCGACTTCATCACCCCCATCGAAGCGATGTGCATCCTCAAGAACGTGTCCACCCACTGTTACATGCTCGAATCCGCGCAGGCGGACGACCGCTGGGGCCGCTACACGTTTTTGGGCTTCGACCCAAAGCTCGAGATCACATGCATTGACGGCAAAATGAAGACTGGCGGCCTCACCGTCCGCACGGACGATCCGTCCCAGTACCTGCGTGAGCTGCTATCAAGCTACAGAAGCCCCCGCTTCGACTACCTTCCCTCCTTCACCGGCGGGCTCGTGGGGTATTTTTCTTACGATTATCTCAAATACAGCGAGCCGAGCGTCCGCTGCGGCGAGCAGGACGAGGACAGCTTCAAGGATGTCGATTTGATGCTCTTTGACAAGGTCATCGCCTTCGATCATGTGCGGCAGAAGATCGTGCTCATCGTCAATATGGCGCTCAGCGACGTTGAGGTCGGCTACAACAAGGCAAAGCTTGAGCTTGAGCAGCTCGTCTCGCTCCTCAAAACCGGCGAAAAGAAGCAGGAAGCGCCGGGGCGGCTCCTCGGCGAAGTCACGCCTCTCTTCTCCAAGGAGCAGTTCTGCGCGATGGTCGAAACCGCCAAGCACCACATCCGCGAGGGCGATATCTTTCAGATCGTACTCTCGAACCGCCTGAGCGCACCGTTCGAGGGGAGCCTGCTCGATACCTACCGCGTGCTGCGCACCATCAATCCCTCGCCGTACATGTTCTACTTTTCCGGCACCGACGTTGAGGTCGCGGGCGCGTCGCCCGAAACGCTCGTCAAGCTCAAAGACGGCGTGCTGCACACCTTTCCCCTCGCGGGGACCCGTCCGCGCGGCAAAACGGACGAGGAGGACAAGGCGCTTGAAGAGAGCCTCCTGCACGACGAAAAGGAGCTTGCCGAGCACAACATGCTCGTCGACCTCGGGCGCAACGACCTCGGCAAGGTCAGCAAATTCGGCACGGTGCAGGTCGAAAAGCTGCATTCCATCGAGCGCTACTCCCACGTGATGCACATCGGCTCCACCGTGCGCGGCGAGATTCGCGATGACCGCGACGCGCTTGACGCCATTGAGGCCGTGCTCCCCGCCGGAACGCTCTCCGGCGCGCCGAAGATCCGCGCCTGCCAGCTCATCGGTGAGCTTGAGAACAACAAGCGCGGCATTTACGGCGGGGCCATCGGCTACATCGACTTCACCGGCAACATGGACACCTGCATCGCCATCCGCATCGCCTACAAGAAAAACGGGCGCGTGTTCGTCCGCAGCGGCGCGGGCATCGTGGCAGATTCCGTCCCCGAAACAGAGTATCAGGAATGCATCAACAAGGCGAAGGCCGTGGTCAGCGCCTTGACGCTTGCGCAGGAGGAAGACCTATGATCCTTTTGATCGACAATTACGACAGCTTTTCCTATAACCTCTACCAGCTCGTTGGCGCGATCGATCCAGACATCCGCGTCATCCGTAACGATGAGTTGCGCATCGAAGAGATCGACGCGCTGCATTCCGCGCGCATCATCCTCTCCCCCGGCCCCGGGCGGCCCGAAGACGCAGGCGTTCTCATCGACGTTGTGAAGACGCTCTCGCCCCGCATCCCGACGCTCGGCGTATGCCTCGGGCATCAGGCCATCTGTGCCGCCTTCGGTGCGACCGTGACCTATGCTAAAGAGCTAATGCACGGTAAGCAGTCGCTCGTCCACTTCGACACGAGCTCGCGGCTCTTCCAAAACTGCCCCAAGACCGCGCCCGTCGCGCGCTACCATTCCCTCGCGGCCGACGCCGCCACCATGCCGGACTGCCTGAAAGTCACCGCCGTCACAGACGACGGCGAGATCATGGCCGTGCAGCACACAGACTATCCCATCTACGGGGTGCAGTTTCATCCCGAATCCATTATGACACCGAACGGCAAAACCATGCTGGAAAGCTTTTTGAAGGAGAATTGAAGCCATGATCAAAGAAGCCATCGTGAAGATCGTCAACAAGGGCGATCTCAGTTATGACGAAGCCTACGCCGTGATGAACGAGATCATGAGCGGCGAGACCACCCCCACCCAGAACGCAGCGTTCCTCGCGGCCCTCTCGACCAAGAGCGCCCGCGCCGAGACGACCGATGAGATCGCAGGCTGCGCCGCCGCCATGCGTGACCACGCCACAAAGGTCGACACCGGCATGGACATCTTCGAGATCGTCGGCACCGGCGGCGACAACGCCCACAGCTTCAACATTTCCACCACCTCCGCCCTTGTCGCGGCGGCGGGCGGCATGAAGGTCGCCAAGCACGGCAACCGCGCCGCCTCGTCCCAGTGCGGCACGGCAGACTGCCTCGAAGCGCTCGGCGTCAACATCCAGCAGAGCCCCGAGCAGTGCGTGACGCTCTTAAAAGAGGTCGGCATGTGCTTCTTCTTTGCGCAGAAGTACCACAGCTCGATGAAATACGTCGGCGCGATCCGTAAGGAGTTGGGCTTCCGCACGGTGTTCAACATCTTGGGGCCGCTGACGAACCCCGGTTCGCCGAAAATGCAGCTGCTCGGCGTGTACGACGAGTACCTTGTCGAGCCGCTCGCGCGCGTGCTCGTGAGCCTTGGCGTCAAGCGCGGCATGGTCGTCTACGGACAGGACAAGCTCGACGAAATTTCCCTCAGCGCGCCGACGAGCGTATGCGAAATTCGTGACGACTGGTACAAGAGCTATGTCATCACACCCGAGGACTTCGGCTTTGACCGCTGCACCAAGGACGACCTCAAGGGCGGCGCACCGGAGGAAAACGCTGCCATCACCCGCGCCATCCTGTCGGGCGAAAAGGGCCACAAGCGCAACGCAGTGCTGATGAACGCGGGCGCGGCGCTCTACATCGGCGGCAAGGCGGAGAGCATGAAGGACGGCATCGCCCTCGCCGCCGAGCTCATCGACTCCGGCAAGGCGCTTGAAACGCTCGAGCGCTTCATCGCCGTCAGCAACCGCGCGGAGGCGAACGCATGAGCATCCTCGACAAGCTGGCCGCCCACGCCCGCGAGCGCGTGCTGGCAGACAGCGAGAACATGAGCCTTGATATCTTACAGGCGATGTGCCGCGAAAAGGGCCGCGCGAACGGCGCGCGCTTTTACGACGCGCTCAAAAAAGATGATCTGTCCTTCATCTGCGAGGTGAAAAAGGCCTCGCCCTCCAAGGGCGTCATCGCGCGGGACTTTCCCTATCTCGACATCGCGCGCGATTACGAGGCCGCCGGTGCGGACTGCATCTCGTGCCTGACAGAACCCAAGTGGTTTTTGGGCTCGGACGACATCTTCCGCGAAATTCGCGCCGCCGTCTCAACGCCGATGCTGCGCAAGGACTTCACCGTCAGCGACTACCAGCTCTATCAGTCCCGCCTGATGGGCGCGGACTGCGTGCTGCTGATCTGCGCGCTGCTGGACACGAAGACGCTCGCGCAATATCTCGCCGTCTGCGACGAACTCGGTCTCTCCGCGCTCGTGGAGACGCACGACGCGGACGAGATCCGCTCCGCCGTCGCGGCGGGCGCGAAGATCATCGGCGTCAACAACCGCAATCTGAAGGATTTTTCCGTCGACTTTTCCAACGCCGCGCGGCTGCGCGACCGCATCCCGCCGGAGGCGGTCTACGTGGCCGAGTCCGGCGTGCAGAGCACGCAGGACGTCGCCGCGCTCCGCTCGATCGGCGCCGACGCGGTGCTGATCGGCGAAACACTGATGCGAGCCCCCGACAAGGCCAGGCGGCTCGCAGAATTGAGAGGTAACTTATGACCAAGGTAAAACTCTGCGGCCTGTCGCGCGAGAGCGACATTGCCGCCGTCAACAAGCTGAAGCCCGACCTCGTCGGCTTCGTCTTTGCCAAAAAGAGCAAGCGCTATGTGTCCCCCGAGCAGGCAGCAGCACTCAAATCGCTGCTTGCCCCCGGCATTCTGGCCGCTGGGGTGTTCGTCAACGAACCGGTCGAGGCCGTGGCAGAGCTCTTAGACCGCGGCGTCATCGATGTCGCGCAGCTCCACGGCAGCGAGGATGACGACTACATCGCGCGCCTGCGCGCGCTGACGGGCAAGCCCATCTTCCGCGCGTTCAAGGTGAAAAGCGAAGCCGACCTCCCCGCCATCGAAAACTGCGCCGCCGACCTCGTGCTGCTCGACTCCGGCGCGGGCACGGGCAAGACATTCGACTGGAGCCTCGTCCGGAGCGTGCAGCGGCCCTATTTCCTCGCCGGCGGGCTCGACCCCGACAACGTCGCGGACGCCATCGCCGCGCTGCACCCCTACGGCGTGGACGTGAGCTCCGGCATCGAGACGGACGGCGTCAAGGACGAAAGCAAAATGGCGGCGTTCGTTGCCGCCGCGCGCAAGGAGGGCTAAGGCATGTCGAATCCGAACGGGCGCTTTGGCGTGCACGGCGGACAGTACGTCCCCGAAACGCTGATGAACGCCATCATCGAGCTTGAAGAGGCCTACAACTACTACAAGGCCAACCCTGACTTTCAGAACGAGCTGACGCAGCTTTTGAACGACTACGCGGGCCGTCCCTCGCGTCTTTACTACGCGGAGAAGATGACAAAGGACCTCGGCGGCGCGAAGATCTACTTAAAGCGCGAGGACCTGAACCACACCGGCGCGCACAAGATCAACAACGTGCTCGGTCAGGCGCTGCTCGCGAAAAAGATGGGCAAAACGCGTCTGATCGCCGAGACCGGCGCGGGCCAGCACGGCGTGGCGACCGCCACCGCCGCGGCGCTGATGGGCATGGAGTGCGTCGTTTTCATGGGCAAGGAGGACACCATCCGCCAAGCGCTGAATGTCTACCGCATGCGCCTTCTCGGCGCGACGGTCGTGCCCGTCAACTCTGGTACCGCCACGCTCAAGGACGCCGTGTCCGAAGCCATGCGCGAGTGGACGACGCGCATCAGCGACACGCACTACTGTCTCGGCTCTGTCATGGGGCCACACCCCTTCCCCACCATCGTACGCGATTTCCAGTCCGTCATCTCAAGCGAGATCAAGCAGCAGATGCTCGAAAAGGAAGGACGTCTGCCCGATGCCGTGGTCGCGTGCGTCGGCGGCGGCTCGAACGCCATCGGCAGCTTTTACCATTTCATCGACGATCCTGCTGTGCGCCTCATCGGTGTTGAGGCCGCGGGCCGCGGCATCGACACGCTTGAGACCGCCGCGACCATCTCGACCGGCAGGCTCGGCATATTCCACGGCATGAAGTCCTACTTCTGCCAGGACGAGTACGGTCAGATCGCGCCGGTGTATTCCATCTCCGCCGGTCTCGACTACCCCGGCGTCGGCCCTGAGCATGCGTACCTACACGACATCGGCCGCGCAGAGTATGTTGCCATCACCGATGAGGAGGCCGTGCAGGCGTTCGAATACCTCGCCCGCACGGAGGGCATCATTCCCGCCATCGAATCGGCCCACGCCGTCGCCTACGCGCGAAAGCTCGCACCCACGATGGGGAGCGATCAGCTTCTTGTCGTCACGATCTCCGGCCGCGGCGACAAGGACTGCGCCGCCATCGCCCGCTACAGAGGGGAGGATCTTCATGAGTGATCTTGCAAGAGCATTTGACCACGGCAAGGCGTTCATCGCCTTTCTGACCTGCGGCGACCCCGATCTTGAAACGACCGCGGCTGCCGTCCGCGCTGCCGCGCAAAACGGCGCCGACCTCATCGAGCTCGGCATTCCCTTCTCTGACCCCACGGCGGAGGGGCCCGTGATTCAGGCCGCTAACCTGCGCGCCCTGCAAAGCGGCGTAACGACCGACAAGGTTTTCGATCTCGTGCGCGAGCTGCGGCGCGGCGTGACGATCCCCATGGTCTTTATGACCTACGCGAACGTCGTCTTTTCCTACGGCACAGAGCGCTTTTTGTCCAACTGCCGTGATGTTGGCATCGACGGGCTCATCCTGCCGGACGTGCCGTATGAGGAAAAGGAAGAATTTCTCCCCGCGTGCCGCAAGTACGGCGTCGACTTCGTCTCCCTCATCGCACCGACGTCGGAGAACCGCATTGCGATGATCGCGCGCGAGGCCGAGGGCTTCCTCTATATCGTCTCGTCGCTCGGTGTCACGGGCGAGCGCAGCGAGATCAAGACCGACCTCGCCTCCATCGTCTCCCTCGTGCGGGAAAACACAGATATTCCCTGCGCCATCGGCTTTGGCATCTCCACGCCCGAGCAGGCGAAGAAGATGGCCGACCTCTCCGACGGCGCGATCGTCGGCTCCGCCATCGTCAAGCTCCTTGCCCAGTACGGCAAGGACGCGCCCGAGCACATCGGTGCGTATGTAAAAGAAATGAAGGACGCGCTGCGGTGAAAACAGGAAAAAAGGGCCTCTGCTTTGACGCAGAGGCTCCTTTTTTACATAAATATGCTTTATCGTCCCGTCATTCGACGGAGAACGTCTCTCCGAAGGCGGAAACGCTGCTCACCGTTTCCGGGTCAAGAATTTCATCCATCCGGAAGCAGTAGCGCCCGCGCTTATCGAGATAAATAAGGGTCAAAGAATCGCAGAAACGAAAAAATCCTTGAAAGCACAATGCTTTCAAGGATCAATCATGGTGCGCGAGGCGGGACTTGAACCCGCACGTCCGTAATGAACACTAGAACCTGAATCTAGCGAGTCTGCCAATTCCACCACTCGCGCATATTTGATTTTTAAAAAGATGGTGCGGATGGCGGGACTTGAACCCGCACGTCCATACGAACACTAGCACCTCAAGCTAGCCTGTCTGCCAATTCCAGCACACCCGCATGTTCATCTTTCAAGCGGCTGTCTCTCAACGACCGCTTGGCTATTATAAGCCCAAAATAGGCCAAATGTCAACCTTTTTTTGAGAGAAAAAATAAAAAAATTTGCTGTAAGAGAAACGCCGGAAAAGCTCAGATTTTCCAAACTTTTCCGGCATCTTTTTCGTGTTAAAGCTGCGCGAGCGTCTCCCCCACCGCGCCCGTGATGACAAGGTCTGCACCAAGTCCGCGGTCGAGCGGCGTCTTGTTGATGACAACAAGCTTGTGTCCGCGATAGTAGCGCACGAGGCCCGCCGCCGGATAGACCGCGAGCGATGTGCCCGCGATGATGAGCACGCCGGCCTCCTGAATGTACTCCACCGCGCGATAGAGTGTCTTTTCGTCCAGGCCCTCTTCGTAGAGCACCACGTCGGGCTTGATGCGCCCGCCGCAGGTGCAGCGCGGCACGCCCTGCGAATGCTTGATGTAGGACACGTCGTAGAACTTGCCGCACTTCTCGCAGTAGTTGCGCAAGGTGCTTCCGTGCAGCTCGAGAACATTCTTGCTGCCCGCCGCCTGATGCAGCCCGTCGATATTCTGCGTGATGACGGCCTTGAGCTTCCCTTCCTTTTCCCACTCGGCGAGCTTTAAGTGCGCGGCGTTGGGCTTTGCGCCTTCGCAGAGGAGCTTCGCGCGGTAAAAGGCGAAAAACTTCTCGGGATAGCGCTCATAATACGTGTGACTCAGGATCGTCTCCGGCGGGTCGTCCCACTGCTGATGATACAGGCCATCCACACTGCGAAAATCCGGGATACCGCTCTCGGTCGAAACACCTGCCCCGCCGAAAAAGACGATATTGTCCGTTCCGTCAATGAGTTCTTTTAATTTCTTGACTTCGTCCGTCATAGCTTCTCCTTTGCGCGCGTGCGCTTATCTCACATAGCTCTTGTCGATCTGCACGATGGCAAAATAGCGCGGATCAAGCTCGTGTACCGCCCGCTTGATCTTCTCCTCCGCTTCCCTGTCGCTCATTTTGCAGCCGTAGGGAACAACGGCGTCGAAGATCACATTCGTGTGCGTCGGCCCCGTGACCATGCGAAAGTCGTGGATGGAGATATTCTCGTCGATGCCGCGCACGAGCGAGGCGATCTTCTGATGCGCGGCGTTGGTGGTCTCGTCGTCCGTCACGATGGGGTCCATGTGGATGACCGCCTCGCAGCCGAGCCTGTCATGCAGTTTCTTTTCCACGTTGTCGATCTCGTCGTGCAGAGCGAGGATATCGCCGTGCGCGGGAACCTCAGCATGCAGCGAGATCATCACGCGTCCGGGGCCGTAGTCGTGCACCACAAGGTCGTGGATGCCGCAGACAACCTGACTTTCCATCACGATGTCGCGGATCTCCTGCACAAACTCCTCCGATGGCGGCTGGCCGAGCAGCGGCGAGAGGGTGTCCCTTGCCGCCTGCACGCCCGCCCACAAGATGAGCAGCGACACGACTAAGCCACACCAGCCGTCGATCTGCCAGTGCAGGAAATAGCCCGCGAGTGTCGCAAGCAGCACCGCCGCGGTCGCCGCGCAGTCGGACAGGCTGTCCGCCGCGGTCGCCTGCATGGCGGCGGCGCTGATCTTCTTCCCCACGCCGCGGTTGTAGCAGTACATGTAGAACTTGGCGCAGATGGAGACAAGCAGGATCGCCACCGTCAGCACGCTGCACTCCACAGCCTCGGGGTGCAGGATCGCGCCCACGGCGTCGCGCAGCAGCTCAAAGCCCATCAGCAAGATGACGATCGAGACGATGAGACCCGAGATGTACTCGAGCCGCCCGTGGCCGAACGGATGCTCGGGATCCGGCTTCTGCCCCGCGAGGCGAAAGCCCAGCAGCGTCACGATGGACGCGCCCGCGTCGGACAGGTTGTTAAAGGCGTCCGCCGTGACGGCGACAGAGCCCGCAAGCGTCCCCGCAAACAGCTTGAGCGCGAAGAGCAGCAGGTTGATGGCAATGCCCACCGCGCCGCAAAGCACACCGTAAGCGCGCCGCACTGCGGCGTCGGACGTGTTCTGATAGTCTTTGATGAACCGACTCGCAAGAAAACCGATCATAGTCTTCCCTCACTCGCTTTTGATCTGTAATTTCATGCGGCAGCAGAGGCGGTCAAGGTCCTCGTCCGTCGCCGCGGGGATGCGCAGCTTCGCGCCGCAGCTTTTGCACACAAGATCGACGTAGGTGCTGTGGATCTCCATGCCGTAACTTTTGCTGCCGCAGGAGCAGGTGATACCGTCCTTGCGCGCGGCGATCTCCTTGAGCTCGGAGAGGATCTCATACATGATGACGCTGTCGGCAAAGGCGGCGGGGTCGTCGCCCTGCTCGCGCTCCTTGGCCGCCGCGAGCGAGAGCTGCTCCATCTCGTGCTCGACGGCGTAGTCCTCGCCGATAAAGCAGCAGAGCATTTTCGTATCGGGGCAGGCAAGGCCGATGCCGCGCCCGTGCAGGAGCTTGTCGGCGCTGCACTCCGCCAGATGCTCCTCACCGCACACGCCGCACGGCACACTCAGGCGGAATTTGTTCTCCTCCGCCTCGATGGTCAGGCTTGACTCGCCGCACTCACAGCTCACGACCGCACCCGAGGCGCTCAGGGCAAACACGCTTCTCTGCTGGATGACGCGCTTGTGGCACGCGGGGCAGAGATAGCCGATGGTACGCATTTCTTCTTTCATTCCATTTCCTCCCGGAAAGTAAAATATCATATGGTAATTTGAATATTATACCGCGTCCGTGCACAAAAAGAAAGGGAGAAACACGCTGTTTCTCCCTTTTCTTTTTGGTTTTCGCGCTTTACGGCTTGACCGCGATGGCCTCGATCTCGACCAGCGCGCCCTTGGGCAGGGCGGCCGCCTGCATCGCACAGCGCGCGGGGCACTCGCCGGTAAAATACTTGCCGTACACCTCGTTGACAACACCGAAATCGCCGATATCGATCATAAACACGGTCGTCTTGACAACGTCCTCAGCCTTGCAGCCAGCCGCCTCGAGCACCGCGAGCAGATTCTTGATGCTCTGCTCCGCCTGCTCGGACGTGCCGCCGGGAACAAATGCGCCGGTCGCCGGGTCCAGCGGAAGCTGGCCGGAGACAAATACAAAACCGTTTGCTTCGATCGCCTGGGAGTAGGGGCCGACGGCGCCGGGGGCAGTGGTCGTAGAAATCACATGCTTCACGGAAAAATCCTCCTATATCAATGTATTTTCATCATAACATCTTGCGCAATATGCGTCAAGTACTCATATTCTTGGAAAAACGGCAGAAACTAATGCCACTTTTGAACGATTCCCCTAAATCCATCGGAAAGGAAGAGCGTGATGGAGCAAAAAACCGTCGGCGCGCAGACGCGCCGCCTGCGCACATGTCCCTCCGTCCTCTCGTTCGCCGCCGTCGGCGGGCGGTTCGAGGGTGAAGGCCCGCTGCGCGAATACTTTGACGAATTGAGCGAGGATCACTTCTTCGGCGAGAAGACCTGGGAAAAGGGTGAGAGTACCATGCAGCGCCACGCGCTCTCCCGCGCGCTGGAAAAGGTGGGGCTCAAGGTGAGTGACCTTGACCTCATCTTCGCGGGTGATCTTTTGAACCAGTGCGTCGGCTCGTCGTTTGCTCTGCGAGAGAGCCGCATCCCATTCTATGGACTCTACGGTGCGTGCTCCACGATGGGCGAGAGCCTGTCGCTCGCCGCATTGATGCTCGACGGCGGGTATGCCTCTTGCGCCGCAGCGCTGACCTCCTCGCACTTCTGCACCGCCGAGCGGCAGTACCGCATGCCGGTGCCCTACGGCTCGCAGCGCACGCCGACCGCGCAGTGGACGGCCACAGGCAGCGGTTGCTGCCTCCTCGCGTGCGAGGGCGAGGGGCCCTATATCACACACGTGACAACCGGGAAAATCGTCGACAAGGGCGTCACCGACGCAAACAACATGGGCGCGGCGATGGCCCCCGCCGCCTATGACACGCTGTGCGCGCTCTTTCGCGACACGAGGACAAAACCCGAAGACTATGACCTCATCGTGACGGGCGACCTCGGCAGGCTCGGGCATCAGATCGTCTCGGACTTTTTCGCGCGCGATGGGCTCCCTCTCGGTGAGCGCTACACCGACTGCGGGCTTCTGCTCTACGACATCGAATCGCAGGACATGCACTGCGGCGGCAGCGGTTGCGGCTGCTCGGCAAGCGTTTTGTGCGGGTATCTGCTGCGCGGGATGCGCGAGGGCAAATGGAACCGCATCATCTTCGCGCCGACGGGCGCGCTGCTCTCCCCCACGACGACATTTCAGGGCGAGAGCATCCCCGGCATCTGCCACGCGGTCATATTCTCGAATCACAAGGAGGGATAAGCGGTGGATTATCTGAACGCCTTTCTCTGCGGCGGCATCCTCTGCGCCATCGGACAGATTCTCATCGACAAAACACCCCTCACGCCCGCGCGTATCCTGACGGGCTATGTCGTCTGCGGCGTTTTACTGACGGCCATCGGCGTCTACGAGCCCATCGTCAAATGGGGCGGCGCGGGCGCGACCGTGCCGCTGCTCGGCTTTGGCTACTCGCTCGCCAAGGGCGTGGAAAAAGCCGTTCAAGAGCAGGGGTGGCTCGGCGTGATGACCGGCGGCCTCAGCGCCACGGCGGGCGGCATCGCCGCAGCGGTCGTCTTTGCTGTGCTGATGGCGCTCATTTTTAAGCCCGGCGACAAGCGGTAATAATAAAAAACGAGGAGAGGGTTTTCACCCTCTCCCCTTTTATGGAAAATCGCTTTTTACGATGCGCGCAGGCCGGGCTCTTCGATCTGCTCAAGCGTCATCACTCTGGTGTGGCAGATCGGCTTCCACTCGACCTTCGTAAAGAGCGACGCAATGCAGATCGGCACGTAGGTGAGCATGAAGAGCGGGAACGTGAAGGCGTAGAGCACCTTTTTCCACGCCGCGCAGCGGATATTCTTCCACTCCGTCACGGTCGTGATCGCGCCGAGCACAAAGAGCGTTAAGTACAGGCTCATCAGCGTTTGCAGCACGGAGACCGCCAGCACCGCCATCGAACCGCCTGACGTCGCGTTCGCGATCGCCGCGCCGATGTTCACGACCACGCTCAAACCCGTGAGCACCGCCGCGGGCATGATGTTCATCGTCATGTCATAGCAGGAAAAGCTGCCGCGCGCAATGCCGAAGAAGAGCTCGGAGGCGTACTTGCGGAACACCTGCAGGTAGCCCTTCGACCAGCGCATGCGCTGGCGCCAGGACTGGGCAAAGCTCGTGGGCTGCTCGTCATAGAGCACCGCGCCCGCCGCGTAGCCGACCTTTTCCCCGCGCACGACGTTGTCAATGGTAAACTCGATGTCCTCGGTCAGCAGGAAGAAGTTCCAGCCGCCGCACGCTTCCAGCACACCGTCGGAAAACAGAAAGCCTGTGCCGGACACGGCGCAGCTGCTTCCAAGGCGCATGCGCGCGTTATTGAGATACTGCGCCTCGCGCAGGAACCACAGCGCATAGCCCGCGGAGATCCAGTTGTCGCCGTAGTTTTTGGAGTTGCGGTAGCACGTCACGATCTCATAGCCGCTGGAGTAGACCTTCTCGATCTCGGAGATGAAGTTCGGGTCGAGGATATTGTCGGCGTCCAGCACGAGATAGGCATCGTAGTGCTTGCGGCCCGGGCGCTTGATGCGCTTGAGCATTTCATTGAGCACATAGCCCTTGCCGACATGCACCGTATCGTGGCGCTCAAAGACGATCGCGCCGCGCTCACGCGCCACGCGGGCCGTGTCATCCGTGCAGTTGTCCGCGCCGACGTAGATGTCCACATGGTCCATCGGATAGTTCTTCTGCGCGTGGATGCTGTCGAGCAGCTGGCCGATGACGTTTTCCTCGTTGCGCGCGGCGATGAGGACGGCAATGCGGTGGTTTTCATTGCGGCAGGTGAATTTTTTCCGCTTCAGCAGCGCCACCGCCACATAGAAGAATTGATAGGAATAGCATACGAAAAATAGCGCCATGATGACGGCGTTGATCGTGATGACAGTCTGCATAATATGTTCCTCCATTGCCGGAAGCTCCGGCCCATTTTGGTTTCTTTCCCGTCTGTGGGAAAAGTTATATCATGCAAACCTTGTGATTCCACTGTGAAAATTCTTAACAAATTCCGAACATCCACGGTAGAAATTATTAAGCCCTGAAATGAGTAACAGGCAGCGCCGCTGGCGCTGCCTGTTCACTCTTTTATAATGTAATCGCGCCCGGTTTGACATCGAAATCGTGGTTGGCGATGCACGCAACGCAGTTCCGCTCCCGACTCTGTGTCCTGATCCACGCGAGCGACTTTTTCTGCGCCGCGCGGTCGTCGGCGATGCCGGAGAGCAGCATCTGCTCCCACGATTTTTTCGCGTGGCCGCCGTCGGCGCAACCTCCCGTCCTCCCCCGTGATCCTGAGCGCGCACAGGCCCTTGGAATGGCCCGGAATGTTGACCATCACGAGCATCCCGTCGCCGAACACATCGTAAGACCGGCCTGCGGAGCCCATAAGGCCATTCCAGTCGAAGGTCTGCATCTTCGTGCCGCGCCACCAGTCCGCATTGTAGCGGATGCGGTTGACGGGTGAGCCGTTCTCCGCGAAGCGCAGTTCGTCCTTCAAAACGAGAATTTTTTTTGCGTCCGCGACCGGCTTGAGGCCGTTCGCGTGGTCGCAGTCAAGATGCGAGAGCAGCACCGCGTCCCAATCGACAGGCGCGACGCCCCGCGCCGCGAGCTGCTCGTCGATGGCCGCACCGCTTTCGACAACAACCTGATTCGTAAAATACAGCGGCAGCGAGCCGAGCGAGCGAATCTGCCTATCCAGCACGCCAGACGCCTTGAGCGCGCTGTAATGCTCGCCGCCGAACGGCAGCTCCGGCGCAACGCACACCTTGCCGATGTGGAAAATATGAATCTTGATCTCGCTCATCGTCTGCCTCCCGTCTTGAAATGCCATCAAATCCCGCTTTTTTCGATCTCTGCCAAAAGGCACTTGCAGCCCTCTGAGACATCCCGCCACGTCGCTTCAAAATCGCCTGTATACCACGGGTCGGCGACGTCGCCCGGGCGGTCGGTGTAGTCGAGCAGCCGGTGCATCTTCCCCGCCGGATCACCGCCGCAGATGCGCTGCATGTTTTTGAGGTTCGCGCCCTCCATGCCGATGAGCAGATCGTACTCCTCGTAGTCCTGCGCCGTGAGCTGGCGCGCAGCGTGTCCCTCGCAGGAAATGCCGTGCTCGGCGAGCTTGCGCCGCGCGGGCGGATAGACGGGATTGCCGATCTCATCGCGGCACGTCGCCGCGGAGTCGATCTGAAATTCGTCGGCAAGTCCTGCCTTTTCGACCAGGTCCTTCATCACAAATTCCGCCATCGGGCTGCGGCAGATATTGCCCAAGCAGATAAATAAGATTTTCGTCATAGTCTTTCTCCGTAAGTTTTGATAACCGTAGTGTAACAGAAAAATGGAAAATCGTTGAGAAGAAATGCTGCCTTTTCGTTCAGAACTTGTTTGTAAATTCGATACTGCCTTTCCAGTCCATAGAAGGCGTGCTAGGATTTTATGGGAGCGCAGAACACGCTAAAGAAGTACGGAGGTGTCACATGACTGCAGATCAAGGACAATATGAGAAATTTATGGCAAAACTTTCTAAATCAGGATTGGAACTCCAAAAGGACTTTAGCCGCCTCTCGCCGGAAAATCAAAAGCGTTTTATGCAAGAGGTCAACCAAAGGCTAAAGTGTTTTGGACATGCAGTAACCATTACCGATATTCTACAGAGTCTATTTCGTGGGACGAGCTGCTATCTTCTGCCCAGGATAAAATTATAAACAATAGCGTCAACTGTAGAACAAAATCGGTGAAGTAAACTACTATGTCGCCCACAATGTAGCCCACGGAAGGAACTATTCCAAACCGAAGCAAAAACGTTTTTACCAAAAACAAGAAAAACCTTGAAACCGTTCTGTCTCCCTTTACAGGGACACAAACTGTCACCCCTTCAGTGAGGGAGCGGCGTTATCCGCTCCCTCTTTCTGGTTTCTCCATGTTATGCCGGGAATTGAATGACTTCGCTCAGCGGTGGGAGCAGCTTCGGCTGCTTCTCGTCCGGCTGCATGGCGCTGTCCAACGTGCCGATGTCCCGGTAAATGATGCGGATAGACTGGCTGGAATTGCGGGAGTATTTTGTTTCCCGTTCACCGACCTCGATGCGCTGAATGAACAGCCGCAGCAGTTCCGGTGTCAGCGTATCAATTGCTGTGTACTGCTTTGCCTTTTCAATGAAAGCATCCACGTTCACTTCGCGCGCCTGAAGCTGTGCCAGACGTTGTTCTTTCTGCGGAATCTGTTCCTCCAGCATGCGTTGCTCGTCCGTGTAATCGCCAGAGAGCATCCGGTATTGCTCGTCTGTCACGCGCCCGAGAACATTGTCCTCATAGAGCCGTTTGAACAGCTTGGACAGCTCTGCGCTTCGCTTTTTCATTGCGTCCAATTCACGGAGGACACGGTTCATCTCCTGCCGCAGTTCTGCGCTGTTTTTCTGGTTGATGTGCGCCGCGAACTGTCGCTCCTTCATGCGGGCGAAATGTGTGACCCGACGGAGATCATCCAGAACGATCTGCGTGAGATCACATTCCCGGATGTGGTGCGCGCTGCAGGCAGTTTTTCCTTTCTTGCCGTAGGTATAGCACTTGAAGTTGTACTCCACCTTCTTCATGGTGCTGGCTCTGTGCAGCACCATTGGCTTTCCGCAATCTGCACAGAATACCAATCCGGAAAAGACGTTCGGTTCATCCATGTGCTTTGCCGTGCGCTTTTTGTGCTGCCGCACCTCCTGCACGATCTCCCACTGCTCCTGCGTGATGAGCGGCTGGTGCGTGTTTTTTACCAGACACTGTTCGCTTTCCGGCCGGTCGATCCTCGTTTTGTTCTTATAGGAGATGGTCGTCCGCCGCAGTCCAACCGTATGGCCCAGATACATGACGTTTTTGAGGATATCACTGACCGTCGTACCAGACCACGTACACGGATGCAGCGCATCGCACCCCTTGTGCGTTTTTCCGGTCTTCTGAAAGTAGTAATTTGCAGGTGTCAGAATATTCCGTTCCGTCAGAATCCGCGCGATTTGGCTCGGACCTTTCCCAGCAGCACAGAGGGTAAAAATCTGTCGCACGACCTCTGCCGCTTCTGGGTCGGGCTCGAGATGGTTTTCCGTAGTTTCGGATTTCCGGTAGCCATAGGGCGGGCGACCTCCGAGCCATTCGCCGCGTTCAGCCTGCAGCTTTTTCACAGCGCGAACCTTCCGGCTCGTGTCCTTTGCGTGGAGTTCGTTCGCCCAGTTGCGGATGGGGTTAAAATCGTTGCTGCTCTCGACTGTGGAATCCACGCCGTCGTTCACTGCGATGAACCGCACATTCTTTTGCGGGAAATAGATCTCCATGTAATAGCCGACCTGCAAGTACTCACGCCCCAGCCGAGAGGCATCCTTTACGATCAGGGTGGAGACCTCACCAGCTTCGATCATTTCCACAATCTTTTTCCAGCTCGGACGCTCAAAATTTGTTCCGGAATACCCGTCATCCGCAAGGAAAAGTGTATTCTCAAAGCCTTTATCCTGTGCGTATTTTTCTAACAGCTCCCGCTGATGCTGGATGCTGTTTGACTCCCCGGCACGCTCGTCCTCCTGACTGAGCCGCCCGTAGAGAATCGTATATTGTTGCTTCTGACTTGCCATCATAACCTCCTTTTCCGTGGGGCAAGCCGGTACGGTACGGCAAGTATACCGCAGCGGCTGCCACAAGTCTATCAGATTATTATGCGCTGTGCGCTTCCTTTTCCAGCTCCGCGTCGATGCAGGCAAGCAGTTTTTCCGTCGGCGTTGCGCAGGACTCTGCCGAAAATACAGACGTGATACAGAACCGTTTGCTGCCGATCAACATCTCGCGCTGTTTTGCGATGCAGTCTCCCTCTATACGTGTTGTTGTGTCCCGGAAAACAGTTGCAACTTCACCGCCCTCTGTTCTCCGAAGCTTTGCCTGCTCCGGTATATATCCGCCGAGAATACCGGTGTCCCGATAAATCTCCCAGTCCTTTTTCATAGGCTTCCTTTCTGCCTCCCACTGGAGGCTGTTTTTATAAGTGCTGTTCCATTGTCCAATCCACATGATCGTCCTCGGCATGGCCGAGGGCGGTTTTCTTTTGCCGGAGCTTTCTCCGGCGCTTGCTGTCGATATACGCTGGCATAGTCGTTCCGTCATGCACCTGTACATCGTCCGTCATCTGCTCCACAGCACGGCCAAGGCGCACAGCGCCGCGCACAAGATTACTGCCGTAATCGAGATCCACGCGCACAGGTGAATTTTCTTTCTTTTTGTTCCGGTTTTGTCATTGAGGTTCGATTTTTTACATGGTATAATTTATGAAATACAGTTTGACAAATTGAAATTTGAGAGGTCAAAAATGCAGACGATTCAGTTAAAAGCAATGACAAGAGAGCTATGTCACGAACTATACAGGCACTGGACGAATGACGCATCCATCTATATGGACATGCGCTTATTCCGCCCCTATGTTTATGACGAAGTAGCGGTAAACCGATATTTTGATGCAAAGGGGCAGGATGCTTCGCGCAGGTTGTTTGCAATCATGCTTGGAGATACTGTGGTTGGAGAATTGCAGCTGAAGCAGATAGAGCATGATAAAAAAGAATGCACGCTGAGTATCCATATGCAAAACGACGCGGTAAAGGGAAAAGGATATGGAACGCAGGCAGAGCGTCTGGCAGTAAAAATCGCTTTTGACGAGTTGGGAATGGCTGCTGTGAACGCAGATACCGTGATGAAGAACACCCGAAGTCAGCGCGTGCTGGAAAAGGCGGGCTTCCGCTTTGTCGGAGAAGATGGAGCATTCAAATACTACCGTATCGAGCGGTAAATTTGGGTAAATTTGGGTTTTCACATTCTATACGCACCTGCATACCTATATTCCATTTGTAAAAGTGGGCACGGGCTTCTGCCCGATTTGAGGCATTTGACAGGAAGCCGGGACGCCGGCGACTAGCCAAATGCGATGCTGGCTCCTCCCGAACGGGAGGATTTTTCCCGCCGCGGCGGGGCTTCTCTGCGCTTTGAGCCTGCGCTTTTTCGCGTTGCCCGCACGTCGGTGCAACGTGGGCTTTTTCTGCCGCGCCGCACACACACTCGCTGTCGGGGCAGAAAGCCGCACACAGCGGCGACACGCGCCTCACGGCGCGGTGCAGGCGTTCTGCCTGCCGACAGGGTCGATAGGGTCGATGTTTCCCACGGTGGGAAGATCGGCACTTTCGACACTCCGGAGCGAGATTAACCGCTTTCCGTTGCTGCGGTAGGTCTTGACCAGAATTCCGTTTTCCCTTAGAGTCTCAACGCTTTCCAGCACCAGACGGGTCACTTTTTTCGGCGTGATTCCAAGCCTTCCGTCAGGGTCGATCTTTGCGGACAGTGCCGATGGCGCGCCGGTGTATGTAGGATCGGCACTGAGCAGCGCAGAGAAAAGATGCACGAGCTGAAGCGCGGAAATCTTAGAAGCGCCGGTGCAAGTTTTGCTGTCTGCAAGCAGCTTCCAGACGTGATCGTCCTCGCCAAGCTCCAGCTTTAACGTCCGGTCCGGGATGTCGCGCCCGGTGCAATGCAGGGATGCGGCGTTGGCGCTCCGCGCATTCTTTTGCAGCACAAAGGCAGAGTCCGCCGCGCCGCTTAAGCCCGTTGAACCGGAGATCATGTTCATGGGATCGTCATCGTGGAGCTTCCGCAGATGATGAATTAAGAGAATCGCAATGTGGTGTTTGTCTGCGAGCTGCTTGAGCAGGCCGACGTCCTGATAATCGTTCGCGTACAGATTGCTGTCGCCGCCAGTAGATCGGACACGCTGCAAGGTGTCGATCACAACGAGCTTGGTCGCTGGATGCTCGGCCAAAAACTGCTCGATCTGCTGCTCCAACCCGTGCTTGAGCGTGTCGGCCATGATTGCAAAGTGCAGCGTCGGCGGCGCATCTTCCGTCAGGTCAAAGAGCCGCGTCTGGATGCGCTGGAACGAATCTTCGAGGCTGAGATACAGGACTTCGCCTTGGGTTGTTGCAAAATTCCAGAGAGGCTGCCCCTGCGAAATGCACAAGCAGAGCCATAATGCCAGCCACGATTTGCCGATTTTCGGCGCACCCGCGAGGATATGCAAGCCTTCCGGAATGAGTTCGTCGACAAGAAACGGCGTCGGTTCATACGTCCGATTTTGCAGATCTTCTGCGTTGATGGTTTCCAGTTTGGTCATTTTTTCACTTCCTTTCGATTTTATTTATTATATATACATTCTCTACAAATCTACAATCGAATGATAGCACAACCATTGACATTCCACAATAGGCAATGTATCATTTAAGCGCATACACTACACAAGTGAAAATACATTCTCTACAAAGGAGGCGCACGCACATGGGCGTTTTGGGGAAAGATTTATTGGATTTTCATCGGCCGCGCACCAATACGAAGGTGGAGTTCGGCGCTTCCGGCTATTGGGTCGAATCCCATCCGACGATGCAGCCCTACGGCGCTGTGCTGACGGAAATTCTGAATCTTGACGCTGCGCCGCTTCAGGAATTATTGGATCAATATCGAAACGCCGTTGTAGAAAAGGATGCAGAGCAGGCAGCGCGGGCATTTCAGGCTGTGACAAATGGATTTGCATCTTTACCGCTTTACCGCCTGTATTGGAATGACGTTCAGCTGTTTGCAAGCATGGATGTGGGTGAATTATTCGTGGGAGAAGCGCAGAAAGCGTTCCGCGAATATGTGATGCAGGACGATACATTGCCGAGGTTCATGCAGGAGCAGCTGGATGCCATCCGATTGATTCAGGAGCGCTATGCGTGGTTCCTGGACGGCATTTTTGCGGGCAAGCCATTTGAAAAGAAAAAGGGTCAGAGAAAAACTTCTCTGGCCCAGCAGATTGAGAAAAAAGGCTTGGAGCCGTTCGTCAGCGGCGTCAGCCTTGGCGCAGATTCGAAGGTGGACGCGCCGAAGGTAAACGCGCAATTCTGCATCCGTGGCACTGGGCGCGAGGCGGAGGTGGTCGAAAAAATGTACTTTGACCGGCTGCTGGATTTTGTCTATGTGGAGTTTATGAAAGGACTGCAAAAGGGATTTGTGCCGAAGCGCTGCGCCAACTGTGGTCGCTGGTTTTTGCAGGCGCCGGGCGCGACCTTTGCCTATTGCGCCGGTCCTGCGCCGGAAGACCCAGGTAAAACCTGCCGGGAGATCGGCGCGGCCAGCAGCTTTAAGGACAAAGTTGCGAACAATGAAGTCTGGCAGGTGCAGCAGCGGGCATACAAGAAATACTACGCGCGCACGATGCGAAAGGATATGACCAAGGCCGAGTTTGAGGCATGGACGCGCGACGCGGAGCAAAAGCGGGACGCCGCGCTGGAACCGTATGCACGCGCAGAAAGTGAGGAAGAACGGCAGCGCATTGCGGCTGAACTGGAGGAAAAACTCAACAGGCTGTGACGCATCGCTTTTGCTTATCTCCTACTTGAGTATTTTTCCAACACCGCATAAAATACAAGTAAATTCTGCGCAGAAAAAGTCCCGGCAAGCCATCAGACGATGGTTTACCGGGACTTCGTGTTTCGGCTGATTACGATTTTGTTTCTTCCTGCTCCTGCAGTTTTTTCTCCAGCGCAGACTGCTTTGCAAGAATGGCATTGACCTTATCATAAAGATCCTCGATCATGATCTCGGTTTTGAGATTGACCTTGTAATCATTTTCCGCGCGGCGGCGATCCTTTTCCTCCTGCCGGTTCTGGCTCATCATGATGAGCGGTGCCTGGATCGCCGCGACGCAGGACAGAACCAGATTCAGCAGGATAAACGGGAACGGATCGAACGCATCTGCCGCCAGGATCGTATTGACGACCATCCACAAAAGCAGCACACCCGTAAACGAAAAGATGAACGCCCAGCTGCCCGCAAATTTTGCGATCGCATCCGCCGCACGCTGCCCGAGCGTATATTTTTCCGTTGCAGGACTTTCGGAAATTTTGCTGTCTGCCAGCAGGTTCAGAACTTCCTCGTCCGTCATATCGTGCTGGATGTCCTTGAGAACTTCCTTCAGGAGTTTTCGGTTTTCTTTCATTCGCATTCCCTTTCTTTCCGGGATTTTTTTCATTATACTCCGCACCCCCGACGCGGTCAAGCCGCTTGTCCGGCACGGGCGCTGGGGCTGTCTGCCGCAAAGCAGGAAAATGCCCGGAGGCAGAAGGCTTAACAGTCGTAAGGAACTATAAGTCTTGCGGTTGGGGCAGAGAACGGTGTGACCGTAGCTGGAACTATGCCGAAATCCTCTGGAACGGGATTCAGGCAAAGACGGTTGCGGCGGCATTTGAGCAGCTTTCCTACAAAGAGCAATGGTATCTGGAAAAGCGGAACGCCATCTGCATGACCTGCGGGCGCGTCAGCGCCTTGTCCGCGCAGTCCACCTTTGAAGATTTAGCGGTGGATTTTGAAGGAACGACAGCCAGCGGTGCGGAGCGATTCTACCGGCGCACATTAGACAAGCTACGGCTGAAGCTGCTGGAAAGCGGTGTGATACATACCGCGACGCTGAAACAGACCGAGTGCCGCAAAAGGAACAAAAAAATAGCCGCCGCTGTCTACCTGTATCAGGCGGACAACGACGGCGAATGGGGTGATCTGCGGTTTGACTTTGAAAGCGGCACAGCGGAGATCGTAAAGCTGGCGGATTGGGATACGGTAAAATCTAACATCTTTGCAAATACGGCGATCCGGTTTGTTCAGAGCTTGCCGGAGACGAGACTGCTGAAATCTACCGTGGTTCCGTTTGAGATGGAAAGGCTGGATCTGATTTGATCATGATGGAAAGCAAAACGACGCCGTTGACAACATCTTCGGATCGTGCTACAATTTGACCAAAATAATAAATGTGGTCATAAATCCAAGGGGCGTGCGCAGTGGCTTTTACAGACGAACAGAATGAACAGATCCGCAATGACCTGATCCGAGCGGCCAGACGCTGCGGCATTACCATTGGGATGCGAAAAACCTCTGTGGAGCAGCTGACGGAGGCCGTTGGAATCTCCAAAGGGTCATTTTACAAATTCTTTGATTCCAAAGAGTTGCTGTTTTTCGCCGTACTGGAGGACATCCATACCGAGTGCTTCGCGGCAGCGCAGAAGTCCTTGCAGGAGAATACACCCCTGCTTCCTGCCGACCGCGCGGCAGCGGCGATCCTGGCGGCCTGCCGTTGGCTCTCCAAGACAAAAGCCTTTGTGTTCATCGAAAATGACGCAGATTTTCTTCTGCACCGCCTGCCGGAAGAAGTGAAGACCGCCCACTACCACGACGACGAAACCCACATCCGCGCGCTGCTGGAAGCGGGCGGTTTGCAGCCCAAGGGCGGCATGGCGCTGGCCGCCGCCACGGTGCGGGGCTTGATCCTGACCGTCTCCCATCAGGAGCAGATCGGTGCTCTCTATCCGCAGGTGCTGGAAACGCTGGTGCGGGGCGCCTGCCTGGAGTTATTTGCATAAGAGGAAAAGCCGCAGCGATGCGGCTTTTTCAAAGGACTGAGGTTAGCCAACTCTAACCCATGCACCATCAATACAGGTTAGAGTGACTTAACATCTCGCTATGAGGACGGGACGATGGAAAAACGAAAAAATTTCTGGGACAAAAACGCCGGGCGGTACGACCGCTTCATGCACAAGGATGCCGCAGCTTATGAGCAGTTATATGAGCTGCTGCGCCCTGTGGTGCGGCATAAGCAGGTGCTGGAGCTGGCCACCGGCACAGGGCTGATCGCCAAAAACATCGTAAACGCTGCTGCCCACATCGAGGCTACGGATGCATCGCCAGAGATGATCGCGCAGGCGAAGCAGGGCAACTGCTCCGCCAAACTGCATTTCTCCGTGCAGGACATGTTTCGCCTTCCTTATGCAGACAGAAGCTTTGATGTGATTATTGTTTCCAATGCGCTGCACATCGTGCCGGAGCCGGAGAAGGCTCTCTCCGAGATTCGCCGGGTGCTGAAGGATGACGGCGTGTTGGTCGCACCGACCTTTACCCATGCGGATAACGCTTTCTTCGGAAAGGTCAAAGCGTTTTTCATGAAGCTGGCGGGCTTTCCGCTGCACAGCAAATGGACAAGCAACGAATATCTGGCATTTCTGCAGGAGAATGGCTGGACGGTGCGGGAAAGCACCGTGCTGAAAGCGTCCTTCCCGCTGACTTACGCCGAGTGTGTGAAAAGGGAGGAAGCGTAACATGAAAGAAAAAATCAAACTCTCCGGCGTGCCGGAGACCATGCTGCAAACTATTTATGCCAGGGCGAAAGAGAGCGGCGGCAGAGGCACGATTCACGACACAAAAGCGGAGGAAATCGTCGGGAAGCTGGACTACGATTTCACCCTTGCGGAAAAGGACACGGCCATGCACAGCGGCGTCATTGCCCGCACCATCGTGCTGGACCGGCTGACAAAAGCGTGACTTTCGGCGCATCCCGGCGCGGTGGTGGTCAACATCGCCTGCGGGCTGGACACCCGCTGTTACCGGATGAAAGGTTTTTGCCATTGGTATAACCTCGACCTGCCGGAAACGATGGCGGTACGGGAAAAGCTTCTGCCGGAAAGCGGCACGATTTCGCAGATTGCCATGTCGGCCATGGATGATTGGGGCGGTGAGATCAAGGAGCAAAATGCGCCGGTGCTTGTCGTTATTGAGGGGCTGACCATGTATCTGTCAGAAGCGGATGTGCAACGCATATTTGCGGTCATTGCAAAACGCTTTTGCCAGGCAACTGTGTTCGTTGAAACTATGAATCCGATGGTTGTCAAGCGGTTCAAGGAAAAAACCATTGATGCGAACAACGCAAAATTTACATGGGGCGTGAAGAATGGTGAAGCCCTTGCAGAATTGCTGCCGGACTTCCGATTTGTCGAAGAACATAGTCTTTGCGAAGGAATGGCGGTGTTTGCACCGGTTTATAAGGTGTTGGATAAGCTGTCTATCGTTCGGAATATCTCGAATAAGCTCATTGTTTTGGAAAAAGTGTAAGGAGGCGGCAAGATGTCATTTTTTGAAAACACCCGCAAGCCTGTGGGCCTCGGTGGGAAGCTCATGGTCGCCATGATGAATCTTGGGCATACACCTGTGGCGACATGGGGCCTTGAATTCCTGCATCTTTCACCGGATGCCAAAGTGCTGGACTGCGGCTGCGGCGGCGGGGCGAACATGAAAAGGCTGCTGAAAAAATGCCCGCAGGGGATCGTCAAGGGCATTGACTACTCACCTGTCAGTGTGCAAAAGGCTCGAAGCCTCAACCGAGCCGCAATTCAGGAGGGGCGCTGTGTGGTGTGGCAGGGCAGCGTGGAGCATATCATTTTTGCGAAGGATTGGTTTGATGCGGTCACGGCCTTTGAAACCGTCTATTTCTGGCCCGATCTGCCGCAGTGCTTCCGGGAGGTTTACCGGGTGCTGAAGGTCGGCGGGACATTACTCATCTGCAACGAAAGCAACGGCGATACGGACAAGGACGAGAAATGGACGGAGTTCATCGGCGGCATGACCATCTACAAGGACGCCGAGCTGAAGACGTATCTGGAGCAGGCGGGCTTTCACGAGGTGCAGATACACAAAAAGAAAAGCTGGCTGTGCATCACGGCGCGGAAATGAGGAGATCAAGCATGAGCATTTTTGCATCCATCCTGCGCATGGCTTATAAGCTCTCCGGCGCGAAAAAGGCGTTCGCTTTGCCGGAGGATGCGCTGCAAAAGGAAATCGAAAAGCAGAACCGGCACCGCGGCGTTTTTACGCCCACCGACCGCAAAGCGTATTATGAAACAATTACAGTGAACGGCTTTCCCTGCCTGATCGTGCGAGAGCGTCCGAAGCCGTCCGAGCGTGCTATTCTCTATTTCTTCGGCGGCGGCATGGTGATCGGTCCCGATAAGGGCGACCTGCCTGTGATGCGCAAGCTGTGCCGCGAGACCGGCTGTGATGTGTGGTTTCCGTTTTACCCGCTCTGCATGGAGCATTGCATTACTGAAACCTATGCGATGGTGTACGAATGTTACCGAAAAATGATTGAACTGTATGGCGGTGGAAATGTCAGCACCTGTGGTTTTTCCTCCGGCGGTGCGCTGGCGCTTGGCATTGCGGCGCACAACAATGCGCAGCCCGAGCCGCTGCCGCAGCCGAGGCACATCGTCGCCGTATCCCCCGGTGAGGTGCCGTGGAACGACGCGGAAAAGGCGCGGATGCAGGCGCTCAATGAAAGTGATGTTTCCATCGACTATGCCTTTATGGTGACGGTGGAGAGGTTCATGCGGCACGGCTGTGAGAATGTGCCGGACTACATGATCTCCGGCTCCCGGGGGAATTTTACCGGCGTAGGCGATATTCACTTCTTCTATTCTGCCGACGAGGTGCTTTACGGCGCTTTGCCGGACTTTGAGGAAGCCTGCAAACGGGCAAATGTCCCCTATACGGTGTCCGCCCGCCCGAAGATGGTGCATTGCTACTGTATGCTGCCGATCTTCAAGGAGGCAAAGGAGGACTTTGCAAAAATCGTGGACATTTTGAAGAAATGAGGCTGGAAACGGTCGTGTGATGACTGAAACACGGAGGAAAACCATGGAACGCAAGCCTGATTTCTGAAAGGGGTAGGAAGATGAAAGTTCATTCCTTCGGCGCGGAAAACGCGCCGGTTATCCTGCTGCTTCCCGGCACCTGCTGCCACTGGAAGGGCAATTTTGGACGGGTCATTCCGCTGCTGTCGGACAGCTATCGCGTTCTCTGCGTCAGCTACGATGGCTTTGATGAGACGGAACACGCGGAATTTCCGACCATGCTTGAGGAAACTGCAAAAATTGAAGCATACATCAGTGAGCATTGCGGCAGACATATCCGGGCGGCCTACGGCTGCTCGCTGGGCGGCTCGTTTGTAGGGCTGCTGGCGGCGCGCAGAAATATCCATATGGACTACGGGATATTGGGCAGCTCCGATCTTGATCAGACATCCCCGCTTGCAGCAAAGCTGCAAACGAATTTGCTGCTGCCGCTGCTCTATCCGGTGATCCGGGACGGGAAGATTAAGAGCCACCTCCTCCAAAAACGCCTTGAGAAGCGAAAGTCGGAAATGGGCGGCTATGTGCAGGCGTTCATGGAAATGCTCGGCGGCGCACGGCTCTATGTGACCATGCAGAGCTGCAAGAATCAGTTCTATTCCGATCTCGTCACCCCGCTGCCAGACAAGATCGACGTTCCGGGAACAGAGATTCATATTTTCTACGCCCTCAAAATGGGTGAAAAATACCGTGCGCGCTATGAACAGCATTTTGCCCGCCCGGTAATCCACGAGCAGGACTTGCAGCACGAGGAGCTGCTGGCCTGTTATCCAGAGCGCTGGGCGCAGTTGGTGAAGGACATTATGGAGGGAAAGCAATGAAACACCTGCACTTTGATGTGGAGACCGCCGGCTTTTACGGCGCGTACTGGGCGTGCGCCGGCGGGTCGGACTGCGCGGTGATTGCGATGATCGGGGATGACCCGGAGGATCGGCTTGCCCGCTCGGCGGCGAAATGGCTCTGCGGGCGGGGCGTAAACGTGCTCACAATGTCGCCTGCGAAAAAGGATTACGGCCATCACAATTATCCGCTGGAGCGCATAGAGGCGGCAATTTCGTGGCTGAAAGCCAACGGCAATCAAAAAATCGGCATTGCCGGTGCATCCACCACCGGAACGCTGGCGCTGACGGCAGCGGCCATGTTCCCGGATATCACCCTGACCATTGCCATGACGCCCAGCGATTTTGTGTGGCAGGGCTTTATGCAGGGTAAAAGGGACGGCTGCAAGGAGTGGCCGGTCGAGGGCGAGTCGCTGTTCTCATACCGGGGCAAGCCGCTGCCCTATATGCCCTTTTGCTATCAGCACCCTGACTACTGGCACTGTATCGCCGCCGAGAGCAAACGCACCGGTGACATGGTCAACTCCCGCAAGTTGTTTGACGATTCCGAGGCGGCGCACCCCATCCGGCCGGAGGAGTTTATTCCCATCGAAAACATCCGGGGAAAGCTGCTGCTGATCGGTGCGGAGGACGATGTGCTGTGGGACACGGCTAAATACATCCGCCGGATGGAAAAGCGCTTTGCGGAAAAGCCCCATGCATGCGAAGTTGAGACGGCGGTCTACGCCCACGGCACCCACTTCGTCTTTCCGGAAGGGATGCTGAAAACCATGCTGCCGGTTGGCTCCGGTCTGTTTGTGAAGTTCGCGTTTCAGGCAGCAAAGAAATATCCCAAGGAATGTTGCCAGACCCGGAAAGACATCGAGAAACGGATGTGCCGGGTGTTGGCGGAACAGAAAGGAGCAAAGTGAGATGCGTTGGACGGGAATGCCCATGGCCATGTGGGCAGTGTTTGCAAAGTCATTTGAAAAGCAACTGACGGCGGTACTGGGCTATGACCCGGACACCGCGCGGAAGATCACGGAAAAGGCCAAGCCGAAGTACCGGGAGATCATCGCAAAGCTGCCCAAATTTGAAAAAGGTGATCGGTTCAGCATGAACATCATTGGCTGCGCCATGCTGGGGGCGTTTGTCCTATCCATGCCGCACCGTCCCGATGTGGAAAGCCTGACCGACTACTATGAGAACGCTCAGATGACGCCGCTGATGAAGTGGTTCTGCCGCCAAAGCGGCAAGTCGAAGTTCACGCCCAAGGATATTGCCGGAATGAAAGCCACCGCCGCCCGGAAGGCGGCTGACCGTAACCCCTACTCGTGGAACATGGACTTTTACGAGTATCCCGACGGCAGCGGTTATGAGGGGCGCTTCATGAAATGCGGCATCTGCACGCTGATGCAGGAGCTGGGGCTTTATGACCTGACACCCGCCATGTGCCATTTGGACTACGCCATGAGCGAAGCCGACGGCGTGACGAACTTTGTGCGGCAGTACACGCTGGTCTCCGGCGGTCCTTACTGTGACTGCGGATATCAAAAGAAACGAGTGTGAGGTGGCGGAGCATTGAAATATTTTGAATTCGGACAAGAGCACCCGGAGCTGATGGTGATGCCCCATGGCGGCGTATGCTATTGCGGCGCACTGCCGGTGGCGGAGGAAATGGCAAAGACCTATGGCAGTCGCTGGAGGCGGAATGCGGGGATTACTTGCAGGGAGGAGAGAAACCATGAACTATAAAATCGAGAAAAACACCGTACAGGAAACCCTGATCATCCCTCTCTACGCACGGAAAATGTGCTCGGAGCTATATCCGAACTTATACCGGGATGAAGCGGCGCTTTGGCTGGTGGGTGCAGTGGACTACGACTTTTCGGCACTGGAAAAGAAATCAAAGAGCCTTATGCAGCGCTTCGGCTTTCTGGAGGTTGCCATGCGGCAGAACGACTTAGCCATTGAGGTGCGGGAGTATCTGAAATGCCACCCCAATGCGGCGGTGGTGAATCTCGGCTGCGGGTTGGACAGCACAGGTCGGGCTTGCGATAATGGTAAGTGCAAGCTCTACAATCTGGACTTTCCGGACGTCATCGCTGTGCGCAACGAGCTGCTCCCAGCCAGGGAGCGGGAGGAAAATATCCCCTGCGACCTCAACGATACATCGTGGTTTGAGAGAATCGATGCCTCCGGCGGCGCGGTCTTCTTTGCGGCGGGAGTGTTCTACTATTTCCTAAAGGAGCAGGTAAAAACACTGGTACGGGCTATGGAAGACGCCTTTCCGGGCGCCGTGCTGGCGTTCGATGCCGCCAACGAGAAGGCAGTAAAGCTGATGCTGAAAACATGGCTGAAGGATGCGGAAATCAAGGATGTCGGCGCGTACTTCGCCGTTTCGGACGCCAAGCGCGAGATTGGTGCATGGGACAGTCGCTTGCATATCGCCAGCCGGGGCTATATGCTGGGCTACCACGATCTGATAGACCCGTCCGTCAGCGGATTTTTCCGCTTTCTTGCAAGGGTCGGTGACGGAATGATGAACATGCAGATTGTGAAGATTGGATTTGGAAAAGCAGTATGATCGACATCATTTTTCATGACGAAACGGGTATGGGCTCCGCCTTTCCTGCACAAGCAGACGGCTTCGAAAAGGCGGACGGAAGCGGCGAAATTCACTATTATCGGCTGTTTGACGGCGTGGGTATCCTGCTGCTGCGGCTGGAAATGGAAACATATACAGAGATGCGCACACAGGTCGGTGTGCTGGAGGTCAATTTCTGCATCAACGGCCGCTTTGAAACCAGCTTTTCCATGCGTGACCGCGTCCTGCTGAAGCCGGGGGACATGGCTATTAGCTGCTACGACGGCGTTCACGGCAGCATTTCGGAATCCCGCTTCCCGCTGGGCTATTACGAGGGAATCTGCTTGGAAGTAAACTCGGAAGCGGCCAGCGGTTGGATCGCGCAGCATGCCCCAGCGTTTCATGTGGACTTTTCGGCACTGAAACAAACCCTTCTTGAAAGCAAATGGTATATGGTAGGTTCCGCAGGGTCTCGCTGCGAGCATGTTTTCCGGGAACTTTATGAAAGTGCATTCTACGCGGAGCGCACCTATTTACAGCTAAAGGCGCTGGAATTGCTCATGCTCCTGGATCGTATTCCGCAGGAATCCGGAGCGGATGCCTATTTTCCCTCTGAACAGACCGAGTTGGCACACCATCTGCGGGATCATTTGCTGACCAACCGGGAGGGGTATGTATCTCTTGCCCAACTGGCAGCAGAGCACGAGATGTCGGTGTCCCATTTGCAAAAGCTGTTCAAGCAGGTCTATGGCGTGCCGGTTTACCGATATATCAAAGAATATCGTTTGGAGCAGGCGGCAGTGGAGCTGGTTCGCAGCAGGAAGCCTATCACTGAGATTGCGCAACGTGCCGGATATGACAACGCCAGCAAATTTTCTGAGAGCTTTAAAAAGCGGTACGGGAAGACGCCGTCCCGCTATCGTGCCGACAAAAAACAAACGGCAAAACGGAGTATAGGAAACAAAACGGAGTAGTTTGAAAGCACAAAGCATGTTAGAATATCCGGCGGTTAGAGGACACTAACCAAAGAACTTCAGGAGGTACTGTATGAAAAAGAAATTTGCTGTTTTTGTGCTTTGCGTAATCTGCCTGCTGTCGGTTGCCGGCTGCGGCCAGACAAAAGAAGACACAACGACACCGCCGGCAGCCGATCAGAGCATGGCGGCCGACGATTATCTGACCACCATCGGCGGCACGTATGTGGAGCTGTTCCCGGAACTGTCAAAAGCCGAGTACCGGACGATCTGGATCGATGCAACTACACCGCTGGTAGGCGCGGAGAATGCTGAGACCGCCACGGATATGCTGCTGGGGATGTGCATGGCGGAGCCTTACGGCCCGGAAGCCACAGAAAAATACGCGGCAGACCCGGACAGCATGTCGTTTAACTGCTATTTCCTGGGTGGCGTGGACAAGTTTGTGATGGACGGTCACACGATCACCGGCCTGGACGCACAGGGACAGGAGGTTTTCTCCCACACCTATAAGCTGCTGGATGAGAAAAACGAAAACGGCTTCATCTTCTATCAGAGCGAGGATGAAAACTCCGGTGAGTTTACCTATTTTGCCTTCTCACCCGACACCATGGAAACCACCTATCATCTGGAGTTCCGCTATGCAGAGGATCTGAATGATCTTCAAAGCTGGTTCGAGGGCAATTATGCCTATTGGAATGCCGCCGCGATTGCGGAGGATTACGATCAGGCAACCATGGAAAATGTCATTGAGCTTTTTGCTACGGAAAATTTGTCTGAGGCAGAATAAAGCACATGCGCACCCGGTCATACCAAACGGGTGCGCATAGCAGCATTACGGTAAGGATGTGATTTATTTGAAAAAACAGTCTGATCTTTCCCGGCTGATGGGCTACGCCGGAAACTACCGATATTTCACCCACGCTTCATGGGTGTTGTCTGCGGTCAGCGCGCTGGTGGCACTGGTGCCCTTTGTGTACATCTGGAAGATCCTGCGGGATGTGTTGAACGCCGCGCCGGACTATGCGCAGGCGGTGAACATCCCCCATTACGGCTGGATGGCAGTGCTGTTTGCGGTGCTGGCTTACCTCATTTACATTGCGGCACTGATGTGCTCCCATCTGTCGGCGTTCCGGGTGGCGACCAATCTGCGGCTGGCGGTGTCGGAGCATTTGGCGGTGCTGCCGCTGGGCTTTGCCGAGACCTTTGGCAGCGGCAAGCTGCGTAAGATCATCCATGAGAGCACCGGAGCTGCCGAGACCTATCTGGCCCACCAGCTGCCCGACCAGCACAACGCCATCGCCACCCCGGTGGGGCTGCTGGTTTTGCTGCTGGCGTTCGACTGGCGGTTGGGTCTGCTGAGCCTTGCGCCGGTGGTGCTGGCTTTCCTCATCATGGCGACCATGACCGGCAAGCGGATGGCTGAAAAAATGCGGCAGTACGGCAACGCCTTGGAGGCTATGTCCAACGAGGCAGTGGAATACGTCCGGGGCATCCCGGTGGTCAAGACCTTCGGGCAGTCGGTGTTTTCCTTCAAAAAGTTCAAGGCCACCATTGATGAGTACGAAAAATGGGTCATTTCCTACACCAAAGACCTGCGCCTGCCCATGATATTCTACACCGCCGCCGTGAACGGCGTGTTCGCCTTTCTGATCGCAGGCGGGCTGCTGTTCACGGCACACGGTGTCACGCCGGAATTTCTGCTGAACCTGTTGTTCTATATCATCATCACGCCGGTGATCTCCCTGACTTTGACCCGCATGATGTACATGAGCGAGAGCAAGATGGTGGTAGCGGATGCGCTGGCACGCATCGACTCGGTGCTGGAGGCGGCGCCCATGCAGGTGCAGGCTATTTCGCAGCACCCGCAGGATGCCTCCGTCACGCTACAGGATGTGCATTTCAGCTATGACGGAAAAACCGAGGTCATCAAGGGCGTTTCGCTGGACATTCAGCCGGGACAGACCGTAGCTTTTGTAGGCCCCTCCGGCGGCGGCAAATCTACGCTGGCAAACCTTGTCTGCCGGTTCTTTGATGTGCAGAGTGGCAGCGTCCGGGTGGGCGGAGCGGATGTGCGGGATATCCCCAAGGAAGAACTGTTGGACACCATTTCCTTTGTGTTCCAGAACAGCCGCCTGCTCAAGGGCAGCATTCTGGACAACGTCCGTCTGGGTAGGCCGCAGGCCACCGAAGCCGAGGTGCTGGCAGCACTGAAAGCTGCACAGTGCATGGATATCGTGGAGAAGTTCCCGGCGGGCATCCATACGGTCATCGGCACCAAGGGCGTGTATCTGTCCGGCGGCGAGCAGCAGCGCATTGCCATTGCACGCGCCATGCTGAAAAATGCGCCCGTCCTGATTTTGGACGAGGCCACCGCTTTTGCCGACCCGGACAATGAAGCTAAAGTACAGGCGGCCTTTGCCCAGCTTGCCAAGGGCAAAACGGTGCTGATGATTGCACACCGCCTGTCTACCGTAGCCAACGCCGATTGCATCTATGTGGTGCAGGATGGGCAAATTGCGGAGTCCGGCGCAAAGGACGAACTGTGCGCGCAGAACGGCCTATTTGCCCGGATGTGGCAGGATTATCAGGCATCGGTGCAGTGGAAGGTCGCAAAGGAGGGGTAAAGGATGATCGAAAAAATTCAACACGCCACGGCAAGTTCCCCGGAGGGTGCAAAGGGGCTTGTAAAGGGCGTTCTGGCCTGTGCGTTCCAAAACATGGCATTCATGCTGCCCACCGGGCTGCTGTATCTCCTAGTAAAAGACCTGCTGGCAGGCTCCACGAGCGGGAGAACCGCCTTTTATCTGCTGGGTTGTGCGGCCTGCTTTGCGCTGATCCTGCTGACCACATGGTTCCAGTACAACGGCACCTATTTTACGACCTATAAAGAGAGCGGCACCCGCCGCCTGACCCTTGCGGAACGGCTGCGCAAGCTGCCCCTGTCCTTTTTCGGCAAGCGCGACCTTGCTGACCTGACCAGCACCATCATGGCAGACTGCGAGGTGTTGGAAAAGGACTGCTCCCACTTCATCCCCGGTCTATTCGGTTCCCTCATCTCCACGGTGCTCATTGCTCTGAGCCTGTTCGCCTTTGACGGACGGATGGCTCTGGCAGCCCTGTGGGTCATCCCGGTATCCGCCGCTATCGTGGTGGGCAGCTACCGGGTGCAGGACAAGGTGCAGGCCAAGACCATGGCGGCGAAAATGGCCTGTGCGGACGGCATTCAGGAGTACATCGAGACGCTCCGCGACCTGAAAGTCAGCAATGCGGAGCAGCGGTATCTGTCCGGTCTTTCCGGCAAAATTCGGGCTGTAGAAAAGCAGTCCATCGCAGCAGAACTGGAAACAGCGCTGTTTGTGTCCTCTGCGAGCATGGTGCTCAAGCTGGGCATTGCGTCGGTGGCACTCACCGGCTCGGTGCTGCTGGTGCAGGGCAGTATCGATGTGCTGACCCTGTTTCTGTTCCTGATGGCGGCTTCTCGGATGTACGACCCCATGCAGGGCGCGTTGCAGAATCTGGCGGCGGTCATTGCCATGCGCACCAATGTAGGGCGGATGAACGAGATTCTGGATGCTCCCCTGCAGACCGGCAGCGAGAAGCTGACCAATCAGGGCTGCGATATCGTGTTCGACCATGTGGGCTTTGCCTACAACTCCGGCGAAACGGTGCTGCGGGATGTTTCCTTCACCGCAAAGCAGGGCGAGGTCACGGCACTGGTGGGTCCCTCCGGCGGCGGCAAGACTACCGTTTCCCGACTGGCGGCACGGTTCTGGGACTACCAGAAGGGCAGCATCACCGTGGGCGGCATGGAGGTTTCCCGAATCGACCCAGAAAAGCTCATGAGCCTGTATTCCATCGTGTTTCAAGATGTGACTCTGTTTGACAACACGATACTGGAAAATATCCGTCTGGGGCGCAAAGGTGCCACCGACGAGGAGGTTCTTGCGGCGGCAAAGCTGGCAAACTGCGAGGAATTTGCCGAAAAGCTGCCGGACAAGTGGAACACGAACATCGGTGAGAATGGCTGCGCCCTTTCCGGCGGCGAGCGTCAGCGCATCTCCATTGCACGCGCCTTCCTGAAGGATGCGCCCATCATTCTGCTGGACGAAGCCACCGCCAGTCTGGACGTGGAAAACGAAACTGCCATTCAGGAGGCACTTTCCCGGCTCATAAAACACAAAACTGTCCTTATCATCGCCCACCGGATGCGCACCGTAGCCGGGGCGGACAAAATCGTGGTGCTGTCCGACGGCGTGGTGGCCGAACAGGGCGCACCCGATGCACTTTATGCCCGGAACGGCCAGTACACCCACATGGTGGATCTGCAGACCGAAAGCCAGAGCTGGACCATCTGACCCAATTCAAAAACAGCCCCCCGGCACAACAAAAAAGGACATCTATTCAAAAGAATAGGTGTCCTTTTTAGCACCCGAATCCGCCAGCTAACAGTCATGTTTAAATTACTTCCTTATCACTGTTAAGCCAACGGTTCGCTGCACTCTTATAATTCCCTGTTTCAAGTAAGTTCCTCGCCGCGGAAAGGCATTCAACTGCGTGTTCCAGCCACGCCTGCGACAGCGCTTTTCGTTCATGTGCCTGCATAACGAATGCCCTCCCGCACAACGTTTCGGTAATACGGCAGCGCTGTCTGATAGCGTCTGAACTGCTCCAGCGGCTTGACGGTCACGGAAACGGTGATATCGTGCTCCAGACTCAATCGGCTGGTCACCTTTGCAACATCGTTGCGGTGTTTCGCAATCTCCGCTTGTTCCAAATCCACAGTCAGCAGAATATCAATGTCCGACTCCGGATTGAAATCGCCGCGCGCATAGGAGCCGTACAGATAGGCGTCATGAATGCGCCCGAAAATCGGACTGCACGCATGATAGACGCTGTGCAGAATTTCTTCTGCCTGATTTCTGGTACACATATGCTCGCCTCCATTTTTTGTTTTATTATACCCTGAATTGCCCCCGCCGTCAACGGCGGGGCGTGACTACTATTTGACTACTATTGTCCGCAAATCCCAAAAAGCCGTTTTGCCCAGTGTTTTCAATGCTTTCCGGGAAGTTCGGCAATTTGCTGCAAATCCGTTGAAAACCCGCAAGACTTTGAAAATGCAGCATTTTATCAGGCTGCGCCTGAAAACTCCGACCGTCGACATTGCTCCTGTCAAGCTCTATCCTTATGTAAAAAAGCAAGACGCAAACTCAAATGCATGAGCTTGCGTCTTGCTTTTGCCCGTACCAGCTGTACCCCCATGACACATTGTGTACCTATGGGGTGAAACAGTTATGGCTTCAAGGTTTTTACTTGGCGCGGAAGAGAGGATTTGAACCTCCGCGGCGCTTTTTACACGCCCTACTCCCTTAGCAGGGGAGCCCCTTCGGCC
>CDZK01011105.1_pt1 | contig 68297 bp, 39 predicted proteins | sample 557401 | NCBI WGS metagenome assembly CDZK01 (sample SAMEA3182108, study PRJEB8094) | gut metagenome | biome: human; feature: gut; material: Stool; isolation source: human stools | place: Canada | collected 2013-04-25 | reverse complement strand
CTTTCCGTCCCTTTCTTCTTTTCCTTTTTCCGTACCCTTTGGCCGTCCTGGAAGCAGTCCATTCTTCTGCGGTGTTTGGTAGTCAATCCGGAAGCCCTGTTGTTGCTTTATGCAGATAAGGTAAGATTGTGTCTTACGGAGAAGCAATTTACATTTCTGTTGCGTTTCCTTTGTCTTTTGTTCCGTCCGGACACTTTTTACCTCCTATTCCGGGTTGACTTTCGGTGCCCTTTTTATCTATTTTTTCCTAGCGCGCTTCTTTCTCATATCCTTGCTATTTTTCCATAATCTAGGTCATTATTCCGCTGTTTAGCGGGATGGAGTGCGTATTATGGTGGGGAGTGGAGAATATAGTTCAGGAGTATGCTTACAGTCTGGCCGAAGGATGTCTGAAGGCTTACTGAAAGATGACTTTCTCTATTCTTCAGTGGTAATATGTTGTATGTTAGGGCGTTATCGGGATAGATGAAAAATGAAGCATGATTTGGAAAACTTACTGGGGAAAGGATGATTCTATGTCATTTTATATCTTGGTGGTTAAGAATAAATAGCATAGTTCGTCTGGTTTAAATTCGTTACTTAGGATTTTGTTTCAATTTTATCTCTGCTATAGTTTAAGATACAAACAAAAGCGTTATCTTTGTGAATGTCATGAACTACATCAGAGTTACTCATGCCTAAATATAAGGCTGATCCTAAAGTTGTTTCCTATGACAATAGTATATAAAGGCATTTATGTCTAAATTTGTTTGATTATAAAAAGTAAAGTGATGACTCATATCAATATAAAAGAGATCTTATGGAAGTTGCATATAGATAGCTTGACAGCGATGCAGCAAACCACGGTTGAGGAATACAGAAAAGGGAAAGACTTGGTACTTTTATCTCCGACCGGATCGGGAAAAACGATCGCTTATTTGTTGCCTTTAGTGCTATCTTTAAAAAATGAGAATGTTCTTCAAGCTGTAGTATTGGTACCTTCTCGTGAGTTGGCATTACAAATAGAGCAGGTTTTCAAGTCTATGGGAACGGGCATTCCTGTTATGAGCTGCTATGGCGGCCGTCCGGCCATGGATGAGCACCGTACGATGAAAAGCTTGAATCCACAAGTTATAGTAGGAACTCCGGGGCGTATGAACGACCATTTGAATAAAGGAAATATCGATGCTTCACATGTTCATACGTTGGTGATTGATGAATTTGACAAATGCCTTGAGATGGGTTTTCAGGAAGAAATGTCGGAGGTAATTGTGCAAATTCCGTATTTGAAACGTCGTTTCCTTCTCTCGGCCACAGATGCGCCGGCTATTCCTCGGTTTGTATCAGAGGGAGATTTTTTGAAATTGAATTTCTTGGAAGATGAAGAGCAGATTCCGGAACGTATAAAGGTTTATACAGTGAAATCTCCAGAGAAAGATAAGTTGGAGGTCTTGTCTAAGCTTTTGTGCTATTTGGGAGATAAAAGTTCCTTGGTTTTTGTGAACTACCGTGAAAGTGTAGAACGAGTTTACCGTTATTTGCTTCAAGCAGGAATCTCGTGTGAGATGTTTCATGGAGGAATGGAACAGAAGGACCGTGAGCGTGCGCTTTACAAGTTCAGTAACGGATCGTGTAATGTGTTTGTTTCAACGGATTTAGCCGCGCGGGGACTGGATATACCCAATATAGACCATGTTATCCATTATCATTTGCCGCTCAATGAAGATGCTTATATTCATCGTAACGGTCGGACGGCGCGGTGGGATGCTTCCGGAAATGTCTTTCTCATATTAGGGCCGGAGGAATACTTGCCCGAGTTTATACAGCAGATTCCTGAAGACTATGTGTGGGAAGGGCCTAAGCCCGATCCTGCCAAGCCCCAGTGGGTAACACTTTATATTGGAAAAGGAAAAAAGGATAAAATCAACAAGGTGGATATTGTGGGGTTTCTGTCAAAGGTAGGAGGATTGGGCAAGAGCGATATCGGGCGTATAGATGTGAAAGAACACTATGCTTTTGTCGCTATCAGGCGAAATTTGCTAAAAGAAACCTTGGCCGCCGTGTCCGGGCAAAAGATAAAAGGCATCAAGACGATTATAGAAAAGACAAAATAAGATTACGAGTTGTAAGGGCAGAAAGCTGTTTTTTATAATATATGATAGCAAAAAAAGCACTTGACTTAAAAAATGTGGCCTCAATCGTTGCTTTTATGGATTTTATTTTCTACTTTCGCAGATGTTATGCTTAGAGTAACTGATAATTAATCTTAAGTTTTACAATTTAGATGAAGAAGTATAATTTTAATGCAGGTCCATCCATGTTGCCGCGTGAAGTAATAGAGGCAACAGCAGATGCATGCTTGGATTTTGAGGGTAGCGGTCTTTCCCTGATGGAAATTAGCCATAGGGCAAAGAACTTCCAGCCTGTAGTAGACAAGGCTGTAGAATTGGTAAAAGAATTACTCGACCTACCGGCCGGTTATTCGGTTGTTTTTCTGGCAGGAGGTGCCAGTACGGAATTCTGTCGTGTTCCCTATAACTTTTTGGAGAAGAAGGCAGCTTATTTGAATACAGGTACATGGGCCAAGAAGGCTATGAAAGAAGCAAAGTTGTTCGGTGAAGTGGTTGAAGTTGCTTCTTCAGCCGAAGACAACTATACCTATATTCCGAAAAACTTTACGATACCGGCTGATGCAGATTATCTGCATATTACGACAAACAATACGATTTTCGGAACGGAAATGCGTTATGATTTGGACAGTCTTGTTCCTTTGATTGCCGATATGTCGTCAGATATATTCTCTCGCCCGGTAGATGTGAGCAAATATAATTGTATTTACGCCGGAGCACAGAAAAACGTATCTATGGCCGGAGTGAATATCGTTATCGTAAAGGACGAAGCTTTGAATAAAGTAAGCCGCCAGATTCCCACAATGCTGGATTACATGACCCATGTGAAAAACGGTTCCATGTTCAATACGCCTCCGGTTGTACCCATTTACTGTGCCATGAAGAATTTGGAATGGGTGAAGAAAAACGGCGGAGTAGAGGCTATGGCTCAGCGTGCAAAAGAGCGTGCAGACATGTTGTATACCGAAATTGAACGTAACAAGTTGTTCCGTGGAACGGCAAAGGCGGAAGACCGTTCATATATGAATATTTGTTTTGTAATGAACGACGAATACAAAGAATTGGAAGCCGACTTTTTGCAGTTTGCTACAGAACGTGGCATGGTGGGTATAAAAGGCCACCGCAGCGTAGGCGGTTTCCGTGCTTCATGCTACAATGCACAGACGATAGAGGGCGTGCAGGCATTGATACAAAGTATGAAGGACTTTGAAGCTCAACATTAAAAGGCTATAAAGACAGGCACGCCTTATACAGAGGTGTGCCTGTTTGTTTATGGGATGTATTTAAATAAAATAACTATGGCTAAAATATTGATTGCTACAGAAAAACCGTTTGCAAAAGTTGCAGTGGACGGTATCAAAGAGGTTGCAGAGACAGCCGGATTGGAAATCGTTTTATTGGAGAAATATACGGAGAAGGCACAACTTCTGGCGGCAGTGGCCGACGTGGAAGCCATGATAATCCGCAGTGACAAGATAGATAATGAAGTTTTTGATGCGGCAAAGAACTTAAAGATCGTTGTCCGCGCCGGAGCCGGTTACGATAACGTAGATTTGGCGGCTGCCACCGCACACGGGGTGGTGGTGATGAACACTCCCGGTCAGAATTCCAATGCCGTAGCCGAACTGGTGTTCGGTATGTTGGTATTCGCCGTACGTAACTTTTATAATGGAAAGGCCGGTACGGAGTTGAAAGGAAAGAAATTAGGAATCTTGGCATACGGTAATGTCGGTCGTCGCGTAGCGCATATCGCAAAAGGCTTCGACATGGATGTTTATGCATACGACGCATATTGCCCTGCGGCGGCTATAGAATCCGATGGGGTGAAGGCAGTCTCTTCGCAAGATGAATTGTTTGAAAAGTGCGAAGTGGTTTCCTTGCATATCCCGGCTACGGCGGAGACGCGTCAAAGCATCAATTATGCCTTGGTCGGCAAGATGCCCAAGGGAGGAGTGTTGGTCAATACGGCTCGGAAAGAGGTCATTAATGAACCGGAATTGCTGAAATTGATGCAGGATCGTACAGACCTGAAGTATGTCACGGACATCATGCCGGAAGCGGATGCGGATTTCCGTATATTGGAAGGCCGTTATTTCTCTACACCCAAAAAGATGGGTGCACAAACAGCCGAGGCCAATATCAATGCCGGAGTGGCTGCGGCGCATCAGATTGCCGCATTCTTCAAGGACGGATGTACGAAATATCAGGTAAATAAATAATCATAGGGGCTATGGCTTGGGTTAAACCGTTTAAGGGGCTTCGTCCGCTTAAGGATTTGGTGGAACGGGTAGAGTGTCGTCCGTACGACGTGCTCAGTTCGGAAGAAGCCCGTATAGAGGCAGGCGACAACGAGATGTCGCTCTATCATGTGATCCGTCCGGAGATAGATTTTCCGGAGGGAACGGATGAATACGCTTCATGTGTGTATGAAAAGGGGGCAGAGAATTTTGCCAAATTTCAGCGTAACGGCTGGTTGGTGGAAGACGCTAAGCCCATGTATTATATTTACGCACAGACCATGAACGGGCGGACACAGCACGGCATCGTGTTGGGAGCTTCGGTCAAGGACTATATGGACGGGATAATCAAAAAGCACGAACTGACGAGGCACGAAAAGGAAGAAGACCGTATGAAGCATATCCGTATTACGGATGCGAACATAGAACCGGTTTTTCTGGCTTATCCCGATAATGCCGCGTTGGCTTCTTTGATAGACCGATATGCAAGGCGTGAGCCGGAATATGATTTCGTGGCCCCGATCGACGGTTTCCGCCATCGGTTCTGGCTTGTGGACAATGAAGCGGATATTGATGCGATTACGAAAGAATTTGCAGCCATTCCCGCATTGTACATAGCAGACGGCCATCATCGCACGGCTGCGGCAGCTTTGGTGGGACAAGAGAAAGCTTTAGCCCATGGAGGGACGCACCCCGAGGCGGAATATAATTATTTTATGGCCGTGTGCTTCCCGGCAAGCGAACTGACTATCTTGGATTACAACCGCGTGGTGAAAGACCTGGGGTGCTATACCTCAGATGAGTTCTTGCAGGCTTTGGAGAAGGATTTCGAAGTGACTTGCATGGGCGCTTCGGCGTACAAACCTGCGCAGCCGCATGAGTTTTCGCTTTATCTGGATGAAAAATGGTACAGGTTGCGTGTACTTCCGGGACGTTTTGATGAAAACGATCCGATAGACGTGCTCGACGTGACTATCAGTAGCCGGCTTATCTTGGATGAGCTTTTGGGCATTAAGGACTTACGTCGGGATAAGCGGATTGACTTCGTAGGAGGACTGCGTGGTTTGGAGGAACTGAAAAGGCGTTGCGACAGCGGCGAGATGAAAATGGCGTTGGCATTGTATCCGGTGTCTATGCAACAAATCATGGATATAGCGGATTGTGGGAAAATCATGCCCCCAAAAGCTACTTGGTTCGAGCCGAAATTACGCAGCGGACTGGTGATTCATAAACTTTCATAAAGAAAAAATAATTATCTTTACAACTCCGGTTGCCGGTGGAACCCGGCGGCCGGAGTTTTTTGAATAGGAAGGATATGGAAGGAAATGACGTATATAAGACGATAACAGCAGCGGCGGAAGGAGAATATAGCGAGAAGCGGAGCAAGTTCCTGGCTTTCATTCATCCTGTGCATACGGTAGACGAAGTGAAAGAGCAAGTGGAGTTCTATCAAAAGAAGTATTACGATGCGCGCCATTGTTGCTATGCCTATATGCTGGGACACGAACGGAAGGATTTCCGTGCCAATGATAACGGAGAGCCTTCCGGCACAGCGGGCAAGCCGATTCTGGGACAGATTAATTCTTACGGACTGACGGATGTTTTGATTGTCGTCATCCGTTATTTCGGTGGAATCAAGTTGGGGACGAGCGGTCTGATACAAGCCTACAAGGCGGCGGCTATCGAGGCTATACAGGCGGCCCGGATTATAGAAAAAACGGTGGACGAGGAAATCACGTTTTTCTTTGAGTATCCTTTCATGAACTCCGTCATGCGCATTGTCAAGGAGGAAGAGCCGTCTATTGTCCGTCAAGGGTATGAACACGATTGCAGCATGACGCTGCGCATCCGGAAAGGGAGTATGCCACGCCTGAAATCGAGACTGGAGAAAGTGGAGACATTGAGGTTTGAAGACGACGGAGAGTAGAAGAGGGAAGTGTCAGATGGAATAAAAAGAAACGGTGTGTTCTGCCAGAAGAGGGGGAATACACCGTTTCTTTTTTGATATGGGGTCAGGCTTACAGATTATTGCATTCATCCACCCATGCCGTAGCCGACGCGTCGCTGGGCATTCGCCAATCTCCACGAGGGCTCAGGCTACAGCTTCCCACCTTAGGACCATCGGGCAGGCAGGAACGCTTAAACTGTTGCGAGAAGAAACGACGGAAAAACGTTGTCAGCCATTTCTTTATCGTTTCGTCAGTGTACTTTCCAGCGAAAGCATATTGGGCCAGATAGAATATTTTGGACGGGCGGAAGCCGAAACGCAAGGTATAATACAGGAAAAAGTCATGCAGTTCGTAAGGACCGACCAAGTCTTCTGTTTTCTGGCTGATGTTGCCATCTTCGTCTGCCGGTATCAGTTCGGGACTAATCGGTGTGTCCACGATATCCAACAAGGTGGCTTGGGAGGATTCGTCGATGACGCTGTCGGCCACCCACTTGACCAAATGTTTCACCAACGTCTTGGGGATAGAGGCGTTGACGCCATACATGCTCATGTGGTCGCCGTTGTACGTGGCCCATCCCAAAGCCAGTTCCGACAAGTCGCCGGTTCCCACTACCATGCCATTCATCTGGTTAGCCACATCCATCAGAATCTGCGTACGTTCGCGTGCCTGTGCGTTTTCATACGTCACATTATGGTTGGCCATGTCGAAATTCAAGTCCTCGAAATGTTGTATGCAGGCCTTTTTGATGCTGATTTCTCGCAGGGTTACCCCCAGGCTTTTCATAAGGTTGACGGCATTGGTGTAAGTACGGTTGGTGGTTCCGAAGCCGGGCATGGTCACGCCGACGATGCCTTTGCGCGAGAGTCCCAATTTGTCGAACGTTTTGGTGCAGACCAATAAGGCAAGGGTGGAATCCAGTCCGCCGGAAATCCCGATGACTACGGTCTGGGTTTGTGTATGTACCAATCTTTTGGCCAGCCCTGCTATCTGTATGGCAAAGATTTCCTCGCATCGTTCATCCAGTGCCTTTCCTGCCGGAACAAAAGGCATCGGATTGACTTTACGGCTTAATTCAATGTTTTTGGAAGCAAACAGTTCGGTGTCTATCTGTATGACGTCGTGCGATTTCAACCGGGCTACAGAAGCGCTGAATGTGGTGTTCACACGTCTTTCCGCACGCAGGCATTCTACGTCTATTTCGCTGTAAACCAGTTGTTCTTTAAAAGAGAAACGTTCGTTTTCCGCCAACAGCACTCCATTTTCGTAGATAAGTGCCTTACCGGCAAAAACAACATCCTGTGTGCTTTCGCCGAATCCTGCCCCCGAGAATACATAACCGGCGAGGCATCTTGCACTTTGTTGTGCCAACAAGGCTTTGAGATAGTCCTGTTTGCCTACGCCTTCGTTGTCTGCACTGAGGTTGAAAATGATTTCAGCTCCCTGGAGTACCAATTCGGAACTGGGGGGAATGGGAGCCCATACGTCTTCGCAGATTTCCACTCCGAAACAGCAAGAGGGAGTATTGAAGACCAGGTGGCGGCTCAGCGGCACCATTTGTCCGCAAATCAATACATTGCTGTTTCCGTGCACATCGCCGGATGTGAACCAACGTTGTTCATAGAATTCCTTATAGTTGGGCAGATAAGTTTTGGGGATAAGCCCTAAAATCTTCCCTTTTTGTATCACTGCCGCACAATTCAGCAGCGTACCGTGGTAAGCGACAGGCAGTCCTATGATAGAGATGATGTCTAATGAGCGGGTGAAGTCGAGGATGCTGATAAGGCACATTTCCGCCTCGTCAAGCAGCAGTTGTTGGGCAAATAAATCGCCGCAAGTGTAAGCCGTGATGCTGAGTTCCGGAAAACAAATGATTTCTACGCCTTTACCTTCCGCCTGAATAATCAAACTTTCAATTTGTTGCGCGTTGTATTTGCAATCTCCTACTTTTACGCCGGGGATGGCTGTGGCAATTCTGACAAATCCGTAATTCATGTTGCTATGTTTGATATTTGTGGGGCAAAGATAATATAAAGGTATCAATAAAAGCAAAAAAAACTGTTATTTATCAAAAAAAACACAGAAAGGCTTGCACGGGAACGGAACTTACACTAAATTTGCATTGTAAACATTACAAATTTATATTGGACATGGTCAACAAAGAGGCTTTGGATACATTGCAGAATTACGGGATTCACCCTTCCGTACAGCGCATAGCAATTATGGATTATTTGCTTAAAAATCATACGCACCCCACAGTGGATGAGGTGTATGTGGCTTTGTGTAAAGTGATACCTACGTTGTCTAAGACAACCGTGTACAACACCTTACGGCTTTTTTCCGAGCATGGAGCTGCCTTGATGTTGACCATTGATGAGAAGAAAGTTTGTTTTGACGGGGTGGTCGTTCCCCATGCACATTTTATGTGTAAACGATGCGGAAAATTATTCGATGTGGCTCTTCCGGAAAGTTTGAAAGATTTCTTGCCTAAGGGTTCGGACTTTAAGGTGGATGAAGCGCATGTCTATTATAAAGGTGTATGCAAAGCCTGTGCGATGGAGGCGTGAGCCTGAAAGGTACGGGCAGAGAAATAAAGTATAAACGAATGTGTAATTTAAATTAAAAACGAAAGAAAATGAAAAAGAAATTTGTATGTACGGTATGTGGTTACATTCATGAAGGCGAAGAAGCTCCGGCACAGTGCCCGCAGTGCAAGGCTCCGGCTTCAAAGTTCAAGGAATTGGTAGATACGGAATTGACTTTCGTGACCGAACATGTCATCGGCATTGCCAAGGACGTTGACCCTGAAATCAAGAAAGGTTTGCAGGCTAACTTTGAAGGCGAATGCACAGAAGTGGGTATGTACTTGGCCATGAGCCGTCAGGCTGACCGCGAAGGCTATCCTGAAATTGCGGAAGCTTTCAAGCGTTATGCTTTTGAAGAGGCCGACCATGCTTCTCGTTTCTGCGAATTGTTAGGCGACATGGTTTGGGACACGAAGACGAACCTGAAAAAGCGTATGGAGGCTGAAAGCGGTGCTTGCTCCGGCAAGATGGATTTGGCCAAGATGGCTAAACAGCAGGATTTGGACGCCATTCACGACACTGTGCATGAAATGGCGAAGGATGAAGCTCGTCATGGCCGTGGTTTCGCCGGTCTGTACAACCGTTACTTCGGCGACAAGTAACCAGTCACTTGAAAAATCCCCCCCCTTTTTATTGGGTGAGATGGAAAAGAGTTCCGTGGAGGTAGGATTTCCTGTTTCGCGGAACTCTTTTTGTGAAGGTATGTGCAGTATAAAATTCTTCTACCGAATATTTTTATTGAAACCAAATAGATTTGTTTAAATCACTTTATAGTTTACCAAATCTTCTAAATCGTATTTGATACTCTCAAAGTCTTGAGTCAAATCTAAAATTCTCACCATTAAAATATTCCCATCATTAGTACGGTAATTACCTTCAGGTTGAACATCAGCTACCGTCTTTGCGTATAGTAACATGCCATCAACATTTCCAGTATGCCCTCTATCTTCATTCATAACGTATGTGTGAATTTGATAGATATTAGGAGAGTGTATGGTGAACTTACCTAAATGTTCTTGTAGGTTTTTACTGTAATATTTAGTGTCAATGATAAGCGTTCTTTCGCCAAGTGCCAGTGTTATATCAGATTGCATAATCGGCAATATGTTGGATGAACTGGCACTGTTATCACTGAAATTCCATTTTATCTGTTTTGCAGCCGCTTTATACTCAGGATGATGTTTCTTATAATACTCCATGATAAAGCGTTGGAATAATAGGTTCATATGTTCATCCGAGAATTGAGGCAACTTTGTATTACCATGTTCTGTAGATAGCAAAAGGTTTTGCATAATGAAGTAACATAGGCTATGTATCATCTGATAGGTTCTGGTATTCCTGTCATATCTTAATAGATTCCATCTTATTACAGGTTGGTCTGTGTCATCAACACCGTCAAAGAATAGCATTAATCTCCTAAGATTGTTCTTTCTCTCATTTTTGACATCTGACTTACTTATGAGCACGCCAACAGTTGACTTTATAATCTGATTAAAGACATTATTGATTGTGAGTTCATCATATTCGCAAGCAAGACGGGAGTGTTGAGAGATTTTTTCCTTAATTGTTCCTTGCAGATTCAACTTGCCTCTAAGAGTTGTTATAGTGTCTTCCTTAAGGACAAATTCTTTATGTAATCCTTGCTTCAATAGATACGCCACGCCCTTGGAAAGAATTTCGGCAAATAAGTCATAGATATTATCGAATTTTTCCCCGGATATATACTCATAATTGTTATGCTTCAATTCCTTGAAAGCATAAGTGAGCATATAAAAAATATTCTTTATGGGGATGTTCTTGTCTATTATCATTTCAATAAGTTCCTTAACGCATTAATGTGTGATTCATACTTTTGTATGTCATCGAACCAATACTCTTTAAGCATCGGCTCTATATCGTATTCAATTACATTCTCCAACCATTCCAAACTGAATTCTTCCTGATTGCAGAAATAGCTATGTCCGATGCAAAAGCCATTGCCTAATGAATCATCTTGGCAAATAGCCTCGTTGAGTGCCTGTATTCCGCCTATGATTCTATTAAATTTCTCATTTGACAATGATGCCATATAGTTCTTAAAGCCCTTTGTCGTAAAGCCAGGTACCATCTCAAAAAAACAGAATCTTCTACGAAGTGCATAGTCAATCATAGCCAAAGAACGATCCGCTGTATTCATCATTCCAATGATATAAAGATTCTTTGGTACGGTAAACAGTTCATCCGTGTATGCCAACTTTATTTCTTTTCCTCGATAGCTGTTTTCAATAAGCATAAGCAGCTCGCCGAATATCTTACTAAGGTTTCCCCGGTTGATTTCGTCTATGATAAAGAAGAAGTCTTTGTCTGGAGTATTCAATGCTTTCTTGCAGAATTTATAGAAAATCCCATGCTTTAGTTCAAATCCGCCATCCGGATTTGGCTTATAACCAAGAATAAAGTCTTCATATGAGTAGTTCTGATGGAACTGTACCATCTCAACTCTTTGCTTATCTATTGTCCCCATTAGCGTATATGCCAATCTTTCAGCGGTGAACGTTTTACCTACACCAGGTGCTCCTTGAAGTATGATATTCTTCTTGTTTCTAAGCAAGGCTTTTAATCTCTGCAATTCGGAAGATGACATAAACACTTCGCTTAAGAATTCAAAATCTGTATATGTAGCGAGAGATTTTGTTGCAGAGAGAGGGTTCTCTTTACGGATAATTTCCATTAAGACTTGGTATTCATCTTCTGTAACCTTGAAGAGAGTTCCGCGTCCGCCTCCAACCATGCATTCCATGCCTTGCAACTCTTCATAGCCTTTGATAATTGAGTAATCAATCGGGGTGAGAAGTTGCTCGGTTTTTCTGAAGTACAAGTGTTTGTCATCAGTATCTTTGGCTATTTCACCCAATGCGACGACCTGTAATGTTGGCGTTGAAGCATAACCAATAACCATGTCTCCAACTTTGGCATCCAAGAAGTTTTGATACACTCTTCGTTTATTACCATTCTCATTTAACAGCGTGTATTCGATTATATCACCAACGTTAATGTCAGAGAACTTCCATACATCAGGAGACGCAACCAACCACCAATATTGTTTTGATGTTGCAGCTTGCGCTGGCACCTCTATATCTTTCCCTCCTACAACCATATCATTTAGGTTCTTTACAAATTCAGGATACTTGCTGATATCAGTTAAGGTCTTCTGTACAAGCTTATGCTGAGAATACTCCCATTCTCCATAATGGGTCCATTTTACTTTTCTGATATGGCGATAAGTCAAATAGCTTTCGTCATAGCAGTAATCACCTTTAACGATACCCCGGCCTATAATTTTGTTAATGCCTTTCTTGGCATACACAATATCCCCCTCATGTAGCTCATGTACGAATTGCCATAAGGCGAGACTGTCATTTTTGAACGTAGCATCTGCCTTATTATATGCCACTTGCAATGCTTTGGTCAGTTCTTCTCTATTTTTGAATTCGGATATGTCACCAATAGGATTCCATCCTAAACGCATTGTCTGAGATTCTTTGCATTCATCCCACATAGAAGCATTTTCTCCTGGAGCGAAGAGCCAAACTTTAGTTTCTTTGTTGGATTGTTTTACATCCATGATGGCAAGCAGTTCATCGTAGAACATGTATAGGTCTTTGTCTCCTTTTTTCTCTGACAGATAATTATACAACTCTGCTCTTGAATGTTTCTTTGCGTCGGATAGGCCGAAATGAGCGGCAATAGGAACCAACCAATTGTCTTTGTCGTAAATAGGTAGCAATTGTTCATTGGAGTATAGGAAGGCAATCTTCCATGTAGTTACTGGCCACAATTCATTTATCTTCTCTATTTCGTCCCACTCCGCATTGCGTGCATGATTGGCAATCCTTACAATTGCATTTCTGACGTTATTGAATGCCTCTTTCGACGTGCTTCCTAAACGGCTACTCCAAGAATATTTTTCATCATGGGCATATTTGGAATTATCTTGCTTTGGCGTTTTGTCAAACTTAAAGATTCCAAACTTATATGCAGAACCGCCCCATATAGAACCCAAATCATAAGTTTTAGATTCAAGCCAGTAACAGAAAGAGTTATCTTTGTCCAAGTTAGTATATTCTTCCAATGTCATCGCCTCTAAGTTCTCAATAGGGAACTGCTGCAAAAATTGGTTATATAATGTTCTTCTATCCATGTTCATAAATGCTTTTGGGTATCTAAACCATTCATAATAAACAACTCATGTACGTTGTGTTAAACAAAGATACGATAAAAAATGAAATACTTTCCCAAATTTCCGTTACAAAATGCGGTCGCGTATCGAAAGCGGTCTGCATGAACTTCATTTCCTACAAGTTAAAGGCCGAATGAGACTGTCGTTTACGGGGGAGGAGAAAACGTAAGACGGCCAATGCCCTTTACCTTGTAGACAGCCCCTCGCCTTGTCTTCCTCCAAACAGTGGGAACATTATGATGCACACGACAGCATGAAAGGATGTAACGTGTGACTATTCTTTCGGATATGTCGGTAAGTTTGACAAAAAAGGCTTGTATGAAAGCGATTTATCATCTTGCGGCAAACGGAAAATCGTTTGCAGGAGAATGAAAAATCAATCTCAGGCGAATGATTTTTCATTTGGCGCACATTTTTATGCTGTATTCAAGAGCTTGAAAAAGAGGAATATAGAAAAATGGAGAGGCTTTTTTCTCAGCAGGAAAAATCTTTGACGTGAGGGAAGGGGAGAGAATGTGAATGATGAAAAAACGACAGGCGGCTTATTCGTAGTCTTTCAACCGTTTGGGATTTTTCGGGAACCAGCCTTTCAGTACCCGTTTGCGTTGGTCGAACACTTCGAGTATCCCCCAAAAGGAAGAGAACGATATGACACCGAAAATAATACTCAAGTACACGTTTTCCACATAAAGGGACAAACCGGCACACAGGATTCCCGTCACGAGGAAAGCCCACCAGCATCGGGTTCCGAAATAGTATTCGCCCTTGATGACTAAAGGATGGAACAGGCCGATAATCAGGAAGGTGGCTAAGCCGATAAGTATGCCTACGTAGTTCATTGCGTTTGCGTGTATTTAGTTTGTAGGATGCAAAGTTAAGATTTTATTTCTATATAGCAAGTGTTGCATGAGGCCTCGCACGAATAAATAGAGGAGAAAAGCCAGCCAGAGTGCGTGGTTTTGCCATATAGGGAAGAGGCTGAGATAGACGCTGAAAAAAGTCAGGGTGGCGCCCAACATGGACAGGAGCATATAGCGTGTGGCCGTGAGTCCGATGAAAACACCGTCCCAAATGAATGCCGAGAGACCTGCAAGGGGAATGAAGACAGCCCAAGGCAGGTAGTCGGAAGCAGTGGCGATGACAGAGCCTTCGTCGGTGAGCAGGTTCATGAGAGCCTTTCCGCCGGCCATATAGAATAAGGTGAAGGTCAGTGCCACGCCGCTTCCCCAAAGAAACAGGTTACGGATGACTTTTTTCAGGGCCTGATAATCTCCCGCACCGGCACATTTGCCCGAGAGGGCTTCTCCGGCAAAGGCGAAACCGTCCATGAAATAGGAATAGAGGGTGAAGTATTGCATCAGCAAGGCATTGGCCGCTAAGATATATTCCCCTTGACGGGAACCGGCGGAGGTGAAATAGAGAGTGACGCACACGAGGCAAAGGGTGCGCAGGAAAATGTCGCGGTTGACACTGAAGAAACGGCTAATGGCGTTTTTCCGGAATACGGAAGAGGGGACGAATGTATAAGGAAGGCCGAGCCTACGGTGCATACGGTGGCAATAATATAGGGAAAGCGTCAGTCCGCAATATTGGGCGATGACCGTTCCCAAAGCCACTCCGGCCACGTCCATGTGCCATACGAAGACGAAAAACAGGCTGGCCGCTATGTTGACGAGGTTTTGGACGATGGCCACGTAGAGCGGGTATTTTGCATTTTGCAATCCGATGAACCATCCGGTCAGACTGTAAAGCCCAAGCACGGCCGGGGCGCCCCATACGCAGATTCTAAAATATACCGAAGCAAAATCCGCCACAGCTTTCGTGGGCGACATGACGGACAGGGCCAGATGAAGTAACGGGCCTTGCAGGAGGAGTATGAGGATGGCTATGCCCGTGGAAGTAGCCAAGGAACGATAAAGCAACAGTTGGATTTCTTGTTTATTGTCGGCACCGTAGGCTTGTGAAGTCATCCCGCTGGTTCCCATCCGCAGGAATGCAAAAATCCAATAGATCATATTGAATATCGTACCGCCGATGGCTATGGCACCGATATACGAAGCGGCACCGAGATGTCCCGCAATGGTCAGGTCTATCAGCCCGAGCAGGGGAACGGTGATATTGGAAAGGATGGACGGGAGAGCGATGTGCAGTATCTCTTTGTGGTATGACTTATTCATGACGGTCATTTGTTGGCTGAATAAAAATAAAGGCACTGTCAACTCGCTGAAAGCTTGTTTTACAGTGCCTTTTCTGATGGTCGGGGTAGCGGGATTCGAACCCACGACCCCCTGCTCCCAAAGCAGGTGCGCTAACCGGACTGCGCTACACCCCGAGACTTGAGAGAATGTGATTTCTCAAAAGCGATGCAAAGGTACGTCTTTTAGACGACATATCCAAACTAAATACAAAAAAAGTGGCATGCCTCTCAAAAGAAGCATGCCATTTTCTGATAAATGCCAGACTAACGGTTTAGAATTTGAAAGGCTGGCTCTTTACATAGATTGTGTAACCTTTGATACTTTCGGGTGCTCCCTGTTCCACGCGGGGAAGATATTGGAAACCGCCTAATGTCTGCTCTGCGCCCAAATCCAATACGATGTAATGGGGGAACTTCACGTCTTTATTGGTACTCCAATACGTAGACTCCTGAAGGTCGAAAATCTTATCGGCTGTTTTGTTGCCCGAAGAGATGTCCTCGTCGTCGGCGTATGCCACTGTCCATGGCTCGCGGCTGATGCGTTGGCCTTTGTCATTGAGCATATACCATTCTGCGATACAAGCATATTCGCGGTTGTTATGGGAATTCAAGGCTTCGATGCACACGTAACGTCCCGTTACGGGCTGGTCGAACCGGACTTCCTGCCAACCGTTGCCCGGGGCAAACTCACCGGCCTTGCAAGGCGTTTCGCCGGCCAAATTCAGAGTTTGTCCTTCCTTGCGGTGCGTGTTCGGCGCATCGACGTTCAGTTTGTCGATGATAGGTTTGGACAGACCTTCGACCACGGTTTCCTGCGGACCTACAATGTCTTGTACGATAATCTCGTTCTCGCCTTTCTTCAACCAGCATCCGGGCATGTAAAGCGTCTGTTGCGGACCGATTTTCCAAAAGCGTCCGATGGCGTGTCCGTTTACGTACACTTGTCCTTTGCCCCATGTTTCCAAATTCAGGAACGTGTCGCCGGTCTTTTTCAGGTTGAAAGTCGCACGGTAGCATCCCGGTACTTTCTGGTCTTTCAGCGGAACATATTTCATGTTCTTCTGCACCTGGTAGCTGTCGCTGAGGGTGTAAATCTGCCAGTTCTTCAGGTTGACGGTCACCTGGCTGCCGGTATTCATGGTGTAGCTCAATTCCACTTTCTCCGTGATGCCCTTGAAGTCCTTAATGGCACGGCCGAAGTTGATTCGTCCCATGGCTTCCACAAGGATATCCAATTGGTCTCCTTCCTTCATGGCCGGCAGCAACATGGTCTTTTCGTGGTTGCGACGGTCGATGGAACCGATCAGTTTCCCGTTGATAAAGACTTGCGCGAAGTCGTGCGCATCCGTTATGGTCAGCACACTTTGGGTAGGCACTGCCGGGGTTTTGGTACGGTAAAGAATGGAACCCCATCCTTGGTTGAGCGCTTCCATCGTCTGAATGTCCATCGACGCATGAGGGGAGGGGAGGTTCTCAAACAAGGGAGCCACTTCCGTAAACTGTATTTTGGGAACATTGATTACAGGGAATTCTTTGGGGATGGAGGGTAACTTTTTGTCGCTATATCCGGCCAGCATCTCGCGCAATTCCATGTATTTAGGAGTGACTTGTCCGGCCTCGTTGATAGGAGCATCGTAATCGTACGAAGTCACGTCGGGCGAGAATCCGGGACTGTTGGCACCGGCCCAGTGTCCCCAACTGGTACCTCCGTGCGTCATGTAGAGCGAGAAAGAAATGCCTTTGTCCAACATTTCCTTCAGTCCGCCGACCATTTCCTTGCTGCCGCGCGTTTCATGACGCCCGCCCCATTTGTCGAACCATCCGCTCCAGAACTCGGAACACATTTGGGGAGATTCGGGACGCAACTCGCCCAACTTCTTGAATTCGTTTTCGATATTGGCGCCGGTACCGAAGTTCATGGTCCATACCAAATCGTCCAGTCCGTTTTTGGTAAAGTTGGAACTCCAGTCACATTGGAATAAAGTTACTTTGTCGAAACCGGAATCGCGGATGATGTCGCGAATGGCCGAAACATACGGTTTGTCCTCGCCGTATGAGCCGTATTCGTTTTCCACTTGCACCATGATAATCGGTCCGCCTTTTTCAATGGTCAGGTCTCCGATCTGCTCTCCCAGTTTCTGGGCGAAGATACGGTAACGTTCCATGAAGTACGGGTCTTGTTCTCTCAGACGGATGTCTTTCTTCTTCAACAACCACCAGGGCAGACCGCCCATTTCCCATTCGGCGCATACGTACGGGCCGGGGCGCACGATGACATAAAGTCCGTTTTCTTGTGCCAATCGGATAAACTCCGCTACGTCGTTATTGCCCGTGAAGTCGAACTTGCCTTCTTCCTGTTCGTGTATGTTCCAAAAGACATACAGGCAAAGCGTGTTCATTCCCAAAGCTTTGCACATCTTGATGCGCTGCTCCCAATAGGGACGCGGGATGCGGGGATAATGCACTTCGGCGGCTTTGACGATGAAAGGCTTGCCGTTAAGGAGGAATGTCTTGTTTCCTACTCCGAAAGTTTCGGTTTTGGCCGCGGCTTCTGTCGGAGTGAAAAGGAACAATCCGGCCGTGAGCAGGGATGCTTTAAGCGCGTGGCTGATACTTCTGTTTAAATTCATCATAGAAATCAGTTATTAATGATATGGTTTCTCATATTTTGCGGGTTCAAAAATACGACACTTATTTCTTATATACAAGTTTTTGAAGAAAAAGGATAAAATAAGAACGAAAACTTTTATCTAACGTTGAATTCCTCATAAAAAAAGGATAACTTTGCACGTTGAATCTTAATATAAGCAAACAGATATGTTCAGGACAAATACTTGTGGTGAGCTGAGACTTGCGGATGCCGGAAAGACCGTGACGCTGGCCGGGTGGGTGCAGCGTGTGCGCAAGATGGGAGGCATGACTTTCGTCGACTTGCGTGACCGGTATGGCATTACACAATTAGTTTTTAATGAAGAAGTGAATGACGCGCTTTGTGCCCGGGCTAATAAGTTGGGGCGTGAAGATGTGATTCAGATAAAGGGCGAAGTGAACGAGCGTGAGAGTAAGAATAAGAATTTGCCGACAGGGGAGATTGAAATCATCGTGTCGGAACTGACTGTGCTCAATGCTTCCGCCACTCCTCCTTTCACGATCGAAGACAATACGGACGGAGGGGATGATATCCGTATGAAATACCGCTATTTGGATTTGCGCCGTGCTTGCGTGCGGAAAAATCTGGAACTCCGCCATCAGATGACGATGGAGGTTCGCCGTTATCTGGACAGCAAAGGCTTTTTGGAAATAGAAACACCGATGCTGATTGGGTCTACTCCTGAAGGTGCCCGTGACTTTGTGGTGCCTTCCCGCATGAATCCGGGACAGTTTTATGCGTTGCCGCAAAGTCCGCAGACTCTGAAACAACTTTTGATGGTAGCCGGTATGGACCGTTACTTCCAGATTGTGAAGTGTTTCCGTGATGAAGACCTGCGTGCCGACCGCCAACCCGAATTTACACAGATAGACTGTGAGATGAGTTTTGTGGAGCAGGAGGACGTGATAGCTCTTTTTGAAGGGATGGCCAAACACCTGTTCCGTACGATACGGGGCATTGAACTCACCGAACCGTTCCCCCGCATGCCTTGGAGCGAAGCCATGAGGCTTTACGGTAGCGACAAGCCGGACACGCGTTTCGGTATGGAGTTCGTGGAATTGATGGACGTGTTGAAAGGTACGGGAGAGTTTTCCGTGTTCAATGATGCGTCCTATATCGGAGGTATTTGTGCGCCGGGATGTGCTTCATATACCCGTAAACAGTTGGACCAACTGACGGACTTCGTGAAACGCAGTCAAATCGGGGCGAAAGGATTGGTATATGCCCGTGTGCAGGAAGACGGTAGCGTAAAATCCAGTGTGGATAAGTTCTATACGCAAGAAGTATTGTTGCGCTTGAAGGAGACGATGAAGGCCGTGCCGGGCGATTTGATACTGATAATGAGTGGCGAGGATGTCATGAAGACCCGTAAACAGTTGTGTGAATTGCGTTTGGAGATGGGGACCCGTTTGGGATTGCGCGACAAGAACAAATTCTCTTTGTTGTGGGTGGTGGATTTTCCGATGTTCGAATGGAGCGAAGAGGAGGGACGTTTGATGGCGATGCATCATCCGTTCACGCATCCTAAGGATGAGGACATCCCGTTGTTGGACTCCAATCCGGCGGCTGTGCGTGCGGATGCTTACGATATGGTTTGCAATGGAGTAGAAGTAGGAGGGGGATCCATCCGTATCCACGATCCGGAGCTTCAGGACAAGATGTTCAAGATATTGGGCTTCACGGAAGAACGTGCACAGGAGCAGTTTGGTTTCCTGATGAATGCTTTCAAATACGGTGCGCCTCCCCACGGTGGTTTGGCGTACGGGCTTGACCGCTGGGTAAGTTTGTTTGCCGGACTTGACAGTATTCGCGATTGTATCGCTTTCCCGAAGAATAACAGTGGGCGTGACGTAATGCTGGATGCGCCTTCTTATATAGACCAAAAGCAGTTGGATGAACTGAATTTGGCACTCGATTTAAAAGATTGAGCAAAAGAAGAATATAGAGAAATATTATAGTTATAAAAATGTGCGAGGGATTATTTCCCTCGCACATTTTTATAATGTCCATCTCATAATGGCGGAAATGGAATTATTCAGAAGGTGCTTCTGTTGTAGAGTGAAGTGGTTTGCTTACCGGAAATAATTTAGTGAATAAAGTAGGGAAGGGGGTCTCAAACTCCATCGGCTCTCCCGTGATGGGATGGTAAAAATTCAGTCGATAGGCATGTAACCCCAACCGTCCTATCGGATCGCTTCCATTGCCGTATTTTGAATCGCCGACTACCGGATGGCCGATATCTTGCATGTGTACACGGATTTGGTTTTTCCGGCCGGTTTCCAATTTCAATTCAACCAACGAATAACGCTCTCTCGCGTCTAACGTATGAAAATGTGTGACGGCATATTTTCCTCCGTTGTCTGTCGGACTGGAGTACGTTACATACGCTTTATTGTCTTTCAACCAAGAAGATATGGTTCCGCCTTCTTTTTCCATCTTCCCACTGACTACAGCCACGTATCTACGGTCTGTCACGATTTCCTGCCAGTGTTCTTCCAAAATCCGTTGTACCTCTATATTTTTCGCGTACATCATCAAACCGGATGTGTCGCGGTCCAAACGGTGTACTACGTGGGCTGTGCATTTGAAATGCCGTCGGGTAAAATATTCATCCAATACGGTTTTGATTGAAAATTGTTGTGTAACAGCGGGCATAGAGAGAATACCGGCACTTTTTTCAATCACAATCAGGTCTTTGTCTTCATATACAATCTTAACGTATTTGTTTTTCAGCTCATTGTTACGCTTATGTTTGCTTACCCGTACAACCATACCGGGTCGTAATTCATAATTATATTGGGAGACAGATTTTCTGTCTACCGTGATGCCATGTCCCGTCAGAATATCTTTGGCTTTATTCCTACTGATTCCTTTCATCGATTCCATAATGAAATCTAATAATGACATGGGTTTATTGACTGTAAACTCTATGTATTTTGATGCTGCATATTGTACACCGGACTTATTTCTCATCTTTTCTTCTGTTTTTTGCAAAGGTAAGACTATTTTTTCAAATACAGGCTTTGTGGTTGCTTGAATCTTGAGATTTAATATCTAATCTGCATTATGTTTAATAAGAAAGAAGCTTTTTAATTATTCATTCTACTTCGAAAGTTTCTTTCAAAAAAAGGAAAGAAAGCCAAAATCCTCTTCGGCTTTCTTTCCTTTTCTTTATTTCGTGTTTTATTTTGCTGTTTAGAGTAGCTCTAACTGCTTGAATACTTTTGTAAGTTTCTGAATCGCTTCATCCACTTGTTCGTGTGTATGGTTAGCCATCAGGGCGAAACGTACTAAGGTATCCTGAGGCGCACATGCAGGCGGAATCACAGGATTAATGAAAACTCCTTCGTCAAAAGCCAATTTCGTAACCATGAATGTTTTTTCCGTATCACGGACGTAAAGTGGAATGATTGGAGATTCTGTGGCACCTATCTCAAATCCTGATTCACGAAAACGTTTTAAAGCATAATTCGTTACGTTCCATAAATTTTCCAAGCGCTCCGGTTCTTGCTGAAGAATATGCAGGGCTTCTAACGCTGAAGCCGTAGCGGCCGGTGTGGCTGATGCACTGAATATATAGGTACGCGCATTATGCTTCAGCCAATTGATGATGCTTTTGTCTGCTGCGATAAAACCTCCGATTGAAGCCAAAGACTTACTGAATGTTCCCATTATCAAGTCTACCTCATCCGTCAAGCCGAAATAGTCGCATACTCCTCTACCCTGCTTGCCAAAAACACCAAGGCCGTGAGCCTCGTCTACCATAATGGAAGCGTTATATTTATGTTTCAGTCGCACAATTTCGGGAAGGCTGGCTAAATCTCCTTCCATTGAAAAGACTCCGTCTACGATGATTAATTTGATAGCATCCGGATTGCATTTTTGTAATTGCTTCTCCAGGTCTGCCATATCATTGTGCTTGTACTTCAGGTTTTGAGAGAAAGACAAACGTTTGCCATCTACAATGGAAGCGTGGTCTCGGTCGTCGCAAATGATATAGTCGCCCCGTCCTGTCAAACAAGGAATGACACCGGAGTTGACTGTAAAGCCAGTCGCGAAACAGAGAGCTTCTTCTTTACCTACAAAAGCTGCCAATTCTTTTTCAAGTTGAACGTGTATGTCCAATGTTCCGTTGAGGAATCGTGAACCGGCACAACCGGAACCATATTTACGCATAGCAGCCACGCCAGCCTCTATGACGCGGTCGTCGCCTGTCAGACCTGTATAAGCATTAGAACCAAACATGAGTACGCGATGGCCACCCATAAGAACTTCGGTACCTTGTTTGCCTTCTATTTCGCGGAAATAAGGGTATATGCCTTCAGCCATGTACTTTTGTGGCTCGTCATATTTAGCTAATTTGTCTTGTAATAAGCCCATTTTAATAAGTTCGTAATTAAAAAACTTTGCAAAGTTAATAAAAACATCCTTTTAAATAGCCTTTAATCATAAAAAATCTTTTTAATGTTCTTGTAAGCCGTGAAGTCAGACGCTGTATTTCTCATTTTTTATCCTTATCTTTGTTCCCGATTTAAGAAGCAATATGGCAAAGAGGAGCATCGTTTTTATTATAAATCCTATATCTGGAACCCAAAGTAAGGACAATATCATAGAACTGATTTCTCAGCATTTGGATCAAGATAAATTCAACTATCAGATAGCCCGGACCGAATATGCCGGACATGCTACTTTGTTGGCACAGGAGCATGTTGAAAAAGGTTGTGATGCGGTTGTGGCTATTGGGGGCGACGGTACGGTCAATGAAATAGCCCGTTCCTTAGTACATACTTCCGTGGCCTTCGGTGTCATTCCTTGTGGCTCGGGAAACGGATTGGCACGTCATTTACGCATTCCCATGGATCCACTTGGTTCCATTAAGGTACTTAATCGTTTTGATATCGAGTGTTTGGATTATGGGAAGATAAATGATGTTCCTTTTTTTTGTACATGCGGTGTGGGGTTTGATGCTTTTGTAAGTTCCAAATTCGCTCATTCGGAGAAACGAGGAGTATTGACTTATTTGGAGAACACGCTTCGGGAAGGTTTGAAATATAAGCCGGATACGTACGAGATTGAGATAGAAGGAGAAACGTCCAAGTACAAGGCGTTTCTGATTGCTTGTGCCAATGCGTCGCAATATGGGAATAATGCATATATTGCTCCTCACGCTTCCATGTCGGACGGTCTTATGGATGTAACGATAATGGAGCCTTTTACGGTTCTGGAAGCCCCTCAAATTGCCGTCCAATTGTTCAATAGGACATTGTTGCAGAATAATAAAATCAAGACATTCCGATGCAAAAACATCCATATTCATCGTGAACATCCCGGAGTGATTCATTTTGATGGCGATCCCATGTCGGCCGGGACGGATATTGACGTACAATTAATACAAAAAGGTTTGAATATGATTGTGAATACTCAACAAGCCTCAGACACTGCGTTTGGGCGGGTTGTTTCAGAATTATATGACGAACTGATTTCTTTGAGTATAAGCGTACGTAATCGAAATATCCGGCGTATAGACAGCTTTAACAAAGAAGTCATGAGACGCCTGAAATTATAATCAAAAATGTATGTAATATTCTTCTGTGAGCTTTTTGTATTCTTCCGTGTAAATACCATTTCTGTCTCTGACCATGAGCCGTGTGGTTTGAGGGTAAGGCGTACTTCCTTTTTTAAAGCTCAATAAGGCTCTTTTCGGCATACTCTCAGGCAAACTGTGTATCATACATCTTTTGTGGAGATTGAACCCCCTCTCCCACGCCATTTGTATGAAAGCATCGGCTGACGATGCAGGGAGGACGACGTTGAAACAAGCTCCGTCGTTCAACCATGTATATGCGTTAGCGATGAGTGCGTCGAAAGGAAGAGCGCCACTATGGCGTGCATAGTTACGTTTTTCTCCGGGGCATTGCAGTGAATTCGTGAAAAACGGCGGGTTACATGTTATCAGGTCAAACTTTTTCTGAGGAATGTAAGTGAGAGCATTTTCTACTTCGAAATGCAGACGTTGTGACCAAGGTGTCTTTTCCCCGTTATCTGTGGCTTGGTTTACTGCTTCCTCGTCTATGTCTATTCCTATGATGTATGCGTTGCACTTTTGAGCTAACATGATGGCTATCAATCCGGAACCTGTGCCGATGTCGAGGATATATTTGGAATCGGGACAAACTTCCGTCCATGCGCCCAGCAGTACGCCATCGGTACCAACCTTCATGGCACATTTGTCGTGATAAATTGTGAACTTCTTAAAATCGAAATGAGTTTTTGCCATAAAATTCGGGTGTAATCTTAGAGTCTATCCTTCGTTTTGCTTGCAAAAGTAGCAAATATTTGTTATTTCCACTGTATATCATACGTAGAGTACACTCTTTTTTTGTATCTTTGCCACGTTTTGTGAAAAAAGTTTTGTTCACTAAATCATTTAAGATTTTTAATATGCATATTGACGATAATCAGAATCCATTTTCATTGGTTGCAGATTTTGAAGGAGATGAATCCAGTGTTTTCGACGTGGAAATGGAGGCCACATTACCGATTTTGCCGTTGCGCAACATGGTGCTATTCCCTGGTGTGGTGATGCCTGTGGCAGTGGGACGGAAGTCTTCTCTTCGTTTGGCGAAAGCCGCAGATAAAAATAAATTGAACATCGGCGTAGTTTGTCAGTTGAGTCCGGAGACAGAGAATCCGGGGTTTGATGATTTGTATCACATCGGGACGATGGCAAAGATTATTCGTATTCTTGAATTGCCAGACCGGTCTACCACTGTTATCTTACAAGGTATGAGTCGTTTCGATTTGAAAGGTATTGTGTCCGACCAGCCTTATCTTACCGGTATGGTAGAGAAGTTGGAAGACACGCTCCCTTCGAAAAATAACAAAGAGTTCGAAATCTTGGTAGAAGCTTGTCGCGAACGTACGATGCAGTATATTCAGATGAGTGACCAGATGCCGAAGGAATCCATGTTCGCGGTGAAAAACGTGAGCAACAATATGTTTTTGGTAAACTTTGTATGTGCCAATTTCCCTTTCCCTATTGTCCGCAAGATGGAGTTGTTGAGGGAGGGCGCATTGGATTTGCGTACGGTCAACTTACTCAAGCTGTTGAACAAGGAAATCCAATACTCGGAACTTCGGGCTGAGATTCAGCGTAAGACCCGGGAAGATTTGGACATGCAGCAACGTGAGTACTTTTTGCAACAACAAATCAAAAACATACAGGATGAACTTGGCGGTACGCCGCAGGATCAGGACTTGCACGATTTACGTATGCAGGCTCAAAAAAAGAAATGGCCGGAAGACGTTGCCAAGACTTTCCATCGGGAAGTGGACAAGCTTGAACGCTTGAACCCCCAAAGTCCGGATTATAATGTCCAACTCAATTATTTGCAGACGATGTTGAGTTTGCCTTGGCAGACTTATACGGAAGATAATTTAAGTTTGAAGAATGCAGAAAGAGTTTTGAACAAAGACCATTACGGGCTGGAGAAAGTAAAAGAACGCATCTTGGAGCACTTGGCCGTATTGCAGTTAAGAGGCGACCGAAAATCTCCGATAATCTGTCTGTATGGTCCTCCGGGTGTCGGCAAGACCTCTTTGGGCAAGAGTATCGCCTCGGCTTTGAAGCGGAAATATATCCGTATGTCTTTGGGCGGATTGCATGACGAGGCTGAAATCCGGGGGCACCGCCGCACGTATATCGGAGCTATGCCCGGGCGCATTATAAAAAGTATGATAAAGGCAGGCTCTTCCAATCCGGTGTTCATTTTAGACGAGATAGACAAAGTGACCCAGAATACAGTGAATGGCGACCCTTCTTCTGCTCTGTTGGAAGTACTCGACCCGGAACAGAACAGTGCTTTCCATGATAATTTTCTGGATGTAGACTACGATTTGTCCAAGGTCATGTTTATTGCGACTGCGAATAATATCGGCACTATACCCCGCCCCTTGCTCGACCGCATGGAACTGATAGAAGTGAGCGGCTATATTACGGAAGAGAAGGTAGAGATTGCTAAACGTCATTTGGTGCCCAAGGAAAAGGAAAACAATGGTTTGGCCGATCGGTCGGAAATCAAAATCAGCAAGCCGGCATTGGAGTACATTATAGAGAACTACACCCGTGAGTCCGGCGTGCGGGGATTGGAAAAACAAATAAATAAGGTGTTCCGTAAGATGGCATTGGAATACGCCCGAAACGGTATTTTCTCCTGTACGGACGTGAAAGTGGCCGATGTGGAACGCTTGTTGGGCAAACCCTTATATACTCGCGACAAATACCAGGGCAATGGCTATGCCGGTGTGGTAACCGGATTGGCATGGACCTCCGTTGGGGGAGAAATCCTCTTTATAGAAACCAGTCTGAGTAAGGGAAAGGGAAGTAAGCTGACGCTCACAGGAAATTTGGGCGACGTAATGAAAGAGTCGGCGGTGTTGGCATTGGAGTACATCAAGGCGCATGCTGACCATTTACATATTGATGCGCGGATTTTCGACCTGTGGAATATCCATGTGCACGTGCCCGAAGGAGCCGTACCCAAAGACGGACCATCGGCCGGTATCACGATGGCCACTTCTATCGCTTCGGCATTGACTCAACGCAAGGTCCGCCCGAATCTGGCCATGACCGGTGAGATTACATTACGGGGGAAAGTGCTGCCCGTGGGAGGCATCAAGGAGAAAATCCTGGCGGCAAAACGTGCAGGCATCAAAGATATTGTTATGTGTGAGGAAAACCGCAAGAACATAGAGGAGATACCGGAAATGTATCTCAAAGGACTGTCGTTCCATTATGTGAACGATGTGTCCGAGGTCTTGAATTTCGCTTTGCTGGACGAAAAAGTAAAAAATGCCATCGAGTTTACTTTCGATGAGCCTAAGAACGAAACGAAATGAAGTTTGAACTCCAACATACAGACACCCTTACGTCGGCACGGACCGGGGTGTTGACCACAGAGCATGGCCCGATAGAGACTCCTGTTTTCATGCCGGTGGGTACGGTGGGTTCGGTCAAGGCTGTCCATCCGTGGGAATTGAAGGAAGATATCAAGGCACAAATCATTTTGGGGAATACCTATCATTTGTACTTGCGTCCCGGAATTGAAATACTGGGCAAAGCGGGAGGTTTGCATAAGTTCAACAGTTTCAACGGTCCTATTCTGACCGATAGTGGAGGCTTCCAAGTCTTTTCGTTGACCGGTATCCGTAAATTACGGGAGGAAGGGTGCGAATTCCGTTCGCATATCGACGGTTCAAAGCATATCTTCACGCCCGAGAAAGTCATGGACATCGAGCGTGCCATCGGGGCGGACATCATGATGGCATTCGACGAATGTCCGCCGGGCACATCCGATTACGCATACGCGAAGAAAAGTTTGGGGCTGACCCACCGTTGGTTGGACCGCTGTATTCGTCGTTTTAATGAGACAGAACCCCGATACGGTTACCAGCAATCGCTCTTTCCCATCGTACAGGGCTGTACTTATAAAGACTTGCGTATCCAGTCGGCCGAGTTCGTGGCGTCAAAGGAGGCCGATGGCAATGCCATCGGTGGATTGGCTGTGGGCGAACCGGCGGAGGTGATGTACGAAATGATTGAGGTCGTCAACGGAATCTTGCCGAAAGACAAGCCACGTTATCTGATGGGGGTCGGCACGCCGGTGAATATCCTTGAAGGCATAGAGCGTGGAGTCGACATGTTCGACTGCGTGATGCCTACGCGTAACGGGCGTAATGCCATGCTGTTCACACAGAATGGTATTATGAACCTGCGTAATAAGAAATGGGAAGACGACTTTTCGCCTTTGGATCCGGACGGTACCTCTTACGTAGACAAAGCATACAGCAAGGCCTACCTGCATCACCTTTTCAAAGCTCAGGAATTGTTGGCACTGCAAATCGCCTCCATCCATAATCTGGCTTTCTATTTGTGGTTGACACGTGAGGCACGCCGCCATATCATAACCGGGGACTTCGCTTCTTGGAAGGCCTCGATGGTAAAACGGGTGGCCGCACGGCTATAATTAAAGAAGGACTGTATATGAAGTGGTATAAACGTCTCATTTCCAAGTTGGATATGTATCTTATCAAGAAGTTTTTGGGTACATATTTCTTTTCCATTGCATTGATTATTTCCATTGCCGTGGTGTTCGACTTCAATGAGAATATCGATAAGTTTACGACCAACCATGCCCCGTGGAAAGGTATCATTTTCGAGTACTACGCCAACTTCGTCCCCTATTTTTCCAACTTGTTCAGTCCGCTGTTCGTGTTCATCTCTGTGATATTCTTCACCTCCAAACTGGCAGAGAATTCGGAGATTATCGCCATGATGGCCGCCGGGATGAGCTTCAAGCGCCTGATGCGCCCTTATATGATTTCGGCTGCCATCATTGCAGTGATGACTTTCCTGTTGGGGGCCTACGTCATTCCTAAGGGAAGCGTCACGCGGCTCAACTTTGAGAACATATACAAGAAGAAGAAAAAGACGGAGTTTGCCCAGAATGTGCAATTGCAGGTCGATACGGGGGTTATTGCGTTTATCGAACATTTCGACGGACGCACCAAGACCGGTTATCATTTTTCGTTGGACAAGTTTGTGAACAAGAAGCTTGTGTCGCACCTTACGGCGGCTTCGGTGTCTTACGACACGCTGTCGGACGAGCGTTACCATTGGCGAATCAACAATTACACGCTCCGCGAACTGAAAGGCATGCGTGAATACATTTCCCATGGTTCGAGGATAGATTCCATCATCGCCATGGAACCGTCGGATTTCTTGTTGACACGAAACCAACAGGAAACCTTGACCAGTCCGGAACTGAAAGAATATATCGTCAAGCAGCGTGCCCGTGGCTCGGGCAATGTGAAACCGTTCGAGGTGGAGTATCAGAAACGGTTTGCCACCCCCTTTGCTTCGTTTATTCTGACGATTATCGGTCTTTCCCTTTCGGCGCGGAAGCGGAAAGGCGGTATGGGACTGTATTTGGGTATAGGATTGGCTCTGAGCGCTTCTTATATTTTGTTTCAGACCGTGTCGTCTACTTTTGCCATCAATGCAGACTGGCCGCCGGCTTTGGCGGCATGGCTGCCCAATATAATATTTGCCTTTATTGCGTTTTTCCTTTATAAAAAGGCACCGCAGTAGAGTGGATGTAGGATTTAAACACAAATTAGAACAGTGGATTTTTACGATTTAGACTTAAGCGACCAAGTGCTCGATGCCTTGGACGATATGAATTTTACCGAGTGCACGCCTATTCAGGAACATGCCATCCCCGTGATACTCGAGGGGCGTGACATGATCGGCGTGGCACAGACGGGGACGGGTAAGACTGCGGCTTTCCTGCTTCCCATATTGAGTAAATTGAGCGATGGCGGTTATCCCGAAAAAGCCATTAATTGTATCATCATGTCCCCCACCCGGGAACTGGCCCAGCAAATAGACCAGGCTATGGAGGGTTTTTCCTATTACATGAACGTGTCGAGCGTAGCAGTATATGGCGGAAACGACGGGATACGTTATGAGCAGGAGAAACGCGGGTTGGCTATGGGAGCAGATGTGATTATCGCCACGCCGGGGCGCTTGATCAGTCATTTAAGTTTAGGCAACGTGGATTTGTCGAAAGTGTCTTTCTTTGTATTGGATGAGGCGGACCGTATGCTGGACATGGGGTTCAGCGACGACATCATGCAGATTGTCAAGTATTTGCCCAAAGAACGGCAGACCATCATGTTTTCGGCCACGATGCCCCGGAAGATTCAAGACCTGGCACGCACCATTTTGCACGATCCGGTAGAAGTGAAACTGGCCGTATCGAAGCCGGCCGACAAGATCGTGCAGTCGGCTTACGTATGCTATGAGGCGCAAAAGGTGTCGTTAGTCAAAAAGCTGTTTGCCGAGCGGCCTCCGCACCGCGTGATTATCTTTGCGTCTTCCAAGTTGAAGGTGAAAGATATGGCCATTGCCTTAGGACGTGCCGGATTCAAGGTCGGTGCCATGCACTCGGATTTGGAACAACAGGAGCGTGACGAAGTGATGTATAAGTTCAAAGCCCAACAAATCGACGTGCTGGTGGCTACGGACATCGTGGCGCGCGGCATCGACATCGACGATATCCAGTTGGTCATCAATTTCGATGTGCCTCACGATGCCGAAGATTATGTGCATCGCATCGGCCGTACGGCCCGTGCCAACAACGACGGGGAAGCTATAACCTTGGTGAGCGAGAAAGACCAGCAACGTTTTGCTTCCATTGAGCATTTCCTTGAAACCGAAATAGAAAAACGTCCCCTGCCGGAAGGGCTTGGAGAAGGCCCGGCCTATCGACCGAAAGAAGGCGGCGAGAAAGGATATGGCGGACGTAGGAATCAGGGGCATAGAAACGGTTATAAAAGAAGAAATAAAAATCAAAGCAAGGAGGGACAATCACAAAAGAAATCCCGCCCGAATGCAAATAGCAGAAGAAGCACTGCAAATCGGGACAAGAAAGCGAAACAACCCCAAGAAAAGAAAGCTTCCGATTGAATTTTAAGTCTTTCTTAAACTTTCGACAATTACCCTTTTCGGGAAGGATGATTGCGACTGGAAACGCTTCCAGATGGGTTCAGCACCTTTTTTGCATAAAAGAGACAAATCGTCCGTTTGCTTCATCGCGAAGACAAACGGACGGTTTTTTTATTTCTCTTTTTTCAGTAAGTCTCTGATTTCCGTGAGCAGTTGGATGTCGGCCGGAGGAGCAGCCGGAGCTTTCGGTTCCTCTTTCTTCTTTTTGTTGAGGGCATTCATACCCTTTACCAAAAGGAAGATGGCCAGTGCAATGATGATGAAGTCCAGCGTGGTCTGGATAAAATTACCGTAATTCAGCGTGACGGCCGGCGTCACCTCTGCCCCGCCCTTCATGACTGCCTCTTTCAATGTGATTTTCAGGTCGGAGAAATTCACTCCGCCGATGAGCAAACCTACGGGAGGCATGATGATGTCCGCCACTACCGAAGAAACGATTTTACCGAAGGCACCGCCGATAATGATACCGACCGCCATGTCCACCACATTGCCACGCATGGCAAATTGCTTGAATTCTTGCAAGATTTTTTTCATAGTTTCCAGTTTTGTTTATGAATTACTGGGGCAAGTTAAGCAAAATTATTCCAATGGCCAAATTTCGGTCTCATTCTTTTCCTTTTCTTTTCCCTCTTATTGTTTTTCTTTACAGCCATGGCTTCGTGTTTCTTTGTTCTTCTTCTAAAATCATGATTCTATAAACCTTTGTGTAATAGATGCTTATAAATGCAAAATCAATCGGCTGAGAATGAAAAATCAATCGGCTGAGAACGATTTTCCGTTCTGCGGCAAACGATTTTTCATTCTCAGCCGATTGATTTTATGCTTTGAGGAAGGTGTGTGGAGAGGTTCATCGGATATTCTGAAAAACATACAGAACGGACGTACGTTCAATGCCTGAACCGGGAAGTATCCACTTCCTTGATTTCCTTTTTCTTATATCCTCCGAAACGGAAACTGAAGTTCAGGGTTAACGTTCTTAGGTAAAAAGAGTTTTCCATTCTCACGTCCTGACCTCCGTAACGTAGGTTACATTCCGGCATACTTGTATTGAATATGTCGCTGCAACGGGCAGAGAGTGTGGCTTTGTCTCCGGCAAAGGTCCATTTCACCCCGGCATCTACCGTACCCACCATTTTCAGGTCGTATGTGCCTTGTATGGCCGGAGTCTGCATGAATCCGCGCAATTCGAAAGTCAGATTCTTGTTCAGCTTGAACGTGTTGTCCCATTGGCACTGCAAAATCCACTTTTTCCGGTCGAAAGGAAGGTCGAAAAAGTCGTCGCAACGGTGGCGCGCGTATTGTTCCACCGCTACCCAACGGGAATCCCACCACGTTCCGATCCGGAACGGCACCGTGGCCATGAGACCTACGTACTGCGTGTAGTTCCAGTTCATCATCTTGTAAATCATGGCCAACCGTTCTGTGGACTGATAGGCCGTTTGCATGAACTGATCTTGGGTGCGAGAGAAGTATGCGCCGAAGACATACTTCTGTTTCACTACGTAATTGGCATTCACACTGTAGTTCGTCTGTGGGCGCAATCCGGGTGTGCCCCATATTTCGGAATATCCGTTGATGTAGCTGACGGAAGACTGCATTTCCCAATATCCCGGATAAGTCTTTTGGGTGGAGAGCGAGAGTTGCAGGATGTGTTCGGGAGTCTTCATGTAAGTGAGGGAAGCCTGAGGGTAGAAAGCCCATTTGCGGTAATTGCCGATGGAGTAATACTCCCCTGTGCCCGATACCGACCATGATATTCCGCTGGGGCAATCCTTTCCCAACGATACGTAGAAGTCCGCGGTCTGTTCTTTTAACTTGGAGTCCGTAGAGGGAGTGGCGATGTCGCCTTCCACTTCGGTGTAGGTTTGAAAGTCATGGTTATGGGTTTGGGTATAAGAGACGCCATATCCCAGATTCCATCCTTGGGACAGTTTGTGTTTCTGGTCGGCATACACGTTGTAGCGGTCTATCCGTTGTCCGCCAGCCAAGGTGAAACGGTTCCGGTTGCCGTCGGCATACTCGGCGCGCATCCACCGCCGGTTGTCGGTCGTATAGTGCGTATAGTCCCCGCCGGCATCCAGACCGAATCCCGAACGGAGGTGCAATGCGATGTTGTGCATGTGGGCTTCGCGACGGCCGTCTATGTCGCTGGTTTGGAAATTTCCTGTCGTTTGCGCGTTCTCTTGTATGTCCGGCATGTATTTGCCGGTGTAAGCCAAGTCTATGCTGCTGTTCTCGTTGAAGTGGTATTCTCCGGCTACCCGCATGTTATGCCTGTAAGCTTTGTTGCGAAGCTGTTCGTTTTCTTCTATGGAATATACCTGTCCGTCCAGGGTGTGCCGTGAAAACAGGTTGTAATATTGCATCGTGTGTACACGGTCTATGCCGTACATGGCATCCAATGCCAGTTTCGGGGTTGAGAAACGGAAATTCCCGGTGGCATTGCCCGCGTTGAAGTAGCAGTTGTCATAACTTGCATTGACTTCGCCCTGAAAGGAATAGTCGTTGGGACGTTTCAGAACGACGTTCAGGGAAGCTCCTCTTACGTGATATTGTGGCGGAGTGCTATACATGACCTCCACTTTCTCCACGCGGCTGACCGGAGTATTCCGCAAAAGGGTCTCCAACTGTCCCGCATCCATCGTGGTGAGTTTGCCGTTCAGGATGACCGTGACATCTCCGGCACCGGCCAAGGTCAATTTGCCTCCTATCTCTTGCACGCCGGGCAACCTCTGCAAGGCCTCGTAGGTGTTGTTGACGACTTTGTCCCGGACGATTTGTTCCAAATCATAGTTCAACCTCCCCTCTTCCACTCTTACTATGGGGCGCTCGGCTTTGACCACAACCTCACCGATGGTGTGGTCAGCCGGTTGCAGTACGATGGTCCCGACATCCTTTCCCGTTCCGTTTACGGTTCGTGAACGATATAAAAGGTGTTGTACAATCAGGCGATACTGCTCCGGTTGGGCCGACAGGGTGAAACGGCCGTCGGCATCCGATACGGCGGCACTGACGAATATGGAATCCGGAGTCTGCAGTACTACTGCAGCCCCTGTTACCGGGCTGGATTCCCGGTCCGTGATTCTTCCGGAAACGGTTTGGGCATCCAGTAATTGAATGCCCAAACCATAGCTCCCCAATAAAAGGACGCTTAAAATCTTGTGTGCTCTGTTCATGATGGTGTGGCAGGGGTTAATACTCGAGAAGTTCCATCGTCGGCTTGCCGTCGTATCCTACACAGATATTGACCATATAACAACTGGCGTCGTCGGGGATACATACCGTGGCATTGAAATGGCATCCGTGCGGATCGGCTTCGGAAAATACCATGTTCGACAGGATGGCCTGATTCAGGAAACCGCTCGGTACGAGCCCGGTGAAGCTTTTCCGGGTATAGTCCCGTGAAAACAAACACACCTTTCCTTTGTACACGCAGATGTGAATCACGTTGTCGTAGTACACATTTTCCACGGCGATACCCTCGTCCGTATAACTTGTCTTATATACTTTCAAGCGCGAGGGGTTGACGTAGACATAGCAATGGTAACGCTCGCCGCCATGGAACACTACTGTGTCTTTTTTTACTACTTCATTGTAGGTGAGCGTGGCGGCTTGCCGATGGATGAAATAGATACTGTCGTTCGGGTCTTCCGATCGGACGAGCTTCACGACGTCGCCCGTGGCCGAATGGAAGTGGAAAAGGTGATTTCCCCTCTTGTCTATGGGATAAGCGGTCGTATCGCCTCCTCCGGCCAAAAACAAAGTGTCCTTACGGATAAAAAAACGTACCGGTACGTTGGCCGTATCGGGGTAATAGATGGTGTCCCCTTTGGCGCAGAACGAAACGGTCTCGGTCTCCTGGTCGATCCAGATTCCCTGCAAAGCTTTTTTGGCCTCCTGGTCTTCCGGTTCGGGAGTATCCCTGTTTGGAGTCCGGTTGTCCCTTGTGCCGCAACTTGTCCATGCTGCCACGGACACTAAAAGACTACCGTATATAATATGATGTATCCATTTCATTACTTTCCGATACAATGGTATTCAAATCCGGCTTCGCGTACTTCGTCAGTGTCATATACGTTGCGCCCGTCGATGATGAGCCGTCCGCTCATCGTCTTCTTCAGCACGCCCCAAGCCGGCAGGCGGAATTCCTTCCATTCGGTTACCAAAAGCAGCGCGTCGGCATCCAATGCCGCTTCGTACATGTCGCGGGCATAAATGACTGCATCGCCCAAACGGCGGCGGCACTCATCCATGGCTTCCGGGTCGTAGACACGGACCGTGCATCCGGCTTCCAGTAATTTCCGGATAAGAACGAGGGACGGTGCTTCGCGCATGTCGTCCGTCTCAGGCTTGAAAGCCAGTCCCCACAATGTGACGGTCTTGCCAGCCAACCCATGTTGCCATGCCGTGTCCAGCTTGTGGAAGAGGATGGACTTCTGGCGTTCGTTCACAGCCTCTACGGCTTTTAGTACTGTCATTTCATAGCCGTTCTGCTCGGCCGTCTTGATGAGTGCCTTCACGTCTTTGGGAAAACAAGAGCCTCCGTAGCCGCATCCGGCATACAGGAACTTGCGGCCGATGCGGGTGTCGGCCCCGATGCCGTTGCGCACCATGTTGACATCCGCTCCCACGCGTTCGCACAAATTGGCGATGTCGTTCATGAACGAGATACGTGTGGCCAACATGGAGTTAGCGGCATATTTCGTCATCTCGGCAGAGGGAATGTCCATGAATATCACTCGGAAATTGTTGATAAGAAAAGGTTTGTAGAGTTTGGTCATCAGTTCCTTGGCTTTTTCAGACTCCACGCCTACCACCACGCGGTCCGGGCTCATGAAATCGCTGATGGCGTTGCCTTCTTTCAGGAATTCCGGATTGGAGGCCACATCGAAAGCGATGTCGAGTCCCCGTTCGTCCAACTCTTCCTGAATGGCGTGGCGTACTTTCTGCGCCGTACCGACGGGAACGGTACTCTTGGTGACAACCAATTTGTAATCAGTCATATATCTTCCGATTGTTCGAGCAACTTGTAGGACGTATTTCAAGTCCGCGCTTCCGTCTTCGTCGGGGGGAGTTCCCACGGCGCTGAATATCACCTGCACCTTGTCGAGCACGCTTTCGAGTGAAGTGGTGAAGTCCAACCGCCCTGCTTTTTGATTCTTCTGGACCAATTCCTTCAAGCCCGGTTCGTAAATAGGAATTTCACCTTGTTTGAGCTTTTCAATTTTATTCCAGTCCACGTCCACGCAAGTGACATTGACCCCTATCTCGGCAAAACATGCACCGGTTACCAAACCTACGTAGCCGCTGCCTACAATCGCTATATTCATACTTTCGTTGCTTTAACTGTAGGCAAAAGTAATGAAAAATAGAGCTATCAACAATACAAGCTGAAATATTTGATAACTTTTTCTGCAAAAATTAGCAATGTCCACGGGAAAGCCGTAAATTTGTAGTGTGAAAGAGTTAGTAAAACATATCGAGATATTGTTGCTGGATCACGATTGTGTGGTGGTTCCGCAAATCGGGGGATTCGTGACTTGCAATGCTCCGGCCAAATACGTGGAAGAAGAAAATCTGTTTTTACCCCCTATCCGTACGGTGGGGTTCAACGAACGCCTGAAAGCCGACGACGGATTGTTGGTTCGTTCATACGTGGAAGCATACGATTGTTCCGACACCGAGGCGAGAGCCATGCTCGGAGAACAGATCCGCGACCTGCAACAGGAATTGTGGGAGACGGGCACGTACGATCTTGGGAGCATCGGGGTATTGATGTTGGATGAGCGGAACAATGTGGAGTTTTCACCTTGTCAGGCCGGTACGGTCTGTCCGGCTTATTATGGTTTGGATGCCTTGCTGTTCGAACCTTTGCAAGCGGAAAAGGCGGTGGAAGCGTCATTGGCCGTCGAGGTGTCGCGTACGGTTCCCGAAAGAAAGCCCGAAGCGGCTGCAACTGAAAGCGAGCCTGTGGCACGCGGCGAAATCACCATCCGGCTGAAGACGGTGTGGCTGCAAAACATTGCTGCCGTGGCTGCCGTGGTGTTCTTGTTTTTCCTGATGTCTCCCGATGCCAAGAACACGGGCGTGTCTTCCGCGAACCAAGCTGATTTCGCCCGTCTGATGTGGATGCCTGCGGTACAGGAAACCGTACCCGAAGCTTTCGGTAAGCCGGAAGAGATACAGGCCAAGGGTACGGAAACGGATGTGGAAGGCGCAGGAACGGCCGTTGCCCGACCGGAACCCGTCCAAAAGACGGAGGACGCGGCGGCACTGAAAAGCGGCTATTGCGTTGTGGTGGCCAGTGCCATTTCGGAAAAGAACGCAGAGAGTTATGTCGAACGGCTTCATAAGGAAGGTTACAAAGAGGCGCAAGTATATAAAAAAGGAAATATGGTGCGTGTGGTTTTCCCGGGATTTGCATCCGAAGCGGAAGCGCATGCCAAGATGAACGCTTTGAGCGACCGGTCGGAAGAGTTTGCGTCTGCATGGGTTTATCATATCAAGTAAGGAATACAAGGAATGAAAAGAGTACGCTGTCCTAAATGTGATCATTACATCACTTTTGACGAAACCCAGTATGAAGACGGGCAGTCGCTTGTTTTCGAATGTCCGGAATGCCGCAAGCAGTTCGGCATACGCATCGGGGCATCCAAGTTGCGGGCTACACGTAAGGAAGAGACTGTGGACGAAAACGAGAACGATGACGCATACGGCAGCATCGTGGTAGTGGAAAACGTCTTCCATTATAAGCAGGTGCTTCCGCTGAAGTTGGGCGACAACGTAATCGGAAGGTACGTGAAAGGGACTGCCATTTCTACCCCCATTGAGACAGTAGACCCCAGTGTGGACACCAAGCATTGCATCATCAATGTGAAACGGGACAAGAACGGTCGTCTGGTGTACACCTTGCGCGACGCGCCGAGCAATACCGGCACTTTTTATATGAATGACATATTGACGGACTATGACCGTGTGAGACTGGAAGACGGCAGCATAGTCACTATCGGGGCTACCACGCTGATATTGCGTGCGGCTCGTGAAGAATAATTTTTATCTTATTTTTATGCAACCGGAATTGAGCAAGATGGTTGCCGCTACCCTTTCCATTGCCGAAAGACAAGTGGCACGCACCTTGGATTTATTGGAGGGAGGGGCTACCATCCCTTTTATCAGCCGTTACCGTAAGGAGATGACCGGAGGGCTGGATGAAGTGCAAATCGGAGAAATCAAAAGAGTGTATGACAAATTGGTCGAGACGGGCAAACGAAAGGAAACGATATTGGCTTCCATCGAGGCGCAAGACAAGTTGACCGATGAACTGAAACGGAGAATCGAGGCTTGTTGGGACGCTACGGAATTGGAAGACATCTATCTGCCTTATAAACCGAAACGTCGTACGCGTGCCGAGATAGCCCGGCAGAAAGGACTGGAACCCTTGGCCGTAATTATCGCCATGCAGCGTGAGGCGCACATACGCGAAGTGGCCGGACGTTATGTGAACGGGCAAGTAAAGGATGCGGACGAGGCTTTGGCCGGGGCTTCGGATATTCTGGCCGAACAGTTCAACGAGAACGAACGTTGTCGGAACTCCGTGCGCCAACAGTTCCGCCGTGGAGCCGTCATCAGTTCCAAAGTGGTGAAAGGTAAAGAGGAGGAAGGGGCAAAATACCGTGATTATTTTGATTTCAGCGAACCGTTGAAGCGATGCTCGTCTCATCGTTTGTTGGCTTTGCGACGCGGAGAGGCGGAAGGTATCCTGAAGGTGGCTATTTCTCCGGACGACGAGGCTTGCGTGGAGAGCTTGAACCGTTTGTGCGTCAAAGGAAACGGCGAATGCAGCAAACTCGTAGCTTCTGCATTGACAGACAGTTATAAGCGTTTGATTAAACCTTCCATCGAAACGGAATTTGCAGCCGCTTCCAAACAGAAAGCCGATGATGAGGCCATCAGGGTCTTCGCGCAAAATCTTCACCAACTGCTTTTGGCTCCGCCTTTGGGGCAGAAACGTGTGTTGGGTTTAGACCCCGGATTCCGTACGGGATGCAAGGTGGTATGCTTGGATGCCCAAGGGAATTTGTTGCATAACGAAGCGATATACCCCCACCCTCCGCGTAATGAATATGCACAGGCGCAACGGAAGTTGCAGAAATTAGTGGAACAGTACGACATACAGGCCATAGCCATAGGGAACGGTACGGCCAGTCGCGAGACGGAGAGCTTCGTGCAATCTGTCCGTTTCGACCGTCCGGTAGAAGCGTTCGTGGTGAGCGAAGACGGGGCTTCCATCTATTCGGCTTCCAAAATCGCCCGTGAGGAATTCCCGGAATATGACGTGACGGTGCGCGGTGCCGTTTCCATCGGACGCAGGTTGATGGACCCGTTGGCGGAATTGGTGAAGATAGACCCGAAATCCATCGGTGTCGGACAATACCAGCACGACGTGGACCAGACGAAACTGCGGGAAACGCTGAACCGTACGGTAGAATCGTGCGTGAATGCCGTGGGAGTCAACTTGAATACTGCGAGTTGCCAACTGCTGACTTACGTGTCGGGTCTGGGGCCGCAACTGGCACAGAATATCGTGGACTACCGTGCGGAAAACGGTCCCTTCCCCACTCGGCGGGATTTGATGAAAGTGAAACGCATGGGGGCGAAAGCCTTTGAGCAGTGCGCCGGTTTCTTGCGCATTCCGGGAGGTGAAAATCCTTTGGACAATACAGCCGTGCATCCCGAACGTTATGACTTGGTGCAAAGGATGGCCAAGGATGCGGGGGCTTCCGTGGAAGAACTCATCCGCAACAAGGAATTGCGGCGGAGCATTCCGTTGGAACGGTATGCGACGGAGGATTGCGGCCTTCCTACGCTGAACGACATCATGAGCGAACTGGACAAACCGGGGCGCGACCCGCGCAGCAAAATAAAGGCCTTTTCTTTCGATCCCAATGTGCATACGATGGACGACCTGAAGGAAGGGATGGTATTGCCGGGCATCATTTCCAATATTACGAATTTCGGTTGTTTCGTAGACATCGGGGTGCACGAGAAAGGTTTGGTGCATATTTCGCAGTTGGCCGACCGCTATGTGAGCGACCCGAACGAAGTCGTTTCGCTCCATCAACAGGTGAACGTGCGCGTGCTGCAGGTGGACAAGGAACGCAAACGGATTGCATTATCATTGAAAATCTGATGAATTTATGAAATACAAGATTTTGGTCCTGGATTTGGACGGGACTTTGACGAATAAGAAAAAAGAAATCACGGCGCATACGAGGGAAACCCTCATCCGGGCACAGGAAGCGGGCGTGAAGATCGTGCTGGCTTCCGGAAGGCCCACCTACGGCATCGTCCCGTTGGCCGAAGAACTGCGCCTCGGGGACTTCGAGGGTTATATCCTGTCCTACAACGGAGGGCAAATCATTGATTGGAAGACCAAGAAGATGATGTATGAGAATGAACTCGACCCGAAAGTATATCCTTATTTATATGAATGCGCGAAAAAGAACGGTTTCGTAATATTGAGCTACAAGGACGAATACATCGTATCGGAAGACGCGGGGAATCCGTACGTGCAGCATGAGGCTTTTCTGAACAGGATGCCCAGCATTACCGTACCGAATTTTCTGGAAGTGTTCGATTTTCCTGTTCCGAAGTGCCTGATTGTGGGCGACCCTGAACCGTTGTCCGTACTGGAGCAAAAGATGAAGCAAGATTTGGAAGGGCGGATGAATGTATTCCGTTCCGAACCGTTTTTCCTGGAATTGGTGCCCAATGGTATCGACAAGGCGCGGAGTCTTGCCGTCCTATTGGATGAGTTGGGCATGAAACCGGAAGAAATGGTGGCTGTGGGCGACGGATTCAACGACTTGTCCATGATTCAGTTTGCAGGTTTGGGAGTAGCCATGGCCAATGCGCAGGATGTCGTAAAAGAAGCCGCCGACTATGTCACCCTCTCGAATGAGGAGGACGGTGTGGCCGCAGTGGTGGAGAAATTCCTGCTTTGTGTTTGACATTTTGGCAAAATGCCATTTTCCCCCATGCAGGATTGTGATATTTCGGGGGCAAGGCAGATGAAGACGAAAACAAGCGATTCTCGTGCGGTCTGGCGGAAACAAAAAGACAACTCCTCAGTTCTTTTCCTTGCATCCTGCAAGAAGAACTGCTGTCCTATGCCTTTCCTGTCGGGATTCATGATAGCAAAAATCGTGTTTAAGCTTTCATCATGCCGCCCTTTTCACAGTATCAGGAACCGACCAAATAGAAAAAAACGAGGCGTTTTGCGCTGTTTCGTTTGCCGTTTTCAACTGTTTTAAGTGTCGGAATGCGGATGACCTCACTACGACTTGAGGAGATAAAAAATGTTTTCTGCGCCAAACGAAAAAAAGTTCGGCCTCGTTTGAACTTAAAAAACGTTTAATCGTATAAAAAACGAGGCCAAATTGTGAAGAAACGTATCTAAACTCAAACAGAAATCTTGTTTTTCCGTTTTTTCAGCGGCTCACGTCCTATCCGAAGAAACGCTTGAAACTTTCTTTTTGCATACGAAACCCTTATTTCCCTGCCATTTGTCCAAAATGAATGGATGGTGAGAAAAAGGCATCCCATTGCACGTGGTCTCGCATTTTTTATGTAATTTTGTTCTCAGTTTGTGCGGATGCCCTTTGTGTCCGTTAAGGCAGGCCGGTCAAGGTCGGGCGGGAATCCGGACCATCCATGTGGAACTTTAAAAAAGCATATCAGGAATGAAATAAAAATAAACGACATATTTAAATATTAACAAAGCATTAGCTATTATTGCGTTCACCGAAAAGTGTAGGAAGCTCATTAGGAAATAGAACATGCAAATAATAGACAAGCTTGCCGTGGGAGGTTGAAGCTTACCAAGAAAGATAGGACTAATGTTTGCGCCGTCAAGGCGTGGACTTGTCTTGTTTTCTTGGGAGGCTTCCTTTTCCTACACTGCCTCGGTGGACGCACAGATAAGGTTCACGCCTTCTTTGTGCGTCCATGCGGATGATAGCCGATGCGTAAAAGCTATCATCTGTTATGAAAGAAAAAATCAGTAGTCTGACATCGAGCACTATCAGTGCGCTCCGGTTTCCGTTGACGGTAGGTGTCGTATTCATCCATTTCAACGTTCTTTCCGATAATTTGGCCGTGCGTGGCACCGGAAACGCCGAACACTTCCCCACGTGGCTCGTATGTATGTTCAACTTGTTTAGCGAAGTCCTGCCGCGCATTGCCGTACCGTTGTTCTTCATTATCTCGGGTTACCTGTTTTTCCGTTCGGGTTTCATGATACGGACTTACACAGACAAGTTACGCAGAAGGGTACGCACGCTCCTCGTCCCATATATCCTATGGAACCTGCTCTACTTGATCAGAACTGCTTTTCGGGACATTCCCGCATTCTCTGGCTTAAGCCACGACACAGCGCAAGCCAACTGGTCGTTGTCTGCGGTGTTGGCGTGTTTCTGGGACAAAAGTCGCGGTGTGTTCCCTGTACCTGCATCGTCATACATTTATCCGCAGGATTTTCCCTTGTGGTATGTTCGCGACCTTATGGTCATGGTCGTATTGGCTCCTGTACTCTATTGGATGCTCAAAAAGGTTGGATGGTTGGCAGTTGTGGTTTTGGGTATGGTTTGGCTTGCCTTGCATTCCATTTGCAATATAACCTACTGGGGACAGTTCTTCACAGCGGCTTTCTTCTTCTCGTGGGGAGCCTGCTACGGTCTGAAAGGTATGGACTTGGTGGCCTCGATGCGCCACCGTACGTGGATAGCCCTGCTGTATCCCCTTTGGGCGGTGGCTGATATGCTAAAGGTGGAGGGTATATACGGTATTTATATCCACAATATCGGCATCATTTTCGGCATATTCTCAGCGGTCGTGCTGACGGCATACTTGTTGGAACGCGGTGTCATCCGGGTGAACAAGTTCTTGTCGGATGGCAGTTTCTTCCTGTATGCCCTACACGCTTTGCTCATGCTCGTCTTAGCAAGGTGTATCACAAAAGTATTTTTCGTGGACAGTCTTTTTTATACGGTTGCACTTTATTTCATCGTGCCTTGCTTGACTACTGCCGTCTCATTCGGACTCTACGAGTTGCTTCGGCGATATACACCCCGGATTTGCGCAGTGTTGACGGGAGGGCGATGACGCTGTTCCGGTTTTCGTTAGCATAATGAAAAAATGCCGGAAAGGTTGGAACTTGAAACCTTTCCGGCATTTTCTGTGTTTACGCTCTTCTTTCCAACATGACCACGTTTTCCACGTGCTGCGTATGCGGGAACATATCCACGGGGCGTACTCCCATGATTTTGTATTGAGAATCCAGCAAAGCCAGGTCACGTGCCTGTGTGGCCGGATTGCAACTGACGTAGACGATACGATGCGGTGCGGCAAATAAGATAGTCTCTATGACGTCTTTGTGCATGCCGGCTCTTGGAGGGTCCGTGATGATTACGTCCGGTTGGCCGTGTGCCGTGATGAATTCCTTGTTCAGGATGTCCTTCATGTCACCGGCGAAAAACAGGGTATTGCCGATTCCGTTGATTTGTGAATTGATTTTGGCATCCTCAATGGCTTCGGGCACATACTCTATTCCGATGACCTTCCGGGCTTTCCCGGCCACGAAATTGGCGATGGTTCCGGTTCCGGTATACAAGTCGTAAACTAGTTCCGTACCGGTGAGGCCTGCAAAGTCCCGCGCTACCTTATATAATTCATACGCCTGATCGGTATTGGTCTGGTAGAAACTTTTCGGACCGACTTTGAACCTCAGATTTTCCATTTGCAGGTAAATGTGGTCGTTTCCCCTAAACGTGATGACATCCAAATCGCCTATCGTATCATTGTATTTGAGGTTGTTTACATATAATAAAGAGGTAATCTCCGGGAATGTTTCGGCCAGATAACCCATCAATGCCTCGGCTTGCGCTTTCTCCGTATCGTCGGTGATGCAGAACTGCATAAGAAGCATCAGTTCGCCCGTATTGGAGTTGCGAATCATCATGTTGCGCAATAGTCCGGCATGTTCCCGCTGATCGTGGAATGTCAACTGGTGCTCGTACCCGTAGTCACGGATGGCGTTACGGACACGGTTATTGACATCATCCATCAGGCGGCACTGTTCGATGGGCAAAATCTTGTCGAACGAACCGCTGGTGTGGAATCCTACGGCTCCGTTCTGCGTATATGCGTTTCCGGATGCGATTTCTTCCGGTGTAAGCCATCTCTTGTTTGAAAAACCGAATTCCAACTTGTTCCGGTATTCTTCCGTTTTCACGGAACCCAGTATCGGCTGTACGCCGTTGAGTTCTACCTTACCGATACGGGTAAGATTATCCAGAACTTGCTGTTGCTTGTATTTGAGCTGTTCTTTATATGGGAGACACTGCCACTTGCAACCGCCGCAAACTCCGAAATGCGGGCAGAAAGGTACGGCCCGAAGGGGAGAATATTGGTGGAACTTCACGGCTGTCGCTTCGCAATAATGATGTTTTTTCTTCTGGATTTTCAGGTCGACCACATCTCCGGGAACGACAAAGGGAACGAAAACCACCATGTCGTCCACCCGGGCCAGGGCTTTGCCCTCTGCTGCCACATCCGTAATTGTAATATTCTCTAATATAGGGAATTCTTTTCTTTTTCGGGTCATATCCGATGAGTTTATTTAGTTTTTTATTTTGATTTCAGGGGACAAAAGTAGCATTTTTTTTGCATTTTTTCTCGTTTTTCCTTTTGCAGCCCATTTTTTTTGAGTAGTTTTGCATTAATTCATTTTGTTAACTAATTCAAAAACAAGCTTTGAAAAATGAGTGAAAAAAGAGTTTATACTTTTGGTAACGGGCAGGCTGAGGGCAATGCCCAGATGAGAGAAAGACTTGGTGGCAAAGGTGCTAATCTCGCCGAAATGAATCTTATCGGTATACCTGTACCTCCCGGTTTTACCATTGCAACAGATGTTTGCAACGAATACTATGAAGTGGGGCAAGAGAAAATCGTAGAAATACTTCAAGCTGAGGTCAATGCTGCGGTGGCCCATGTAGAAAACTTGATGAACAGTAAGTTCGGAAGTACTGAGAATCCGTTGCTGGTCTCGGTTCGTTCCGGTGCCCGGGCTTCCATGCCGGGTATGATGGATACCATTCTTAACTTAGGTTTGAATGATGAAGTAGCCGAAGGAATGGTACGTAAGACGGGTAATCCTCATTTCGTGTACGATTCTTACCGCCGCTTTGTTCAGATGTACGGCGACGTGGTGCTGGGAATGAAACCGGTGAATAAGGAAGATATCGATCCGTTCGAAGCCATCATAGACGAGGTGAAAGCCATTCGCGGGATAGAGTTGGACAAGGATTTGTCGGTGGATGAGTTGAAAGATTTGGTGGTCCGTTTCAAGAAAGCCATCAAGGAACAGACCGGAAATGACTTCCCTACCGACCCGATGGAGCAACTCTGGGGAGCCATCTGCGCCGTATTCCGCAGTTGGATGAACGAACGTGCTATTCTTTACCGTAAGATGGAGGGCATACCCGATGAATGGGGTACGGCGGTTTCTGTCATGGCCATGGTATTCGGCAATATGGGCGAAACGTCGGCTACGGGTGTTTGTTTTAGCCGCGATGCCGCAACTGGTGAGAACCTGTTCAACGGCGAGTACCTTGTGAATGCCCAAGGTGAGGACGTTGTGGCCGGAATCCGTACACCCCAACAAATCACGGTAGAGGGTTCACGCCGTTGGGCTGCCCTGCAAGGTATCTCGGAGGAAGAACGTGCCGCCAAATATCCTTCGATGGAAGAGGCTATGCCTGAGATTTATAAAGAGCTCGATGCCATTCAGACTAAATTGGAAAACCACTATCGCGATATGCAGGATATGGAGTTTACAGTTCAGGATGGTAAACTTTGGTTTTTGCAGACGCGCAACGGTAAACGTACCGGTACAGCTATGGTGAAAATCGCCATGGACTTGGTGCGTGAAGGATTGATAGACGAGAAAACGGCATTGAAACGTTGCGAGCCTCAAAAACTGGACGAGCTTCTCCACCCCGTGTTTGACAAAGATGCGTTGAAAAAAGCCAAGGTGATTACACAAGGGTTGCCGGCGTCTCCGGGGGCGGCTTGCGGACAAATCGTGTTCCACGCAGATGATGCCCAGAAATGGCGTGAGGACGGCCATCGGGTGGTTATGGTACGTATCGAGACCTCTCCCGAAGATTTGGCCGGTATGTCGGCAGCCGAAGGTATCCTTACCGCTCGTGGAGGTATGACTTCCCATGCGGCCGTAGTGGCTCGTGGTATGGGTAAATGTTGTGTGTCCGGTGCCGGTGCCATCAATGTGAACTACAAGAACAAGACAGTGGAGATCGAAGGCGTTGTATATAAAGAAGGCGATTACATCTCCTTGAACGGTTCTACGGGACAAGTTTATGCCGGAGAAATACCGACGAAAGCGGCTGAACTCTCCGGTGACTTCAAGGCGCTGATGGATTTGTGTGACAAATATACGAAGCTTCAGGTACGGACGAATGCCGATACACCGCACGACGCGCAAGTGGCTCGTTCTTTCGGAGCAAAGGGTATCGGTTTGACCCGTACGGAACACATGTTCTTTGAAGACCAAAAGATTGTGGCCATGCGCGAAATGATTTTAGCTGGTAGTGTGGAAGGCCGTAAAAAAGCTTTGGCCAAACTGCTTCCTTATCAGAAGAGTGACTTCAAAGGCATTTTGGAAGCTATGGATGGCTGTCCGGTGAACATTCGTTTGCTCGATCCCCCACTCCATGAATTTGTGCCCCATGATTTGAAAGGACAACAGAAGATGGCCGATGAGATGGGCGTCAGTGTGGAAGAAATTCAGAAACGTGTGGAAAGCCTTGCCGAGAACAACCCGATGTTGGGTCATCGTGGATGCCGTTTGGGGATTACTTTCCCGGAAATTACCGAAATGCAGACCCGTGCCATTTTGGGTGCAGCCTGCGAGTTGAAGAAAGAAGGTAAGGACCCGAAACCCGAAATCATGGTACCGTTGGTAGGCATTCTTTATGAGTTGAAACAGCAGAAAGAAGTTATTTTGGCTACGGCTAAAGAAGTTTTCGCCGAAGAAGGTATCGAAGTGGAATTCGAAATCGGTACTATGATAGAGACTCCTCGTGCGGCTCTGACAGCCAACCGTATCGCTTCGGAAGCCGAGTACTTCTCTTTCGGAACGAACGACTTGACACAGATGACATTCGGTTACTCACGTGATGATATTGCCAGCTTCTTGCCGGTATATTTGGAAAAGAAGATTCTGACAGTAGATCCTTTCCAGGTGTTGGACCAGAACGGCGTGGGCCAGCTCATTAAGATGGCAGTGGAAAAGGGACGTAGCGTACGTCCGGACATCCGTACCGGCATTTGCGGAGAGCATGGCGGTGAACCTTCTTCCGTGAAGTTCTGTGCTAAAATAGGAATGGACTATGCATCTTGTTCTCCTTTCCGAGTGCCTATTGCCCGTCTTGCTGCGGCGCAGGCGGCAATAGAAGAAGAATAAAAAGACGCTGAATATCAATAAAATAGGCGGCAGGTGTTTGTGAATCAACATCTTGCCGCCTATTGAAGTAAATGGGCACACGTGCATTTTGATGCACTTTTTGTTCAGAATGAACGCAGATGTTGTACAAATGTTGGACGGTTTCTACAACGCTGTTGTACAGATGTTGTACAATGGTATTTAAGGAGTTATCGGTAATTACAGATTTTTAATATAAATAAATTGGAACACAGATAATATGGCAACATTAAAAGCAGTAGTAAGGACGATGAGAGCGGACGGCTTTTATCCCGTGTACATACGGATAACCCATCATCGTGCATCGACTTTCATCAAAACAGACAAAATGGTAACTCGTAAGGAGCTTACAAAGTCCAACGAAATCAAAGATCCGTTCGTGCTGCAATTTTGCACGCAGCGCATATTGGAGTACAACGAGAGGCTAAACAAAGTAAACATTGAACTTTGGACAGTCAAGGAGGTGGCGGAATTTTTGGCAAAAGAGGATAACGATATTTGCTTCTCTGATTATGCACGGAGGCACATTGACCGCATGATAGACCGGGGGCAACAACGCAACGCCAAGAACTATCAGCTTGCACTGAACCACATGGAACGGTTTGCAGGTACGACGAAGGTGATGTTTTCTAACCTGACATCTTCGTTTGTGAACAAATGGATTGCTTCCATGGAACAGACGCACCGGGCGAAAGAGATGTACCCTATCTGTATGCGTCAGGTGTTTAAGGCGGCGCAGGTGGAGCTGAACGATTACGACAACGGGCTGATCAGTATTAAGACAAACCCGTGGGTGAAGGTGAACATACCGAAAGCAGACCGAACGGAGAAACTGGCGATTACGCCGGAGGCTTGTCGGCGGTTCTTCTCGTTTCCTCTGCCCGAAAGCAAGATGAAGTATCCGCTTGCGGAGTTGGGGAGAGACGTGGCGATGATGGTGCTTTGTCTTGCCGGTATCAATACGGTAGACCTGTTCAATATGCGCAAGGAGGATTACCACGGTGGCATCATCCATTATCAGCGTGCCAAGACCAAGAAGTTCAGGGCTGACGGCGCATACATGGAAATGCGTGTTCCGGCTATCATTCTACCATTGTTCGAGAAGTATACCTGCAAAGACGAGAGAGACGAACACCTGTTTGTATTCAGTGAAAGGCATACGACCAATGACAGCTTCTGTGCGAACGTGAACGGTGGAATAAGGCAGATATGCCGGGCGATGGGTATGACAAAGGATGAGGATTATTCAGCATACACATTCAGACACACGTGGGGGACGGTGGCGCAGAACGATTGCGGAGCCTCTATTAGCGAGGTGGCGTTCGCGATGAATCACAGTAGCGGGCACAAGGTGACACGCGGTTACATCAAGTTGGACTTCACTCCGGCATGGGAGCTGAACGAAAAGGTGGTGGACTTCATTTTCTTCTCTGACAAGCCATCGGTGCGTGAACGTAAGGAGGAAGAGCCACGCTTCCGTCTCTCCTATCGCTACCAGGTGCACGGAGAAGCATATTTCCAAGGTCGGAAGATGGCGGAGCTTACGGACACCGGTTTTAATAACGTGGACGAGGTTATAGAGAATCTGGCGGCGGAGTTGCCTGAAGAAATACCGGTACGCTCAATGGTAATGTTCAAGATAGAGAATATAGACAAAAGACAGACCGTTGTTTACCAACGTATGAAAGGAAAAGGAATTTAACCTAAAAAATAAAACAAGATGAAAAGGTAGTGTGCCCGGCACGAACATCATGTTCGTCTTCTTACACCAAGCCCACAAGGATTTTTTCTTTGTGGGTTTTCTTTGTTCCCCAAATTCGGAAGAAATGCCGATAAATGAGTAAGAAATAGCCATTCCTTACCAAGAAAAGGCAGTGCCCTGTCATTCGGGCACTGCCTTTGGTTATGAAGTTTTTGGAAAGAGTGTGGTCTAAAGTAGACGGTAATAGAGGGTTATGGCTCTCCGTCCTCTCCAGAGAGTGCAAGAAGTTTATCCTCGATGGTAAGACGGACTTCGCTTTCATCAATGCTGATGTTCTTGGGCATGATGATTTTGATGAATTCCATGGAGACTCTTACCCTATCCCGTGGGTCAAGTTCCATAAAGTCTTTCATCATTAATGTCATGGCCTCGCCTTTTGGCACGGTGTCGTGTGCCGTGAGCCATTTATTTATCATTTCTTTTGCCAGTGCCGTTATCTTGTTGGGTGTGCCTTTTTGCCTTCCACCCGTTTTCTTCCCCCTCATGACGTGCGTAAAAAGTTAAACTGCGAGTGCAAAGATAAGGTTTTATATTCGCCACATAATGATAAGTTTTAACGGACATGGGATTAATAGGTAGCGCACTGGGTGCCGTAGGCAGCATATTCGGCGGCATATCCGCATCCAAAGCGATGAAGAAGGCTAAGAAGAATGTTCAGGAACAGATGCAGAAGAATCAGGATTGGTATGACCGACGCTATAACGAAGATGCCACACAGAGGGCGGACGCGCAACGCATACTTACCATGACGGAGGAAAGCATCAAGAACCGTAACCGGCAGGCGGCAGGTACGCAGGCCGTCATGGGAGGTACAGACGAGAGCACGGCGGCGGCAAAGGCGGTCAACAACCAAGCTCTTGCAGATGCTACGGCTCAGATTGCCGTGAACGGGGAACAGCGCAAGGATGCCATCGAACAGCAGTACTTGCAACGGGATGCGGAACTGGAAAACCAACTGGCCAATCTTGAGGCCGGTAAAGCGCAGGCTGTCGGGCAGGCTGTTGGGGCATTGGGCAGTGCCACCGGGGACATGGATTTCGGGACAGCAAAAATAGGCAAACATGAAATAGGACTGTAGGCATGGGGGTTTTTGAGGACATCTTGGGGGACGGCACGTCTGGTGGACGTGCCCCTGTGGGAAAGGGTACGGTTGCGGCTCAGGGCGGCGCGGCTGATACTGGGCATGGCGGGCAGGGAACGCATAAGGGTTTTGACGTGGAGAAGATGGACGGGGTCGGGATAAAACGTGTCCCGTATGCAGCGGTGGAAGGCACGTCCGGTGGAGACGGCTCTGCCGGTGGGAATCCTGCGGGGAAAGAGGACAGCCCCAGCCTTATCGGTAAGAAACCGGAGAGGCTGAGCTATGAGGAACTGTTCAAGCGGCTCAACCCATATCAGCCGCCGACACAGGAGGAATTGGAAAAAGAGCGCAAGAAGCAAAAGAGGGAGAAGGTTTTCGCCGCTATTGGCGACGGTATATCTGCTCTTTCAAACCTGTATTTTACCACGCAGTATGCTCCGAACATGTACACAGGCGTGAATAACGCCTCAAAGCGGGCACGTGAACGTTGGGATAAGCTGGCGGCGGAGCGCAACGCGAACATGACAGCTTACGTCAACGGACTTATGCGTGCCCGGCAAGCTGATGATGCCTACAACGACAATGAACGTTCATGGGCACGTCAGATAGGACTTGACAAAATCAAGCAAGAACGCGACAAGGCTGCGGATGCGCGTGCCGAGAAGGAAGAGAAAAGGAAGGAAAAGTTACATCCGTTTGCCGTCCGTGAAGCTAAAGGAAAGGCCAAGACGGCAGAGACGGAAGCGGAATATGCCGAGGAATACCAGCAATCCAGGGTGGAGAAAAATAAGGCTGCTTCCACGGCTTCTTACGCACATGCAAGGGATGCGGGCGGTGGAAACCGGTATCACGGGAGATTCAGGGGGAAGGATTACAAAACACCGGCCGACTATGAAAAGGCCGTGATGGATGCCGTGAAGGTGTACGGTGAAAAGATCATGCCGTATGAGGTGTTGGAAACGGACTATTGGGGGAACCCGAAGAATATCCGGAAAAAAAGCATTGCGGAACTCGCAGCGGAAGTGGAGGAGCTTGACAAGACAGGGTTAGGATGGGGACTTGAAAACGGAAACGAAAACGAAACAGATTGGTAGGGACATGAACGAGGAAGAAGTGAAAAAGCTGTATAATGCCTTGGTGAAAAAAGGCTATTCCACGTCGGACATTGGCCACGAAAAAGATTTCGTGACCAAAATGGAAGTAAAGGAAAACCGTAGGAAACTATATGACCATGTGTTGTCGAGGGGCGACTTCCGCATAGGGGATTATGACACGTACGAACGGCGTTTGACAGTGTCCCCTACCCCTTTGCCGGACAACAACCGCAAAAGGGACTACCTCCCGGAATGGCAAATGGAGCGCAAGGAAGCGACAGGCCCTACACTTCCGCAGGGCGTGCGGGATGAGAAGCCGGGGCAAACAGGATCCCCGTTGGCGGGCAGCCATGCCCGCGAGGTGGCGGAAGAGTATGACCGGTCGGTCATGGAAGACGAACAAGGCGGCGGAACGGATGCTTTGGCGCAGGCGGACGGGCTTGAAGAGGCCGGAAGGAAACTGGCGGCTACGGCGCGTAACGTTGCGGAAGGTGCGCATGACCTCATGGAGGACACGGGCAGACGCTTGGGCAACCTTGAGGAGTATGGCCGGAAAGCACTCGGCAAAGGGATGGGACAGGCCGTGACGGGGGACTATGCGCTCAACCCCCAAACGGGGAAGATGGAGCGCACGTACCTCACGCCTACGGGCGAGCGGACGTTCAACAAGGTGGCGGCGGAGGAGAAAAGCCGGGAATACCGAGAGGCCGTAGATATGACCGTAGGCGGACAGATACGCCGGGTGGAGAGACGAAGAGCGGAGATAGCGGAACGGCTTGCCCGTCGCGGAAGGGAACTTGACGAACAGGCGAAACAAGCAGAAAATAAACCTGAAGGCGGCATAGGTTTCCTGAATGACATCGTGGGAAGCATGGCGGGAATGCCACGTGGGGGAAGGGATGCACGCATGCCTGCCGCTGTAGAAGGAAACGGAAGAATGCAGGACGGTGAATACAAGAAACTGCATGCGGCACTGAGGCAGTCGGACGAGCAGATCCGGACACTCCGAGACCAACAAGACCGGGAAAAGGGGATTGATGTAGGCTTTTGGCGTGGCTTCATGCGCACGGCTGGGGATTTGCGCTCGTGGGATTTCGGCATGGGGGACTTGATGGATGCCACGGCTATGGCGGCGCATGACACGAATTATAGCCAAGGAGAAAATAAGGCTTCCCGTCTGATGATGCAGTCGGCTTACGAGAACCAACAGGCAGAGTCCATGTACGGCGGTAATGCCAGCTTTTGGAACAGAGCTGGCATGATGACCGGCTACATGCCTTCGTTCATGCTTGACTTCGCCCTGACCGGCGGAGGATATGAAGGTATCAACGTGGCTTCGAGAGTGGCAGGCAAGGCTGCTACAAAGGCACTCGGCAAAGAGGCTGTAAAGAACATGGCTAAACAGGGTTTCAAAACCTATATCAAGAACAACGGGTTGAAAGGATTGGGGCAAGAAGCTGCCAACTGGACCATAAAAGCACTCGGAACGACAACCGACGAATTGCTGATCCGCGCACCGCTGATGACGAATACCGTGCAGGCTGGAGACACGGTGGCTGACATCATCGACAGAAAGCTCGGCGATGTAACGGTAGACGAAAACGGGAACTATGATTTCACCAACGACAAGACTTGGGGTAGTGCCATTTGGCAGGGCGAGGCAAACTCAATCGTCGAGAACTATTCGGAAATGTTCGGCACGCACCTGCCCGAAGTGGCATCGCTGAAGAATTTAGGCAAACTGGCCGACGTAATCGGGGCGAAACGCCTCAGTGGCATGTTGGCACGTGCCAATGCCGGTGCGCTTGGAGGCATCACGGAAACCACGCGCAGGATATTCGGGAAGATGGGCGTGAACGACTATGTGGGCGAGGTCGGCGAGGAATACTACGGCCAGTTGTGGCGCACTATGCTGAACCTTGACGACGCATACCAGCAGAACGCAGACGGCACACGTACCAATCTTTTTGCCACAAATCAGTTCCACGGCGACATTTGGGGCGGCATGGCATTGTCCATGGGGCTTATGGGCGCAGGAAAGGCCACAATGAGCGCGGCAAGCTACCTTTCGATGAAGCATGACGTGAACAAGGCGGACGCGAGGGCAAGCGAACTGTTCACTCCTGACGAGTGGGAACCATTGCGCATGACGCTCGACATGACAACGAATGAACACGTGGGGGACGTGGCGGAAGCCGTGTGGAACGACCCGGACTTCACGCCGGAGCAGAAGGCCGCTGTCCTTAATTATATGGAGCTGTCACTGTATCTCAGGGGGGCAAGCCTTGCGGAACTTGTAAAATCCCGTGGAGGTGAACAGGACGAGGTGGCACAACAACTGAAAGAGGGCTACATGGACGGCTACAATGCGCACGGCACGGAGGAGATGCAGGACGTGAGGAACATGTACGAGATGCAGAAGACCATCATGATGGCGGACTTGGGCATCGACGAGGAGGAACTTTCTTCAACGGACTGGGTCAATGAGGCCATGGTGGCTGCCGGGACGGATACGGAATCCGGCAAGCGGCGTGCACAGGTCATTTTGGACTACCTGAATGCCAAGCAAGTGTATGACGGGATGATACAGCGCGTGCGCGACGACATGGACGGACGTATCGAGCAAGCGGGCGCGATGGTTGACAGCCGCGTGAACCGTGCGAAGGGGACGATTCAGGGCGTGACGATGAAAGTGCAGGACGACGAGGGCAACGACCGCAGGGCATACGTGCTTGACGGAAATCTTGCCATGTTGCCTGACGGGACCGGTATTGACCATGAAAAGTCAAGCGGGAGCATACTTTTACGTTATGAAGACACTGGCGAGATGGAAATGGTGTCGCCCGATGCCATATTGAGCATGGAACAGCCGGTGGATCCTGAACTGGAGAAGCGGGCGGCGGCAGAGGCCATACGGCAGCAGTACGGGCGGCAGGAGGCCGGGCGCATCGAGGGTGTGCTGCCTTTCAATCAGGGCGACACCTATACGCTAACAGACGAGAACGGACAGCAATCACAAATTCAGATTGTGCCCAACCAAGACGGAATAGTGGACAACGGAAACGGCACGGTGAATGTCAGCTCGGACGGTGGCGTGACAGTTGTCCCGATGAGCAAGGATGATATTCAGTTCATGTCGGATGCCACGAACCGTGCCCGTGTACTCCAGTCGGAACAGCAGCGCGAGGCGATGCGGGCGGAACAGACGAAACCTGAATACAGCCTGAACACCGAAGTAACCTTGCGTGATGAGGCTGGCAATGCCGTACGTGGCAGTATTACAGCCGACATGAATGAGGACGGCCTGTATGAGGTATATACAGAAAGCCCCATTAACGGCAGGAAAGTAAATTTGTTTACGGCAGACGAACTTAATGTACTGAATTATGAGCAGCCTGAACAAACGGATGGAAACATTGGGCAGGAGAATATTCCTGAGCCAACGGCTGTGTTCGAACAACAGGTTCAGAAAGAGGCGGCAACACAGCAACAGCAGCCGTCAGCCTTTGAACGCATTCCGAAAGATGAGAAGGGCGAACCAATCTATGAGCAGACAGATGCTGATACGGCATGGGATGCCATTGTGGAGCAGTCCGAGGGCGACGAGGCTACCGCAAAGGCTGTGGCTGACAGCATGGTGGCAGACAAGGAAGCCGAACTGAAAAAGGCGGAGAAAGCGAAGACGAAAGGTGGGACGACCGTTGCCGAGAAGATTGCGGCGGAACGTGAGCACAGGAATGCCGTGGAACAGGCGAAGGCCACCCTCGCCTACTGGCGGAAAATTGCACAGACCGCTGAACGCAGACGGCAGGCTGCAATGGCAGAGCAGGCAAAGGCAGCAGCGGAAGCCGCACGTTTACGGCGCGAACAGGAAGAAAAGGAGCGTACAGAGCATGAAGAAGCCGACCGTATACGGAGAGAAGCATTGAATGGTGTGCCCGATATTATCGACGATAAGCCGCAGGATGCCCGTGCAAGAGGCTACCGCAGGGTAAACGGTGAGAAAGTAGACCGTCAACAGCCATTGCAGGCAAAGCAAGGCAAGGAAGTGCAGGTGAAGTTCGATGACAAGAACATCCCGACAGGACGTGTGTCGCTTATAGAGGCGGAGCAGTTGCAACCCAGTCATGTGAACGGACGAAGAAACCCCGCCCACTTTATTGATGAGGCACAGCCGAAAGAACGCAATGACGAGGCAAGCGTAATGTCTGCCCGGAATATTGCCGCAAACATACGTCCCGAAGAAATAACATCATCCGTAACAGCCTACACCGGCGCACCGACCGTAAACACACGTGGTGAGGTGATACAGGGCAACAACCGCAGCGCGGCATTAAGGGAAATGTGGGCAGGCCAGCCCGGACAGGCTGCAAAGTACAAGCAATACCTTGCAGGCCATGCGGCAGACTTCGGCCTTACCCCTGAAGATGTGGAAGCCATGCAGCGCCCTGTATTAGTGAATATGTTGGACGTAGTAGACGATGACGCTATCACGCTTGGCCAGTTCGTGGCACAGGACACTGAAAGCGGGGGCACAGAACGCATCAAGCCTAAGAATATCGTTCAGAAAATGGGAGGCAACATGCGCGGCTATGCCAACCAGTTGCTCAAATCCGTGGATGATGAGGCTTCGTTTGCCGAGCTTGTGGACCGTAACGGCATGGACGTTCTGAAATGGATGCGGCAGAAAGGCTACATCACTCCCACGCAGTATAAGAGTGCGTTCGACAGCAAAGGCAATCTGACGGCAGAAGCCAAAAACGACCTGAAAGGCATCATGTATCAAAGCATTTTCCAAAATGGAAACACCCACTTGGAAGAAATGTTCGGTGCTTTACCGGCGAAGGCGCAGAAGGCAATCCTTGCCACGGCATACCGGGATTATGACAGTCCCAACGTGGAGCGCATGAACAGGGAGCTACAGGATTCGATAAGCGCATACTACGCCTTGTCTCAGTTGCCTGAATTTGCCAATGCAAAGAACTACAAGGAAGCCCGGATTGCAGCCGAGGCATGGAAAAGACAGTTCGCATTGGACGATGTTACGGGAGAAAGTTATCTTCCTTCGGAAAGATATAGTAACTTTGCCATATTGCTGGCTACAATGTACAAGGGGCAGACGCAGACGTTCATACAGAACACGTTCAAGAACATCTATGACCTTGTGCAGGGTATGCAGGAAGAAACACTGTTTGAAACGCCTGACAACACGCCACGCACATTGGTGGAGGCAATCAACGAGACTTTAAGCAGTCTGAGTGATGAATTATTGTTGAACGGAAACTTTATATACAATGGACAACGGGGAAGCAATGTACTGGTTGGCGATAGTACAGCAGGCCAAGAAGGGATACAAGGAAGCACTGGAAGTGCTCCGGCAAGAGGACGAATTGAGGACGGAAACGGGGCAACCGACCGTTCAGGAGGAACTGAAAGCGATAGCAGACAGAGTAACCAGCAAGGACAAGCAACGGGAAGCAACAATTCGGGAACTGAAGGCGATAGTGAGGGACAGCAAGAATACACGATAAGTGAGAAAAAGTCCGGTAACGGTGAACCGTTCTATCAGGATTCATCAGGAAACATAGACCTTGCAAACATACCCGATGAAGTATTTGAACAAATCGGGTACACAAAAGCTCCTTTCCGCCTTACTCCAAGCATGATGTTGCACGTACTTAACAGTCACGGTAAGGAATTGGGTGTTTCAAGTGTGGATGAAACCGTAAGGTTTGTTCTTGATGTAATGAATAACTTTGACCATGTCCGTTTGGGTTATGACGGAGCATTGATATTCTCCATTGAGAACGGACGTACACGCACAGGGAAAAGAGCGATAACGATTCTTATCAACTCTGATAACGGACAATTTTATGGATTGAAGTCTTCAGGATATGAAGCTATAAATGGATTAAATAAAAGGCCTTTGCTTTGGGAGAGGGGCGCGAAAGATAGTACCTCTTCTACGGATGCCGCTTCCGCAAGTGTTACCACCGGTAAGAGTCCATTAAACGGCGGACAGTCCGGCAGCGCTTCACACCAAAGAAAAGACCTTTCATCTTCGTTCAGCTTGCATCCGACAACACAAGTCGAGGAGCCAGTTCCTCTTAACGATTCGAACAAGCCTACTGCAACTGACAATCGGCCTGCCTTGCTCGGTATCAATTCGCCTGAACTTTCTGAGAGCAAAGATAGTAAAAAAGCACCTGTTATCAGCGGTTTAGGCGAAAAAATTGCAGAAGAAGAGAAAAAAGTCAATGTCAATCCGACTGAAGGTCAAAAGGAAGCGGGCAACTACAAGAAAGGACACGTGCGCATCGGCCAGTTTGACGTGAGCATCGAGCAACCGAAAGGCAGCGTGCGCAGCGGTGTGGATGCCAGCGGCAAGAAATGGGAGCATACCATGCAGAACACTTACGGCTACATACGTGGCACGGAGGGCGTGGATGGCGACCATATAGATGTGTTCCTTACGAATGACATTGACGGTTGGAACGGACGTAGAGTGTACGTCGTCGACCAGTACAACGAGGACGGCACATTTGACGAACATAAAGTAATGCTCGGCTTCAATGACGAAGCCGACGCACAGGACGCTTATTTATCCAACTATGAAAAGGGGTGGGAGAACAAGCGCAAACTCGTCATGACTTCTGTGAACCTACCCGACTTCGAGAAATGGATAAACAGCAGCCACCGGAAGACGAAGCCGTTTGCGGAGTACAAGGGGGTGAAAATTTTGCAATATGCCCCTCAAGGCAATCCTATGGATGAGAATGGGAAACTTATAGTAGAGAGGGTCTCTACCCTATCCGCCCTTACGGACGAGGATTTTATGACTCCTTTCCGTAGTGTAGAACTTCCCCCTATACCTAAAGTTGTGTCTGAGGCCATTGGTTCCCATGGGAAGCCGGTTATTATCAAGAAAAATATTTTTGAGAAGAACAGACGCAACCATTCGGATGTAACTCCATCCCAAAGTCGTGAGATTTTACAATCGGCCTTGTATTCTCCCGACTTGTACGGCCAGAACCAGAAAGGCAAACGTCCTTATAATTGGATTGTCATAAACACTAAAGATGAAGCGGGACATAACCGTCTTGTTTTATTGGAGGTAAACGACAAGGAAGATTACGCAGAGATTGTGCATTGGCACTATATTGACCAAAGAGGTTTGGAGAAAATAAGGAGACAAGCCCAACGTGAAGACGGGCAACTCCTCATACTGCCTTCCGTCAATCCGGAAGAGGTCGGTGCCCTTTCCGACCCTACGATAAACTTGTCTCCAAAAAACAAAGATACCATTTCCAATCCGGATAAGCAAACGGAAGGCACAGAAATCCGTGGGGCATACAGTATTATGCCTGCGCAATATACTACCAAACGGGGAACGGTTCTCGACATGTACCTTGTGAAGTTCGCGAATCCTTTGTCAAAGGAACAGCAACGTGTCGCCAAGGAGCTTGCCAAGGTTTCGAAAGGTTGGTATGACGCAAAGCAAGGCGGCTTCATGATGCGCAGTGAGGAAGGTGCACGCCAGTTGGTTGATGAAGTGGTGCCTCATGAAGTTGACCTCTTTGAAATGGCGGAACGTATTGCCAAGGAAGCGGAAGGAAAGCGTGAGACTAAAAAAGAACCGTTGAATGAGAATGAAATCTGGAATACGCCTTTCCCTAAAATAACGAAGGATGGCGCGACAGCTTATATCAATGGAAATATTAATTTTGCAACATCGATAGCATATCAACAAATTTACAACTATGTTTGGAATAGACCAGAGGATAGTGAACCAAATAGCGCAAGAGGAAACAGCGCACAGCCCATTGTTGGCTTGGATGACCCTGCCGGAGGAAGAAGCGGACGTGATGGAGTGCAGGCTGGCAATTTGGTTGGAAGGACAAACCAGTCCGGAGGCGGCAAGAATCATAAGGGAGTCGATATTCTTCCTGTTGGAGAGGGAAGCGATACAGTCTTACGTGGAGAAGCATCCGGAAATGACGGGTTATCTTCCGGAAGTGACAGACGCGATGGAGGCGGCAGAACTGGGCGCGATGGAAACGATGTACGTAAGCGAGAAGGAGAAAGAGGACGCGGTAAGATTGTTGGAGAAGATCTTAAACAAGGAGGTCATGCTTCCCATAGAGAAGTAGAAGAATGCCTGGATGAGATACACTCTCTTTTAGCGGACTTCGAGAGGGCCGGCAAGAAAAACCTTTCTTTGTCTGTCGTCGGCATGAATGCGGAACAGATTGAGATTGCCGGAAAGATTCTTGTCGCAGGCGTAAGGTTAGGGTATGCCTATGTGAAAACAGGAATCACCAAGTTTGAAGAATGGACAAAGGCAATGCATGGCAAGCTTGCATCCCCACTTGCCGAATCCATGAAGCTCACCCATGCTGAAATAGACGAGTTCATCATGGACATGTGGGAGTATCCCTATACCGTTGACGGGGAAACGCGCCTTTTAAAGGAGTGGGCAAGCATATTGGGCAAGGAAGAGCTGCGCAAAAACATAGCCATGACGCTCGAGGAGAAGCGGAAGGCACAGCAAGAAGCGGAGGAAATCGGTGTAAAGGTGTGCGACCGTGAAAACATAGCCGATACATTGCCTTTCCTCCTTCCGCAACAGCAGGACGACGTGATGAAGGCGGAGACGCAGTTTTTCGACGAGAGCCACAATGACAGGGAGCATGCTTTCGGCAAAGGCTACATGTTCACAAACGGAACGGGAACGGGTAAAACCTATACGGGTCTTGGCATCGTGAAGCGTTTCATCAAGCAAGGTAAAGGGCGTATCCTTATTCTTACCCCCTCCCAGACGAAGGTGACAGATTGGGTAAAGGATGCAGGCAATCTTGGTGTTGAGCTTAAGGATTTGGATCAAGTAGCCAAGGCGAAGAGGGACGGGACGGCGGCCACGAAGGAGAAAGGCGAAGGGGCGGTGGTCACGACATACGCGAACTTCCGTCAGAACAAGGCGTTGCTTGAGGAACGGTTTGACCTGATAGTGTATGATGAGAGCCACAGGCTACTGGAAAACAAGGAAGGTACCGGCACGACAGGTGCAATGCAGCATTACAAGGTGAGCAATCGCAATGAGCAGTACGCCTATCTCCGCCTACAGGAAATTCATCCGGTGTGGAATGAATTGCAATCCCAACGGGAGGCGTTTGATGAAAAGAGGAATGCGACCATAGAACGGCTTAAAAAGGAGTATGGGATAAGCCACGAGCTGACATTTGAGCAAAGGAGTGATCTTCCTCCCGTGTTCAATGGTAATTGGGTTGATGAAACCGAGAACAGATTCCCTGAGTTGGCCAAGTTGCGGAAAGAAATCCTCACATTGAATGCGAAGTACACCAACGAGGTGAAGCCGGAACTGGAACGGCAAGCCAAAGAGAACGTAAGGCATACGAAAGTGGTGTTCCTGAGCGCGACTCCTTTCAACACGAGGGAAAATCTCGACTATTCGGAGGGATACATCTTCTCTTATCCGGAACGGGAAACGCAGGACGGTTACGGTACGCAATCCCCGCGTTCGCAGTTTTACCTTGAACACTTCGGAGCGGGATACCGGTGGCGTTACCACCGTTTGGAAAGCAGCGGGACGAATCCGGAGGCGGTGTCGAGGCAGGAGGTGGAGTTCAGCGACTACCTACAGTACACGTTGGGGACAATGAGCGGACGCATCATCGACAGCCCATTTGATTATTCGAGAGACTTTCCTACGGTGACGCTTGACAAGGCGGAGGAATTCAACACGGCGATGGAAGAGCTTTCGCGTGATGATGCCACACGGGGGGCGTATTATGAAGTGATGGGTGATTACAATTACACCAGTGCCTTGTTTGAGAGCATGAAAGTGGGGCAAATCATTCCCCGTTTGAAGGAGCACTTTTCGCGCGGACGGAAAGTTGTGGTGTTTCATCGTCGTGTAGAGAGCAAGAACCCGCTTGCCCCACCCTTCAAGACCATATTCGATTTGTCCACGAAGGCTTTGGAGGGAGAACATGATGCAACCAAGAAGGCTGAGAAGAAGCGTAAGATTACTTCTTTACGGAGGAAGTGTGCGGGTATGCTTGAATGGGAGCAGGGCCTTGATTTGCGTATGCCGAGGGAGCAGCTTGCAGAGGCCTTTGGCAAGGACAAGGTGCTTTTCTTCAGCGGCAAGGAGAGCAAGAAGGCGAAGGACAAGGCTGTAGCAGACTTCAACAGCGATAATTCGGGGAAGGACATCATCGTGATACAGGAGTCAAGCGGCAAGGAAGGCATTTCGCTTCATGACACGACAGGTGTGCATCAGCGTGTGTTGGTGACGCTTGCCTTGCCTCAAAGTCCTATCACGGCCTTGCAAATAGAGGGCAGGATTTACCGTATCGGCAACAAGAGCAATGCGATTTTTGAATATCCGTTGTTGGGGCTGAACTCGGAATTGATACTGTTCGGCCGGAAGTTCAACCAACAGGTGAGCACGACGGAGAACCTTGCACTGGGCTCGCAGGCTCGTAACTTGCGCGAGAGCTTTGCCCGTGGTGTGGAGGAGCACAGCGGCGATGTGGATCCGGACAAGCAGGGCGTGGGCGGCAAGGAGTTTGACACTCCGAATCCGGTGGAGACGGATGCGTTTGACCGTGCGGTGTTGGATTACTATACGAACCAGAAGCTGACGGGCAAGAGGGACAGCCGCGAGGGAGAAGACTACTACCCCACTCCGGAGCCGTTGGGTTACATGATGTCACAATGGGGGCGTATCGGCTATGGCGAGAGCGTACTTGAACCGAGCGCGGGTCATGGTGCGATAGCGCGTTATGTGCCAAAAGATAACCTGTTGACAGCCGTGGAACCCTCTCAAAGTCTGTTCAGTAAATTGCAGATAAAGGCCGGTGGCAACGGGCGGAAGTTCGAGAACATCGTGTTTGAGGATTATAACGTAGCGAACAAACATGACGTGGTGTTGATGAACCCTCCTTTCGGCGTGGGCGGCCGACTTGCAGTGAACCATGTGGCAAAGGCTTTCCGGCATTTGGAGGAAGGCGGCCGCATCGTGGCCCTCATCCCGAGGGGGGCGGCGGACAAAAAGTTCGACAAGTGGTATGGGGAGCAGAAGGATGCGGTACTGACGGCTGATATTAGTTTGCCAGACATTACTTTTGAGCGTGCGGGTACAAGCGTGAATTGCCGTGTGGTGGTGATAGACAAGGTGACGAGCGATGCGTTGCGCAGCAGTGCGGCTTCACGTGCCGTGCATATAGATTTGAGCAGGGAACACTATGAGAAGATAGAGGACTTCTTCGAAGAGATACGAGACATTGACGTTCCAGAGCGTACGATAGACCAACAGGCGAAGTTGAAGAAGAAGGCTGCGCCCGTGGCCCGTGAGTTGCGTACGGTGAAAGGAGTAAGGGATGTGTATCTGGGTGAGGACAAGATTTTCGTATCGGGCAGCGGCGTTTGGACTGAGATAGAATGGGGCGACAGGCAAGGAGAAGAGCTGACTTCTTACCTTGCCGGAAGGTACAGGACTTTCAAGGGCAATTATGATTATGCCGTGCGTGGCGAAAGAGCTACGCAGGAGGCGGTGTACGGTGAGATGAAGGATCTTGCGTGCAAGCTGGCGGGGATGACGGAGGACGAGATGCAGCGGTATATCGGACGTAAGGGGGATGATGTGCTGTATCGGAATGCAGATGAAAATTTGGATAAAGTCAATGACAGGTTCAATGAGGAGTTGGAGGGGCTGAGGGAGGAAAACGCCGATAGTGTGGTATTGTCGTTGGGCAGGCCGTCGGCCATACTCCGTGCGGCAGGCGTTGAGGACAAGCCGATGAAGCTGTACGGCAACAAGGTCATCAAGAAGATGAAGAAGCACGGCTTCAAATTGGAAGAGTTGCGCGACTTGCCGGAGGCCGTGGCCAATCCCATTGCCGTGTTCAACAATTACGGGAAAGAAGGCAACCGCTCTGTCCTAACGGAATTACAAATCGGAGACAAACATATTCTTGCAAGCATTACAGTAGGCAAAGATGGCGTAGATGCTGACTTTAATATAATATCATCTGTATTTGGCAAAGGAAGCAATAATATAGTTGATTGGATAAACAAAGGCTATGCCACTTATATAAATAAGAAAAAAGCTCTTGATTATTTGCACTTCTCCGAGAGCAGTATCCCGGAAGCCTCAAACAATCAGGAGCCTGAATCCAAAGCCTTGAACTATCTACACCTCTCCGCACCAATCGCGGAAGCCTTAGATAGCACAAAGCTTTCCTCTGCCGCAAATATAGTGAGAAACTTTGAGAATCCAAAGTTTGAAGATGAAAATCTGCGTGGAGGTAACGGCGTGCTGACCGATGACGACTTGGACATAGCGAATGACCCTGTGTCCAAGTTTGTGGGCAAGTCCACGCGGACGGCTGCACAACGCAAGAAGTTTGCCGAGCGTGAACGTGAGCGCATGGTGGAACGTGTGCGGGAACTTGCGGAAAAGCTGCATCTCGACAACGTGGACATCGTAACCGATGTGTCCGGCTTGCAGGGCAGACGTGCAAAAGCCAAGGGCTTCTTCTCACGGAGCACTGGCAAGATAACCATCGTGATACCCAACCATGCGAGCGTGGCTGACGTGGAGCAAACGTTGCTGCATGAGGCTGTTGCACATTATGGTTTACGCCAGTTGTTCGGAAAGCATTTTGATACGTTTTTGCGGAACGTCTATGAAAATGCCGATGTAGAAGTGAGACAGCGTATTACAGAACTTGCCTCACATAACGGTTGGGATTATCCTACGGCCACGGAGGAGTATCTTGCGTCGCTTGCAGAAAACACCAACTTTGAGGACATCAATGCCTCGTGGTGGAGCAAGATAAAGGATTTGTTCCTGAAGATGTTGCACAAGATAGGTTTCAAGGATTTCTCAGGCGTAACTTTGTCAGACAACGAGCTGCGCTATATCCTGTGGCGCAGCTATGAGAACCTTGCCGAGCCGGGACGTTACCGGAACATATTGGGCGAAGCGGCTGACGTGGCGAAACAGGCAGAGTTGAAAGTGGGGAACTATACGGGGAATCCCTCCCCTACCGATATGGAGGTAGCAGAAGCGGGCGAATTGGAGGAAGTGAATGAGCGGTTCAACGAGAAGCTGTCGGGGCTGACGGAAGAGAACGCTGACAAGGTGGTTTTAAACCTTGGGAAACCTTCTGATGTGCTGCGGGCTGCCGGAGTGGCAGACAAGCCGATGAAGCTGTACGGTTCCAAGGTCATCAAGAAGATGAAAAAACATGGCTTCAATTTGGAAGAGTTGCGCGACTTGCCATATTCAGTGGCTAATCCCATTGCCGTATTCAACAATTACGGGAAAGAAGGAAGCCGTTCCATTCTTACAGAATTAAGAACTGACCAAGGAAACTTCCTTGTTACATTAAATGTAGGAAAAGGTGTTGATATAGATTTCAATATAGTGTCTTCTGTTTTTGGTAAAGGAGAAGATAATATTGTTGATTGGATAGAGCGAGGATTGACGACCTATATTGACAAGAAGAAAGCCTTGGACTATCTGCACCACTCCGCCCTACTGGCGGAAGCCCTCAGCCGTCCAAGACTTTCCCGTGCCGCAAAGATAGTGGAAAATTTCGAAAATCCGACCATCAGGGATGAAAAAGATGGGGATGACGTGCTGCTGTTCCGTGGCGGCGAGGATGGCGACGCGGTGCGCACAGCGACGGAAATATATGAAGAAGGCGTGGCCAACACGTTGGCGCACCGTTGGGATGAGGCTTGGCATGACTACCTGCGGAGCGTGCGCGTGCTCCAGGAATCGTTGTCGAAGGCTTTGGGACGCAAGATAGATGACTATGAGGACGTCTACCTGCACGCGTTGCACAAGAGCAGCGTGGACAACCGCGAATGGTTACGGATGATGAAGAAGTACGTGAGGCCGCTGAACGACGCTCTCCACAAGATCACGCACGGGAAAGACGTGCGGTTCAGGGGCAGAGCGGTGACGCTGGACGACATCGAGGTTTACCTGAACAGCAAGCACGGACTGGAGCGCAATGAGGATTTCGCGATGCGCGACGCGGAGGAGACGGCGGCGAAGGGCATCAAGAAGGCGGAGGAGGCATTGGCCAAGGAGGAGAAGGAAGCCGGGCGGATGAGGGACCGTACGGTTTTGCGCCTGGAGAAGCGGCTGTCGAAGGGCGAGATAGACGTGGGTTCGTACGGCAAGGCCGTTTCGGAGGTTCAGGCGGAGTATGTGCGCGAGATGGCAGAAGCGCGTGCGGCATGCGAGAAGACGGTGGATGCCATCAGGAAGAAAATACCGGAATATTACGCGAAGAACCGGGAGCGTGACTACAGCGGCCTGACAGCCTTGTTTGACCCGGAAGGCAAGGGGCTTGGCGTGTGGGAACTCGAACGGGCGGCTGCGGCTTACGCACGTGAGTTTGAGGAGTCGGTGGGCTGGCCGTTGCTCGGGGAGCTGTGGGACAAGGTGCGCGAGATGAACCGTTATTCGCTGCGCAAGTCGTATGAGAGCGGCCTGATTGGCAAGGAGAGTTACGAACGCACGCTCAACCGCTTTACATATTACGTGCCGCTGCGCGGCTTCGACGGTGAGACTGCGGCGGACGTGTATGACTATATCACGGAAGGCGAGATGCCCATGACGAAGGTGCTGAAGCATGCCAAGGGACGTAAGAGCCGTGCCAAGGACTTGATAGCGACGATGATGAACATGGGGCACAGTGCCATCGTGAGCGGCAACCGCAACATGGTGAAACAGCGTTTGCTCAACCTTGCCTTGAATGCGGACAACGCACTGTTGAGCGTGAGCGACCAATGGTATGACCGCGTGGGCGAAGATGAATGGGTGCCGGCGCGCGAGCCGTCGCTGAGTGAGGGCATGAGCGCGGAAGAGGTCCGGAAGGCGATAGAGGACTATGAATCGGAGATGAAGGCCAAGGAGGAACGCGGGGAGGCAAAGCGTATGAAAAAGGGTGTGAAACTGAACGTGCGCATCGACAGCAAGCGGAAGGAATATGAACATGGCGTGAGGGTGAAGCGCGGCGGAAGGGATTATGTGGTGTGGGTGAACGGCAACCCGAAGGCCGCGCAGTCGGTGAACGGGTTGTTGAACCCTGAGACGAAGCACAGTTTCGTGACGGATGCCTTACGCACGGCCAACCGTTTCATTTCCAAGAACGTGACGGCATTCAACCCGAAGTTCCTGATGAGGAACCTGAAGCGTGACATCCTGAGCGCGAACCTGGTGGGTTTCGCGAAATATGGCTCGGCTTACACGATGCGGTTCGACAAGTATGTGAAGGACAACCTGAGCTTGGTGGACGTGAAGGGTGCGCGTGCCGGGCGGTTCAGCGGCATTTACGACCTTTACATCCGTTATGAGAAGGGTATGCTTGACATGAACGTGAAGAGGGACCGCCATTTCAAGGAGTTCATAGAAAACGGCGGCGAGACGGGTTACAGCCAGTTGTGGTCGATAGAGGATTACCAGCAGGCCATCCTTAAGAGCATGGACCGCGGGAGTGTGTCGGAGAGTGTCCGGAACGGCATCGCGGCGATAGGCGCGGGCGCGGAGTTCATGAACCGTGGCATCGAGAACGTGTGCCGTTTTGCGGCTTACATGGCGAGCCGGGACATGGGGCTGACGGTGTTGGAAAGCGTGCGTGATGCCAAGGAAGCCAGCGTGAACTTCAACCGCAAGGGAAGCGGTGCGTTGGGGAACGACTTTGCAAGGGCGGTCTTCATGTTCATGAACCCGAGCATACAAGGCATGGTGCAGTTGGTACAGCTTACGCGGCGTTACCCCAAGCGTGTGTTGCCGGTACTTGGCGGGGTGATGGGTCTTGGCGTGCTTTCGGTATTGGTTGCGGCGTCCGTAGGTGGCGGGGATGACGATGATGACTATTACAACCTGAACCCTTTCGTGAGGAGGAGCAACCTGATTGTACGCATAGGGCCGCACGAGTACTTGCGTTGGGACTTGCCGCCGGATTTGCGTCCTTGGTACGGCCTTGGAGAAATCGCGTGCAGCGCGTTGTTGGGCAAGATGGAGTATGAGTCGGTGCCGTTGGCCGTGCTGAGCCAACTTTCCCAAATCCTTCCGTTGGACCCGGTGAACGAGACTGCCATCTTGCGTGGCGACGAGAGCAACCTGAAAGGTGTGGTAAAGAACGTGACGCGCGCCACGGGTTTGGGCTCGTGGCTTGACGCTTATATCTTCGACGAGGATTTCACGGGTCGGAAGATCAGCGGTGCGACCGATTATAACAAGTTGGACCCGGAATGGAAGCGTGCGGGCTTCAACACTTCGGAACTGATGATCGGGACGTCACGGACGTTGAACCGTTGGAGTGGCGGCAATGACTCCAACCGTGGCTGGGTGGATTTCAACCCGAGCCGCATGGAGCACTTCCTGAAAGGCGTGATGGGGGGGTGGACGGACTTCCCGGTGAGCGTGGTGAGGGGATGCGAGGCGTTTTTCAGCGATGATGACGACGTGAGGTTGGACACGCGCAATTACCCTGTCTTGGGGGATTCGTACATACGGACGGACAACCGGCGCATGAGGAACGTGCAGGTGAACACGGCTTACCAGTGGTACAAGCATGAATATGAGTTGACGGGGCACAAGTTGAAGTCGATTGCGGCTGACAAGGGGAAGGATGTATTCCGCCGTGCGGAGGAGGCTGATGAACTGGCTCAGTCGCCCGAGGGGCAGCGTTACAGGATCTTCAGTGATTTCAAGCGGTACATGGACGAGCTTTACGAGCTGTTGGATGAGACGGAGGATGAAGGGAAACGCAAGGAAACGGAGAGGAAATTGGACGGTTTGAAAAAGGAACTGGTGGAGAGACTGGAGAGGACGCAGGGCGAGGAGTGAATTGCTTTGCCTGAGGGACTTGTGGAAAGTGCCGGGGAAAGTGAAGATTTTCGGGAGGGCACCGACGGGGTGTCCTCCCTGTTTGCTTACAGGTTTTCCAACCCATTCTTGCCGGAAGAGGGGTAAAGCAAATTTTCATCTGGCACTGTCTACAATTTTGTGTAAATGTAAAATACGGGATTCAGTTATAAGTTCACTTATATCTGGATTCTGTTTTCAAAAATAAGCATAAATTGGTTCATAATCAATCCCCAGTTAGTAATCGGCATCGTCCATTTCTTCTCAATCTCCATCAAAGAGAGGTATACCATTTTCTTCACTGCATCATCCGAGGGGAATGAAAGTTTTGATTTAGTGTACTTTCTGATTTTTCCATTCAGATTTTC
>CDZK01021444.1_pt1 | contig 68668 bp, 61 predicted proteins | sample 557401 | NCBI WGS metagenome assembly CDZK01 (sample SAMEA3182108, study PRJEB8094) | gut metagenome | biome: human; feature: gut; material: Stool; isolation source: human stools | place: Canada | collected 2013-04-25 | reverse complement strand
GAGTTCCGGCAGATCAAAAACGCTGTCATCCAGGAGGCGGAGCGTATCCGTCTGGGGGAGATCACTTTCGAGGATGCGAACCTGGCTGGCCACGACGAGGCGGAGCAACTGCGGGGTGAGTCCTATGCCTGCTGGGAACTGCGGCAGATCATCCGGGACGAATCCCTTCCTCTGGCAGACCGTGACGGGGCGGCGGAGGAATTGGAGCGGCTGGCGGAGCGAGGCGACACCCATGCTCAATACTTGATGGGTCAGCTCTATCGGGACGGTCCTCTGCTGATCCCGGACAGTCAAAAGGCGAAGCACTGGTTCACCCAGGCGGCAATACAGGGTTTGACGGAAGCACAGTACGCCCTTGGCAAGCTGCTCCTCTCCGGCGATTTGGAGGTGCGGGATCCGGACGAGGGCATCCGCTGGTTGAAACAGGCGGCGGAAAACGGAAGCCATTTCGCCGCATACCGTCTGGGCAAAGAGTATCTGGAGGGGAACGCCGTCAACAAGGACGCCACAAGAGCAGCGGATTGGTTTACCCAGTCGGCGGAGGCGGGCAACCAATATGCCCAGTATATGCTGGGCAAGTTATACCTAACGGGGCTGGGAGTGACTCACGACCACACCCAAGCGATGGACTGGTTCAGCCGTTCCGCCGCCCAGGGAAACCAGTATGCACAATTCTTCTTGGAACACCAGAATGACCTCCGTCCGCCCTCCGTCATGCTGGCGGCCACGCGCCTGCTCTACCACATGAGCCGGATCTTTGAGAACCACGCTCTGCCCCACTCCAGCGCCGGCCTACACGTCGACCGCAAACTTCGAAGAAAGATCCAGGAGAAGAAGATCGCTATGGGCCATAAGCCGGACGACCACGAGGAGGAGCAGAGTCAGGGCGGAATGGTCATGGGCGGGATGTGACCTCCCTCAAAAATTACGGCACTGTAAACAACAAAAAGCCCTCGGGATCTGATACCCAGTGGGTGCAATTCAGTGCAGTACACCCCCCAAAAAAATGATAACAATTTGATAATAGTTCGCCGTTGCCCTGGCTATTTCCCGTTTCTGTGGTATTGTGTGTTGCTGATAAAGGAGGCGGCACACATGCGTGACACACTGGAAAATCTGTACTTCGGAAACATCACGCCCAACGATCAGATCGTCAAATCGGGGACTGCACTGAAAAAGGCCATGGAACAGTCGGCGGAGTGCGAGGAAAAGCTCACCGCTCTGCTGGAGGACAAGGAAAAAACATTGCTGCTCCGGCTCATCAACGCGGAGAACGAGATCGGCAGCACCATGGCCCTGGAGAACTTCATCCTGGGGTTTCGTCTGGGAGTTCGCATAATCCTGGAGGCTCTGGACGAGGACGACGGCAGTCTGCTCGACCCAAATAAGGAGGAATAGCCTATGGCAAAGCGCAGACCGTCCGGCGACGGCATGGTTCGGAAACGGGAAGATGGCCGCTGGGAGGGGCGCATCGTGGTGGGCCACAAGGCAAATGGAGATCCCATCTTCAGGTACCTCTCCGCCGGAAGTCAGAAGGAACTGCTGGCAAAGCTCCATCGAAACATCGAAGAGTACCGGGATGTGGATCTGCGGGAGGAGAGCAAAATGCCCCTTGGCGAGTGGCTGGACCGCTGGCTGGAGGAGTACGCCGCCCCCTCGGTGCGGCCCTCCACACTGGAAGGATACCGGGGATATGTCGAGCGGAATATCAAGCCCCGCCTGGGGAACAAGCCGGTGGGAAAGATCACTGTCGAGGATATCCGCCAGCTATACCGGGAACTCCAGGAGCATGGCCGTCAGGAGGAGCACCCGCAATACGGGTACAAGCTGGCCGGTTCCACCATCCGCCGTATCCACGGTGTGCTCCACGAGGCCCTGGACGCGGCAGCACAGGAAAACCTGATCGCCAGGAACCCCACCGACGGCATCATCCTGCCAAGGAAAAAGGCCGCGCCCAAGCAGGTCCTGAACAATGCCCAGCTGGAGCGGTTCATGACAGTCATCCAGGAGGACAAAGTCTGGCACGACTTCTTCTACACGGAGCTGACTACCGGCCTGCGCCGGGGAGAGATCTGCGGTCTCATGTGGCAGGACTTCGACGAGGCCCACGGCACCCTCGCCGTCCGCCGGACCATCCATGCGGAACGGGGCGGAAGGCTAACCGCTGGAGAGACAAAGACCGGGGCCGGGAAGCGAATCATCACCCTGCCGCCCAGCACGGCCCAGCTTCTATCGGAGCGCAGGAAACGCTCCTATACAGAGTGGATCTTCCCTGATCCCCTCCGCCCGGAGCGGCCCACCCGTCCCAATGCTGCCTACGTCCGTATGAAGGAGCTGCTGAAAAAGGCGGGATTGCCCAGCATCAGATTCCATGATTTACGGCATACCTTTGCCACTCACGCCCTGGCCTCTGGGGTGGACGCCAAGACCCTGTCGGGCATCCTGGGGCACACCCAGGCGTCCTTCACCCTGGATACCTACACCCATGTGACGGGGGATATGCAGAAACGGGCCAGCGAGATCGTGGACGGCTTCATGGAGAATATCATGGTGAGGTGAGGAAATGGCAGGAAAGAGAAAACGAGGCGAGGGCACCGTCCGCCTGCGGAAGGACGGCAGATGGGAGGGCCGGGTGGTAGTGGGCTACGACGAGGCCGGCAATCCCAAAACAAAAAATGTGCTGGCCAAGACGAAGAAGGAATGCGTGGAGAAACTGGAACAGCTGAAGGAGCAGTGCGACGGCCGCCGCCCAACTCAGGTACGGCCTGATATGCCCTTTGGGGTATGGATGGACTACTGGTACCAGAATTTCTCCAAGCCCCGGCTCCGGCCTACCACCCAGCTGGGATATGAGGGCTGGATCTACAACCACCTGATCCCCGGCCTGGGCAGCATCCAGCTCAATCGGTTGACCCAGGCGGATCTCCAGCAGTTCTTCCGAACCATAAAGGAGAGCGGCAGAAAAAGCAATGCGGAAAAGCGTGGAAAGGGCATGGCGGACCGCTCGGTGCGTAGCTGTCACGCCGTCTGCCAGATGGCCCTGGACAGGGCGGTGGAGGAGAAACTAATCCACGGGAACCCCGCCGCCGGGTGCAGGCTCCCGCCCATCAAGGGAAGGGAGATGCAGGTGCTGACCCAGGAGGAGATGCGCCGGTTCCTCATCCAGGCCAAGGCGGAGGGGATGTACGAGCTGTTCCTGCTGGATCTGACCACCGGGATGCGCCGGGGTGAGCTGCTGGCCCTCCGGTGGGACGATCTGGACTTCGCCACGGGGAAACTCCGCATCGACAAGCAGGTCTGTCCGGTGGGCGGGAAGCTGATCATCAGCGAGCCCAAGACCAAGGCGGCCAACCGCACCATTATCCTGCCGCCCGCTATGCTGGAGGTGCTGGCAGAGTATAAAAAAGGAATTTTCTCTGATCTGATATTCCCGTCGAGGGTCAAGCCGGACCAGCCCATCGATCCCGGCTATGTGCGCAAGCGCCTCCAGGTCATTCTGAAGCGGGCCGGGTGCAAGTCCGTCAGATTTCATGATCTCCGGCATACTTTTGCCACCATGTCCCTGGAAAACGGGATGGACGTCAAGACCCTCTCCACCATCATCGGCCATGTCTCCTCCGCCACCACCCTGAACACCTACACCCACATCACCGACGAGATGCGGCGGAAGGCGGCGGTAAGCATCGACCAGGGGATCGCGGGCGTAGAGGTGGTGACGGCCGGGGAAGAAGAAAAGAGCATCTGTTCAGAGCCGGAGTTCACCCCCGTCCAGCCCGCCCGCCGCAGACCGGGAACCGGCTACCTCAAGCAGATCAAAGAGAATCTCTGGGAGGGGCGCTATTCCCCGGTGTGGCCGGACGGGAAAAAGCACTCCCGGAATGTCTACGGTCACACAGAGGCGGAGTGCGAGGAAAAGCTGGCGGAACTGATCCTCCAGATGAAGGCGGAGATCGCCGCCCTCCGCTCTGGGGCCAGCACGGAATACCCGGACGGAGTCAGCCCCAAGAAGAAAGCCATCACTGCCTACCTGCGGAAGCACCCCGGTGTGACCAATAAAGCCAAAATTGCGAGAGACCTGAACATGGACCGCACAACGGTTCAGAGATACTATGATGAGATTCGGGCGGAACTCAGGGGCGAGGAAAGTCCGGTACCGCAAATGTAAAGCATAAAAATGCCACCTCAGATTTTGAGGGACAGTAAACAAGGAAGGGCACTCCTTCCGAAAAAGGGGTGCCCTTCAAGTGGTCAAAACCAAAACCCGTCTGTGGTATTTCTGTGGTCAAACGAGAAATCGCCGTGGTAAAAACCACAGCGATTTCCAGTTTTGGTGGACGGTAAGGGGATCGAACCCTCGACCTCGGCGATGCGAACGCCGCGCTCTCCCAGCTGAGCTAACCGCCCAAATCGGCCATTTATCAATCAAAAAAGTTATGAAAAACGGATTTTTGAGATATTCAATTTTGAGGGAAAAGTCCGAAAAACCGGACAGAAAATTGGAAGGAAAAATCGGGCAGGTGATGGAGGTCCATATGGATGCGAACCGAACGCTCTCCCGAACGCGACACAGCACGGGCCCCACTCTTTTGGCCAAGCAAGGCTTTTTGCCAGCTTTACTTGGGCCCGTGTATTGCGCGGGATTCTTAGGGGATGCGAACCATTGGGAGGAAGCCTCCGAATGATTCGCATCTTGGCCCCAAATGAGTAATTCTTTGTTGAGAGATTTTCGCTAAGGTGTCCTCTATTTTCCCTCAAAAAAACACTGTCCAACAGGGTCTTCCTCTTAACTCCTTTTGGGGAGAGTTCAAGTCATCCCAGACACGGAGATCCTCCCAAAATATCTTTTCGAAATTCACTCTTTTTTGAAAACAAAACCCGCACCAAATTGGAACTGCAAATGTCTTTTGATTCTATCCACGGTGAATCCTTAATTTCTTGAGCTTTCTCGCAAGTGCTCAGGGAGCATTTGATCAATCTCCTCCGTGTCAAAAAACTGTTCTTCATCTTCTTTTAGTGCCTTTTGCGCCGCAAGGTAACTTCTGTGATCAGTTGGTCGAGCTGTTGTATAGACTTTTGCTGTAGACTCCTGGAGCTTATCTCGTCGCTCCATGATAATATCTTCGCTTAGAACTGAGAAGTCTGTAAGAAGAGAAATATATTGCTCTCGAATAATCCATAATTCGTGGGCTGTTGCGCGGTGACTGCTAATATCGCCAGCAAGGTCGAATTCTTTAAAGAACAAATTAAGTGCCAGTAAGATTGTCGAAACAATACCCGCGACCCAGGTCATGACAACTTCATCTGAAGCTATTGCGCCAAGAAATCCACCAGTTGAAATAGCAGAGAGAAAAATTTGCCATATCCTTATTCTTTTATTTTTCTTGACCAAAAACTCTGCTTGCTTTAAATGCGTTGTATATGTGTAAACAACTCGGCCAAAAGCCTCTCTGATTTGGACTTTTAAATCTCGCTTGTGAGATTCATTATGTTCCATTGAATTATTCTCCTATAAAAATGGCTGCCATTTTCAATTAACCATATAGTTAAGCACTTTCCACAGACATTCTGTGCTGTCTCTCCAGCTTAATACCTGGTTGCTTCCAGGAGCATATAAATGATATATTCCTCTTTGAAGATAGTTTTCTAAACTTTTCAGGAGATGGTTTTCATATTCTCCCCATGCAGAAGTTGAAGTTTCTCCATCAGGTACCCACTTCCAGCTTCCGATGGTTGAAAATACAAAGCTATCTATTACAATTCCTGATAGATGGTAACTTTTATAATTGCTATCTCGAACACTTCTAATATGCTTACAGGTATCATAAAGTAATCCATTGCTTTGCCTATTTTTTGCATACATAGCTTCTTGTTCTGCTTTAGGATTCGTGGGCAGCCAGTTTCCTCCCATATTTGTGTCAGGGTAGATATATGTACCGTCCCACTGACCAATCCAGTTCAAATTTTTAAATGCAGGAAGTATCTCGAATTTCATACCATCGCTAAAGGAAATTATTACAACTTGCCCATCAGCTCTCACATCGCTACGAGGATAGGTATTTAGAATTGCTAATCTCACCGCTTGTAGTAAGCGAGATTGTCCATTCCCTTTAACAACATCATACTGCATATATCTATTCTGTGGTAATTCAACCAAGATGTCAAGATCGCTGGTATTGACTGCTGTCCCACGCCCATATGAACCGACATACAAGCTATGTTCTAATTCGCTATCGATACCCCAAAATTCACGGTTAATAGCACGTGTCACAACATGATACCGCATAGAGATTGTTTCCCGAATAGCTTGCGGAATTATTTCCTGATGCTTACATACATGTGAACTCATGATATTATACCTCACTTATAGGCGGACCATAATATATAGAAAATTATACCATGGAAAGCATCCATTTTAAAGCCACATACCATCCATACGGATCAAAATATTTTGCGGATTAGGATTCACAACAAGAATTACTCTTATTAGGGTAGGTCATAAAGCAATTGGCTCTCAATCTGTACAATATCATCCAAAACTATCTCCTGTCCGCCAACCATGCTCAAAATTCTTTTAAATTCGTCAATCTTTTTTGCTCGGCCGACAGTTGTGACATAGGATCCGCCGTCTTTCCGCTCGTCCGGCTGGAACCAGATGACCGTGACCTCCGGCTGCTCGGCAATGTATTTCAGCAGCACCGCCTGCCGTCGATCTAACTCCGCTCTGGTGTCCTCGTCCAGATCCATTCTCTGGTCTGTCAGCCGGGCGGTTTCCGCGACGGCACCCGCGTGACCGGAGAGGGCGGCGAAGGGGCTGAAAATGGCGGCCCGCTCTGAAATCGGCATCCGAGGGTGCTTGGCGGAGGTGGGGTGGGGCAGGTGGAGGATATCGTCATATTTCCCGCTCATGCGTGGTGCCCTCCTATGGTCTGATTCCGCTCCTTGGCAGTGGCCCCCTCCTCCAGGTTCATCCCTTTGAGGATGGCGTTCTTGCCGAACTTCTTCTTGATCCCCAGCATGGCCTCCTGAATCTTCCGCTCCCGGGCATGGGCGGCCTCGTCCGCCTGCTCCCGCTGCTCCTTGGCGGCGTAGTCGGTGAACAGATCCAACTGCTCTGCCTCATCCTTGGGCACATCAACCTCGGGGAGCAGCTTGTTGGCGCTGATGCTCAGTCGGCGGATCAGTAGATTCTCGTCCACGATCCGGTCGTAAAGGGCACTCACCGCCTTCAGCAGATCGCTGGCGGAAGAAGTGTAGGGGAAATTCTCTGTCCCCACGGCGTGCTTGGGGATCTTCCGGCCATAGCGATCAGTGGTCACCGGGCCGCGGTAGCTCTGACGGCGGCTTGGGTCGTCCAGATTCTCCCGGTCGTAGCCCACGGTGAGTACCAGCTGGTTGGTCACCAGCCCTTTGTCCACCAAATCCAAGGCCAGGGCGTCCGCCATCTCCCGCACCACCAGCCTGGCTTTCTCGAAGTCGTAGGGACACTGCAGGACTTGCCCGGAGACGATACTTTTGTTCTCCGGCTTATAGGCTTTCACGTCCGCAATAGTGCAGGGCTCCCAGCCCCAGGCATGGTCGATCAAAATCTCCGCATTGACGCCGAACAGCCGGTACAACAGTTCCTCGCTGTGGTAATCTCCAGGTTTGCCGATGGAACACCGGGCGATGTCGCCCATGGTATATAGTCCGTGAGCCTCCAGCTTATTGGCATAGCCCTTGCCTACCCGCCAGAAATCCGTCAGGGGGCGGTGGGTCCACAGAAGACGGCGGTAGGTCATCTCATTCAGTTTGGCAATCCGCACTCCATCTTGATCTGGATGGACGTGCTTGGCTACGATGTCCATGGCAACCTTGGCAAGATATAGATTGGTACCCATTCCCGCCGCAGCGGTGATGCCGGTAGTCTTCAGAATGTCCAGGATAATGGTGCGGGTCAGTTCCCGCGCCGTCATCTTATAGGTGTCCAGGTAGTTGGTGATGTCCATGAACACCTCGTCGATGGAGTAGGGGAAGATGTCCTCTGGGGCGATATATTTCAGATAGACGCTGTAGATTTTCGTACTCCAATCGATGTAATGAGCCATCCGGGGCGGAGCCACGATATAGTCCAGAGCCAAGGCAGGGTTCCCCTGTACTTCAGGATCGTTCCAGGAGGCGCCGGTGAGCTGATGGCCTGGAGCGTCCCATTTCCGCTTGGCGTTTACCTCTGCCACCCGCTGTACCACCTCGAACAGCCGGGCCCGGCCAGAGATACCGTAGGCTTTCAGAGAGGGGGAGACGGCCAGGCAGATCGTCTTCTCCGTGCGCCGCTTGTCTGCCACCACCAAGTTGGTGGTCATGGGATCCAACCCCCGCTCCACGCACTCCACCGAGGCGTAGAACGATTTCAGGTCACAGCAGATATAGGTCCGTTCTTTCATGCCCGCTCCCTCCTTCCATTTTAATTAGTATCTCACAATCGCTGTCCCATTATCGGGTCCAACCCAGCACGGTGTCCAGTTCCCCCAGGGCCGCGTCCGGAAAGTTCTTCCGTACCTGTTCATAAATCATGGTTTTGGATTCCGCCGGGTCCACGGAATAGGCGGAAGAAATGTGGTCATAGCCCCACAGGGCCTCCGGGGTGGTGTAGATGGAGAGGGGCCAGCCGTAGGGTGCGCCCCGTTTATTGATTCGCTGCCGGAAGTCCCGAATCAAGAGATAGCCGCCCATCTGCAGGTCGGTGACGGTACCCTCGAAGTTCTTTTCCCCGCCCTTGCCGAAGCCGGCCCGCTGTTTCAGGGCAAAGGAGAACCACTCGTCCTGCCCGGCAAAGCAGTCCATGATCCGCTTCTGGCGCATGGGAGCCAGCTCGTCCTCCCAGCGGCTGTCGAAGTCGTACCCGTCCCGCCGCCAGTTGGCAAAATGGGGAAACCAGGCTTTGGAGATGAAGCCGGCCTTCTTCCCAAAGAACTTTCCGTAGGCCACCTTGCCGCTGCGGGCCATCAGGCACCGCCACTCCCAGGGGTCCTGGGCTTCATCCCCAGACCACCAGTAGAGGTCGGCGGTGTTCTCCTCCACAGAGAATCCGTCCACCTCATTTTTGAACAGGGGCAGAAAGCCAATCTCGTCAATCCACTCGATCAGCTCATCCCAGCTCTGAATGCGGGCGGGATCATACCAGTCCAGTCCCCGCATGATCCACTCGCCGTTCTCGATGGACATGATATTCCCCCTTCCACATTGTTGCCATGATTATAACACAGTAGGGAGGAGGGATGCTATTGATATTTCTTCAGATCAGCCCATCTCCATGCCGTTGAGGAATTGGGCCTCGGAAATGTTAAACTCGATCTGGATACCATAATTGCGGGTCAGGGTAACGGCCTTGATCATCTGTGAGGAAATCACTTTTTTCTCGTCAATGCTGGCAGAATCGAATAGTTCCGCCCAGGAGAGGAGCTGTTGGTGCTGTGCCAAAATCTCGGATGAAATCGTTTTGGCTTCGCTCATGCCTATCTGTAGCATCTCAATTTCCTTGGAGAGTCCATCCACTTTTTCCTGCGCAATATCCATCCGCTTTTTTACTTGTCCCGGCGTAAATACGCAGGTCCCCTCAATAGAAGCAAGCATTAGTTCCTCCCACTTAGAGAGCTCCTTGGTGGCCTTGGAATATTCCGCCTTTGCCAATTTCAGCTTTTGCTGATATTCTTTATTGGAAATCTGAACTTGTGCTTTCAAAAATTCCTTTTCATCTACCCGTTTGGCCCGCTCAAAAATGCCCCGAAGAATGGATTCAACAACGCTGTCCACTTTCTCTGCACGATATGTAGTGGGGCCGTCACATTGTTCCTTGTGCTGGGTCCGGTTGTAGCACTTATAGATTGCGATGCGCTCCGGGTGATCTGAGGGGTGGTGGGCCTTTCGTGCGGTAGTTGCAAAAACACGGCCTCCGCAATGACCGCAGTAAACATTGCCTGAGAGCAGGGCTTTTCCGACAATTTTCCGTGGATATGAGCCGGAGGAGCGGACTACAGTGGCTTCGTTTCCATCCTCCAAGGTGACTTTTTCCGTCTCCCAGCCGCATTTGATTGCGTAGTTGATGGATCTCTGCTCTCTGGCCTTTGTCACCCGCTGAAACTGCTCCAACGGGATGATCTGCAGCTCTGGAAACACATCAGATTGTGTTTCCCCGCTTCGTAAAATGCCGGCGTTCATGATGTTGGCCAGAATGTGCTGGATCGTAGAGTAGTGAAACGGCTCCCCGGTTCTTAGATTGATGATCCCCTCATTTTTCAGGATCGTAGAGATTTTCCGGCCTCCGTAACCGTATCGATCAGTCAGGTCAAACATTCGCTTGACTGCGAAAGCTTCGTCCGGATTGATTTCGATATCATACAACTCTCGATTTTTCTTTCCTGTCCGGCCTTTTTTTACCAGTTGAAAGCCATAGGCAGGGGTACCGCCACGGAAGCGGCCCTCTTGAACAATTTGACCCAGCCTGGTCTTAGTGCGGATGGAGGTCTTCAGGCTTTCCCCGGACGCCTGCCAGTAAAAAAGTGCATCAATCAGTTCTTTCTCCTCTGCGGTGAGCAGAAGCAGTGCGGCCCGCAACAGATGCAATTCCTCCTCTTGAAGCAGCATGTTTTCCGGCGATGGTTCATCCAAGGCAAATTGGTGATGCTCCTCCTCAATGAGCCGGTCATAGGAATCCTCCCGACTGGGTAAAAGGTCAGCGACTTTACCCTCTGGATCGTAGGAAAATCGTTCTTGCTTGATGTCTACTTCCATGTACTCCATCTTGCGGTCGCTTTTCTTCAGTACTGAGAGAACATCAGGCCGCGCTTGAATTTCCGGATAGAGCCTCCCATAATCGGGGTGATATCTATCATATTTCGGCATTTGCCGCAACCTCCGAATCTTCTGAAATTTTGAGAAGTCAAAATTTCAGAAGCCGGAGGTCCCCGGCACCCTACCGTGTGCCGGCGGGCAAAACAAAAGCCGCCGACCCCACAAAAATGTGTGGAACCGGCGGCACCATTTACAGCATTAAGAAGTCCGCAGAGGGGGATGCCAAGGTGGTCATGCTGAAACTGCGTGGCACTATGCTCCAACGCCCTCCATCGGGCGCGGCCCCTCTTTGTCTTATGTTCTGTGCTTGTGCGGAGCGCCGGTAGGCGCAGGATCTCCTTAACGCTGCAATATACCCAAGTGCATCACAGCGTCCCTTTCCCGCGTCAGCGGTGGCACACAAGCGGCGATTCGCTCCCCTTCTCCTCGGCGGTATGGCAGCTCAGAGCTGCCGCTTGGTCACAGGTTATCGTTGGCCAGAAAGCAACAGGAGGCAACCGCTCCGTTTTTGAGAGCGACTACCTCCTGTTGTCGGTTCATCAGACATGGCCTTGGCCATTTTGATCACCTTCCACCTGATTTGCTGCCACGACAATAGGATAGAAAATAAATGGCAGAAAATCAGAATGAACATAAGAGAAGAATATGAGATTTTTCTAAGGATTATCGCATAAATCGACATTATATTGTCTTGTATCAGGATTAGGGTGAAGGATATACCCGATTCCCCAGGCTGTTTCAATCAGGTCACCAGCTCCTGAACGAGTTAGTTTCTTCCGCAATTCCTTCACATGAAACTTCAATGTGGCATCCGGGCTGGTGTCATAGTCGTTCTCCCAGATATCTTGGTAGAGCTGTTCTTTTGTCACGACCTCACCCATGTGCCTTGCCAGGTTGCAGAGGACGGCAAACTCCTTGGGTGTGAGTTTTAGATCCTGTCCATCTAAAAATGCCTTTCTCAAATTGAAGTTGATTTTCAAGCCGCTCCCTGAGATCAAAATAGAAGCATAGCACTTGGTATCCGTAGTCAGAGACCGCCGCATGATTGCCGCGGCATTGGCAAGGCATCTCTCTGTGTCTAAGGGATGGTCGAAAGCGAGATACCGATCCGCACCGGCATTCAGCGTCTCCACTTCCTCTGAGCTGGTAGCGTGGGTTGACAGAACCAGGATCGGGGTCTGTTCCAGCTCCCGCATCCTGCGAATCAGGTCCACACCGCTGATCTCTGAAAAAGATAGATCCATAACCACAAGAATATAGTGATACCTTGCCACCATACTCAGCGCTTGCATATAGCCATCAGCATGGTGGAATTCCAGTGAAAGCCCCTGCAGGCTGTCCTCAATATCCTGACAAAGTTGCTGATTGCTTGTGATAATCAACGCTTTATGCGGCATTGTCTCACCTCGAATCTAATAGTGTAAGCGCAACAGGAAGTGGTACGCAACTGCTCGTAAGTTTCTTAAGAAAAACCAAAATGCTTAAATCATTTCTCACAGACGATCTTTCCATCTAAAAACTTTATACTTTGGACTTGTGCTGTGTTTGTGACCTCCACAGTTTCCCATCCCGTCCAGCGGAACACTTTATAGAGCCGTCCGCCTTGCAGATAGTAGATGTAATTCCTGTCTACGACAAAGGATGTAACAGAGCCCACATCGGCCAGCAGTTCGTCTACCGTCGGTTCATGGTCAAACAGCCCCCAAAAGGTTGCCATGTTATCAGAGCCGGTGCTGAAGTAAAGCCGTGTGGAAAAATCCTTTAAATCGATTCGGTAAATCTGAAAGCCATCCCCCACCTCGCCGCTGGAGGCATAATAACAGGCATCCTCGTCAACATAGATGCTGGAGATAGCCCCGGATTGTCCAAAGGGATCACGGGTCAGCAGGATAGCCTCGCCTGTGGCCTTGCTGGTCGCAGTGATTGTGTTCTCCACCATATCAAGCTCTACCGTGTAGGCCCTGTTTTCTCCCTTGGACGCATCGGCCAGAAAATCATGCGTAATCTCACTGGAATTGCTGTGCCCACAGCCAGTCAATGAAACGGTCATGCAGAGTATGAGCACCGCTGTCAGGAGCGGGCGGGCAGAAATGGCCTTCCGCCTGCCGACATAAAATCTGAGACAAAGCCACACCAGCAGACATACGATAGCCAAGAACAGGACTATCAAAAAGCCGAACTGCTCCGGTGTGATGCCCGGAAAGGTTACTATATCAATCAAGTTCCAGTCCTCGTCATATCCAACCTCTGTCAGTGTCCCCCACACATAGCCGGTTCCGGCCAGCAGACCCGCCGGGAGCGGAAGGACATATTTGAGAAAGCTGCCGCCGATCAAATGTGGCAGAATAGAAACCGCGATGCCGGAAAATGTAGTCAGCACCGTCTGCCGGAACAGGATGGAGAGAAGGGCAATCAGGATAGCAAACCAAGCAGCCCCCAAGCACCTGGATAAGACTACGATCCCATACGCCTGCCCAACGGAAATAAGGTAGGGCGAATGTTCAAAAAAGGACAGGCTTTGCAGCGGATAGGAGGCTCCATCCAGGCCGACCGACAAGGCGACAACAACAAACTGCACCAACTGAAACAGCACCGTCGCCAGAACCGCCAGAGCCGCCATTACGCATAATTTGATCCCAGCCAACCGCCCTCGGCCATTTCTGCAAGAGCGGAGGATCTGCGCCATCCCGCACTGGTACTCCCCGCAGAACACCGGAACACAGAGCGCCAGCAGAAATAGTAACAGGATTACATTCACCCCATCGCGGGTCAGCAATGTGTCCCATCCTCGCTCATCCATCAGGAAACGATGGGCGGGGTCCTCTTTTGCGTAGTAATACTGGTTATAGATGGTCAAAAAGGCGGCTTTTCTGCCGTCATCGGATTGGGTGGCTTCTGCGTACTCCGCCTCCATCTCCTGCGCCTTTTCCTCTGTGATCTCGCCTTGCCAGCGTTCCATGTAGGTCAGGTAGGTATCTTCGTTCCGATCAATCACATAACTGCTGTCGTAGCCGCTGCCGACGCAAAAGACTGCATAAGCCGCCAGAGCAATCAGAAGAAGCAAAAGCCCTTTATGATGAAATAATATCTTCTTTAATTCTACTTGCAGCATGATTTCCTCCTGATTGCTATGACCAGCAGACACGCGATTACAGCCTGTACGCCCAGAACTACAAAAAGCCGGAGCAGATATACCCCGCCGATGCTCACTCCTGACAGGCTTTCCAGCAGTTTACTGCCGCTGGTCAAGGTGAATGGGCTGATGCAGGAGAGGGCCTGTTTCCACCACACGGGGGAGAGCGCCCAACCAGTGCAGTAGTTTAATACCACGCCAAGCCCCAATCCCATCAGGCAGGGGTAGAGTGATTTTTGGAAACAGGCGGACAGGAAAATCAGCAAAAGTGCTGTCACGCTGAAACCGATGGCCTTCAACCCGCTTATCAACCCATAGAACAGCAAAATGGAGCCGGAGAATGGCGTATATTGATAGCTCTCAATGGCATAGAGCGGGCTGCCCCAGCCCTCAAAACCGCACAAAAGCCCAAATACCAGGAGGTTTAACAGGGCGAACAGGATTGTCAGTATCCATGCAAATATCACTCCAGCGCCGCATTTGGAAATAAGCAGAGGCCATCTACCTCGTTTGCAGGAGGACAGAATGAGGGTCATCCCGTTTTCTTTCTCCCGTGTGAATGTGGGCGCTACCGCTAAAATAAGTAAAAGCAGAATCAACAGATCGGAAAAATCATAGGACAGCAGAGCCTCCCAGCCGTCATACAGATAAAACGCAGGAATCGTTCGGCCTGCATAGTGATGGAGAATATAGGCATTTTCTGCCGCTCCCGCTGTGTTACCGCTCTCTTGATAGAAAGTCATATTTTCTTTCGCCTGGGCCAGAATCTCCTCCATATCAGAGGAATACTTGACACTGTACTCCATGTGGGGATAGAAGTAACTGTGGAGCAGATAGTAGTCGCCAAAGATATAGCCGCTGTAAGTCCCCTCCTGCGGCTCCCGGCTATATGTTCCATCTGCCGTCAAAGCGTCCAGCCGCTGGTACTCTGACGTGAGGAAGCGTACGATTTCCTCTGTAATGGGGCCTTTGATCCGCTCATAGATGGTGTCGTAGCCTGCCTGCATTCCGCTTGTATTGGCCGCAACGGGCCGTATCTCTCCGGCGTGATAGTCTGCAATGATTTTGACCGTATTCAGACACAAGAATAGCGCCAGCGCAATCAGCGTATAGCGCCGCAGGATGCCTTTTCTGGCCTCCAAATAGAGAAAGCTCATATCTGTCCCTCACTTGGCTGGAAAAAGGTGTGCAGGAACAGGTCGTCCAGATTGGGGGGCACTGGCCTTGCGCCCCGGAGCGGTTTCCCATCATCCACAATGCGCAGCAGATAGGAGCCATCCTGCTGCTTGATATTGCTCACGCAGTAGGTGTCCACCATCAGAGCCATATCCGCCTCGTTGACCGACACCTCCCACACCTTTCCCTGGATGCTCTGCTCCAGTTCCCTGGGCGTACCCTGCATGACCAATGTACCCCTCCGAAGCAGGAGGATTTCTTTGGCGATATATTCCACATCGGAAACAATATGGGTAGCTAAAAGGATGATGCGCCCCTTGGCCAGACGGGAAATGAGATTGCGGAAACGGATTCGCTCACCAGGGTCAAGGCCCGCCGTTGGCTCGTCCAGCACCAGCAGTTTGGGGTCGTTCAGAATAGCCTGGGCGATCCCCAGCCGCTGCCGCATCCCACCGGACAGCGCCCCGATCCGCTTGCTGCGGTTTTCCTCCAGGTTGACGAAAACCAGGGCCGCGTCGATGCTCTCTTTTGCGTTCGCTACCCCTTTTACTTGACACATATAGTCCAAAAATTCCTGTACGGTAAAATTTGCATAGAACTGAGGGTACTGGGGCATATAACCAATCCGGTCGAAGTAGCGCCCGCCCATCTGGACGGTGTTTTCACCGTCCAGATGGATCACGCCGCTGCTGGCAGGCAGTATTCCAATCAAAATGTTGATCAGTGTCGTTTTTCCAGCCCCATTTGGCCCCAGCAGACCGTAAACGCCTTCTGTCAGAGTAGCGGATACATTTTGGAGCGCGGGATATTTTCCATAAAATTTTGTGATGCTTTCAAGTTCCAGTTTCATCATGTATTCCTCATGGAAGGTCAACCGCTTGTGAGAGGGCATAGCCGTCATCCGTGCCCAAAGCTGCATAGGCGGAATGGCCGATGACCCAAATCTCATAGGGCTTGCAGTTTGCATCCATCGTATAGGTTTCATCCGCAACTTTCGTGCCATCGCTGACCTGATAAGCCCGCAGAGTACCGCTTGGGCTGTCCCCACCCGCACAGGTCACAATATACTGGCCGTCTGCGGATACGGCGGCGATCCCGCTTTCATCTCCGCTCTCCACACTGATTACTTTTCCCTGCTGCTGGGCTAAGTCCAAAAAGAGAACGGAGCCGGTCTGCTTTGCGCCTCCCATGCTGGCGGGCAGAATCGTATCGGAAACAGCGGCATATTCTCCGTTTACAGAGAGCATGGAACCGGAAAAGCCCTCAGCAGAAAAAACAGCGGCGGTGTTGCTGCTCAGATCAATCGAGCCATAGGCCGTGGTATTTTCCTGCCCGTCCAGGCTTCCGAAAAAGGCCAAATAGTCTCCGCTGCCGCTGTACCCGACTGCCTCAAAATAAACGGTTTCGCTCATGGCCGGAGTGATTTCCGTCAGTTCCTGTGTATCAAAGGTATATTGATAGAGGCTGGGCCCTTCCGCATATACAAGGTTTTTCCCATCCGGCGCAGCAGCAAAGACAGAGCCCCAAAGCCCATTTACCAATGTCTCGTCCGTCAATTCATAGCTATCCACCAGATTAAGGCTTTGATCGAACAGCCAGTAATACAGTGTCTCCGCAGAACTGTCGCCGGAGATCACCGTGACCCCGCCGGTATCCTGCACATCCGCCGCTGCCTGACTGGACAGCATGACGATGGCTCCCTGGCTGGTCTTGTCTGTCAGCAGGGGCGTTTGGGCGGCGTCAAAAACATAGGTGGCTGTTACTTCGCCGGTAGATAGGTCGGTCAGTTTCAGCTCATTGGTGGTATAATCGTACTCCGGCGAGAGAAAATTGGCTCCGCTGCCGGCTGTCTGTTCCGCCGATTCGTCAGGAACCTGTTGGGTGTTCGCTGAGGGATCGCTGGACGGATTTCCGGTGCTTGCCGCCGGTTCGTTGCCTCCGCAGGCGGAAAGCAGAGAAAGACTGAGTGCAAGCACAAGCAAAATGCTGATTCTTTTCATGTTCGTCAAACCTCCCCGTTGACCAAAAGTACAGATGCTGTCTTAACTGGATTGTTGATTTCAAGTTCCCCATCTTCCGGGGTAACGGCAATGGCATAGACCGTGTTCAGCGTACCAAGTGCAGAGGTATCAATCTGGAATGTGGCTTCCACCATCTGGTTTTTCACCGTCCGAACAGAGAGATAGTCCGCTCCATTGAGTTGGACAGGCTGGTGGTTGATAAACAGAGTGATATTGAAATCCGCCTCCGGCCCGCCGTAGAGCTGCACAGTGATTGTCGCTGTTTTCCCATCTGCCTGAATGTAATTTCCATCTTCTACACCCAGGGACAGGGTTGCCGTCGTGTCCAGGCTATCGGTCGCGCCCCATGCGGCCAGGGTATCTAATATGTCCTGCGGCAGATCCACCACCTTGTAGTCCGTATCGGCTGCGGCCAATGTCTGTGCGGGGGCGTCTGCTGCAAAAGAAATCTGGCGGGATGTGGTTGCAGATTCCTGGTGGTGGAAGCCATAACGCGGATTATCCGGCCCCTCTGCTACAAAACTGGGTTCCAGAATGGTGACAGCCATAACAGGGACGGTTTCTCCCGCTTTGCCTGTCACGGGCTGGAATACCATGTTGAAATTCTCCCGCTGTTCATAGTCCAGGTTAAAGACCTGCATATAGCTTTCCTCAAGCTCCGTACCATCCTCATAGACTGCGGAATAGGGCTGTGCCACCCCATCCACAAACAGGAGGACGCCGATCTCCGTGGTCGTTCCAGAAGAAGCGCCCGTAATGGAGAACGGAATTTCCAAAGGCTCGCCATCGTAGGTATAAACCGTGTCCATCGGGTCTTGCAGTCCAAATTCCGCAGAACCCATCTCATTGTCTGCCGGCTCCTCCTCAAAATAGGCGTCCAAGTCGTTTGATTCGTCCGTGGCCGGATTGCTGGCCTGGGGCGCGCTGCACCCAGCCAGCAAACATACAAGCACCAAAGAGAAAAAAAGAAGTCTGTGCATAAAAAATACTCTCCTTATCGGTAGGATAAGGAGAGCATAATGGGAAAAGGTCTACGATTGGTCAATCGGCATCAATTTTTTCTGCTTGTATCTGCATTTCCACGCAGGCTCCGTTGTGATTGCTCAGAGAGAGCGTTCCACCTTGTTTCTGGCAAAGGGTGTTGCAGATAGAAAGGCCAAGCCCGAAGTGGTCATTTTCCGTATTCTCTTTGTAAAACGGCCTTGTGGCGGAGCGGAGGGATTCTTCCGAAAAGCCTGCCCCATCATCATATACCTGGATGGTAAGTATTCCTTCTTGCCACCCGGCCTTCAAAGCAATCTCATGGCAGGCGAAACGCAGGGCATTAGAAATCACATTGTCGATTATGCGATGTACCAAGGTCCCATCCAGCATGACCTGAAAATCCGGGACCCCACTAATATCCATAGAGAATTGAAGCTGGTGCTGATGCGCCAAAACGGTGTATTCGTCCTCCTGCTCCTCAAAAAATTCCCGCAGAGGGCATGCTGTTGGCTTCACTGGTATGGCATCCATCGCCTGTATTTCGCGCACTTGGTTTGCGTACTGTTCCAGTCGATCTGTTGCCAAAGAAAGATTATGGATCGTGTCCATCAGTTTGTCCTCGCTGATGCGTCCAAGCGGGACATTATGCGAGAGATATTCTGTGTATCCTTTCATCACAGTGATGGGGGTACGGAGGTCATGGGCGATGGAGGCGCTGAGTTTGCGCCGCTCCTCCATCATAGCCCAAGTCTCTTGATTATTTTTTAAGAGGGCAGCCCGCATGGTGTCCATCGCTCGACAGAGCTCGCCCATTTCATCCGAAGCTGGATAGTCCAAACAAAAATCCAGGTCGCTTTGCGATATGCGGTCGGCGCTCTGTAAGAGTAACGACAGCGGCTGTTTCAGTTTGATGGCATAGAATATCCAAGCGCAGAAGATTGTACCAAGCACGAAAAGCAAGGTCGGCACCAGGATTACGGCCGCTTTTGCCGCATAGTAGGCGACCCGCTGTGTATCGCTTAGGTTGGCGATTTGGTACTCGGTGGATAAAATCACAAGCTGTCCATTTTCTCCCGGAATAATCTGTTCATCATCCGCAATCACCAGGTTATATTCATCCTCAGTTTCCTGGGGTGGCAGCACCTGATAGTCCGTCACACTTTCCAAGATTTGATTTTGCACGTTGACACAGGTAAAAATGGTTACTGCTGAAATACCAGCTACAAGCACCGCCATAACAAGGACAAGTGATACAAAGGCTCGGCGGAGAGGCATGGAGCGAAGCCAGTGCTTTATTTTACCCATTTATAGCCGCACCCCCAGACTGTTTCAATATACTGCGCCCCCAGCTTGTTTCGGATGCGTCGGATGTGTTCCTTCACCACAGCATTGTCAGCGGTGCCGTCAAAGCCCCGCACCTGTTCATAAATTGTTTCCCGGCTGAACACTTGTCCAGGGTGGAGGGAAAGCAGTTCCACTATATCAAATTCTACCTTGGAAAGTTCTATGGGCCGACCATTTCGAGAGACGGTCCTTGCGGCGTAGTCCACCACAATGTCTCCAAAGCCACGGACGCTGATTTTTTGCTGGATACGGCTCTCTCTGCGCAGGTGAGCCTCCACCCGGGCAGTCAGTTCGGCCAGGCTGAACGGCTTCAAAATGTAATCATCACCACCGGCCCGCAGACCAGCGACACGATCCGCCTCCTCAATCCGGGCGGTTAAGAATAGGATGGGGCAGGTCACATGGTCGCGGATTGCCCGGCACAATTCAAGGCCATCCATCCCCGGCATATTGATGTCCAGCAGAATAATATCCGGCTGCTGGGTCAGCTTTTGCAGGGCCTCCTCGCCGCTTTTTGCGGTGATGACCTGATATTGCTCCATTTCAAACTGATCCCGAAGCATATCTAAAATCATCTGCTCATCATCTATAATCATAATCGCATAACTCATGGTTTCACCTCGCTTGCTGGCATCATAATAGGAAAAAGTCTATAATTGGTCAAGTCCCTTTCGGAATCAGTATTTCTGCCTTTGTAAAGAGATGACGGAAATCCTAAATTTTATTGCCTTTTGCCAGAAAAAGCGTCCGAGGCTTTTGACTTACACTTTGCGATTAATTCTTTCCGCTGTCTATCCATCGATTTGCGCGAATCACTCTGGTCAATAACTTGACAAAATACTTCACAATAGATCTTCTTCAAATTCATAACAGCCTTCATCCTTACTTAGTTGTTTAATTTCACTCTATTGTATAAGACGATTTACGAGGCAGGATCTGATGTGGTATCTCTATAAATTAATTACAATTTTATGCTTTTTATTTGATGATGGAGTCGGTATCCGGGTGGATTACCGTCACCGGCAGTTTTTTCTTCAGCACCGCATAGTTATAGGTCATTCCCGTGCCGCTCCGGATGGACTTGTCCAGGTCGTACACGGCGATCCCGCACACTGAGCGATCCACCATGTAGTAGTCCCGACGCTTATAGGCATCCTGGCGATAAGACTTACACACCACCACACTGTCAGCGCATTCGTTTAGGATGCGTTGATAGCGTTCTTTTTGTTGCGGAGCAAAAGTATCCCCGAACTCCGTGAAAGGGATGGCAACATGGAGTTCCAGGTCATGGTACTGCTTCTGCTGTTGCAGTTCCAGCACGATCTCCGCAGCCCAGGTATCCACGCCGGCCGCTCCACCAACCCAGACGCCCCGGATGCCATCTTGTTCATAGAGGCGGATGATTTCGCTGCGAATGGCCGATTTGATCTTATCGCACCTTGGATAGTTCTCTGGGAACTTAAAACGGTTTGGGCGGTGCCCAGTGATGAAACAGAACCGCATACAGCTGCCACCTTTCCTGTGTTGGTAGTGATAATATAAATTGTCTCTCGTATTTGATAATTATATCGTTAATTATCGCTGATGTGAAGTCAAAATTGAAAGTATGATTACGAACTCTATCTGCTGGTTCATATTAGAATAAAACCAACAGAAGGAGTGATCAGATGGACGACACTCAGCGGTATATCACCTATGTGCGGGGGCGAATCACAGATCTGCGGACACAAAAGGATGTATCGGAGCACCGCATGAGCCTGGAACTGGGCAAAAGCGGCTCCTACATTCGGGGCATCACCAGTGGAGCGGCGTTGCCCTCCTTGCGGGAGCTGTTCAATATTATGGCCTATTTGGAAGTGTCCCCCTCCGAGTTTTTCGATGGTCTGGATGATCCGGACTCCCTGCGCACGGCATTACGTGGAAGACTGATGGAGCTGAACGACGAGGACTTACAGAAAGTCTCATCCTTCCTCGACTGGATCAGGAAGTAATCCCGGAAATTGTTCTTTTCTCTGTCTTAGAAAAATCCTTAGAGTGGGCACTTCTGGTTGGCTCACCATGAACCAGACCCCAGTTCACTAAATTGGCAGACTCTCCCCCTGGCGGGGGAGAGTCTGTTTTTCATCAGGAGAGCCGATAGAGATTCGAGGTGCGCCCACCGTTTTCTCGCCATCTGGTCTCCTTTGTCAGCAGTCCGGCCTGACATAAATCGTCCAGTGCCCGCTTGACGGTGGAGCTGGAGAGTCCCAGCTCTCTCGCAATCGTCTTAATCGCTGGCCAACACTTCCCGTCCCGGTCTGCTCGGTCTTTCAGGTACATATAGACCGATCTGGCCCGGTGGCTCAGGTCGGAGGAGTAGATGTTACGGAAATTTGTCACAGATATCACCCCCTCAGCGCCGGATCCTGGGCCTGCGCCCATCTTTGGGCGAGTCATCCGCCTGCACGACTTGGACCTCGCCGCCTGATGCTGGCGGCTCCGCCTGGGGGATCTCTCCATCCTCAACGGCAGGCGCGTAGTGCTTGCGGAGGATCGCTGCCTCCAATTCCTGCTTGCTGGCGTAGGCCACCGGCCGCTGGGCGCGCTCGGGTACCTCGTAGGACTTGTCGAACTTGATGCCCCAATCCAGGAACAGGCGAAGCCGCACCTGCATAGGATGGACGCCAGTCTTGGCCACGATAAAGCTGCCCTTTGGCATGGACTTCAGCTCGTCGGGAGTCATGAGGGGCCGCTCGATCATCTGCAGGCTCTGGGATGGGTCGTTCTTTCCCCGGCTGATGGAGCCGCTCATCACCGTGCGGCTCCCCAAGGCTTTAGACAGTTCCACCGCCGTCTGGCTGGCTGGGGCAAATCCTCCGGAAATCAGCACCTGGCAGTTGTCCACAATGACCTCCGAACCCTCCCTGCCGTAGTTCTTCTGGAGCTGGCCCGTGATGCTCTGCACGATAGGCACCAGCATCAGGCCACGGGAGCGGGAGGCGGAGAACATCAGCTCCAGGGACTGGATGGGCGGGCAGGTACCCAGCTCATCCGCGAAAAAAACCACTCGGTTTTTCAGCCGCCCACCGTTCTCATCCGCCACGGTGAGAATCTCCCGGTACAAGTTTTGGAGGATCAGGCTGACCATGAAATACTTGGTCTGGTCTTCCTCCGGAAGTACGATAAAAATGGCGGACTTCTTATTGCAGAAGGTCTCCGCGTCGATAGCGGTGTCGAAACACAGGATCTGCTCCATCTCGCTGTCCAGGAACGCGTTCAGCCGGGACAGAACTGTGGAGATCACCGACATCATGGCCTGCTCTGAGGTATTCAAAGCGGCGCCGGCGAACCACTTGGCTTTATGGTCTGGCGGAAGTTTCGTCAGCAGGAGCTGGAACTGGTTCTTGCCCTTCACGCCGCTGGGTGCCAGGAGCTCCTGCACCAGCTTGAAGACCGAGACGATGTGGCGCTCCTCGATAGGTCTGCCTTCCGCATCCTCGGTGGGCAGGTATTCCGCCACCAGCAGGAGCATGGAGGTAAGCAGGCCCTCGGCCGCGTCGTAGAAGTAGGCGTTCTGCCCGTATTGGGAGCTGTCCCCGGTGGTATTGATCAGGGTCTTGGAGAGGATCTTGGCATACTTCTCCGCCTTGGCCTTGGCCGGCAGATTTTTGGGGTCAGCCTTGTAGATATCCATGTACTTGTTGATCAGGTGGAGCAGATTATTGCCGTCTGAGCGGGTAGGGTTGCGCAGATCCAGCACGGCGATTTGAAAGCCGTAGCACTCCTTGGCGATCCCCGCATAGTTGCGGAACAGGTCGCCCTTGGTGTCCGTGCAGAGGAAGGACATCCCAGTGGCCAGAGCGTATTCGATATTGGGATAAAGAAAATAGGCCGTCTTGCCCGCGCCGCTGGCGGCGGTGACCAGGGCGTGGATATCGTCTGTGTCCACGATGGCGATGACATGGTCCTTGCGCCCCTCACACCCCAAGACCAGCCCCTGCTTTTTGGGGAGGCGCTCACCTTTTCGCCACTCCTCCGGTCGGAAGGGGACGTGGGCATAGGTCTGCTGGATCTCTTTCTTGGTGGCCCATCGTGCGGTTCCATGCTGGCCGTCTCCTACAGTCTTGGACTTGATGTTGTTCAGGGAGCCTTGTCCGGAAAAGTGGGTCACCGCGGCAAGGAGAAGAAGGGCGCCTCCTGCCAGTGCCAGCAGGAGGATCGTCTGCATATCCACGCACTCACCCCATCTCCATTCCCAGCGCCTGTTTCTGCTTTTCCATCGCTTTCAGTTCATCCGCATCATTCTTAACAGAGACCTTGGCGCAGGAGAGGGCCAGTTCCAGCCACGCGCTGGCGATCTCCCGTTTCTCCGCCTCGCCGCGCACGCCAGGAGCACCGCTCTTAGCCAGCGCGGTTTGGAGCTGGGCAGAGATCTCCTCCGTCCGGTTCCGGATGGCCATCCGATTCTGATGGGGCAGGATGTGGCTTTGCAGATACTGACTTCCCTGAGCTGGAGTCAGGGTAGTCCCCAGCTGGCGGCATTCCCGCAGGGTCACCAGCAGAGACAGGGCGGCTATCTCCTCCATGCAGTCCATGGCCGTTTCCAGTTTCTTTTCTTTCAGGCATTTGCGGTAACATTGAAACAGGTGCGGCACCTGCTGCATCGCCCCGTCCGGTTTCAAATCCATGCATTTTACCGCGATGCGGGCGCAGACAAGCTCCGCCGCCTGGAGTTGAGGATGCTGCTCCGCAGGCTGGGCAGGCCGGCCGTTGAGGGCTTTCAGATCTTCGTCCCAGTCCTTATATTCTGGCCGCAGTACAGAGACCCGCGTGTGTCCGTGCTCCCGCAGGATATCCGTGAGACGGCCCGTGGCCTCGATCCCCGCGGCATCGTGATCCAGGCAGAGCACGACTCTCTGGAGCCTGGGGTCCTTCTCCAGCATCCAGAGCATGGCCTGCTCCGAAGTGCCGCAGAGGGCTACATAGCTGTGTTCCCGCCAAGCCTCCGGATAGAGGGTCAGGAAGGCCAGCAGGTCAATGGGCGCCTCGAACACATAGAGCCGGCCGCTGTTTCCAAACCAGTGAAAACTGCAACGGGGATCGCCGCCCTCCACATTCCTGCGGAAGCTGTTTCCCTGGGTGTAGAGGCTCCGCTTATGGGCGTGGCGGGCAGTGCCGTATTCGTCACTCCCAACGAATACGGCATTATGATATTCCTTCGTCCCTGCCCTTGACTTCTCACAGCTTTCGTAGATCATTCCGCGTTTTGTAAAGGCGTCAAGGACGTCCCGGTCAATGAACCTCTGCTGGAGCAGGTAGGCATAGAGCCGCCGCATAGTCGGACTGGCCGGAGGGAGGACAAATTCCTTTGGTTTCTCCGGCTCAGACGGTACTGTCTGGGGATAAGCGACCCCCTCGCCGTCCAGCAGACGTTTCACCGCCTCTGGGTAAGTCAAGCCGTAATACGTTTGGACAAAGGAAATCGCGTGGCCTCCCTCCTTCGATTCATGATCGTACCACTCGTTGCCCCTCACAGTGATGCTGTGGTCTGAGGACAGGCGCTTGTCCCGACCGGATGGGATGAGTTTCTCTCCCTGTCGGCGCAGGAACTCCACCAGATTCACACTGTTGGCTCGGAGCTTTTGCTCCTCCGTAAAAGGGATATAGGGCATTTCACACCTCCTGGTAAAAAGTTGGGGGGCCGCGTCTTGCGGCCCCCGAATGAGAGATCATCTTCGACGCTGCCGGGTCTTCCGGTGATAGGGGACCTGCCGCACGGTGGCGCATCTCCGCCACGATTCAAGGCGGCGGGCAGACCGGCCCGCTTTGCTGGGAGCTGTATCTGTACTGTTATATTTTTTCTTCACATTAAAACCTCCGTTACATCGTGATGGTCGGTTCTTCATGATCGTCGGGCTTATGCCCCATAGCGATCTTCTTTTCCCGGATCTTCCGCCAGAGTTTTTTGTCCACGGTCAGCCTCAAACCTCTGGGGTGGGGAGGCTGGCTCTGCTCCCGGAAGATGCCGGCCAGGTGATGGAGCAGCCGGGCGGCTGACTGCACAACGGGAAAAAGATCCCGGTGATCCATACGCTCCACAAAATACTGGGCGTACTGATCTCCCTGCTCCGCTGCTTTCTGGAACCACTGCCGAGCGGCCTTCCGATCCTCTGGAACATCCTTTCCCAGCAGGAAGAGCTTGCCAAGGGCATACTGGGCATATTGGTTTCCCTGCTCCGCGGACGCGGTCAGCCAGCGGACGGCCCCGTCTGCATCCTTGGGAACCGCATCTCCCTGGAGGAGCAATTTCCCAAGGCGATATTGAGCGTGCTGATCTCCACCCAGGGCCGCACGTTCCAGCCATCGGACAGCGGCGGCGGGATCGTGGGGCAGTGTTGTCCCCGAGAGATACAACCTTCCCAACGTAAAAGCGGCGGAGCAACTTCCATGCTCCGCCGCCTTGGTCAGCAGCTCCACCGCCTGGGCCGTCTGTTCCGGCGGTGCTTTCGGATCTTCGAGGATGGCCCTCGCACGCCGGTATATCTGCTCCCATGAGTTGTGCGGTTCTCCGCTGTCATTAGGACGTTCATCCCAAACGGACTCTGGCCCCGGCTGGGGGCCGTCTGCTCCTTTCTGTTCTGGTAGTGTGTCCTCTGCCTGATCCTCCGGATGGAACACTTGCCGCAGTTCTCCCAGCCGTATTGCCTCCTGAATGACCATGTTTTTGATCCGCTTGAATTCCTTCTGCCGGGAGAGGGGCAGGCGTTCCGGCAGATCGTTTTTGTAGGTGCGCAGCACCTCCTCCCGCATCTCATACCACAGGTCGTAGGCTTTGGCCACACGGGGATCCCTGGCCAGCTCGTCCACGATCTCGTCCACCACGGCCTTCAGCGGCGCTTTCAGATAGCCGTATTGCTTTTTCCCGGAGAGGAACTGCAGGCGATCCGCCAGATGGGTCATAAGCTCCTCTATACGTGGATTGTCAACCGTTCCCTCCTCCATGCGGAGGAGCAGCTCCCGCATCACCTCTTGGGCATCCCGGTTCAGCACGTCCCGCCGCTGGGTCTGCTGCTGATAAAGTTCGGTCAGGTCGTTCTGGAAGATTTCTTTGGCCAGACCGGACTTGATGTCCGCGATCCCCTGCTTGGTGAGGTAGCCGGACGTTCCATCCGCGCTGTAGCAGACCATGTGGATGTGAGGATGGTGGGACTCGTCGTGGAAGGCGGCATACCACCGGAACTGATCCCAGGGGATCTTCATGGCCTGGGCAATCTCCATGGCGTATCCGGTAAGCAGGCTTTTCCACCGCTCCGCGTCGTCGTAGCCCAGCCGGGCGGCGTCCTCCCGCCGCAGGGAAATGATTGGGAGCCACACATTGCCGGGGTGGTGTGCAATCTCCTCCGCCACCTTGGACAGGGGCGGCGACTCATCCGAGCCGGTGAAAAGGGCATGGGAGCCCGTACGCTGGGCGCGGGGACGGCTGGCGATGTAACTGATGTAGTTTTCTTTTTTCGCCGCCGCATCGTAGTTGTCCTCCAGCGCCCGTGTGATGAAGTCTGCGGCGTTGCCCCGAGTGGGTGCGGCGGCGTAGTCCTCGTACTCGAAGGTTCCACGGCTGAGAGGAAAATCCCGGAGGAGCTGCTCCACCATCTGCTGCTGTTTTTTTGTAGCGGGCAGTTGGGCTTTGTCAGCGGCGATCCGCTGAGCGCCCTCTCGAGTCGCCATGTATCGGACATAGTTGCTCAGATGGGCGGCAACTTTTTTCGAGCCGCCCCGAATGTAGGGACACTTGAAAATCAGATGAGGCACGCATATCACCGCCTTGTATCGAACAAAATAACCGCACGATTTTATTGACAATATCGTGCGGTTTCCGTATAATGAGAATAGCAGGAACCACACTATAACCGCTGGAGGTGTTTGAAATGATCGTGACAGCAACGGAGTTCAAATCCAATCTGGGAAAGTATCTGGACATGGTTGCCACGCAGGATGTGTATATCACGAAGAACGGGAAGAACATCGCCCGCCTGACCAGCCCCTCCAGCAATAAGCTGGCGGTGCTGGACGAGTTGGTGGGTATCGCATCTCGAGTGGATGCAGATGAGGACACGATCCGGAAGGAGCGTCTGGCGCGGCAATGAGGATCATGGTGGATACCAATGTGCTTTTGGACATCCTCCAGAAGCGTGAACCGTTTTTTTCGGATTCCTATCAAGCTCTGCGCAAGGCGATTGAGGCGGAGGCGGAGTGTCTGCTTTCCGCCTCCGCAGTAACCGACATTTTCTATGTGCTGCGGAAGGCGCTGCAGTCTCCACAGCAGGCGAAGGAGCGTGTGGAGCAGCTGGCCGCGCTGGTCACCTTTGCCGATGTGACTGGGATGGACATCCACACCGCGCTGTCACGGGAGATGCAGGACTTCGAGGATGCTGTGGTGGACGCGGTGGCAGAGCGGAATGAGGCCGACTGCATCCTGACCCGGAACACGAAGGATTTCGCAGGCTCCATTGTGCCAGCAGTCACACCCTCTGATTTTCTGAATAGCTGAAACACAAACGCCGCCGTCCTGCTTGGACGGCGGCATTTCAGTTCGCACCTTTTTGATAGTCGACGGCGTCCTCGAAGGAGATCCTGCCTCGGGTCTCTTTGACCTCGCGGACGCACCTCCCCCGGAGCTCCCGGAGATCCTCGTCCGTGAGCTCCATACCTGCCGCCAGGATATTCATCATCATATCCATCTCCACCGCCAGTTTGAACAGCAGGCGGCAGATCCGATCCTCGCTGGCCTGCACAGTAGCGCGAATGGCGGAGAGCAGTACAGGCGGCAGGGCGGAGAAGGTATCCTGGGCGGTCAGGTGTTCACAGTAAAACTGGAGCGCCTTTTCCACGAATTCATTTTGACTTCTGCAATTGGAGAAGGGCATAGCCGCGGCGATCTTCTGCTCCGTCTCCGGTGAGATCCGGGTGTGGATTCGTGTCTTTTCTTCTGTCATAGTCAAACCTCCAAAAATCTTGATTTCAGGGCGAAGGAGCCACATCTGAGCCAGCCAAAACGCCGGAACAACGGTGGATTCCGGCTGAATTGGAGCTGGAACAGGAGACTCCTCCTCAAAAGAGGAGCCACGCTATATTTTGAAAACATGCGGAAAAGTGGTGGCCTTTGCTTGAAAACCGTATCCCCGGCCCGCATTGCGGGACGGTGTGAAAGGCGGTGGAGCCACCGCTTTATCCCGCACTTTTTTCGTCCCCCTGGTTCACGTCGTTGCAGGCTCCATATCTCTCACTTCACCGCAGGCGGCAAAGCTCGTTCCTTGCGCCGCACCGTCTCTCCACCCCTGAGCACTTCGCTGGGGCAGAGGGCGGTTTTGCGAAACAGCGGGCACACGGCCTCAACACGCCTCTGCAGAGGGCGGGGAGGGGTACGGATGCCACCCCGCCATCAAAAGGGCGACACAGGGCGGCACAGGGGCAACAACGGGGAGAAACGCAGGAGCCGCCCTCGATGGGCGGCCCCCACCAGCTACAGCTGATGCCCCTGCTCCATGGACGGTTCCTCTGAGCACAGCTCCTGCCGGTATTTCTCCAGGGACATCCCGGTCTGGGCCTGGCAATAGTCCTCCATTTTCTCCCGGAGCTGTTCCCGCTCCGGGGCGGTCAGATGATAGGAAAACTCGAACTCATGGCCGTCGCTGCAGACGAGTACGACCGTCAGAGCTTTCTCCGGTTCTCCGGCCTCCAAATCAAAATTGGCGTAGACATTGAGCCAATCGTCGTTGGACTCCGAGGCTACATGGGTCCCGAACACTGCGTCTGGGTCGAAGGTAACGGGGATATAAAAGTTCAGCTTGCCGCAGCATTCCATGGGTTCTTCCTCGAAGGAAACCGCGGACATGTCCAGTCGTCGGGTCCCACCATCCAGCACAAGCGGCTCACAGCCCTCCAGCCGGTACCGTTCCGCATAGAGTCCGTTCAGGGTTTGTCCATACCGATTCTGACAGTGAGTCTCCAGCTCTGTCCGAAGAAGTTCCTGTTCCTCTGGGGTGAGGTCATAGCGGAAAGACTTCTCCCATGCGCCGTCTTTTCGGTGCAGCGTGAGATCCAAGTGATCCCGCACCTCCTGTCGGGCCACGTCGTAGCTGACGTAGATGTCGAGCCAGCTGCCGGTCTTGGCGCATTTTGCCTCTGGACCGAACACCTCCATCTGCACCGTGTCGCTGGAGCAGTCCACCTGAAAATCCAGCAGCCGCCCCATACGGTTGGCTGGCTCTGTGAACAGAAGGTCTCCCGGCTGGAGGTCCCGCAGAGCCTTCAGAGGGGCGCCGAGATCCCGGTCAGTCAGCTCTTTTCCCTCCAGCCGGGACACAAATTTCCGCCAACGCTCCTCCTGAGAGCTGTGCTCCTTGCGGAACGCTTGGTAGGCAGCGGCGCTCACATCCTGGAACCGATAGCTTTTCCAGCCGTCCAGAATGTGGGTGGCGGAGAACACCTGTCTGTCAAAATCCAACTCAAACACGCCGGCGACCCGGCGGGAATTATCCACCCGCGCCAGAGTCAATTCCTCAAACCGGCTCAGAGAAATATCGTATCCGCCGTTGATTTTTCGGGCAAAGTCATCAGCCCCGCCCGCTTTCTCCAGAAGATGCTTGCGCAGGAGTCTGGCCGTATCCAAAAAATCCTTTGGGTACTCGGTCGCCAGGCATCGGCTTTTTCCGTTCTCCCAAAGGCGGAAGGCGGAGAAGACCTTCCGAGCCTCCCGTTCCCGCTGGGTCTCCAAAGCCTCCTTCTGAATGTCGGACTCGATCTCCCGAACCTGATCCGGCGGTACCATCTCCCGGTACAAGTCCAAGAGATATTCTTGCAAATGCTGTTCGATATTGGAGCCTTGTTCCTCCAGCACTACCTCCAGTGCGTCCCAGCGGCGCTCGTCCAGCCACACTTCAGCAGAGATAGAATTCGCCATTACTCACCCTCCTTGCCCGCATCCGGGCCAGCAGGTTTGGTGATCCGATTGGGCCGGGGCCGGGATCGGTCCTCTGGATCATCCATGCTCTCGATGTATTCTCTGGTCTGGGATGGCACATATCTTTTATAAAGTTTGGCCATAAATTCGCCCAGCTCCGCCTCCAGGGAGGTCTCATTCTTTCCCATATAGAACTGGATCGCTCTGAGTTTTTCCTGTTCAACAGCGACTGAGATCGTTGTTTTTTTCATTTTGTCATCCTCCTGACGTCGATAAATAATATCTTGGATTTGTCCGCTCCCCGTTGGCACGCACCTCGAAGTGGAGGTGGGGCCCTGTGGACCGCCCGGTGGAACCGGAGAGAGAAATGATGTCTCCGGCCTCTACCGTCTGACCCACCTGGGCCAGCAGTTGTGAGTTGTGGCCATACAAGGTGGAGAGACCATTCCCGTGGTCGATCATCACATAGTAGCCGTAGCTGCTATTGTACTGGGACACAGTGACGGTGCCGGGCAGTGCGGCCCGGATGGGCGTGCCCGTAGGCACCGCCAGATCCATGCCGGTGTGCCCCCTGGTCTCGCCGGTAAACGGGTCGCTGCGGTATCCGAACTCCGAGGTCACCACCGACTCCCAGCCAGCCCCGATGGGGGAGCAGAACCCGTCCACCCCAATAAACGGCACGTCCGCTCCGGGAAACCAGCCGCCGCTGGATCCGCCGGGGGAGCCGTAGACGATTAGGTTGTAGATGTTGTCGGCGTTTGCCTGGTGGCTTGGAGTGGCCGTGACTCCCGTCGCCTCGCCGATCCGCTCATAGATTTGGGACAGGTCATCCACCAAGTGCGGGATCTGATAGGTCTCCTCGACTTCCACCTCGTTGCCCTCTTGGTCTGTGTCAATGACCGTCCGGATCCCCTCGGTGTAGGTCACAAAGCAGTCCACAAAGGACTGGAGCCCCACCTCGTCCGGCTGCTGGGCGCCGAAATACAGAACATAAAAAATGGCCTTGACCCGGTTGGCGTCAAGGCTTTCCCCATCTTCCAGCAAGCTGTTGATCTCCTCCACCATGCTGTCCAGCATACTAAAACTTTCCCGCATCTCCAAAATAAACTGCCGGTACTCCGGGGTGGCGCTGGCGGAGATGGTCCCGCCGTGGAAGCACAGCTCCACGGTGGACACGTTGTGCTGAGAAGTGGAGGAGAATATAGAGCAGATCAGGGCCACGACCAAGATGATGGGGGAAAGGATGGCCACCAGCACCCAGCCGATCTTCTTCCGAGTGCTCTCGTCTGTCAGAGCAAGAATGGCCGCTTTGATCGCGGCCACGGCAGTTGCGCTCATGCGGTATCATCACCTCCTTGATCTCCGTGCTGCGACTACCGTCCTCCCGCTGTTCCGAACAGTTTTTCCTTATAAGGCGGGGCGTGAACTTCCAATAGGTATCGCTCATTGCCGCACTTGTAGAGGCAGACACCCCGCTGGGGATATCGGATCAGCTCGAACTCCGAAGGCTCCAGCTGAAGGTTGTCCATATAAAACCGCTTATCCACACTGCCGGCGTTGAACAGGAACTGATGGGTGGGGATAGCGAAGAGGGGGCGAGTCAGCTCCCGGATGCCCGGTTGGTCGAAGTCCTCCAGATTTTGCGACGCCAGAATCAGGGCGGACTCCTTTTTGCGGACACGCTTCAGGCTGTTGCGGATATACTCCACGGCGGTGAGATTGCTCAGCCAGATGTACAGCTCGTCCAGCGTGGCCACGGTGTTCCCCACGGTGAGCAGCTTGTCGCTGAAGAAAGAGAGCACGTTAAACAGCATGGCGTTCTTCACACTGCTGTTGGCCTGGAGCAGCCCCTTCACGCCGAAGACCAGGAAACGGAAGCTGGTGATATTTGTCGGCCCGTTGAAGAACTTGCTCTCTGCCCCCCGGCACATGGAGTGGAGGCCCAGCAGGATCTCCCGCAGCAGTTCTTTGGGGTATAGCGGGTTTTCCTCCCGGTCGTAGTGCTGGTATGCGTCCTCGATGACGTCATAGAGGTCGGAGAGGATGGGATAGTCCGTTGGTGTCAGGGTGGAGAAGTCCGTGTGGTCGTTCAGCCCAAAGCTCCGGTACAGCCGCTCCAGCATCAGCTCGATGGTGTCGATGTGCCGGTCCGCGAAATCCTTGTAGGAGCGGAAAAAGTCTTTCAGGAAGGAGATGTGCTGGCTCAGGCGGGTCTTCTGGCGGAAGGCAAGGGGGGTATCCGGCTCCGGTTCCCCCTCGCCGCCCACATCCCACACCTTGGGCTCCAGGGGATTGATGCGGTACTGGCCGCTCATCAGGTCGATAAAGCATCCGCCCAGGTGGGAACAGAGATCAATGAGCTCATGCTCCGGGTCCAGGCAGATGGCGGACTTCCCGGCCTCCAGGATACTGCACAGCAGGAGTTTCAGGAGATAGCTCTTGCCCTGGCCGGAGTTGCCCAGGATGAGGGCGCTGGCGGTGGTCTTGTCCTCCGCCCGCCGGTCCAGATCCACGATAATGTTGGAGCCGTAGCGGTCCCGCCCGATGTAGAATCCGTGGGGATCGGTCTTGCCGGAGTAGTTGAAGGGGTATAGATTGGCCACCGAGCTGGCGGGCATGACACGCTCATACTGGCTCCTGAAAGTGTTGCGGCCCATGGGGTTGGATGAGAGGAATCCGTCCTGTTGGCGCAGCAGGAGCTGGTCTGTCCCCAGCTTGCTCCGCACCAGCTCCGCCGTCACCTCCTCCCGGAGCCGACGCAGGCTCTCCGGGTCACGGGCTGCCAGGTCGATGTACACCGCGCAGTGGACCAGAGGCTCCCGGTTCTTCCGCATGGCGGCGATGAGCTCCGCCACATCCTGGAGGTTGCCCTCGGCGGTGACGGCCGCTTTCATGCTGTTGGTGCTGCTCCGGGCCATGCGGTTCTTGTTCTCCGCATTGTGGAGGATGCCATTTTCCTCGGCGGCGGTCACCTGTCTGGTATAGATGCTCAGGGTGACGCCGCTTTTCTCCCCCAGATGGCGTAGCAGGGCCAGCTCCTCCGTGGTGGCGGGGTAGCTGCGCAGGGCCAGGGTGCAGTGGTACATGCTGCCACAGATATAGTGATCCGTGTTGAACTTCACGGCAGCGGGAGCGATGAGATCCAGGAAATCCTTGGGCCGGACCTCCTGGGCTTGCGGCGCAGTTTTGCCCTTCTTTTTCTTCTGTACTTTCTTAGGCATTTTCCGTCACCCACCTCTCTCCGTCGCAGTTCTCAAACCATTCCGTGGTCACGTCCTGCTGATAATATACCGCCAGCAGGCGCTTGATGTCCTGCTCCGAGGCAAGACGTGCATGGAATCCCAGATCCCGGAGTGCCTGCTCCATCTGCCGCAGGCGGCTGATGTCCTCGCCGGACTCCTGCTGATCCAGGCGATAGACCAGGGCAAACTCCCGGGCCGAGGCGGTGGCGGCCTGGATCTCGTCCAGGTGGGCGGCGTCCTGCCGCAGGAGTTCCCGGATGGCCGGGAGCTCCTCTGTCTCCAGCCGCTGGCGGTACCAGTCCTTGTTGCGCTGGAAGGACTCACGGGAGTCCAGGGCCAGCAGGCGGACCTCCTGGGTGCCGCACAGGAGATCCGTCAGATTTTTGACCCGGCTGCGGATTCCCTCGCCGGACAGGACGGACAGATTATCCGGTTTGATCATAAAAAAGACCAGCTCCCCGCCGGCGGTTTTGGCGCCGTGGTCGGTGAGCTGGCGGATCCCCATGAGCTGCCGAGAGGTTTGCCTCTGCCGCAGTTCCTTCTTCTGTTGTCTATTCAATGGTTTCCCCCCATTCGTAATACTGTTGTTTCAAAATCAAAAAGCATACAGCATAGCGGAGGAAGTCCAGGATACTGGAGCCCTCCAGCCGGATGCTCAGAAAGGCATAGAGGACGGTGACCACCAAGGGGAGCAGGATGCCTGTCTGGGCAATGGCCAAGACAGAGAACAGAAACCCCACCCCGATGATGGCCACGTCCCGCAGTTCCCACAGCCACAGGGTGGCTTTGGCCTTCAGATTGTCTGGATAGATAAACATAGATGACCTCATTTCTATCTGAAAAAGCATACGCCGCCGGAGGACCGGCGGCGCGTCTTTGTGCTATTATTCCGTTTAATCCGTCTCCTGCGGTTCCGGTTCAGAGCCGGACGCCTCATCTGCGTCTCGCTCCTCCGCCAAGGCACTCTGGATACAGCCCAGGAAGAATTCCTTTTGTTTGAAGTTGTTCCGCTGGAGATAGGCTTTGAACTCCTCAAACAGCTCCACCGGCACCTGGAAGGCGATTGTTTTCATATTAAGATTCATGTTCTGGTACCCCTCTTTCATTTGATAAAATTCAGTGATGAGCTGGGTCATGTACTCGCTCAGGGTCTGGCCGGACGCCTCCTGCTCCTGTCGGACACGGCTGTGCAGGCTGATGGGTATTTGCGCACAGAGGTTTCGTTTTTCTTCCGCCATGGTGACTCCCCCTTTCTGGATGGCAAGGCAAGTATATCGAAAGCTCTATGGAATAGCTATTCACAGAAAGCAACAAAGAAATTGTGTAAACGCAAGCGTAATGGACAAGCCCCTCCGCGAAACTTTTGGTGGCCATCCGCCGGCGCGTCAGGTATAATGAGGGTAACTTTTTGAGGGGAGGTGGCGGATATGACGCGGTGCCGCTGGGCAGATCCCAATTCAGAGATCTATCTTGCCTACCATGACCGGGAGTGGGGCCGTCCGGAGCACGACGACCAAAAACTCTTTGAGATGCTGATCCTGGAGGGTTTTCAGGCCGGTCTCTCCTGGCTGACCATTCTGAAAAAGCGGGAGGCGTTCCGGGCCGCCTTTGACTACTTTGAACCGGCTGTGGTGGCCGGATACGGCCCGGAGAAGGTGGAGGTTCTGATGGCCGACGCCGGGATCGTCCGCAACCGGGCCAAGGTCCAAGCCGCGATCCAAAACGCCAGGGTGTTCCTTGCCGTTCAGGAGGAGTTCGGCTCCTTTGACCGCTACCTCTGGGGTTTCACCGGCGGCGAGGTCATTTTGAATACGGACGACATGTTCCACACCAGTACGGAACTCTCCGACCGGATCTCCAAGGATCTGAAACGGCGGGGCATGAAGTTTGTGGGCACGACTATCATCTACTCCTTCCTCCAGGCGGTGGGGGTGGTGAATGACCACGAGCTGGCCTGCTTCCGCCATCCCAATCACCTGTCATAGCGGAGGACTGCCACAATGCCCCGCATGATGAACTCCACGCATGGGATGGCCACGCTGTTGCCCAGGGCCCGGTACCGGGCGGAGTCCGAGGCGCCGGGAAGGGCTGTCCAGCCGTCCGGGAAGCCCTGGAGCCGTTCACACTCCAGCGGGGTGAGGCGGCGGATCAGTTGAGGCAGTCCCGTTCCTGCGGCCTGATAGATCAGCTCTGTGGCGTCCTTGTGCTGGCGGGCGCTCTCTGTGGATGCCACATCACTGGGGGAAAACTTGTCTGCACGCTGCCGGGAAAATACCGCATGGTGATCCGTGGCGGTCAGGGTGTAGGAGACGTCCTCCTGATAGCCGATCCCGTTGCCGCCGTTTTGGGGCTGGCGGTCAATGGCATTGCCGGTGATGCAGAAAGTCTCCGCTGGATCCTGTTCCACTAAGGGCAGGTTATTCCCGCCGGTACCGGCACGGGCAGACAGTGTGGGCACCACGGGGTGCGGCCCGGTGTACCGGGCGTCGATACCGTGGTTTTCGTAGACAAGGGGCTGATTGTTTCCGCCCTCCCCAAAGCTGGCGGATATAGTCTGGGCACAGTCCACAGGTCCACAAAAGCGGGTATCCTGGCCGTGGTTGTCAAAGACAAGCGGCTGGTGTCCGTGCTCCTGGGCCCGCAGGGTGCCGGACACGTCCTCTGAACAATCCATGACGCTTCCGCCCTGGTCGTTGAGGCAGAGGATGGAGGGCATACAGTTGCCGCTGGCGCTGCCCTTCAGCGTTGGGGCTATCTGCTCTGAATAAGCGATGCTGCCGGCGCTTGCCCCTGCCCCTGCGGAAAACCCAGCTACAAAGGTCTGCTGTTTCATCCCTGGCTGGGCGCTGAGGGCTCCGGCCACATCATGGAGGTCGCGCACCTCGTCTCTTTGATTTGCGGCAAAAGCAACAGCGAGTTCTCCAGGGGTAAATTCCAGTTTCTTAACCTGTCTGGCTAATCCCGCCTGTGCCGTCAGTGCCGCCTTCAACTGGTGCGGCAACTCTTTGCCGCGCTCCTTCGCCCGGCGCAGGATCCCCAGGCAGGCCGTCTGCGACAGGTAATATTTTTGTGCCGGAGTGGGCTCCAGAATATCAGACAGGGATGTGCGAACCGGCTCACGAGGCGCGGGGCCGGTATTGAGGAACAGCTCCCCCTCCCGATAGGGGGAGCGAAGTTCCCAATAGTGACTGCCGAACAGATCCACATGGCCGCAAGACAGGTCTAAAACCAAATACGGGATCGCGGCCAGCTCTGACGCCGGTTTTGCCGGCGCCTTTCTCTTGAGAGACGGTACAGCCGGGACACGCTCCTCTTGATCAGCCAGTCCGGGCAAAGTCAACTGCTCCTCTGATCCAAGGTGATACTTCACACCAAAATCATCTCCTCCTTTTCCGGCGTTCTCTCCGTCCCATTCGAGCTGTTAAGGAGATCGAACAGGATCTTCGGCGCGGTCATTCCCGCAAAATCAGCGATCAAATAAATGCGCTTACGCCGCTGTGCGACGCCCCAGAACTGTGCGTCCAGACAGCGCCAAGCCAGTGAGAAGGCACCCTCCACCCGGATCTCTCCCGCGTCATGCCATGGATAGGGAAATGGCCTGGGGATCGTTGCGCTTCCGTCATAGACCCGCAGGATCTCCTCCAGCACGATGCGAAAATCCTCACCTTTTGGTGATCCGCTGCTGAAAGCACCAGGCACGTTCTCCCATGCCATATACCGGGGGCGGATCTGTACTCCGGTGCGGCCGCGTTCCCGCTCTGCCGTGCGCATCTCCTTGATGATGCGGATCTGCTCCATAAAAAGGCCGGAGCGGGCGCCGGATAATCCGGCCCTCGCTCCGGCGACAGAGAGATCTTGACATGGGCTGCCTCCGCAGATGATATCCACGGGGAACAGCAATTTCCCGCTCAGCTTGGTGATATCCCCCTTGTGGGCCATACTGGGGAAACGCCGTAGGGTGACTTCTATTGGAAATGCCTCGATCTCGCTTGCCCAGACGGTGTTGATGCCGAAACGGGCAGCGGCCAGGGGAAAACCGCCGATACCGTCAAACAGGCTCCCCATGGTCATCGCCGTCGTAAGCTCCACATTGCTCATTTTGATGCCACCGCCTGCACGATTGTCCTGGTGGTGTTGACGGCGGCCTGAGCGGTATAGACTGCGCTCATGATATTGGCCCTGGTGGTAGTGTCCAGACCGAATGTGCCTGCGATTCGGGGCACCTCATTGGCAGAGAGCATGAGACCCAGACCCAGCAAGGCGTGGTCTTTGAACACCATAAGGCCCGCCACCAAAATTGTGGATTGCAGGAAGGCGGTCAGGCACAGGCCGATGACCTGCTTGATCCACTGGATAAAGCCATCTGTGTAGCCTCTGGGGATGCTGAACATGTACAGGCTCCCCACGGCAATCTGAATGAGCAGGATGCCGCCCCGCTTGAGATTGGAGAAGAACACCTTGATCACCGCATAGGCCATGAGAATGACGCAGAAGATGATCATGATGGGACTGGTAATGACGCCCAATCCGAAGCCCCCCGCGGCGCCTGTCATCTCTGTAACACTCTCCACTCCGTTGAGATCCTCGATGATCTGCTGGCCCACCGTCCCGATGCTGGACCCATAGCCGGTGAGCCCGGAGGCAAAGGTCCCCTGTAGGGTCACCGACAGGGAGTAGAGCCGCACCGGGACGGTGGTAAACAGGCATACCGACAGAAACCCTTTCAGAATGTTCAGGGCGGTGTCCTTGATATTGGCCCGGCCAGTGGTATAGTCGATCCCACATTCAAAAATACAAACCACCAGACTCACGCCGAACAGGGCCCAGCCCAACTGGGAGAAAAACAAGACGATGGCCTGCACCCAGTCCAGGTCGAAAAGCTCCACGCCCATGTTGCCCATCTCGGCAAAGAAGTTTCCAAGAAAGCCTACCACCTGGCCATAAAACCAGTCGATGAGGTTGTCCATAACAGTGGACGCCACAAAATCAAGAATAAAGATAGCGCCTCACCCCATTTCCATGCCGCAGGTCTCTGTGAGCGGGGTGGAAAGGGGCAGCGCAAGGATTTCTCTCTCCGTTTTGAAACCGGGACAGAATCTCCTGAGACTCTGCGCTCTCGGCATTCGTGACCACACATCCGAAGGTCTCGATGCAGTCCATAATTTGTTCCATAGAGCTGCCCGACGCAACCAGCCTTGCCACAGCGCGCAGCTCCGAGGGGTAGAAGAGATACCGTTCCCCGTGGTTGAATATGCTTTGTGCAATATCCTCCCCGTAGTCCCGCCTAACCAATGCCAGATTCACATAGAAGGCATCATAGAAATGCCCAGCCCCGTCAGATAGTTCAATCGCCAGCTCATCCGGCTCCTCGGCATATGTGGTGACGGTTGCCAGGGCAATTTCGGAGGAGCCAGGCAGCAATTCTCGGATCCGAGTTTCAAATTCTTCTCTCTGCATGGCATCCTCCCTTAAATCCCGATGATGCCCCAGATGTAGTTGGGGGCCAGCAGGACGAAGACCAGGCAGACAAACAAAATAACGGGCCCTGCCCATTCGAACTGGCCGTGCTTGCGGTAATCAAAGTACGCCATGGCAAGTTTAGCGAAGAAGGCGATAGCCAGCACCATGCTCAAAGCGGGAAAGACCACATTGTCCACCACGGTCTTGATCTGGCTGGAGGCGTCCGTCCAGGTCTGTTCCACCGCGCCGGCTACATCCCCGCCCGCAGCAAAAGCAGGTACGCAGAGACACAAGGCCAGGGCGAGAACAACGAGAAACATCTGAAAAATACGCTTGCGCTTCATAATTGTTTTCCTCCTGTTGAAAAGAATGGAAGGCCGTCCTATGAGACGCCCTTCCTGGTCGTGTGATATAGATGCCTAAATGCCGCTTAGCAGCCGGGGAGTTCGAAGACCACCTGGCCGTAAAACGAGTCGATGAAGTTACTCATGATGGTAGATGCCACAAAATTCCCAGGACAAAGATAGAACCTCACCCCATTTCCATACTTTGCTCTTGCGGGGGCGGATCAGGCAGACACAAGTCTCCAAAAGTTTTCGCCTTATTTTGAAAAAGCCATAGGAGCGCCTCAGATTCCATTTCCTCCTCCGGCGTATACTCACAGAAGGGTTCCTCGCCTCCATGCTCGATCATGTGATTCGCAATTTCGGGGATTTTCCACCCATCCGCAATCAGTCTGGCCGCGCCTCTGAGCTCGAACGGGTTGAAGGTATAGGTTTCCGCATAATTAAAGAGGTCTGTTGCGATAGCTTCACCATGATCCCGTTTGACCAGGGCCAGATCCACATACAGAGAATCATAAAAAGTGGAACGGCCCATTGTCTCCTCGACTTCCGGATCCTCTGCCAGTTGGGTGTAGCCTTCCAGAGCGGTTTCGGACACCTGGGGAAGCAGGAGGCGAACCCGAAAATCAAATTCTTCTTTCCGCATGCTCTTTTCTCCCCAAATTCCGATGATGTCTCAGACATAATCGGTGGCCGGCACTATGCTCAGGGCGGGAACGGCAATATTTGCGCTTCATGATTGTTATCCTCCCATTGAAAGGAATGGAGGGCCGTCCCGTGGGACGGCCCTCTGGATCATGTGATAGGGATACTGTTTAGTAGCCAGTGCGAGGCAGGGGCTCCGCGGGCTTGTAGACCTTGGTCACCCAGCGGGAGGTGGCCATGATCCACTGACCGTTGTAGATGCCGCCCACGTCCGCCTGGTTGACGAACTGGGTGCCTCCAGTGAGCCAGGAGACCACATTGCAGTACACCTGCGGGGCCTCTACCTGCCGGAAGTTGGCGGGTACCACCCCAAACACTACCATGAACTCGGTGATGACCTCATTGGAGGCCAGCCCCAGAGCGGCGGGAGAGGCATCCAGCACATAGTTCTGCTGGGTGCTCAGGTTGTCGTACATGGTCCGGTAGTTGGGATTCAGATTGGTCTTATAGACCACCTTGTAGTTTCCAGGAACGTTATAGGTGCCGGTGACGATCTTGTCCAGCCGCACCGCCTGGGTAGGCAGGGTGTCGCGCCAGTAGAAGGAGGTCAGACTTGTGGTGGAGTTGTTGCCGATGCCGCTGAAATCATAGCGGATCTGCTGGCCGGGCATGACCTCCACATAGCCAGTCTTCTTGATGGAGACATTGGTGTAGAGGCTCTTGTTGGTCATGGCCGCCTTGACGATCTGGCCGGCGTACTCGATCTCCACCTCGATGGGCGTCTGATCCAGGCCGTAAAAGTCCGCTGCCTTGGATTCCACGACCTTGTACCGGCCCAGAGGCAGAGGCCGGGAGGAGGCAACGCCGTTCTTGTCTGTCTTGATGGTATCCACCAAGTTGCCGGTTCGGGCGTTGTAGATTTCGAACTCCGTGTTGGGAATGGGCGTTCCAGCGGGCCAGCCGTTCATGGAGTTGTAGTCCGCGCTGGTTTTGGTGATCTGAATCTGGCCGGTGATGGCGGTATTCTCCCAGACAATCTCCGTGGTGGTGCCGTCCGTGACATAGACGGTCTTGAGCTGCTCATCCACGATGTAGCCTTCATTCTCCAGCTCCCGCAGGTAGTAGCGGCCGGAGCTGGGCAGGTCGTCGATGTAGACATAGCCGCGATCATCCGAGGTGTACTGGCCGATGGGGTTCTTATTGCTGTCATAGAGGAGGAAGGTCACACCGTAGATGCCCTCACGGGTGTCCGCGTCGACCTTGTGGATCAGGATGCCGCTGAAGGCCTTGTTGGTCACCGTCAGGGAGACGGTCTTGCCGTCCTCCACCTCGAAATAGTGGGGTGTGGGATCCACCTGGAAGCCCTCTGCCGCCTCGGTCTCCACGGCGTAGTAGGCTCCATCCTCCAGAGAGACAAAGACGCGGCCATCCTTGCCGGTGGTAACGGTGTCGATGAGTTCATCGTCCACCTTGCGGATCTCAAAAGTGGTGTTGGGGATGCGTTCTGTTCGATCTGCCTCGTTGACCTTGATGATCTCCACGCCTCCGATGGGCTGGTTGTAGAAGGTCAACGTCTGGGTGTCCGCGGGGTTGACGACGACGGTCTGACTCTGGCCAGCCGGGTCGATAGTGTATCCAGGGATCGTCTGGGTCTCTTTGACCACGATGGTGCCGGTGACGCCGGAAATCATGATCTCACCATTTTCATTGGTCTTGTAGAGGCCCTTGCTGGACAGGTGGCCGTTGGCGTCGTCTACATAGCCGCCCTCGGCGTAGGTCAGTTCAAACTCCACGCCGGCAAGAGGCTCATGGGTCACAGAGTCCAGTTTCCGGATCACAAGGGTTCCCTTTGCCTCATTATAAAAGCGCAAAGTCTGTACCTCGCCCGCCTTGATCTCAATGGACTTGGGGGCTGTGTCCAGGACGTAGCCCTCCAGGGCCTTGACCTCTCGCGCGGTGACAGTAGTGCCCGGCTCCAGATCCGTGATGACGATGCGGCCGTTCTCGTCGGTGATGTACTCGCCGTTGGAGGGGCCCACCACCGCGCCGCTGGAATCGGTCACCAGGAAAGTCACACCCTCCAAGGGCGTGGTGGTGCCCTCGATATACTTTTCAATGATCAGGGTGGTGCTGGGGGTGTTGTAGAAGGTCAGCGTCTGCGTGTCGTTGGGGTTGACCTGGACTGTCTGGGTCTGGGTAGCGGGGTCAATGGAATATCCGGGGATGGTGGCTGTTTCAGTGACCACCAAGGTACCTACCACTCCATCGATCTGGATCTTGCCATCCTTGTCGGTCTTATAGAGGCCGTTACTGGAGATGTAGCCGTTTTCGTCGGGTACATACTCGCCGGTGCTGGTGGTCACTTTGAAGGTGACCCCCTCCAGGGGCTCTCCCGTCAGGGAATCCCGCTTATCGATGACCAAGGACCCGGCCTTGGAGTTGGTGATGACCACCGTCTGGGTGTCGCCGCCCTCCCCGATGACCACATTGGTGGATGCCTGATCCATGACGTACCCCTGGGGGGCCTTGATTTCAGAAATGACATATGCGCCGGGTGCCAGATTGGTGATGTGGATCTCGCCTGCGGAATTGGTGATGAAAATGCCATTCTGCGTGAGGGTGGAGTCACCGATGACGCCGTCCAGCCCAACCTCGCAGCCGGCGGCTGTCGTTACTCTGAACTCTGCACCAGCAAGAGGCTGACCCGTGGCGCTGTCCCGCTTCTGGATGATCAGCTCACCTTTGGGCTGGTTCTTGAAAGTTAGGCTGACCGTTCTGCCCTCTTTGATCTGCACTGTCTGAGACTGGGTATCAATGAGGAATCCCGGAGGGGCCTGGGTCTCCGTCACCACCACGCTCTTTCCGGGCTGGAGACCCTCGATCAAGATCTCGCCGTTTTCGTCCGTCCGGTAGACGCCATTGGAGTCCCCAATGAGGGTACCGTCCGCATATACGATTTTAAATTCCGCATTGGGCAGGGTCACGCTGGGATTGGTGGCGCAGACCTTGCGGATCAGCAGGTTTCCGTCCGGCATATTCTCGAAGCGCACTGTAATGACCGACTGCTCACCGCTGTCCGCCAAATAGACGATCTCGGAGCTCTGGATGATGCTGTATCCGTCTGCCGGGTCTACCTCCTCCAGAATATAGGTGCCCGCGGTGAGGCCGGTCCAGATGGCGGTGCCGTTTTTTCCGGTCACTTTCTGACCAATGATGGTACCGCCTGTTCCGCTGGTGCCGCCAAGGAACCTCAATTGGAAGGTAGCTCCGGCCAGGGCTTCGCCGGTGACGCTGTCATATTTCTCCACAATGATGGCATTGAGCGGCACATTTTCAAATTGCACCGTCTTGCTCTCGCCGCCGTGGAGGATAACTGTCTGCTTGGTGGGTTCCTTGAGCTGGAATCCAGGGGCGGGCGCCACCTCCTCGATGGTGAACTCACCGGGGTACAAACGCTGGCCCTGCTCATGGAGCTTGATCTCGCCGCTGGCATCGGTGGTGATCTCGCCGAAGTCGTAGGACTCAGGTGCGTCGGCAGCCTCGCCGGTGGAGGTGTAGGTCACATGGAAACGCGCCCCCTCCACAGGAGCGCCGGCGACAGAGTCCACCTTGTAGATGGTCAGCTCCGGGGCTTTGTGGTTTTCAAAGACCAGCTTTTTCTCATCCCCTGCATTCAGGGAGATGGTCTGCTCCCGGTCCGCGTCCTTGTCCGGCAGATAATAAGGGGCCGGGACAGACAGCTCTGTGACCCGGAAGGTGCCGGGAGCCACTCGCAGGGTGACGGTGCCATCCTGCCCGGTGGTCACGGTGTTTAGGTAGTCGCTGTCCACACCCTCGATGCGGAACACGGTGCCGGGGATAGGGGTGGTGGAGTCCGCGGCATCCACTTTGGCGATGGTGAGCTGGGGCTGCTTCAGATTGTCGAAGATGAGCTGCTGATCATCACCAGGGCCCAGCCAGATGGTTTGGGTCGGCTCTGCTGCCACCACATAAGGGTCTGGGACGGATACCTCGGTCACCTCATAGCTGTCCACAGGAAGGCCGGTGAGGGTAGCTGTCCCGTCCGGCCCAGTGGTCACGTCCGTGTGGTAGCCATGGTGGATGCCCTTCACCTCGAACACCGCGCCGGGAACCACTTCCCCGGTCTGCCCGTCCCGCTTGAGGATGGTAAGATTGGGGAGCTCGTGGTCCACCGCGGTGACGGAGATCGTGCCGCCGCCGTCAATATCCGCCTGATCCACATGGACGACCACCGGCTCCGTCAGCCGGGCAAAAGGCGCAGGGACAGAGACCTCTACGAAGGCATACAGGCCCTCAGTGATGCCGGTGACGGTGATGATGCCGGAGGCGTCCGTGGCCTCCGATCCGATGATCTGGCCGTCCTTCAGGATATTGAAGACAGCACCCTCGATGGGGCTGTCCGAATCGTCCACCTTCAGCAGTTCGATCTTGACCTTGGCATCATTTTCAAAGACCAGATCCACATCGCTTTTGCCGTCCCAGTAGAACTCCTGGCGGACTTTGTTGGGATCGCTGCTGGTGGTGTAGCCAGTGGGCGGGGTGACCTCCGTTGCCACGAAGGAGCCGATGGGCATGGTGTCCCAGGGGACATCCTCCAGATAGCCGCCTGCGCCGGTGGTGTAGGTGCCGGTAAAGCTGTTATCCACACCGTCGATACGGATGACGGCGCCGGCCAGCCCCTTGGTGGGATCGTCCGCATCCACCTTGCGGATGGATCCCTCGCCGGTGATCTCGGGGGTGTCCGTGAAGGTGACCGTGACCGTTTTGCCGTTTTCATTGGGCAGGACCACATACTGGGGGCCGGGGTTGTCGATTTGGTACCCCTCCGGGGCCTCCAGTTCCGTGACGGAATAGGTATTTGCATCCAGGGGGGAGAGGGTGTAGGTCCCGTCCGCCCCGGTCACGACCTCCTTGGAGTAGGTCCCATTGGCATTCTGAATGAGAAACCGGGCGCCGGGGAGCCCCTTGCTGGGGTTGGTGGCGTCCACCTTTTTCACGGTCAGCTCATACTGCTCATGGGTGACGGTGAGATTACCGATGATGATCCCCTGGACGTCATAGGCCGGATGCTGTGTGGAGCCGGGGCCGGCGTAGGTATATTCAAAAACTTCGCAGTCGCCCCAGACGCCCTGAGCGCCCAAATCGAGAATATACTGGGCGCGGTCCCGGAGAGAGGTCCCGTCTACGACATCGTCAATGCTGGTGTAGCTGGTGTGCTCCAGATTGTTGTAGACATACATCAGCTCCTCTGCGCAGGCAGCCACGGGATCAGCGGCAAGCGTCTTCTGCTCATGGCGCCAGATGATAGCCTGCACCCAGGCGTTCATGGTCCAGGTATAGTCACTGCCCCAGACCTCATCCACACCCAGGGCATGAGCCTGGTCTGTAAAAATGCCGCGGCTGTGGGCGTAATAATACGCCATCATGGTCTTGACGGTAGGATCGCTGATGGGCTGTGGGTTATTCCACTCGTGTCCCTCCAGCGACCAGCCCATGCCGCCCCCGTGGTCGGCGCAAAAGCCTGTGACAGTATCGCCGTTGTAGTCAAATTTCATCTGGTGGAGCCAGCAGGTGTCGAGGGCTGCCGACTCATAGTGGACACCGTTATGGGTGCAGTCCTCCATGACAATGGAGTCCGGGCTGGCGGCCAGGGCCGCTCCGGGGAGCAGACCCAGGATACACACCAGCGCCAACAGCATGGAGAGGATCCGGGCAGGCAGAGAATGCGTCTGTTTCTTCATGTTCTTTTCCTTTCCTCGGAAAAGGAAGGGCCGAAGGGACAGGGCATTCCGGCAGAACACAAACAGGCCGTGGGTGCTGTATCCCTACGGCCTGTTCCAGTTCCGATATTCAAAGTCTTGTCGGTTTCTCCCCCATCTGCTGCGGGAGAACGGTCCTTGCTCCGGATAGGAGCGGCTTAATTCATGGGCTTCATCTCCGTTTCTTCTGAATTTTGGAAAAAAGAGCGGCCCCTCCTGTTTGGGAGGGGCCGTACCGCTGGATCTGCGGTTATCCGTAGGGGTTGTAGGTGGTGGGGTCACCCAGGAACAGGCAGCAATAGGTGACCCCCTGTGCCACGGTGACGCCTACGCCGAGGCTGTCCGCATTGGGTGTAAGCATCGCCTGCAGGTGTCCGGGGGAGTTCACCCAGTTCTCCACCGCCTGCTGAGCAATATCTGAGGCGGCGGCTCCGGTGAATACTGTGAGATTGGAGCGGAATCCATAGGGATATCCGGCTCTTGCCACTGCCTCGCACTCCTCCTGATTGTGGTGCCAGGTGTATTTCCTCCCAGAGAGCTCCTGGGCAGCAGTCATCAGCCGCTGGTCAACAGCCAGCTCCGGGAGCCCGTGTTCACGCCGCACCTGATTGACCAGCGCGGCGATATCCTGGCGCGTCTGCTCCAGGTCGGACACCTGTTCCGAGGCGCGGCCGGTGTAGGGTGCACCGCTCTCGATCCGCACCGCGTCATCCCAATAGACGTTGAAGTCCAGGGCCTCGCCCACATCTGCCAATTTCACATAGTTATTGCCGTTAATGAGGTACGCCTCCAACTGGATCTGTTCCCCATCCAGATAGAACTGGTGAGTGCTGCGGACCGCCGTCAGAATCTCCTCCGCCGCGTGCGACGCAGGACCGGCCAGGGCCATCCCCAGCACGATACATGTGGATGCCAGCAGGATATTTTTCTTTCTGCTCATGACTTCGCTCCTCCTTATTGTCTGGAATTGCAGCTTTCTGCAAGCACACAATACCGGAAGAGCGGACGGAAGTCGATAGAAATAAGAGCGCCTGCATGTAGAAATTCAGAGGGGAAAACAAAGCAGATCAACTAAATTTCCACTGCCTTGACGCACCAGCGGTAGTCTCTCTGGTTCATCACACAGGTGTAGAGGGTGATCATGTTTTCCGTGGTGGCGGCGAGGCCGCTTCGGTCGGTCTCCAAGACTTTAGAAACGGACACCACCTCATAGGTGCGGGTCCCCAGCTTGGTGGTCAGGGTGATCTCATCCCCCAGCTCCAGGGTATGGATCTTCCCAAAATGGTTGTTGGTGCCCCTGTTGTGCGCCGCCACCGCAATATTTCCGCGCCAAATAGAGGTTTCCTCGAAGTGACCGGCACCCTTGGCCAGGGTTTTGCTGTCCGTGCCCTCATAGACCTTCACAGTTAAACCGATGGCCGGGATCTTCAGCGTTCCCAGGTGGCCGCCAGAGTAATAGAGGTCGCTTGTCACTTCGGTGTAGCCGGTGGAGGGAGCAGATGTTTCCGGGTCAGCAGGGGTATTCACAGTGGGGATCGTACTTCCGGGGACAAAGACCGGGGCGGAGGTGCCGTTGACCGCCGCGCCGGTGGCGGGTATGGAGCCGGGGGCCAGGTTGGGGGTGAGGGGCGTCCCGGTGTTCAGGGCATCGGCGCTGGCGGTACCAAATCCAGGCGGGATCAGGGCGGCGTTTTTACTGACGTCCTCGTTCTTCCTGGCCCCGCCGTCTGCCGTGGCAACCGGCTCGAAGGAGGTGGGGGTGCCGTAGTCCGGATCGCCCGGTGCGTCGATGGAATACTCCAGAGGTCCCGCCGCGCTCGCGGGAACTGTCAAGGCGGCGGTCAGGCACATCAGGCAGAGAAACGCACACAATTTTTTCATTCGGTTTCCTCCTCACTCTCATGCTTCCGTTTGTAGAGCAGGCATCCGCCAATGACGCCGCCCGCAGCGAATACCACACCCAGCGGCACCAGGATATAGGCCCAGTTAAACTGGACTGGACTGCTGCCCGAATCAGGGAGCGGCGCCAGCGGCTCTATGGCTGTGCCCTCGAAGATGGCCACATAGCGGGTCTTATTCAGGGCGATCCGGCTGACAGTACCGCTGTAATCGGCGGTGACCGTGTAGCCGGTCACATAGCTGCTGGTGGCACTGCCGGTGTAGGTGGCGACTGCCGTAAAGCGGTCTCCCATGGCGTAGCCGTCTGTATTGGCGGTGTTGTCCGTCTGCCAGCTGATGTTCTGGAGAGTCAGGGTGCGGCCATTGTCCTCGATGGTCTTGGGGATGTTGGCGGTATCCTGGCTGGCCAGATTGGGGTAGCTCCTGGTGGCAGACACCTCCCTGGTAGAGCTCCCGTACCCGGCCACTTCCACCTGGACGGTGTCCAACTGGAGGGTCAGCACACCGGAGAGACCGTCCTCGGTGATAAACTCTTTTTCCTGGGGGAGCAGGGCCAGCACGGACTCCATGTCCTTGCTTTTGCTCTCCAGAGAGACGGTCTCTGTGTGCTGACGGCTCTCGTTCTCCGGCAGTTCCTGCCGGAGCAGATCAATGAGGGTATAATGGAATCCATCCTGCTCGAAATCAGACCGGGGAATGCCGGCGGGGTTCTCCTCCGGCCCCAGGTCATAATACTTGCGGATCTCTGTGCCATCCTCATTCCGGGACACGGAGGTGGGGTAGCAGACCTCCGGGGGCGCAGATGACTGGGAAATCACAACCGACTCCGCGGCGAAGGCGGAGGGGGACAGTGCCATGGTCAGGCACAGGACCGCGGCACAGAGTGCGAGTTTTCGTTTCATATCAGCTTTCTCTCCTTCCTGTCACATCGACATGCCGTCCATCTCGGGGCTGTTTTGCTCCTGGGCCTCGTTATGGTGCTGGTTGAGTCCCTGATCCAGCTCCATCCGGTAGGCGTCCAAAACGGCCTGGTCGAAGGACTGTTTGAATTCCGGGGTGCAGGGGAAACAGATGTCCCGATATTCGCCTTTGACCTGGCGGCTGGGCATGGAGACGAAGGGGCCGTTTCTGCCCTCCTTCACCTGGACCCCGCGGATGGCGAAGCACCCGTTCAGGTTGACCGAGGCGTCTGCCAGGATGGGGCCCTTGACGCTGGGACGGTAGATCTTCACGTTGATCTGCATGGGCAGCTGCTCAAAATTGGGGTTCTGATGGTTGATAGTCTGTTTCATCGCTCACTTCTCCCTTTCTCTTTTTTCAGCCGTTCCAGGGTGTGGATGGCTATCCGGTCATACTCCCAGGGTTCTACCTCCAGGGAGAGGTAGGCGCCCTGCTCGTTGATCCCATCGGCTCGATATTTCAGCACTAAGGGCATCGGCTCGGTTTTGCGGTTCAGAATGCCGGGAGATACCCAGCCTGTCCCGGCCACATAGACCTGGCGGATAGCGGACTGGGCCTCGCCGGACAGATTCAGCCATAAAAATTTCCCCTGAAGGTCCTGCGGCAGACCCTCCGGGGATGGAATGGGCTCAATCACATTGCCTTTGATGCGATAGCGCAGGCCCATGGCTGTGATACAGACGTGAGTGGCATTGGCGGCCTCTGGCTCCTGGGTCCAGAGGGGAAAGCAGCTGTAGTCCGAGGCCAGCACATCTTCTCCTTCCTGATCGTCCGGGAACAGGGGCAGGCACTTTACCAGCTCCAGGACATGGATTCCGTCTGTGAGCCCCAGCACTCTGATCCCGGCAGCAGGCAGGGATTGGTAGCGGGCCAGAGCCTCCTCCAGTGTGGAATACTGCTCCACGCTCCGGCCCTTTCGCAGAGATCGCTTGGGGGGCAGGCGCAGATCGTCAATGGTGTAATAGGAAATGTTCATGTCTATCAATCACCTCATTTCATGGTCATCCCGCCCATCGCGGGGGAGTCGTTGTTCTGTTCCTGTCCTTTCAGCTCCATCAGCTTTTCCTTTGCCCACTCCGGAAGGAATTCGTCCTTCAGCGCACCGATAAAGTCCGTTCGGTTCCAGCGGGTCATCTCTCCGTCCCCCAGACAGGTACAGCGGACAGAGCGTCCAATGGCTTTGGGGCTACAGCCAAATCCGTCATGGGCGTACCAGAGCTGGGCACGGGCGTTCCAATAGGACTCCTTCAGGGTATCTGGGGAGAGTACCAGCACCTTTCCTTCGTAGTCCAGTTCTTCAAAGGAGCTTGGCTCGCACTGGTCAGGACCGAAGAGTCCCAGCGCCTGATATGCCGTGCGGTATTGGTCCACCACTCCATCCAGTACAGCGGAGCGGGTTGGCACCACAAAGCTTAGATTGTGGAGTTTATCTGGTGGGATATAGATTTGACTGGCCCATGCTTTATTCTCGGAACTGTACTGGCCACCCCATTCCAATTGCTGAACCGTGTTGGCCAGCACCCAAGCTGTCCGCTTATAGCCGAACTCTTGAAGCACCCCCGTCAGGCATTCCTTGTCCAGATGGGCGCCGTCGTAGTGCTGTCGTACGGCTTTCTGAATGGCATCTTTGCAGTCAATGTTCTCCAGGTAACTGGCCCGCCATAGAGACTGTTCTCCCCGTCGGCAGGCTTCCTCTGCGGAATAGGGATAGAGGTACGTCTCACGCATGATCTTCCTCCCGGCGCAGCTGCCGCCGGAGGGCGTCCAGATCCACATGGCCCTCCTGGAGCATGGAGCGGAAGCCCTCGTCGAACTCCTGCAACGGGTCTTCCTCCCTGTGCTCGCTGGGGTCATCATCTTCTGCCTTGGATACGATCACCCGGCCATCCTCCGCAACGGCCTCCAGGCTGTCTGCATCATCCAGTCCGGCCAGTTCCAGTAGACAGGCGGGGATGGGCAGACCGGGATCGTCCATTTCATCTTCCTCGTCAATGGTGTCCTCACACTCGGGAAATTCCGCCCCTTCCTGGCTGAATACCGCCAGCTGGAGGAGCAGAGATGCGGCAGTGGAGGTGAGGAACTGGAGAAGGTGCAGGCATTCCAGGGTACTCAATGCATTCCGTGCCGCCAGGACATATCCGCCGCCTGTGTGGAGGATCAGCTCCTCCGCGTCCGCAAGGCCGGAGAGCTGGAGGGCAGCGCGGGGGATCGTCAGGGTCTTGTTCTCAGGATTGTGGTAGAGCTTAAAATACATAGGTTTCATCAAATTCTCCCTTCTGAAAGTCAAACAGATTGATTTGTGTTGTGGCATGAGCGCGCTCCGCCATGTCATAGTTGGCGATGAGCAGCTCGGAAAATTGGCAGTTAGGGTCGTATCGCTGTCGAATGTTGTTCAGCCGGGTCACCGGCTCGATCTGGATGCCGGGGGCATCGTACAGCCCTCGGATGAAGGCGTCGTCGTTGTAGGACAGCAGGAACTTGCCTTCCATGGACAGCAGGGCATCCCGCAGGCGGATGTGGTCCCGTTCCGTGAAGCCGTCCTCACCGATGTTCTGGTAATACCCCTCTGTAGCGTGGTAGGGCGGGTCGCAGTAGAAGAAGGTCACTGGGCGGTCATAGTGCCGGATCAGTGTTTGGAAGTCTTGGTTTTCCACCACCACATCCGCCAGCCGTCGGTGGGCCTGCTCAATGAGCGGGAAGTTGCTCCACATATCGTGAGGCTGGCTGGCAAAGCTGGTGAGAGCGGCGGCGTAGCTCTGGCGGATGACTTGATAAAACCAGGCTGCCCGCTGAATATCTGTGGTGCGCTTGCGGCGCAGAGCCAGGCGCGCCCGGTCGAAGTCCTCTCTGGAATTGAGGACATATTTCAGAGCGTTGATCAACAGATCCGGCTTGTCCCGCACACAGCGGTACAGATTGGCGAGGAGGCCGTTGTAGTCGTTGTAGACCTCGAAGTCGTTGCCGGGGGCTTTATGAAACAGCACCCAGCCGCCGCCTCCGAACACCTCCACATACCGCTCATAGAACAGGGGAAATCGCTTCACTACTTCCTCCCGGAGAGCTTTCTTCCCGCCCACCCAGCTCATAAAACTGTTCAGGGGGGATCACCGCCCTCGCCAAAGCTATCCAGGGATTGCTCCAACCCCCGGATAGCGGCCTCCAGACCATTTGCCATCTTCCGAAGTTGACGGATGGTAGTGTAGACCTCGCCGGCAGTCTGGGCATAGAAGTAGCCGCTCCGGTCGCTGGCAATGGGGATTCCCCGGCGCCGCAGCCGGTTGACGATCTTCCGCAGATCCGTGCTGCTGACACCCAGCGCCCGCTCCAGTTCCGCACTCCCTACTCGGTATGCGCGTCCAAGGCAGGCTCCTTTTAAATAGTCCAGCAATTGTTTTTCATGCATTTTCGTTTCCTTTCCGGAGCCGTTTTTCCGAAAAAGGGCACAAAAAAAGAGGGGCCGTTTCCCCCTTCGGAAAACGGCCCCTGTCTAATTTGACTGATTACATGGTCATGTCAAACTCTGGCTGTGGCTCCGTGCGCTCATGGTGGAACTCCTGTTCGTTGCGGCGGATGTATCCGGTCTCAGCGGTATTCAGGAGGTAGCCCTGCTGCTCCAACTGGGCCTCCCCATACACTTTCAAGTCAATGCTCCCTTGCAGAACAGGGTCCCGGAACACCGTATCACCCTGTTTCTGCAACACCTCCTCTCCAAACCGTCCTGTCTCGGTTGTCGGGCAGTAGTCATAGCAGTTCAAGTTCGACGCGATGTCCAGCGCCAGTTTTAAGTCGTGACAGTGCTCATACTCCAGCGCCGCCCGGAATTTTTCCAGAAAGTGTTGCTCTCCCTGGCCCTGCTCCTGGAGCACATATCCCAGGTCATTTCCATCGTAGATCAGATCTGCCAGATCCTGATACTCGTCCAGACCGATGGACAGTTCCGGAAGGGAGCACCGCACATCCAGAAGGCTGCACTCCTGAAGTGTCTGAACCTGCAGTTCCCGCAGGGCCAGCCGGATTTCGTCCATCCGCCCCTTCTCGTCGATGGTGCTGTCCGGCAGGCACAGCCAGACGCCCTCCGGCACGGCGGGGGAGGCCAGTTTCAGCCGCAGGCTCCAGTCAGTGTCTGGCAGCCTGTCCAGATTGGAGCCGTCATAGAACTGCTTGGGCTCTTGCCTGGGGAGCACCACGAAACAGTCCCCCACGAAGATTCCCAAGTGGCTGTCCTCATAGTTCCACCCGATCTGCTCCAGATTGGCATAGGGGATGAGGTCAGGCTGACCGGCTTCGTATCGCAGGTAGTATTCCCCCAGCTGTTCGTAGCTCCCCGCCGGGCAGATCACCTCGTAGTCCGGGAGGGCCAGCAGGAGGTTGACGGCATCCCTTGCCGTATTTGGATCCATCTTCCGAACCGCCAGCTCTCGCTCATCGCCAGCCTTTTCAGATAACGCCTTCAGCTGGCCCCTGGAGATGATGGCTGCTGCCAGCTGGGTCTGTTCCTTTACCGACAGAGTTTCCAGCCGGTTCAAGATCCACTGGCGCTCCATACTTTTACTTTCCATCATGCCATCTCCATTCCGCCCCAGGCGGGGGCTTCCTTTTGCTCCTTCCGAAATACTGGCAGCTGGCCGCTATCCTTCCGTCGAAGCAGTCCATAGTCCGTAATAGACGCATGGTTCTCCTCCAGCATCCGCTGTCCAACCCGGGCGGCCTGTCCGGTCTGGAACAGTTCCTCCGGCAGATCCGGATACTTCTCCCGCAGGATCAGCTCCGCATAGTCCCAGGTCGCCGCCACATCCGGTCGTAGTTCATAAGCATCCAGACCGTGCATCAGCTGGATGGCATCCTGCAGGTGGGGGTGCCCGGCCACAGACAGCAGAGCCTTGTACTTGACCCAGTCCGCCTCATGCCAGCTCTGCTTTTTCTGCGCCAGGTTTGTTGCGAATTCGCTTGCCATGCCGATGCCGCTCTCCTGTTCGATGGCGTCATCGACCGCATCTCGCAGAGAGGGGATCTCACAGTCGATACAGCGGAAGGCGCACTCGTCCAGCGAGGCCGCGTCTACCTCTCCCACTGCCCGCCAGATGTCGGCGTCTGAAGCGGGGAGGTTCAGGATAGTGGTCTTATCGTTATCATAGCTGGGATCGTCAAAAAATCCCTTGCGTACCTCCAGCACCACCGGGGCGCTGGGGCGGGCAAAGCAGAACATCTCGCCCTTCCGATATACCTCTTTGAAGTCACTGCCAGGCTCCGCGTAGCCCCGGCTGGTGAACACACCGCTGTGCTCCTCCTGGTGCTGTTCCCCCAGCAGCTCCAGCAACCTCTCCCGAAAGCTGCTGTCCTCCTCCATGGTATCCACCAGGGCCATGGCCTCCTCCGAGAGCATCTCACCCTCATACAAAAGCGCCCCAAGTTCCTGCGTGTCGGAGACTTGGGGCGCCAGAAGGCAGATATCCGCATTGAAGGTCAGGTTGATGAAGCGGGAGAGGGGAAAGGGAGCAGTGTGGTTTTCCTTCTCGATCTGGAGCAGGCCGTCCAGCCCCATCCGGTCATCCTCACCCAGCATGGTCAGCCGGAGGGCCAGCAGGTTCAACTCCAGCAGATCCACATTCCGACCGATCATATCCGCTGTGATACCAGGATAGCGGATCCTGGTCAGCTCATTGCGGCAAGTTTTGACGTCCTGGACACGGGCCTTCTGGAGCGCGTCACAAAGCTCCGCCTGGGTACACGGCATCGTCAGCACTGCGGAGGTCTTATAGCTTTCGGGCCCGCCGCTGCTGATCTCCACCTCGAAGATCTTCTTATCCAAGGGTCATCCCTCCCTCTGTCTGTTCCTCTCTCTGAATTTCATAATTGGCAGGATCCGCCCCAGGAACATCCCAGCCCGCCATGCTTCCGATCTCCATGGCCTGCCGCTGGGCGGGGGTGACGCCTAACCGCTCATTCAGCTCATCCGCCAGCTCCACGTTGCGCTCCTTGTCTCCGGTATCCCACTGGGAGGGATAGTAGCCGGACTCGCCCCGCCGGATGCAAATGAGCTGGCCGGTTGTCTGTAGGGTGGAGAAACACTCCGCCGGCAGGCCCTCGGCAACCTTGGGGGCGAACCGCTCCTGCTCCGTCTGGATACTCCAGTTCTCGCTGTTCCACAGATGGATGTACAATTCACCGCCGTCCACACGGATTTGTTCCAGATCCATGCCCTCTCCCCAGCCATCCGATGCCTGGCCGGTGAGGTACTCCTTTAAAGTGGAAAGTTCCTCCGGGGAGAGTTCTCCAACTACCCGGCACTCCGCCACGCCCCAGAGTTGGCCGCTTCGCTCCTCCGCAGTGAACTCCGCGGATCGTACCTTGATATTCAGGCTGTCCTGTTTATCGTACCAGCGCATAACGCCCCGCTCTTTCTCCTCCGGCATCCGGTTTCTGACCAGGGCACCCTGGATCTGATCCTCGTAGTCCAGCAGCGTCCGGCCGTCCCATTCCTCACCCGTCTCGTCTATATCGCCCCACTCGTCCCGCCCATAGAAATCGGCGGTCAGGGGCATATAGAGTTTGAGCAGGGTTGGCTCCGGCGGCTGGACAGAGAATTGTTCCTCTCCCAACGCCAGTTTTCGAATGGCCCCATCCCCCATGCGCGTGTGGAACCGTCCTTCTTCATCGATCTGTTCCAGCGTCCCAGTAGATATGTGTTCTGGGTCATCCAGCTCCCAGCATATAACTTGGCTCCCACGTGGGAACTGTTCCCGCAGGAATGCCAGCCATTCTTTTGATATCGTCCGCATATTCTGCCTCCTTTGCTCTTTCGTAGATCACTCACATCTCTATGGATGGGCCGTCCTCCTGCTCCTCATCCCAGTCCTCACCGAGCAGATCCTCCAGATCAGGCGGTTCACTGTATTGGACCGTGTCGTTCTCCAAGTCCTCCTTTAGGCTGCGGAGGACGGCCTCTTGATTCCCGGTCGGTAAGTAGAGCCATTGTCCATTCGTATCATAGATATAGATGTATTCGATCCCAGCCCAATCTGCCGCATCGTACAGTTCCTCGAAGGTTTTTATAGTGGCCTCCCAGCCGGGACAGTCCCCATCTCTCCGATAGGCCAACGTCACTCCTGGCTGTGGAGCAATGAAATCGTGGCGTCCGGGGTCAGGAGAGAGTTTTTCTCGAAGATAGTACAGATCTCCCAAAGCCAATAAAGCGTTTACTTTCTCCGATGTATCATAGTGTTTTACAAGGGTCGCGCCGGTATCTTCCGGGTATCCGTTGAGCTGACAGTATATCGTGAGGTACTGGTCATCTCCAATTTGCCTTGCGATATAGCTGCGTGTTCCCATTAAAGTCCTCCCATCTCGAGGCCTGCCTCCGGACCGTCCAGCTCCTGATGGAGCGTTTCTACTGCGTCGGCGATCACCGGATCATTCCGAAAACTCTCCAGCTTACGGTAGTCTTCAAAGAATACCTGCTCTTCATCCAGAAAGCACACCAAGTCCACCGTGGCGATCTCGTCCTTGGTGACGCCCAGCCTTTTCTCAGGCCGGTCGCTGTCTTGGTAGAGCTGTATCGCCCCATCCAGTGTCAAAGCCCTGTGGATCTGCTCCTTCGAAGTGTTGCAGTCAGTCATCACGAACCAGGAATAGGTGTGAGGCTTGCTGGGGTCCGCAGCATCCCGCAGGGCCTGCTTTCCGGCCTCAGTGAGACCATAGTTGCAGGTGCGACGGGGGTTCTCCTCGCCGGCAACATCCAGAAGAATGTCGTCTACCGCTTTTTTCACCGCTGGATCGTCTGTCAGGGTCTCGTACCGGAAGCCGGTGGTGTTTCGGTAGGGCAGTTCTTCTCGAATAGTCTGGAGATACCGCTGGGGATCACAAAATTCCTGCTGCTCGCCGCTGGCATAGGTCACTCGGCCCACCAGTTTCTCCTGCCTGGCCATCTCCTGCTGGCGCAGGTCGTAGCAATACAGATACCCTTGATAATCCCCTGGTCTTGGGGTACACCGCAGGCAAAATCGGTAATGTTCTGTCTCCGCAACAAACCCGTAGACGCGGTCGTTTTCTGAGATCTCACCTCCGTTGTGCCAGCAATAGGTGTTCATGGCCGCCAAGTTCTTCAGTGGACCGCTTTGCCGCATGGCATCCACAAATTCCTGCAGGGCCTCCTTGAATTCCGGAGTGTTAAAGTGGTCACCGTTGTGGGGCCACCAGGTGTGATAGAAGCCCTTCCCGCCGGAGCCGAAGTCCATGCGGAGGTGGCCCACTGTGCCCAGTGCCTCGTCCCGCTCATCGTTGGAATAGAAAAGGCCCGCCTCCTCAACGGAAGCAGGCCGCAGGTCAAAGGGGGGCGTCTGTTGGAAACTACTTTGTTTTTTCACTTCGATCACCTCGTTTCTGTTTTTTGAACACAACCAATACCACAACTTGTGATGAAAGTCTACTACAAATCGTGGAGAAAATTCAGGTCATCCGTATCCCTATCTCTGGCTCCGGTGACTCCATGATCTGCTCCAGGTATTTGGGATCCACTACGACTTCTGATTCATTCCTGCCGTTGAAAAAGGCAAGAATGTGTTCCTTTGAAATCTGAGCCTCATAGACGGTGCCCTCCTCACCAAAGCGGTGGGCAAACCACTCCGCCGTATCCCGGTCCAACGTCCAGGACAGTGCTTTGATGTTTTTGGCATTATAGGAAGTCACACCGCGGTAGACGGTCACAGGATCCTCCAGCGACTGATAAACTGCGTACTCCTCCTCGTCCATCAGAAGTTCCGGCGGGACAGAATGGAATAGAGCCAACAGTTCTCTTTTGCTCACATTGCGGTCTTGGTTTGGGCACTCCTCCAAAATCCACGCATGAGCCAGCAATTGGCCCAGATTCTCCTGTGAGAGGACTGGGGCAGAAAATTTGAGAAAAGTCAGATAATAGGGCTTGTTAAGGAGGAAAAATACCTGACAGGCGTTTTCAGCACTGTCGATCTGTTTGCCCACCATCTCCTTCCATTTGGCATAGTCTTCTTTGTTGTGGAGCAAGTCGACAACAGTGATATTGCCATCCTCATTTTGAGCAGCGGTAACCCCGGTACTTGTAAACGGGTGGCTGACGATAGCTGGTGAAAATGAAGTTTCTGCGATTGGCATATCCAAGAGTACATGAGCGATCATCTTCACCCTGGCAAGATCGGTTTCCTTCCGCATCAGGAGAGTCCCCCCATCCCCATGGACTCATCCTGCTCTCGCTGGTATTGTTCTGCGGGCTCCTTCCGCATCAGCTCATCCAGTGACAAAGTTCCCTGATAGGCAATGTAGCCCCGCTCTGTGAAGATTCCCTGTTCTTGCTGGATGCGTTGCTGGCCGTACTTCTCATAGTCATAAAAGGCGTCCAGATTGCTGTCGTAGTCGAAATGGCCGGAGTCCTGGATCATATATCTGCCGTACTCACCTGGCGTATGGACATTGGGGACGAAATCGAACAGGTCCAGATTCTCCGCCAGGCGGCGAATCTCAGCCGCGCTCTCCGGATTTGCATAGGCCACCACAGCCTCCAATTTGGCTCGATCTGCCTGCGCCAGCTTTGAGATGGCGGCGCACATGGCATTGAGATCAAAGACGCTTTCCTGCTCCAAGGGACAGGCCGTTTCAACAGCGGCAGGCAAGTTGTTGATTTGGATCTCCAATGTTGCGAAATCCTCACTCTCCATTCCATCCCGCCAGAGCATCCGCTCGATCTGGCGCTCTGATGTGGGCAGGTACAGCCAAACCGCCTCGCGGCTGTCGTCGCTGTCGTGGATGGACCTCAGTGAAACAGTCATCAGGCTCTCCTCATATAGATACTCCGGGAAGTTTCTTCCCTGATAGATCCGGCTGAGCTGCATCCCGTTGTCGTAGACGACGCCGTAGGGAGTGACGGTACCCTCATTTTCCGAGATCAGGAGCAGAGCGGTCTCCATACTATCCAGTTCCTCCAGCTCCTCCGTGGAGACGCATCCGCCGTGGAGGTTCATGTAGTGATCCCGGCCAATCTGCTCCAAGTCGGAAAAGTCCGTAATGACCGTGGCCTGCTGACAACAAAAGGTCAAATTGATGAGGTCGGTCATATCGGAGAGTCCCTTTTTCGCTGCCATTCCTTGGAACTGGGCCAGCTCCCCGTCAGAAAAACTGTCCAACCGCTTGACGAGGTAATCCAACTCGTCCACATTGATTCTGTGCCCCTCCAGGCATTTCAGACTGGGAACGCAGCCTTCGATCTCCTCCACCATACAATCCTTTGCCCGCGGGTCTCCGATATCCAGCGCCTCCAGCATCTTGATCGTGTCGTTGTATTGATCCTGCGGGATGGGGAAGGGGATAGTGACCAGGCCATATTCCAAGTGATCAGCGTTATACAAAGCCGCTTTGATCCTCATGCTCCAACTCCTTTTCGTTCAGTTTTTTTACTCTGGTGCGCATACAGTCATCCTCGCCGCCCCAACAGAGGAAACCGTGGGCGGGATAGGGGCAGCCCTCGCAGCGGGAGAACTGCCGGCACACTGGTTTTTGTTCCGGCTCCGGGGCATAGCCGGGCGCATAGTTGATGTGGAGCAGCCATTTCTTCACACTACTCCACTTAGGAGGCGGTTGATTGACCACCCCGACATAACTGTTCAGTTTTTTGGGATCCACACGGAGCACCTCACTTGCTTTTTCTGCTCTGAAAACAAAAAAGCGGGGGCCGTATTCTGTCCGATGGCAGATGATACGGCCCCCGCCTTGTTCAGCGTAGGATCTATAAATTCATTTGTGGTTCCTGACTCTGGGCCTGCTCCAACCGGCTCTGCAGATCCGGGACGGTGTACTCGATTTTTGTTCTGGCCTCCTGAATGGCTTTTTGCTGCTTGTAGTCCAGCTCCGGGCCTTCATAGAACCAATGCTCCGCGGCGCGGTACAATTCTGTGAGTTCCTCCAGGGTAAATAACTGCGCTCTGGGGATCAGGCCGGAGCGGACAGCAAAGTCCTGCTTGGCGCTCTGGAAGTCATCTTCATAGTAGTGACCGTGGCTGACTCCAGTTCGGTCATAGTCCCAGATCCAGGTTACAAATTGATACCCCTGGCCATTTTCTCGTTCCTGGCCTGCCAGCACCGCGCCGCCGAAGTCCGCCAGCAGGCGGAAGTCCTCATGCAGGCCAGAGGCATGGAGCAGGGGGGCGTTTTGCATCGTTTCCACATAACTGTATACCTCGTCCGCATCCATGGCCACCTGATGGTACAATTCACTGGCCTCCTCGTTTTGACTACCGGCTGGCAGTAGGAAGACGTCGCTTGCCGGGGACACATAGAGAACCGGCTGGCTGTGGAGGAATACCTCCAGCCGCTTGTCCGCTATGACAGATGATTCGATTCCTCGCTCTTGCAAGCGGCGAGAAAGCTCCAAAAAATATTTTTCTCTCACATTGAACACCTCCAATCAAAAATAGCCAGGCTCCCATTAGAGTCCTGGCATAAATACAAGTTTATACGAATTTTTCACAAAAGAGATGCGAACCGTTTTGTACACATTGCTTGGATGTGAATGTCGCGTTTCTGTGGTTAAGTTCTGCTTCTTGCCGACCAAAAAGGGCGAGGGAGGATACCATCAAAGCAAAAAATGAAGAGGGATGCGAACGAACTGGGGAACATTTTGGAAAACAGCTTAGAAACGCCTGAGCTACAGGCCCATAACTCCCTCAAAAAAGTTACAAAAAAGCCGTGAAACTCAACATTTCACGGCTTTTTGTGGTGGACTCGAAGGGATTCGAACCCTCGACCTCTCGGATGCGAACCGAACGCTCTCCCAACTGAGCTACGAGCCCGTCTTTGTTTAGTTTGAATAAATCTTACCCACTTAGATTGTGCAATCTGTTGGAGTGCCTGGGCCCGTGTTATGTCGCCTTTGCTCTACCGAATGGTTCGCATTTTTTATGAACATCTGAGAGAAAGTTTTTGTCACAAAACATAGGGATGCGAACCACTTGGGATTTAAGGGGGATGTGAACCGTTCGAATGAAATTGTTGTGTATATAATGAAGTTCAACTTATATCTGTACATTTTTTCTATAACGGGTTTGAAAGCAATGAGTTTTTTGCCTGGCGCAGACTTTGAACATACACGATTATAATTTGAAAGATGAAAAGTCTATGTTTGCGGTTTAGATTCTTGCAAGGAATAGGCGATTTTTGTGGATCTATGCTATAATAAGAATAGACCTTTTTAAACATGATGGATATATGGTCGCGGTGTTAATATTAGAAAACAGCTTAAAATATAGACAGTGGAGGAATATGCCATGAGTCTTGAACCTGGTGGCAGAGCTGATAAATACGGAAATAAATACGAGAATCGCTATCTTGCTAAACTCCTTCTCAGACTTGTCAGAGAAGAGCTTATTTCTATTACTGTTGAACCTTTAGGTGACAATAGTAACTCTGTAGAATTCATTTCCGAACAAAAAGACGGAACTATTAAGCATTATCAGTGCAAAGCCAGTAATACCACACATTCTTCATGGAGTATTTTAGATCTAAGAAAGTACAAAGTTTTTGAGCGAGCCAAAGAAATTATTTCTGCTGACATTAAAAACTTATACTATTTTATTTCACCTCTGCAATATAACGAATTAGATGAACTGTGTAAGCGAGCTCGAACCAATTCTTCACCCGAAGACTTTATAAATTTTCAGCTGACGAATGATGCTATTAGGCGTATGTTCAATGATTGCGTAGTGGAATTTGGGTTTGATAAAAGCGAACCGTCAGCCAAAGCAGAAACCATGTTATTATTATCGCATTGCTTTTTTGAACAATATATTACTGGTACAGAAGCTGAGCAGGACTTAGAAGAATACATTGGTACGCTATTTACAGGGAAGGCATCTACAGTTCGAGTTTTGCTGGAACAGTATGCCAATGATACTGGCCGTTACGGGGTAAAAATAACAGCCAAAGATGTCATTGATTATTTAGAGGAAAAGAATATCCATGTTCGTAACTATTGCGGCAATGAAACAGTTTTAAATAGAATTCACATCCTAAACAGTACATATTGGGATTCCTATCATGCTATCCACGAAAATCTCGTACATCGAACAGCAACGGATGATATTATTCAAAGTATCAAAGATGGGCAATCAGTAATTCTTCATGGAAAGGCCGGTACTGGAAAAAGCGGATGCCTGGAAGAAACGATCCGTTACTTAAAACAAACCAACACTCTTTACCTTGCTGTAAAGCTTGATAAACATGTACCTCGCATATCCGCAGATACTTATGGCCAGGATCTTGGCCTTCCGGAATCGCCGGTGTATTGTTTATCGACCCTTGCTGCAAGAAGACACTGCGTCTTGATTCTGGATCAGCTGGATGCTTTGCGTTGGACAAGCAATCACTCCGGCGATGCTTTGGATGTCTGTAAAGAATTTATCCAACAGGCAGAAGCCATCAATAGATATTCAGAAGGAAAAATATCGATTGTATTTGCATCTCGTACCTTTGATTTAGATAATGACAGGGGATTGAAAGAACTGTTTGCATCCTCGGATTCACATGCTGAGTTGCAATGGATCAAGGTAAATGTGAGTCAGTTTACTAAGGATGATGTGGTTCAAGTTATAGGTCAAGCGTACAATCATCTTTCTTCTCGACTCCAAAAGTTGCTCCTAACCCCATCTTCATTGTACGTTTGGTCCAAGCTCGAAGAAAATGCAAAGAATAACAGTGTTTCCTCAGTTTTTGAGTTAATGAATGCATGGTGGCAGCAGATTCAGAAAAAGTGCATTTCAGTTGGTTTACAATCCGAAGCGGTTATTGCCTGTAAAGATAAAATTGTGATGTCAATGGAGAGAAGAGCTGTCTTTTCGCTTCCACGGGCTATCTTTACAGATCAAACAAACGAAATCGATTGCCTTGTTTCGTCAGGCCTATTAAATAGCAATCCAAATACAAAAAGCATTTCATTTGCACATCAGAGTTTCTTAGACTACTTCATAACATCAGACATTTTAGAGAAGATCTATTCGGGTTATGAGCTTAAAGACTTGATTGGAGATAAAAATCATCAAACACCCTTTATTCGATATCGTGTGTTGACAGTTCTTCAAAATTTGCTTGACAGTGATCCCATCCTATTTGCAAAGCAGAGTATTGAATTATTAGAAGCTTCTTGTGTGCGCTTTTACTTCAAATGCACAGTTTTTGAAATAATCGGACAATGTGATGCCCCTACAGTTGAAATTTACAGAATCGTCGACAAATATATACAAAAACCAGAGTGGTCAGATTATATCACCCAAGTTGTGTTATATGGCCACCCTGCATTTGTTATGCGATTGTTCCCCCTTTCAAATCGTGTTTTCCCCTCAGATGAATATCTGTCACTATTAAAATCTATTAGCTCAAAAGAACCAGATTTTGTAACAGATAGACTGCGTCTTTTTGCGTTTCTGAATGCTGAACAAGATCGCAAAATTTTCTGGACATTATGTCATGATGCAAACGATGATTCTGATGAAATGTTCGAATTTAGAATGCAGCTTTTGCAAAATGATCCAGCACTTTTTCAAAACTTTTGGGGATTTCATGAGCTTATTAAGCGCTCATCCTCAAGAGCCATAGACCTGTTTGAGATCATTGTCGGGAGTTGGCCAAGCCAAAGAATTTCTCGCCTTTATATCGAAGATTCCAGAAATCTTTCCTGTTATATTAAGCAGTATGCGTGGCTACTTGTGACAAAACTATTTTCCAAGATTTGTGAGGTAACATTTAATTATCTCCCACATTGGCCAGAAGATAGATGGAGCCATGATTACGAGGATTGGGAATCAAATGAATTTAAAGAATCTGCTGTTCGTAAGATTACAGAGATTGTAAAAGAGGCCTTTGCAGAATGTGCACAATCCTCTCCTAATGAATTAATGGAGTTTATAAAAGGAGTAAAATATCCAATCTCTGCAGTTGGACATGAGTGTATCATGCATGCTGTATTAAATTTGCCCACTGATTATGCTGACGAGGTGATAGAGTGGATTTTGGAAGATGTTTCTGCAAAAATATTTGTGTTTTCTGCAAAGAAGGATAATTATCTAACTGATTCGGCTCAAATAATTAAAAAATTCTCTCCTGTTTGCAGTATGGCGTTATTCCAAAAACTGGAGCAGTATATCTGTAATTGGAAAGAATCAACTGAGCAGATGGTATATATATTTAAACGCCGTCTTGATGTAAGGAAAGCACATCATATACCTGTGTACTATGCATATTGGGGGCACTTCCAAAAAGCACTTTTACCAAGCATGGACATTTCTCGTTTATCTGCATACTCTAAGCAGTTGCTCAATGTAGTAAACCGAAATTCTTGGATTCAACTGCCCTACTTTTATTGTGGATTTACCATGGGGGCAGCCAAAACAGTTGTGTCTCCCATAGACAATTATACGGAGCGACTGAGCAATAAGACATGGCTCCAAATTATCTCCACCCCCCAGAACAAAATGAACGATAGGTGGCGCGGATCTGATAACGGTCCCTACTACATCGAAGCGAATCATCAAACTTTTGCATCTGCTCTTGGTAGTCAAGCCAAGCGGGAGCCACTCAGATTTGCCAAACTTTCCTTGTCTTTTCCGGCAAATTGTTATGAAGGGTACATTTCTCATGTTCTGTACGCATTATCTGACAATAGTTCAAATGGGGAGTTTGATGTTGAGCTTGTAAGCAAGGTTATTCAGCGCTATGGGCACAGCAAAAATCTCAACATCGCTATGGCTGTTTCACATGTGATTGAAAAACACCCAAATGAGATGTGGTCAGATGATGTCATCAATATCCTAAGGGAAATTGCATTAAATCATCCTCACCCAGATAAAGATGAATACGGCGTTACAAGCAGTTCAGATCCAGATCACAAATCAACTCATTCACTCCTTCAAAATTCAATCAACTGCGCACGCGGGTGTGCTCTCCATGCCATCTCAGCTTTACTTTGGGAACATTATGATTGGGGAGACAAACTAAAAAGTACGATTTTATTAGCAAGCAAGGATCCTAATCATGCTGTGCGTTTTGCGGTGATGGATTGCGTTCTGCCCTATTATAATATCGAAAAGGCTTTTTCAGTTGAAATTTTTACTTCGCTCACTGAAGATGACTTGCGTGTTGTTGCTGCCCATGGATATTGGGATATTTTGTCTCGGGAATATGATAACCGTAGCGCTTACTATAGAGGAATATTAATAAAAGCCTGTTTGTCCGAGATTGATGACTTAGCTGAATTTGCTGCTGGCTTACTGTGTGCAGTTGGAATCTTTCATAATGACCAAAAAGCATTGAACTTTATCATGTCACATCAATTTAGCGCAAAACAACAAGGCCGAATCTGTTCACAAGCTGTTTCCTCTTTTAATTCGGATGAGTATCATGAAAAGAGTAAGATGGTTCTGATCTATTTGATGGATCATTCATCGGATGAGTTGCAAGGGTTCAATCGTCTTTTCTTTGATCGATGCATTGAAATAAAAAGGGATGAGGAGTTTCTGGTTCACTTAATGGAATCACGGCAAAGTGTTCATCTCTTCCATTCTTTTTTAAACTATCTGTATGAAAGTGATGAAGACATTTGCAGCTTTGCTCGTGTTTTGGAGACAATTGGTAATAGCCTTTCTCAGATGCCACCAGAAAGAGGGGAGCGACTTATTGTAACCGACTTGGTAAAATGTGTGGTCCGTTTGTTCGATAAAGGGAAAAACGCCCCCTTCATTACTGAGATCTGTTTAAATATTTGGGACCAATTGTTTATGAGCAATCTGCATGATATCAAACCGTTGTCAGATATGATTGATGATTTTGAGTAGAAAAGATACCATAGACTCTGAGATGCTCCTATTTAAACTTTTAGGAATCCAGACAGAAAATAGCATTGTATAATCCTCTTATTCTACCTAAGGAGGAGTATACAATGAATCGAGTCTATTGCCTGTACCGGGTATCCACTGTCCAGCAGTTGCACGAGGATGACATTCCCATGCAGCGGCAGGCGTGCCGGGAGTTTGCCGCCGCCCGCGGCTGGAAAATCATTAAGGAGTTCTACGAGAAAGGAATCTCAGGATTCAAGATTCCCACAGCAGACCGCAGAGTCCTGCAGCAAATCAAGAAGGATGCCAAACAACATGAGTTTGACATCCTTCTTGTCTTTATGTTTGACCGATTGGGACGACGGGATTCGGAGACTCCGTTTTTTGTAGGGTAGTGTCAAGGAATTTTCGCAAAATGGTTTGCAGGCCCTGGCATGAATGAAGTCAACCAGCAATGGAGGCATCCTCAAGGGCCGCCTCCAGGTGCTTCATGTTCATGTACTTCTTGTTGCCCCATTGGGTACCAGCCACATGGCGCAGCCGGGCACAGACCAACATAAGAGCAGAGTTACCATCCGGGAAACTGCCCACCACACGAGTGCGGCGGCGGATTTCCCGGTTCAGTCTCTCAATTACATTATTGGTCCGGATGCGAGTCCAGTGCTCGCTGGGGAAATCGCAGTAAGTCAGCGTTTCCTCAATGCCGTCCTCCACCTTCCTGGCGGCCTCTTTCAGCTTCATGGAGCGCAGTTGCTCCACCACGGCTTTGGCCTTTTCCCGGGCGGCTTTCTTGCTCTCCTGGGCATGGATCGCCTTGAGCATTTTGGCTACCAGTTTCACCTTGGAGCGAGGAGTGACTGAGAATACATTGCGGTAGAAGTGGACAGTACACCGCTGGTACTCGGCTTCAGGGAATACTTCTCCTACAGCCTCCAGCATACCAAGGCACTTGTCGCCAACAATGAGTTTCACTCCGTCCAGGCCACGCCCGCGGAGCCACTGAAAGAAGCTGACCCAGCTGGCCTTGTCCTCCTTCATACCCTCAGCGGCACCCAGAACCTCACGATATCCGTCCTCATTGACCGCAATTGCCACAAGAATGGCTACATTTTCAAATTCGCCGCCCCAGTTGCGGCGCAGGTAGATCCCATCCACATAGACATACGGATATCGTCCACCTTGCAGAGGACGGTTCCGCCAATCCTCGATGTGGACATACGCTTTCTTGTTCAACTCACTTATGGTGGAGGGAGAGACTTTGCTGCCCCAGAGGGCCTCGGTAATATCCTCCACACGCCGGACGGACACGCCTGCCAGGTACATCTCAATGAGAGCTTCCTCCACGCTGCTCTCCCGACGGCGATACCGCTCAATGATGGCGGTCTCAAAGGAGATCCCTTTGAGCTTGGGTACCTTGAGGGTAACATCCCCAGAAGTGGTGATAAGATTGCGGCTGTAGTGGCCGCTGCGATAACCCTGGCGCTGCTCATTGCGCTCGTACCGGGCTGCCTGGGTCAGTTTCTCCGCCTCGGCCTCCAGCAGTTCGTTGAGGGTTTCCTCCACGCTGCCGCGCACCAATTCCTTAAGCTGCCCCTTGATAACTTCCTCGTTTAGCTGTACAATCTTCTCAGACATGGTTTGCTGTCTCCTTTCAGAATGGTGTGTCGCGACTTCATTCTACCAGAGATCTGCAAACCATGTCTCTTTTGTTTTTGCGAAACTTATTCTACCTTATCTTTTGTAGAGGATCTCTCCATGCTGGGTATTGAGATTTGGAGTGCCCGAGAGGGACAGCAGAGATTTGAGAGCCACGCCGACAAGCTGATCAATTATATACGCTATTGGCAGGCTTCCGGTGAAAGTTTGAAAATCTCTGAACGGACCAAGACCCGGATGCAGCAGCTTACCAGCGAGGGCTTCTACTGTGGAGGAAGAGCACCGTATGGTTATCGGCTTGTCAAAACGGGGCGGGTCAACCCCAGGGGACGTGATGTGCATGATCTGCAAATCATACCTGGTGAAGCAGAGGTCATCCGTATAGTCTTCGACTACTATATCCGGTACGGATATGGCGGACGAAGAATTGCGACGGAGCTTGCAGCACAGGGTATCTATGACCGGAATGGTGAAGTGTTCCATCCAAGCTCTATTAACGCATTTTTACACAGAGAGTTGTTTACTGGGGTCATGTGCAGAGGAGGGGGTCGCTCACAGCTCAACCCGGAATTGCAGATCATCTCACCGGACACATTTCAGAAGGCACAGCAAGTAATGGAGAAGAGAAAGCAAGGGCAGCTTCCCAAAAAGCTGGTGGGAAAAGCGCTGTTATCGGGAAATGTTTACTGCGGCTGCTGTGGAGGAAGAGTATTTGCTTCAACTGTGCGAAGAACCCATCGTGTGACGGAGCAAAATGAGAGAATCCCCGTCTATAAATGCTACAATCGGGTTCAGCACCGTGAGCGATGTTCTACACAGAGTACTTATCGGGCGGAGCGGATCGACAAAGAAGTGCTGCGTCAGTTAAAATGTCATGTGGATACCCATCCTGAACTGCAAAAGCTGTACGACAAAGCGATGGAAGCGGAGTTCTCGATCCGGAAGATGATTTTGTGCCAGTGGATTGAACGGGTGAATATCTTTACTTATGATCATATCGAGGTGTTGTTCCAGAACGAAATAGAGAATTTCTAAAGCAGGCCATATGCCTCTGAGGTGCTTTCAGCGTAGATACTGGAAGTACTGCACAAAGGGAATGCGAACCATCTTGTACAATATGCTTGGATGTGAATCATTCATTTCCAGATCTTTTCGGCCTTTCCCGAGGGGCGGAGAACAAAAAATAATGATCGTTTCTGGTGTCCTGAACAGCGGATGCGAACGGAGCGGGGGGCTGATACGGGAAACGGGGCGGAAACGGTTGAGCTACGGGCCCACTATTTTTGCGAAAAAGTTGCAAAAAAGCCGTGAAATTTATAATTTCACGGCTTTTTATGGTGGACCTAATCGGGATCGAACCGACGACCTTACGGATGCGAACCGTACGCTCTCCCAGCTGAGCTATAGGCCCATA
>CDZK01000458.1_pt1 | contig 74543 bp, 74 predicted proteins | sample 557401 | NCBI WGS metagenome assembly CDZK01 (sample SAMEA3182108, study PRJEB8094) | gut metagenome | biome: human; feature: gut; material: Stool; isolation source: human stools | place: Canada | collected 2013-04-25 | reverse complement strand
GTAGCCCCTGACGGCACCGTGACGGCGGTCAAGGCAGGTGCCGCGACGATCACCGCCACCGCGGCGGACGGTTCGGGCAAATCCGCGGTCTGCAAGGTCACCGTTATCGCCGATACCACGCCGCCCGCCCACGAGCACAGCTACGGCGATTGGAGCAAGGACGGTACGAACCACTGGCACGAATGTACCGACGCGGCGTGCCCGAATCAGTCCGAAAGCATCAAGGACAAAGCGGCGCACATCTACGACGATGATGCGGATACGACCTGTAACGTCTGCGGCTACGTCCGCACCGTGACGCCCGAGATCGTCCCTGTTTCCCAAATCACGCTTAACAAGGCGGAAACTTCGATTTCTGTTGGAAACAGCGAAACGCTGACCGCCACGGTCGCGCCTGAGAACGCCGCCAACAAGGCTTTGAAGTGGGCGTCCTCTGACGAGGATGTTGCCACGGTAGCCCCTGACGGCACCGTGACGGCGGTCAAGGCAGGTGCCGCGACGATCACCGCCACCGCGGCGGACGGTTCGGGCAAATCCGCGGTCTGCAAGGTCACCGTTATCGCCGATACCACGCCGCCCGCCCACGAGCACAGCTACGGCGATTGGAGCAAGGACGGTACGAACCACTGGCACGAATGTACCGACGCGGCGTGCCCGAATCAGTCCGAAAGCATCAAGGACAAAGCGGCGCACATCTACGACGATGATGCGGATACGACCTGTAACGTCTGCGGCTACGTCCGCACCGTGACGCCCGAGATCGTCCCTGTTTCCCAAATCACGCTTAACAAGGCGGAAACTTCGATTTCTGTTGGAAACAGCGAAACGCTGACCGCCACGGTCGCGCCTGAGAACGCCGCCAACAAGGCTTTGAAGTGGGCGTCCTCTGACGAGGATGTTGCCACGGTAGCCCCTGACGGCACCGTGACGGCGGTCAAGGCAGGTGCCGCGACGATCACCGCCACCGCGGCAGACGGTTCGGGCAAATCCGCAGTCTGCAAGGTCACCGTTACCGGCGATACCACGCCGCCCGCGCATGAGCACAGTTACGGCGATTGGAGCAAGGACGGTACGAACCACTGGCACGAATGCACTGATGCGAACTGCCCGAATCAGTCCGAAAGCATCAAGGATACAGCGGCGCACATCTACGACGATGACGCGGACACCACCTGTAACGTCTGCGGCTATGTCCGCACCGTCACGCCGCCCGCGCACGAGCACCGCTACGGCGATTGGAGCAAGGACGGTACGAACCACTGGCACGAATGCACCGACGCGGCGTGCCCGAATCAGTCCGAAAGTATCAAGGACAAAGCGACGCACATCTACGACGATGACGCGGACACCACCTGCAATGTCTGCGGCTATGTCCGCACCGTCACGCCCGAGATCGTCCCTGTTTCTCAAATCACGCTTAACAAGGCGGAAACTTCGATTTCTGTTGGAAACAGCGAAACGCTGACCGCCACGGTCGCGCCTGAGAACGCCGCCAACAAGGCTTTGACTTGGGCATCCTCTGACGAGGATGTTGCCACCGTAGCCCCTGACGGCACCGTGACGGCGGTCAAGGCAGGTGCCGCGACGATCACCGCCACTGCGGCGGACGGTTCGGGCAAATCCGCGGTCTGCAAGGTCACCGTTACCGGCGGCACTACGCCCTCTCAGCCCGGCGGCTCTACGGGCGACAGTTCCGGCGGATCTTCCTCCGACCGGGACAGCCATGACAGCAATCCGGTCATTAAAACGGAGACAAAGAACAATACCGACGGCTCTACCACCAAGACCGAGACCCGGAGAGACGGCTCTGTGACCCAAACCACCACTGGCAAGGACGGCTCCGTGACCAAGACCGAGACGAAGAAGGACGGCAGTTCCGTCACCGAGAACAAGGCCGCTGACGGCTCCACCGGCACGGTGAAAACCGACAAAAACGGCCAGACCGAGGCGGCGGCCAAGGTCAGCGGCAAGGCTGTTGAGGACGCGAAGAAGAACGGCGAGGCGGTCAAGGTTCCCGTGGAGGTCGAGGCCACCCGGAACAGCAGCACCGCTCCCACGGTGAGCATCGAGCTTCCCAAGGGCGCGGGCGAGACCAAGGTGGAAATTCCTGTTTCCAACGTGACCCCCGGTACGGTGGCGGTGCTCGTCTACCCCGACGGCACGGAGGAAATTTTGAAGGATTCCATTCCCACCGAGGACGGTATCCAGTTGACCGTGGACGGCAGCGCGACGGTGAAGATCGTTGACAACTCCAAGGGCTTCATCGACACCCGGAACCACTGGGCCAAGGACGAGATCGACTTTGTGAGTGCGCGCGGACTGGTGAACGGCATGAGCGCCACGATCTACGCGCCCAACGCCTCCACCACCCGCGCCCAGCTTTGGACGATCCTTGCGCGGCAGAACGGCGCGGACTTGAACGGCGGTAACACCTGGTACGAAAAGGCACAGAATTGGACCAAGGACAAGGGCGTTTCCGACGGCGCGAACCCCAACGCCGCCATCAACCGCGCCCAGATGGTGACGATGCTGTGGCGGGCCGTGGGCCAGCCCACGGCCGGCGGTACGGCGAACTTCACCGATGTTCCCACTGACAGCTATTACGCGCAGGCCGTGGCTTGGGCCGTGGAGAACGGCATTACCACCGGCGTGGGTAACGGTCATTTCGACCCCACCGGTACCTGCACCCGCGCGCAGATCGCCGCGTTCCTGGCACGCTCCATGAAGTGACGCAAAAAAACAGCTCCGGTCCCTTTCGCAGGGGACCGGGGCTGTTTGCAGTGAACTGCTGCTTTTGCACCGCTGGAATCAATGAAGGCTATTTTTCTTTCTTCATTTCATCCAAAATCGGCTTTAACGCAGCATGGGTCTTTGCATTTACCTTCGGAGAACGCACATATCGGAATGGAATAACCGGTATAGAAATGCGCCCTTAGTTCCTAAGGGAAGGTGGCTTGCTTTAGCTTTGAGAAAAGTATAATGGATTTTGAAGCATCATTTTATTGCCTAGTAGGTAGAGTAAGTTCATTTTTACAGTGCCTTTTCCAGGATTTTATGACCTTGTACAGAGGATCTTCCACTGCGGTGCGCACTCGATAAAATGCTCAATCCATAATGAATAACAATTTTTAGGGCAAAAGAAAAGCACCCAACCGTTGAAGTTGGATGCTTCCTATCAATTACATTGAATTATTTTGTTTTTTGAAAACATACAGTTTTTATAAACGCCAAACCGAAGTCGAACAGATAATGTCTGCTTAGGAAATAATCGTTGTTTCCTTATAAGGCGCTGCGTGAGATCTTTGTGTACCGAAGATTGCCAAGGTATGATTGGTAAGCCTCTCATTCCCTGTATGCTTGTCATACAAACAGCTAAACCAGAATCTAAGATAGCATGTTCAAAAGCTTCCCATATTTTAGCTTTAGCTGCATGAAATACTACTGCAGCATAATGGTCTGGTTTAAGCACACGAGATATTTCTGTAAACACTCTTGTCAACATCCATTGGTAATCAGCTACACTTTTTTCCTGAGAAGGACTAATAATAATCTCTTTTTCTCGATCCGTTGTATGATTCAACCATAATTCGTTAATCTGGTTGACTTCAGCATAAGGTATAAAATCTCCGAAAGGAGGATCTGTAAACACAAAATCAATCGATCCTGTTTTCTCCAACATTTTCTCACTCGAAGAATTGTGGATTATAAGTTCTCCAGTACATTTTTCTAATAAACCATATGCTTCCTCAAATGGAATCGACTTACGCTTCAATCCCAAAAGAATATTTTTTTCGACAGGTAATTTACTAATGTATAAAACACCACTTTGAGCACCCGTTAAAACAAAATCTTTAGCATTTCGTTTTGCAACTACACGAGTCATCAAAGTACAATGCGTCGAATTATAACTGAGCAAAAGAAGCTGTAATGCTTCTCGAACGTTGTTGGGATACCGCTCCGTTAGTTTCCAGAGTTTGAACATAACAGTATAGTTTCTTTTAGTGTAGAACTGATGCAAATGAGTAATGCCTAAATGATAACCAGTTCTATGAAGTTCGCCCCAGCAAATTTCCCTCGGTATATCAGATTCTTCAAACTCTTGTTCTTCCAACATTTTAATAAGAACTCTATCTTCGTCATTCACCTTGCGATCCCAGTTTTTTCCATTTGTTGTGCCATATACCCACACAGGCTCACGCTTTTTCCGGACAATTTCCTTTTTCAACAGTGAATCATAAATATTTTCAAGTGCAGGCTTGAAAGTATCCGTATCATGAGTTTTTCCGCAATGAGGGCAGGTTATTGTCTTTGTGAACTGCACAGGGTTGCGCTTGGTGCCATTTTCAAAATATGACAGTTCCTTATCACATTCAGGACAAATTAACACCTCACTCAAAATAATATGACGCACAACACCTTCATTACCCTTCACATCCTTAGTCTTGTAATATTGTCCCAATTCCATTTCTGCTTGTTGCACAAAATTGTCTACAGCACAACGAAATTCCTTTGCATTTAATCTGTTAGCAAGGGTTTTTGCTGCAAAAGAGCCATACACTCCAATCTCATATATCCAAAAAACTACATTAATCTATTATATAGTATACCATTCCATCGGCAAAAATATCAATAGCATTCAAGGCGAAGTTGTTGCACTTTTTGCCGACGCAGAAAATACTGCTTCTGGATATAGAAAGCCGGACTCCATCGAAAATGAAGTCCGGCAAGATATTATCTATATACGATTTCTTCCAACACAATTTCCTCTGCCCGATTGTGGATACTGTTCATGGCTCGAATCCAGGCCATCTGGTCTGCTGCTTTCAATTCCTCAGTCACGCCCTCAGATACCTTCATCTGCTCAACAATCAGGGACAAACGCTCCTGTGTCTGCTCGTTCAAATCGGCAAGGTAAGTCCAGAGCTGTCCTTCCAGAACCAGATCGTTAAATCTCATAGGGCTATGCTCTTTCAAATACTCCAGGTACATCCGCCCATATTTTCCGATAGGGCGTTCCTCATTGGGAAGCTTCAGATCCGGAATGTAGTAATCTCCTGCCAGCACATAATCCATTCCATTGATATTCTTTTTGCTTTCCATAAGCTTGACCTCGATTTCAAAATTTTTGTCACATCGAGACTCACTGGTGTAGTAGTGGTGTAGTAGCACTACCTTCAAGCCTGAAAAGCCTTGATATTACAGGGGATTTTAGAGATTTCTGTAAATAATGCCGTGACACACAAAGAGTATCTTTTTCATCGCTCTCGCTCTCCTGCGTTGCTTCTTTTCCACCAGTATAGCAGGAAACCGCTTGCTCGTCGAGAGAAGAATGCAGCCATGCCTGAGATTCTATGGCTTCCAGCAGTTTTGCTTTCTTCCAGCCGAAGCGCAGCACAGCTCGGATGTACCACGCCCGCTCCTCGTTGCTGCTGCCCCACTCTTAAATCGCCACATTCTGCGTCCAGCCGAGGCTCATCGCCAGCCGTGTGATTTCAGGGGATTCTTCATAGGTCGCGTAAAACGCCCGCATACGGCGCAAATTGCGGGGAGAAAAGCCCTCGGTTGCGGGATAGGTGTCTTGCAGGTATTCCGACGCCGCGACAGCGGCGCCTTTTTCGCTCCTGCCGCTGACCACTCGGCCGATCTCACAGTACAATTCCATCTGCGGGAGCTGTGCCGCCGTAAGCGCGTCCAGCGCGGCAAACATGGTGGTGTAATCTGCGAGCTTGCGGATGTTCATGGGCTTTCTCCTTTCTGGCGTTGTGTGCCTGTTCTGTAAAGTAGAAGCAGCGGAATGGCAATGCCATCCCGCTGCTGTTTCAATTTTAAGGGTTTGTTTCCTCCAGAGGGTTCGGTCGGTATCCGTCCATCAGAGTATCGTTCTCCATGATGAAGGGGTGTGTCGTATCCTGACCCCAAGAGGTGTCGTATTTCTCCATCAGGTAGTCGCTCAGCTCCGTGCGGTTCTGGAGTTTCACCAGACGGTACGGCTCCTGGAACGCCACCTTTTCGATGAAGTACAGCGAACCGTCCTCCGCGGGCAGCAGCACACCGACATGACCAATGAACAGCGTGTTGTCTTCATCCGAGAATTTATCGTGGAAGACAACCGAGATCATGCTTGCCCTGCTGTCTGCAAACGCGATGCCGCGGGCTGCCCAGTCCTCCTGAAGCACTTTGACCTGCGCTTCGACCTCTGTGCTGTCCGCGGCGTTCACCGGTGCAAACAGCGCACAGAATTTGGAGATGCTGTCACCGCAGAGCGCGTTAGGATCGGCGTCGACTGTCTCTAAATCGGTAAAGAGCGAGTCCTCGCCCTGTACCTCCGGCTGGTCGGCTCCTGCTGTGATGAATTCGCTGAACAGGCCAAATGCTGTAATGCGGCAGTTATAACCGGGAAAGCTGCCGTTTGCCGCTGTCCATTCATCCTGCATTTCGTAGGGATCATACTTGGTGTCGGTCGGCGCGGCGCTCTCGAAGCCATCGGTCAGCCATTCGCTCTTGACGCTGGCGTTAAACTGTTCCACTCGATTCAGTAGAGCAGCAATGCGTGATTCTTCGATTCCCGCATCCGTGAGAAGCTCGGAAAGCTGTTTTCTGGAATCCTCATCGGTCAGGTTGGAATATTCCACCGCCTCCAGCGCAGGCTGCTCTGTAGCCGTTTTTTCCTGCTTGCCGCAGCCGGTAGCCGTGGCAAAGAGTATAAGGGCGCATAGTGCAAGCGCCGCGGCTTGAATTCGTTTTTTCATAAGGTCACCTTTCTGCAAGTCTTGTAGAAGTTCATCTCATTACCCGAGTTGAACACTCAGTATGATAGCACCCAGACAGAAAAAGTCCACAGGAATTTGAAGGAAAGCTGTTTCGCGCTCACACTGCAACGACGCTCGTTACCGGCAACCTCTTCAACCGAATGCCATAATCACGTTCGAGTTCTTCTAAAAAATCATCGATTTTAGGGGCGCCTACTATATTACCTTTATACTTTGCCCTCATGCGCTTGCGAACAGTTTCCTTTTCTTCCTCTGACAATGTATCATAGAAAAAGAAGATGTCTCCTTGAATGCTGAATTCCATTAACGTAAGGTGGAGCCACTAAAGCAGGGGAGGAGCAGCTTTGTCATACTCTCATAGAAAGCGATGGTTTTGGGCTTATGCTTACCATCACGGACTTGAAGAGGAAACCAGACATCATTGACGAAGGAAACAAAATCGTCGTGGCGTTTTTCTGCCGGTATCTGATATGCCTTGCCTGCTGATTCTGCTTCGAGCTTTTTATGATACTCGTTCATAAGCTCCTGTTCCCAAATATCAGCAGCACGTTCAGCAGCTTTTTTGCCTTGGCTGTGCTTGTATCGGGTGGGATGGGCCATGTAGTGTATTTTCGGATTTGCTTTCCGTTGCAGTCTCGGCCTAAACAAACTGTGAAGCGATAGGAAACGATTTTACCATTCTTTGTGTTTGCCCTGATATGAGCCATGAAGATACACCCTTTCTCTTAGGGATATCTCAGGTTTTCAGACGGCTGTGCGCTTTTTTGTGCGCTTTTTCGGATTTTCAGAGGTGTGATCTTTACACTGAAAAACAAAGAAAGCCTTGAAACCATTGGCTTAACAGTGATAAGGAAGTAATTCTAATTTTTACTGTTGGCTGACAGATTCGGGTGTGCAGGGCAACCGTAAGGCTGCAAAAGCTGTCTGTTTCCAACAGAAACAGACAGCTTTTGATTTGCGTTGAAAGCATCTCGCTGTTTTCTCTCGAGCGGGGCGGTCTTCCCACGGACCGCCCCGCGAAGCCGTTACGGCTCGATGATGTTGAAGGGGTTGGTCCCGGTGATCGGGAACTGGTTCATATTCTCCATCATCAGCGTCAGCAGTTCTGCGCTGCCCTCGACCTTGACGGCCTTTGCAACCGTTTCCTGATTGTTGGTCAGGATCGCAAACAGCGCATTCTTCGGGCAGGTAATAGACACGTCCGCATCATCAGACAATGTATCCGCATAGACCAGCAGCACACCATTCTTCACGCGGAGCATGTGCTGTTCGCCCACGTCAGGCAGGATCACGTTCATGGTGAAGTCGCGGTCAGCCAGCGCCTGCTTGTCCATGACAATGGCCATATAGTCAAACAGCATGGGCGCGGAGAGGGCCTTGACCATGTCGCCGGTAGATTTGGTGGAAGCGGTGAAATTGGCGTTTCCATGGCGCAGCTCCTGCGCGGCGGTCAGATATTCGTTGCGCCACGGGCCGGACTCCGCCTGATACCCCAACTGCTCCAGTGCATCGGCGCACAGAAGCCGCGCATCGGTGTTCGTCGGGTCGGCAAAGACGATGGTGTTTGTGACCTCGGCTACCCACTGATATTCACCCTTGTCAAAATCTGCCTTTGCCATTTGCAGGATCTTGTCAACATCCCCCAGGTACTCCACCCATTTTTTCGCGCTGTCGCTTGGCATGAGGGGGTTCAGGTTGACAGGGTTGCTGTCATACCAGCCCATGAACTTCTGGTAGACCGCCTTGGCGTTGTGGGCGACCGTCCCGTAGTACTGGCGGGTGTACCAGATTTTATTGAGAGCCTCCGGCAGCTCGATCATGTTGGAGATCTCGTCGCTGGTGTAGCCCTGATTGATATAGGTCAGAGTCTGGTCGTTGATGAACTTATACACGGCAGCCGTGTTGACCATGTAGTCGTTCACCACGTTGTTTCCCCAGTGCGGCCAGTTGTGGGACTGGAAGGTGACCTCCGCGTCCTTGCCGTAAAGGGAAATGGCCTCGGTGATATAGCTTGCCCATGCCGCGCCGTCGCGCACCTCCGCGCCGCGCAGCGTGTAGAGATTGTGGAGCGTGCCGGTGCAGTTTTCCGCCATCCACAGCGCCTTGTACTGGGGCAGCCACGTGTTCATTTCGGCGGGCGCTTCCGTACCCGGCGTGAGCTGGAACTCCAGCTCCACACCGTCGATCGTCAGCTTTTCGCCGGACTGCGTGATTTCATAGCTGGGCGTCATGAACGAGACCGTTCCGGTGGACTGTCCCATGCCGATGCCCTGCGCCAGCTTGCCGGTCACGCCGGGGGTCAGAAGGACGCCATACTGATAATTGCTGCGGCGGCCCATACCCTTACCGGCGTAGACATTTTCCTTCACAGAGTGCTCCGTGAAGCCCACAGGCGTGATCACGGGGATCTTGCCGCTGGCGAGCTGATCTTCAATAGAAAGTGTCTCGTCTGCCTTATCCTCTTTCGCCATCACGCCGGCGATGCCGCCAAAATGGTCGGCGTGGGAATGAGAGATGATGACGGCCTTGACCGGGAATTTACCAAGGTTCTTTTCAATCAGCTGCATGGCAGCCTGGCTGCACTCCACGCTCATCAGCGTGTCAAAGACGATCCAGCCGGTATCACCCTTGACAACAGTGAGATTTGCCATGTCATAGCCGCGGACCTGATAGATGCCATCCGTCACTTCAAAAAGACCATAGGCATGGTTGTTCTTCGTGTTCTCCCAGAGGCTGGGATTTACGCTGTCAGGCGCTTTTTCATAATCGTCCAGGAACGCATAGGCTTCCTGACTCCAGAGGATCGTCCCATCCTCGTCCTTCAGTTCCAGTGTTTCCGGCGCGTCGACCAGTCCGCGGGTGGCGAATTCATATTCCTGCTTATCATCAAAGTCAAGTTCATCGTAGACGGCGGCATTTGCCTTTGCCGTAAAGTCTGTGGCGGGCTTGACCTCGGCGGTCAGACCCAGGTCTGTCTTTTCCGCGTCCGGCTCTTTGCGCCCATCCTGCGCACAGCCGACGCAGGACAGCAGCAGTACCGATGCAAGAAGCATTGCTGCAATACGTTTCATAGCCATTCTTTCTCCATTTCCTCATTGTTCGCGAATAACAGGCGGCTGCCAGCTATCCAGTGCTGTCATATCCGGTACATAGATCCGCATGAACAGATGAAATTCCCCGTCGGAAACAGGCAGCCAGTTAGAGGTGTCTTCCGGTGCATCCTTGGACAGGATAATATCCAATGTGCCGTCCGCATTCAGCTTGAAGTCGGAGCGGTCGTTGATGCAGTAGCGGTCGATGGAATTGTCAATGAGGAAATCATCCTCTCCGTAGGCGGTCACGGACCAGAAGCCGCCCTCCAGCGTGGGAGGAAGGGTTTCAAAGTGGAGCGTATACTTCTTTTCTCCGGTCAGCGCTGCGCCGGTCTCATCCACCGTTGTCTTGGGATAGATCGCCACATCCACGGTGTTGGCGCCAAGCCCCACCAGCGCTACCATCGCGCGGTAGGTATACTCCGTGCCGAAGTCGCCGATGGGCTTGCCGTAATAGACCCACTGACCGAGTTTCTGCGCATACTTCGCGCCGTCGGCGGCCAGCGTGGCGCGAAGCCCTTGAAGCATCTGCGTCCAGCGCTCGGCAGCTCCTTCGCCCAGGAGAGCGGCGTCGAAGGTCTTACCCGCGCCCACGTTGATGGCGGAGAGTTTCTTCAGCAGTTCCTCATCCGCATCGGCGGGCGGGTTGACCTGCATCAGAGCGTTAGCCGTATTGAAAAACTCTGCTGGCGTCATGGAAAGCACCTTGTTCACGGGAACAAAGTCATTTTCCTCTTTATAAGCTCCCTGCGGTGCGGTATACTCGCCTCCCTGTATATAAGCCGAAAGAGGCAGGAGCTGCATCTGCTCCTGAATGGCATAGACATTGGGCAGATCCTCGTTCCCGGACAGCACCGTGCGGGTGATCGACCACACCGTTGCGGTGGGCACGTCCACGCGCGTCACACCGTCGGGCAGCTCGCCCTCCCAGCCGGGAAGCGCAATGGCATAAGCACCCGCCTTGTCCAGCACGGCGGCGGTGTTCGTCCACGCATCCAGAAGCTGCACATTGCAGAAGCGATCCGTTTCCGGCAGGACGTAGACCATAGGCTCTGTGCTGATGTCAAGCCATGCCTGCGAATAGACGGTATCGACGTTCGGCGTCACGACGGTGCGGAAAGAGGCGTCCGCCAGCTTTTTTACATGGTTGAACTGATTGATGGGCGCACGGCCAGTCATGGTCCCGTCCGTATTGGTCGATAATGTTTTGGTTGCGTCGGTCAGCACCAGCGGGAACGCATAGATGTATGCCTCGCTGACCGTTTCCCACACGGTTTCAGTATCCGGTGTATCCGGCTGCGTTTTTTCGGCAGAGCAGGCGGAAAGAAGCCCGCAGGAAAGCAGCGTAAGCAGCGATAGTAGAATTGCAAGTATCTTTTTCATGTTGTCCTCCTATGATTCTTTTCTGCTTTGGTCATCTTCACGGAACGGTTTGTGCGTATGGATTGACTATGAAGTCGTTTGTGATTTTCTCTTTATGGTAGACTATCGATTATTCCGCCCCTTTCTTTCCGCAAGCCTTGAAAGCTCTTTTTTGACCGCTTCGATTTGTGGGTCAAACAGCGCTCGCTCGGCAAAGATCATATAATTGTTGATGGCGAGGATCGACAGATGAACGAACGGCGCAACCTCTTCGTCGGTGCAGCCGAGGATCTCCGCAATCCTGCCCGTGTAATAAGGGTATCTTGCCGCAAGCCGCACAAGGGAAGGCTTTACCTTTTCTCCGTATTCGCGCGACACACATACGCTGACCAGAAAGCGCATGGTAGGCGACATTTTATCCGCCAGCACACCGAGATGATCCATCATGCTTTTGATGTCACTAATATCTTCAAACACGATGCCAAACGCAGCTTTTTCAATTCGACTGATCGCTTCCTCGGCGCAGGCAAGAACGATTTCCTCTTTGGTGGAGAAGTAATAGTAGATGCCGCCGTTTTGCAGCTTTGCCGCCTTACAGAGATCTTTCGTGGTGGCAACGGTCAGCCCCTTTTCGACAAAGCAGCCAAGGCAGGCGTCTACAAGCTCCTGTCTCTTTTCAGCTTTCTTTTCTTCCCTCAAAACACAATCCCCCCATTTCTGCGCATTATCCAGTGTTTGTTATAATAGCATATCAGACCTCACAAAATAAATCAAGCGCTTGCTTGAATAAGAATTATAAATTTTCAGGATCACAATGCCTGATCAAACATCACAACAGCCTCACTTGGCAGCTTTGCCTCCGGTAAGCTCTGTATGTGCCGAGTCGCCGTCCTTGCAAAGATATTGGACTTTATCGTGTCCCACTCCGCCAGCCAGACGATCTCCGCTGTGCCGGTTGCAAAGTCAAATCTGATCTCTCCCCATTCGCCGCCGTTGTCTACCTGATATAGGTAGACAGCGGCGGCTATTTTTTGTTCCTTTTGCGGCATTCGGTCTGCTTCAGCGTCACGGTATGGACAAGCCTGCTTTCCAGCAGCTTCAGGCGCAGCTTGTCAAGCGTCCGCCGGTAGAATCGCTCCGCACCACTGGCGGTTGTACCCTCGAAATCCACCGCCAAGTCCTCAAAGGTAGACTGCGTGGACAAAGGGCTGACGCGTCCACAGGTCATGCAGAGGCTTTCGCCGCCGACAGTTGCTCTGATCTGCTGGTTTTCCTTCTTGACATGAACAATGCTCCCTTCGTGATTGATAGTGTTTTTATTTCACTGTCTCTCATAAAGGGAGCATATCAATCAGAAACGGGGGTGATTTTGTAGTTTTTTGACAGCTTTCCTTGAGTCTTACTTTACAAGTACAACGGAAATTTTGATTTCCTTTTCCGTCTCGCTCAGGTCGAACGCGCCGCCGTCTGCGACGCTGACACGCAGTTCATACAGTGTGCCATCGGACAGGGTATCCACGGCAGTGCCTGTCTCATCCGTGATCGACCACAGCTCTTTGCCGACCTCCGCCAGCTTTCCGTCTGCACCGTAGGCATAGAGCTTCAGCCCGACGGTGTCCCCGGAAAGGTTGTTCATCCGGAACGAGACCGTCGTGTTGGGATGAACATTTTCGACCGTCACAGTATTGCGCCAGCTGGCGACCGTGCCGTTACCGCCGTCCTGCTCAAACTGTTCCTGTGTCAGTACGTTCCGCGCGGCCTTATCGAGATCGACCTTGCGGTAGGGCATTTCGGGAAGATACACAAAGCGGTCCTGCAAGCACAGCAGCTCCAGATAGCCCGTCGGGCAGTAGAGCGCGTTGCCGCTGTTTCCGGCATACATACCGATAGCCATGTTATTGTAGCCATATTTGTTGGAGACGTCCATGGTGAATACCGTCTCGCCGGTGGCAAAGTCCAGAATGATGTACTGCCACATGCCGCTTTCCAGATTCTGCACATAGCCGTAAATATAGCCGGTTGCTGTGGAGAGCTTCATAATTGACGTGTCGCTCAAGTCATTGCGGCACCAGACGCTTTTCATCTCATAGCCGGAATCGGTTTTCACGGTGTCCACGCGCTCGACGCCGGGCGCGATCATGCAGTTGCCCTTCGTCAGCCAGTTCATGTCATAGATGTTGGCGTAGCTCTGGATGGAGGAATCGCTGTCGGGATCGGCAAGGCCTGCGCTGCCTGCGCCGAACCAGTTGCACACGATAGTGCTGACGGTGCCCTTACTGTCGTCATAGACGATGGCAGAGTTTTCAATCGCCACCTGATAGCCCTCGGGCAGATCATCCAGCACCGGCATGCTTGCAACGATCTCACCGGTCTTCATATCGAGCGCCAGCAGCTTGACTGGATCCGCGTTGTCGGTGAACATCACAAGATCCGGCGTCAGCGACGGGGAGCAGCCGCCGCCCCAGGCAAGACCGCCGCCGGTGGTCTTGTCACCCTCGCCGCTGACCTTCGCACCGACGCTCTCATACGGCGTGCACCAGACAGCCTCGACACCGTTATTGGCACGCAGCAGATAGCAGTTCTGGTTCGTCAGGATGACCGCGCCGTCCTTGGAGGCGGCGATGCCGTTTTCCGCGCCCTCGCCGAGCGCCAGCCCGTAGACGAAGACGGCCTTCGAAAGGTCGGCCTGCTCTCCGTTTAGGATCGCCTCGATCGCCGAGTGGGCGATGTAGCCGAGCACGCCCTGCTGCTCACGCTCGGGATAGATGCGGAAGCCGCCGGTGGCAAACCAGAGGTTGCCGTCGTAGTCAAAGACCACGGAAAGAAGATTCTGCGTCAGCTCCTTGCCGAGCGCAGCTTCGGCTGCCGCCTTGATGTCAATGTCCAGTACCTTTTCAAACTCCGGCAGGACGTTTCCTGCTTCATCGGTTGCCCGCAGCATCAGCACATGGTTGTTGCTGGTGGGGCAGACGATGCGGTTTTCCGAGTCAAGGAACGTGTAGGAGCTCTGGATGACGTAACCACCGCCGTCGTGCTGCTTCGGAGAGAAATAGCCAAGAGTCTTCGTCTCTTCGGCATTCAGATCGCGGATGGCGATGCCGCCGAGCAGCGGAACGACTGCGTGGCCGTAGCTGTCAAAGTAAATGGCAGGCGAAGCGTTCGCGTTGGTTTTTTCATAGGAAACATTGATCTCCGGATAGATGCCAAGCGGCAGGACTTCATCCGTAGAGTCGGTATTGTAGCCGTCGTGGTGAATGTTGGCGTCGCTCTTTGCCATATAGGGGTTTTCATCGACACGCTTGGCATTCATGGCCTTTACCGGCAGGGCGGCGCTTGCCGCGGAGTCTGTATCCGATGCAAGCATGTCGGAAGACTGCTTCGCACCGCAGGCCGCCAATGTCAGGCACAACACACCGGCCAGCAGAAGGGTTGGTACAGAACATTGTAACTTTTTCTTTTTCATTGATATCCTCCATTTTTGTGCTTGTTGTCTTGGTTTGGTTCGATGCCCGTTTATTCAATCCAGGCATCCAGTCCTCGCCGGAATGCTTCCTCGGAAACCGGCTCCAGCAGGAAATAGTCTGCCCGCAGCCGGAAGGCGTGAAGGGAGAAATCCAAGTCGCTGCACCAGATCATCCGGCACGCGGGGCATAAGGAGCGAAGATGTTCCGCCGCATTCAGTCCTGCCACTCCGGAAAGTGCAATGACGGCATTGGTTGGAGCCTCTTTCTGCGCCGTTTCAAAAAAGCGTTCCTGGTCGTCATATTGCATGACCTGCGGAAACAGCCCCTTCGCTTCACAAAACCGGGTAATTTGCTCGGCGTAGCGCTGCCGCTCTGCTTCCTGTTCTGCCAGCACGGCAATACGATACACAGATTTCCCTCCTTCCTTCATCCGATTTGGCATTTTGCTTGCGCTCAGTATAAAAAGGCCATTCGGTTTTTTCAAGCGCCGTAGCACGAAAGGGGCGATTTTGGCACGAATTCCGACAGCGGTTCTTTGTCATCCTCGACACGCTGTGATATAATTATCTTGGAATTCAAGCACAAGGAGAGAACCCTGCATGAGAATTGCGATTGTGGATGATCTTGCTGCGGAACGTGCACTGCTGAAAGACCGGCTGGAGCAGCAGCTTCACCGGAGAAATGTGCAGGCGGATATTCTGGAATACGAAAGCGGCGAGACATTTCTGGAAGCGGCAAGGAAAGCGCCCTTTACTGCCGCATTTCTGGATATTTATATGGATGGCATGACGGGCATGGAGGCGGCAAAGAAGCTGCGGAAAACCGACACGGACTGCCTGCTGGTTTTTACCACGACCTCGACCGACCATGCGCTGGAGGGCTTTCAGGTACGGGCGCTGCACTATCTGGTCAAGCCCTTTACCGAAGCGGACATCGATGCGCTGACGGACGAGCTGCTTGCCCGCATACCGCAGCCGGACAAATATATGGAGCTAAAGGTGGAGGGAAGCGAGATCCATCTGCGCTATCAGGACATCGTCTACGCAGAACACTTCGCCCACTTGATCTACGTCCATACGACGGTCCAAAAGACGCTTGCCACACGCCAACCCTTCAAGACGTTCATCGCCCCGCTAAAGGATGACACACGCTTTTTTGTGTGCGGGCGCGGCGTGATCGTGAATCTGGAACACGCGAAGGATCTGGAAGGCTCCGCCTTCCGCATGGCGGACGGAAGCCGCGTGTTTGTCAGTCAGGACCTTCTGAAAAGTGCCCGACAGGCGCTTATGGAGTTCTTGCTTCAAAGGAGGCGGATGGCATAATGGAGCTGCTGCGTCCAATTCTGGAGCTCGGCGTGGTGATTCCCGGCATGCTGCTTGCCTACTTCCCGGCAAAATCCAGCTTAAAGCAGCCGCTGCCAAAGCTTGTTTTGTGGCTTGTTCCGCTGCTTGCGCTGCTTTGCGCCGCCGGAGGCGTGGTGTGCTATGCGCGCTGCATGCCGACTGTGCCGATGCTTGCAGGCCTAACCTTGCTTGCAGTCGTGATTTACATAAAAACGCTCCGGATTTCGCTTTGGAAATCCGGAACGATTGCGTTGTCCGTCTGTGCGGTATTTGCCTGTATCAACAGCCTTTCAAGAGCGATCAACGCCGCTATGCTGGCCGGTTTGCCGCAGGCGCAGGCTGCGCCGTGGTTCTGCCTGCGGTCTGCAATTTGCTATCATGCGATCTGCTGGCTGTTTGCCGCCATCGCCTATTATCCTGCGACGCACAGCGTGCGGAGAATGGTCGAGGATGAAAATTTTGCGCAGACCTGGTATGTGTTCTGGGTGCTGCCGCTGGTGTTCATTGCGCTGAATCTGTTTATGATTCCCAAGTATGCGGACACGCTCTATACCGGGCGTGTTTTGCAGGGGTATTTTGTGATCAGCATCGCACTTTTGTTTTTGATGCTTTTCTTCAACGCAATCTTCCTTCTGATGGCGATCAGCATCAACCGGAATGTGAGATTGCAGCAGGAGAACCAGCTGCTTTCCATGCAGCAGCAGCGCTACGAAAGCCTGAAAGCTGCCATTGAGGAAGCCCGACAGGCGCGGCACGATCTGCGCCACCAGCTATGTCAGCTCGCTGCCCTTGCAGAAGAAGGGAATCTTGAAAAGATCAAAGCCTATCTCTCCGGTGCGGTATCCAGAATTCCAAGTCTTGAAATGCATTTCTGCGAAAACCGGGCGGCAGACAGCGTGGTTGGGTATTACTGTGCGCTTGCCAAACGCGAGAATATCCCGTATTCCGTGCAGATTGATCTGCCGGAATGTCTTCCTGTAGACGAAATCAATCTGTGTCTGGTTCTCTCGAATCTGCTGGAGAATGCGCTGGAAGCCAGCCTGCGCACCGCGCCTGCCCGACGCAGGATCAAACTGACCGCCTATCTGCATGGCAACAGTCTGGCACTGATTCAGGTTGAAAACACCTATGACGGAGTCATCCGCGAAAAAGGTGGCGTATTCCAGTCCTCCAAGCGAAAAGGAGACGGCGTCGGACTTCAGTCCGTCCGTCACATCGCAGAAAAATCCAGTGGGGTGAGTACGGTTACCTATCAGGACGGCGTATTCTGTGTAAAGGTCATGCTCTGCGGGTAATTATGCCCTGCCTTTCCAAAACGGCACGACCACAGATTTCAGCAGTCTCGCTTCCTGCAATCCCTGTATGTACCAGATCGCCGTTTTTGCAAAGACGTTAGATTTCACTGTGTCCCAATCTGCCAGGTTTACTATCTCGGCTGTGCCGTTCTCAAAGTCAAACCGCAGTTCACCCCATTCGCCGTCGTTGTCTACCAGATATTCGTAGACAGCAGCGGTAATCGTTTCACCTGTTTTCCAGCGCTCCGTCTGCCGCAGAGAGATCGTGTGTGAGGAATTGCCATTCGATTCTTTTGCCGCTTTCGTCAGAGGGAGCGGTCTTTCCAGAACGTCCATCTCAAACGGTACGACCACGGAGTTCAGCAGTCTCGCTTCCGGTAAGCCCTGCACAAACCGTATCGCCGTTTTGCAAAGATGTTGGACGTTGTCGTGTCCCAATCTGCCAGCCTCACAATCTCCGCTGCGCCGTTTTCAAAATCAAATCGCAGCTCGCCCCATTCGCCGCCGTTGTCCGCCTGATACAGGTAGACAGCGGCGGCTATTATTTTGTTCCTTTTGCGGCACTCGGTCTGCTTCAGCGTCACCGTATGGATAAGTCCGCTTTCCAGCAGCTTCAGCCGTAGCTTATCCAGTGTGCGCCGATAGAACCGCTCCGCACTGCTGGCTGTCGTTCCTTCAAAATCCACCGCTAAATCTTCAAAGGTGGACTGCGTGGACAAGGGGCTGACGCGCCCGCAGGTCATGCAGATGGCGTTCCGCTTTTCCAGATACCATTGCTCTTTGTAGGAAAGCTGCTCAAACGCCGCCGTGACCGCCTTTGCCTGTATTCCGTTCCAGAGAACATCGGCATAGTTCCAGCTATCGTCGCGCGTCACATCCTCACCGGTTTCTTCGCCGTCCTCGTCCTGCTCCGTGCGGTACCTGTAAAAAGCCCGTTACTACGGGCATCGTGCTGTGCGGTCACTGCGCCAAAGGCCTTGCTCCCTATACGCTCCCTGTGGGCCTTGCGTGGTTTATTGACCAGCTGTCCGAGGAGATCGTACTGGACAATCATATTTACGCCTGCGCCATGTGTGCGATGCCGACCTGCAACAGCCAGGTCAGCGGCATGACCTGCCGCAACGGCGTCAAGGCGTGGCTTCTCACAAAGGCAAAGCAGTTCTTTCCTGCCAAGGCAGCGTGACGGAGGTACACCATGAAAGAAAGCATCTTATCGCAGCTCCTGATAAAGTGTCCTTTCCCCGAGGTGTTTGAGGATATCAGCAATTGTGCTATACTGACTACTCAGCAGCATATTTCGCATGTTAACACTATCACCGGAATTGAAGTACTCTGTGTTAAACCAAGTAATAGTGCTTTCTGGTAAAGTTGTATTCCCAGTAGCTGTGGTGTGGTCTTTCGCTTCTGGACCGGAATCACTTGGATTCTGAGCGCCACATCCGTTTAGAATGAAGCAGGTTACAAAAAGAAAAAGAAAGATATGAATTCGTTTCATAAAGAACCTCCGTAGGAATGGCATATATTGTAATCACTTACGCATTGCACTGTATGTATAAAAACATCATTCTTACTTTTGCAAAACAGCCCCTTTCGTCGCCCGCTCGTCGAATCAATCTTGCTGCTTTATAAATGCATCAGGCGGTCGATTTCTTACATAATTTTCGTTTTTTTGACATTTCAACCAATTAGAGCATTGTTCCTTTGTGCAGAGTCTCAACCTAAGTTCTGGGACTTGTTTTATCTGCCAAACGATGCTTATAATCATTTCGCGGGGTATTTCACCTCGTGAGGAGGTTGTCCATGCTGCACATAGCCGAAAGTGCCGCTTTGGTAGAAGCAACGAAATAGGACGCGCCTTTTCATGAGAAATCTCCTTTTGCATTTTACTTCAGTGCCTTGCGGCATCTGCTATGTAAATGCAAAAGGAGACCCTATCCTCACACTGTAAAAGTGGTAATTTTTACTTTGTCGAATTGACCAGCGAAACACTTTCAGCTATGTGCAAAATGTCATCAGCGTCAAAATTACCGTCTATAGAAAACTGAATTTTATTCTGAGCATCAATCCATGTAATAGTATTCTGTTCATGTTCCCAATCGTCGGTTAAAATCATTTGTCCTTTCATGCCGTGAACAGAAACGGGGATGACTTCTACATTTTCTGTGAAATAATCCCACGCAGAACCTTGCTGCATATAGACATAATCAAAGAACATTGTTCTATCGGTGTCCTCATTGTAATAGGTTTTATAAACATAATTAGCGCCATACAGCGCCTGCTCCTCAACTTCGACATAACCGTCAGGTAATTCCACAATTTCATACTGAGGCATTTCCCCGGATATCGGAGAACCCGAATATCTAAATGTTATGTGGGTTTCATACCATTCGGTCACCCAATTGACCACTGCGGCGCGAACGCTTGGGCTGATGATCATCAAACTCCCAAGGCTCAAAGAGAACACGATAAGGATGACGGCAACTCTTTGCAATACCTTTTTCCATAGTGGCCTTGCTCGCTTATGCGCCCACTTTAGAGGATTGGCAATCATTATTGCCATCTGATGTTGATATCTATGAGAGGGCATAAAGTTGGGAATTTCACAGGACATATTGCTGCAGTCACTTTTTATTGCATCCAATAAAACACGCTGCATCAACTGATCTAACTCTTGGTCTGTCATATGCAGAAGCCCTCCTTTTTGACGATTTCACGAAGCAGGCTGCGCCCGCGGGATGCCCGCGAACTGACTGCTGTTTCCGAGATCCCCAGATGAGCCGCAACCTCTTTGTCAGAAAATCCGTGAAGGATTTTCATTTCCAGTACGGAGCGATATGATGGTGGAAGTTTCGTAAACAGATCTACCAGCTCAGTATAATCGGACGTATTTTCCGATTCCCTTACAAGACCATCCCAATCTTCCAATGGGACGGTCTTTTGGCTTTTTCTGATAATCATAAGCGCTTCATTTTTTACTATGGAAATGATCCAAAAGGACAATTCCTCACATGGAATTTCGTAAATCTTCTCAAAGTGTCGGATCATTTGCATGAATGCATTCTGCACGGCATCTTCTACATCGGCGTGACTTTTTAGAAAATGCATTGCAGTACGTTCCATTTGAGGACGATATTGTTCGTATATCTCTGTAAATAGCTTCTTGTCCTCATCGTTCTCCAACGCAGCCAAAAGGAATACTAACATAGGATGCTCTCACTTTCATCACGGTCAATGTCTTTCGATATCTTTGCATTTGTCAGATTCTAATCTTTCTTATGTTTATATCATCAAATGGTGAAAAGAGCAACTGGATCAATTTTTATAGCTGTCGCTGCATGTCGATTGCAAAGATTAGTGTTTAAAGGGAATATCTCGATAGGTTACCTTGTAACCGCAACGAATCTTATAAACTTTACAAATCAACCCGTTCAGGTAATCTCGCAGAGCGTTTCTAAAATTATTGCAACAACGGATATCCGACACCGCCTCGTCCTTGTTCGGCAGAATACACATCAGGGTGTTAGTAATTTTACAGGATCCCAGGTGGGAAACATGTCTTTGCAACACGTCTACTTTCGGTACAATAATAACGATGCATATGCGCTCAACGATATTAACTGTACCTTCTTACAAGGCAAGAAATACGCAATCATGGGACCAAGCGGCTCTGGAAAGAGCACTCTTGCCAAGGTAATTTCTGGAATGTATCGCAACTATGAAGGCAATATTCTTTACGATGGGAAAGAGTTGCGCAATATGTCGCACGCAGAGTCTACACATGTGATTGAAACCATTCCGCAGAATCCGTTTATCTTTAATGGTACCGTATATGAAATCACATCTTCTGAATTTAGGGAGAGTATTGCAGCTCGATATTCTTGCATTCTTCCTGTTGGCGCATATGAATAACACGGCCCACATTGCGTACTGGAAACAGATTGCATTACTGCAGGCTATATTGCAGAGCAAATTGGAAAGTTGCTTGATGTTCCAGTTTTACCAACTATTCCGTTTGGACGAAGCGTCATTCATCGCGACTTTCCTGGCACAATTTATATAACTGATGAGACTTATGAACACTATTTAAGAGACGTTTTTTCCGCTATCCGGGAAAATGCGATTTAGTATCTTTTTATTATTAATGGGCATGGAGGAAATGGCCCCGTGCTTGACCGTGCAATTGAAATGGAATATTCGGATAGGTTCAAAATCGCTCTGTTCAATTGGTTTGATTATATTGATGACACTCTTTTTTTGAAAGAAAGCCGCTCACATGCTGGTGGTAGGCGCAGCAGAGCATGACAGCCCATTGACTGGTCGTAACCGGCGCATCCGGGGAGAAGCATCCGTTCCCCGCGCCTTGCGTAATCTCATGCTCCGCAAGATATATATCTCACTCTTGTAGCAGTCCGCAGACTCCGGTACGTCATCAAAGCCTGTGCAGGCAGCGGAAGCGGCTGTGGGCAGGATCAATGCCAGGACAAGGGTGCAGACAGCCAGCACTGTTCTTCTAACGATCATCTTCATAAGTTCCTCCATATTCTTGTTCTTTCTCTGTCCTGTATCCTCCGGTAGAGTAGGCTCTTCTGGATGCGCCATGGTGACGCTACCCTATGGACAGAATTTTGAGAGTAAAAACGTCACAGTCCCCCCTTGGCGGGAGACAGTGACGTTTTGTGCTTAGTCAGCCGGTATAAATTGCTCGTGAGACTATCGCCGCCTTTGATACTGCAGAGATGGCGTGCCGATGATTAGAGGTAAATTGGTAACTATTGCCAAATAGTTATCCGCTCATATTTTCTATGTAATCCTGCTTTTCAAAAATGCATACGATACCAGTACCATTTCCCGAGGATCTTTTCTGTGTACTCGAAGTTATCTCCATCGGATTCATGCCAGCTCCAACCGCCGCCGTCAGATTGAAAGCTCATGCTTGCCCCCTGGAACCCGAACGGAACATCCTCATCGGAGTAATAAAAGCCTTCATAGACGGTTTCTGAACCGAATCCGCTGCTGAATGTGGAAAACTCAATCATCCCGCATTCAGGATAATAACGAACATCTCTCCTCTTGTATCGGTCATCAGGGATAGCCCCTGTCTGAATAACTTCTGCAGCGAATTCTTCAAGATGCGTATAGTTGCATCGGACATACAGGTAGGTTCCAAGTTTGGAGGCCTTTCCCGATATGATCAGCATTGCAAAAATAAGGCAAAGACACAGAAGGATGATTTTTCCTCTTTGAGCTTTCACGTAGTATCTCCTCTCTGTAGCTTTTTCGCGTGTAACTGCTTTAATACCTCATACCCCTTATATACGACATACACCACCGTTTGACATATAAACAGCCACATCGAGGCAAATGCTAAAATCGAAGAAATTATCATTATCTGTGACACATTGACCTGCCACAGAAGTTCTCCAACTCCCCATAGGATCAGCGAAAGCAGCATCATTCTGCGGTAACGCCACTTGTCCTTTTTCTCCGTACACAGCCGCCACGCAGAAAACGCAAGCAGTAGGATGATCGTTCCCCCAAAGATGGGGACGATCCATCGTTCATCTGACTGCAATGAGAAAAGCACGGAAAAGGTTTTGAATATCACAGGATACTTCATGTTCGTTCCTCCTAACTTATTGTAACGCTGCGAACTGAAAAGGCTTACTGGAATCGATATGGCAAGAACTTCGTTTAATATTCGCTTACTCGTTCGGCGGGATCACGGTCTGACCGGTTGCATAGATATGGGAGATAATGAAGTCTTGCTGTGCAATAAGAGACTGATAGGCTTCTGCCAGCATAGGATCTGATTCGCTATATTCGACATCACTCGGTGTTCTGAGCAGATAGGTATCCTTTTCCGTTTGCGCGACGACAACGCTGTGCCCTGCAATGACCGGCGGGTTGTCCTCGCTCCATTCGCCGGGGTAGCAGTCAATAAAGAAAAGAATGCCGCCCTCGCCGTTATCATGGGTTGGCTTGTGATAAAAGGTGATACAATTTCCCCCGTTTTGGTGGTGAAGGCCATATTCTTCTTTAACTTCAACTTGCCCCATCCAATTCAGCGGCATCTCCATAGAAAAACCCAGCTGATGATTCACATAGAGAATTGAGGATGGTTCCTCTGCCGATGCAGACTGATTTGGGATGGTATCCGCTCCGTTTGTTTGATCCTGTACTTCGTTTTTTTCTGAACATCCACTCAAACACAATGTGAGTACCAGAAGCATGACGATCCCTACAGAAAAGAGCAGAGAATTCTTTTGCTTCAATGCTTTTAGGTAATGTTTCATTTGCAATCTCCATATAATCTCTGCTTTCAAAATAGCATGAGCTAAAGGGCTTACTGGAACCGGTAGCCTTGCGTGGTCAGCGCACTGAGATAGGCTAGGTATATTTCGCGCTGATCAAAATAGATAAGCTCACTATTATCCACCTCGTGAAATGAGACGATTTTCTCCGCCTCATCTACCCACACCGAATACTCCTTCATATGTCCCTCCCGATCTTGTTATGGTATTTCGCCTCAAGACACTTTCACAGCGAAACTTCCGTAAAACACTGATGCCTTCTTACGCAGGTGTCATCGTCAGCGTATAGTTTGCGGTGCGAATCACGATCTGCGTTACGATGCTTTTCGCCGTGTCGACGCTGAGCTCGGCGGTGTAGCCGGTGAAGCTGTCCTCCGCATAGGAGACATGCAGCGTCCAGGTTTCCGCACTGCCCACAGCGGCGGTGCGCTTGAAATCCGTGATGTGCTTGCTGCGCGCACCTGTGAACTGGCAGTCAAGGAAGCATTTGCCGATGTAGCTATTCTCCGCCCATACAGCCACCTCGGCATAAATCGGATAGCCGACATCACCTAGTTCCGGGCTGTTGCCGGAGATGCCAATCTGTTCATCGCTTGCAAAACCGCCCTTGACAGCATAGTAATTTGCAAAATAACTGACACCGTTATCAAAGAACGGGAACGGCTCGGCAGTAAATTTCACGGTGGTGACATCCGGTGTGCTGCTGACGTCGAGCGCGGCGTCGAAACCCGTCTTCTTGCCGCCGCCTTCAAGCATGCCGCGGTATTTGCCGCCCGTGGCGTATTTGTTGTTGAGGATCGTGAGTGCCTTGTCGAGCGCGGCGTCGCCAGTTCCCGGTTCAACCGGAGCAGGGGCCGAGGCTGAGCTGGTATCGATACGCAGACCATTCACAGCATCCCACTGATAGCTCCAGCCGAAAGAGTCGACCGCATAAGCCCATGTGAGCGGGAAATAGGTGATTCCGTTGTAATTGAAAATGGGATACTTTTCTTCCTTGTTATTGATCTGTGCGCCGTTAACGCTGATCTTATAGCTGGGAAGCGTAACAGAAACGCTGCCGCTTTGCTTTTTCCCTGTCTCGGCAACATAAGCCGTGCGTGCGCCGCCAGCCGTGATATCCAATGTCTTGCTTCCACCGTTCCAGTCAGTGCTCACACCCATGAATCGACTGAGATGATATGTCATGGGAAAGTAAGTGATGTTGCTGTAAATCAGAAGCGGATACTTGGCCGTTTTATTATCAATGACCTGACCGTTGAGCGTTACCTTACCAGTAACAACGCTTGCGCGCATTGCTGCCTCAGCGGTTGGGATGGCACTTAAGGCCACCGTAACGCAGCATACTATTGCAAGTAAAGACTGAATAATTCTCTTCTTCATGATTGAACCTCCTTGTTGTATAGCTGTATTTTGACAATTCATCGTCTTATCGCATTTCCTGTAGTACTGCTTGTAACTTGCTTTTTAGTACTTTACAAGTTTTCAATCGTTGTTGGACCTCGATTTTCACTTTTACAAAACACCCCCTTTCGTCGTTCGTCGAATTGATTTTGCTGCTTTATAAATGCACCAGGCGGTCTATTTCTTACATAATTTTTGCTTTTTGACATTTCAGCCAATTAGAGCATTGTCCCTTTGTGCAAAGTTTCAACTTGTGTTCTGGGACTTGTTTTATCTGCCAAACGATGCTTATAATCATTTCGCGGGGTATTTCACCTCGTGAGGAGGTTGTCCATGCTATCGTACTTACTCGCTGCGCTGGAAAGCGAAGAAGATAAGCGCAGATTTACAGAATTATACGAAGAAAATCATGTGCGTGCCGAGCAGACGGCGCTCCGTATTTTGAGAGATCCTCACGATGCCGAAGATGCCGTGCAGAACGCTTTTTTGCAGGTGATCCATCATTTTGATGAGATTTCAGAAATTCCTTGTAAGAAATTAGGCTTCTGGATCATCTCTATAGTGAAAAACGAAGCACTTATGATTCTGAGGCGCAAACAGAAAGAGCTGCCGCAAGAGGATTGGGATACTTTTTCGGCAGATGTCAGCGATCCAACAAGCTATAACGAGCTTGTCCATCTGTTCTCTCAGCTTCCCCCAACCTACCGTGCGGCGCTGGAAATGCGGCTGATCAACGGCTACTCCGGCAAGGAAATTGCACAGCATCTTGGGATCTCAGAGTCTGCGGTCAATACGCGCATTTCTCGTGGCCGCGCGCTGCTTCGTGAGATTGCAGTCAAGGAGGGATTTCACATATGACAGAGCAGGAACTCGACCTTTTCATGCGTAACGTGCTGTTGGATGCCATTGCGCTGGACGAAGAAACGAACATAGAGACGATCCCGTATACGCCATCGCTGCATCATCAGAGGCAGATCAAGGCAATGCTCAAGGACCCTCTGCGCTGGGCACGTGATCGAAAGCGACCTGTTTGGAAAAGAGCCTTAAAGCGGGTCGCTGTCATCCTATTGGTGATCTCCCTTGCATTCTGCAGTTTGATGGTCGTTAGTCCAACTGCTCGCGCGACATTTATCTGCTGGGTCACAGAATGGTATGAGACGCATGTAGTGTTTCGCTATGCTGGCGATGATGTTCAGGGCAAGATGCCACAGTATGAAATCGGAGAATTGCCGGACGGTTTTTCAGAGAATCCCCAAAAAGGCTTTTGTACTGCGGGTATGTCCGTCCATTATTATGAGGACAAAGACGGCGAAGCGATTGTGCTTAGATATATTTATATGCAGCAAGGTTCTATGAGCGGAGTTGACACAGAGAATTCAGATATTATTTCAGTTTCTGTAAATGGGTGCGATGGATACCTAATCATTCCAAGAGAAGCGGGGTGCAATAATACAATTACATGGTCTGACGCAGAGAGTAATCTGCATTTTACTATTGATGCACCTCTTGGACGAGAGGATATTTTACACATAGCAGAAAGTGTACATTTAGTCGAAACGACAAAATAGAAATGTTTTCTGAAAAAGGAGAACTATGTAAAGATCTGCAGCTTCTATAGTTGCTTTGAAAATCGGTCGAATCAGATTACAGGCGGGAACATCCTTGCAAGATGTTCCCGCCCTCTTGTACCCATTTCCGCTGCACGACATTACACCTCAATTTTACAGTCGTGCTGACTGACATCCATTCGCTGCAGCCGACATTGACAGGATTTCTTTCAAAATTGGTCGGCTGCATTAAGCCTTGCGGGCACGGGAGGGAAAGGTTATTTAATTATTTGGCAAATAGAAATCAGTTTCCTCTACACCGTCCCATTCGCCGATGAGCTGCATATCTGCCTGATTCGGCGTGGCAAAGGCATCAAAACGCCAGCCTGCGTCAGTATAGATCAGAGTGACCGGATAGGTGCGCGTGTACTCATAGCTCGTTTCCAGCCGCTTGTCGCGCTCAGCCTCGGTTTCGTCCTGACGAGGATAGGGATAAGAGTAGTGCGCCGTCACCGTGAAGTCGATCCGATCATCCGCCCGTGCAGTCAGAGCAAATTCGTCGGGAATGTTGCTGTTGTAATATTGGTCGCCGTAGGCGCAGTCGAGGATAAAAAGCTGGCCGTCGTGCTCGAGGTAGATCGGCGCGTTGCCGTTGTCATTTCAGGCAGACCAGAACGTATCGGTAAACAGCGCGTGGATAACGCGGTCAAAGTCAGCCCAGGACTGCCAACGGCTGTGGGAGCTGATGTAGGTATAGTCGGAGCCATCCGGCGTGTACTCGTCGCACTCGGTTTGGCCATTTGCGGCAGGGAAGGCGTCGTCGATGCCGGTCGTTTCACCGTCAAACATCGCGCTATAGAGCGCAAACGCCTGCCTGTAAAGTGTTTGCTGTTCCGCCGTCAGGAAATCCGGCGCGGCGCGAAGCCTCGCAGCATCATCCAGCGGAAGGTCGGTATCGGTCAAATAATACTCCGCGGGCTTCGATTGATCGGATGTATCCGGCTTTGCTGTGCAGCCTGCAAACAGCAGGAGCAATACCGCAAGCGCGGTGGGAAATAGACGTTTCATCATGGTGCTTGTCCTCTTGATGTTAGATTTGAGCATGGCCCTTGCACTTTTTATTCGGGAATATATACTTCCGCAGGACGTCCGTGCCATGGATTCTCCCAGCCGGAGGTCCCGTCCTGATAATACATGGTGACATTTTCGGTGGAATCAAATACATAATTGGCTTGCTGCGGTGCATCGCCCTTGAAGTAGACAGCACGCAAATTGGGACAATCACAAAAAGCACAGTTGCGCAGAAGTGTAACGCTGGAAGGGATCGTCACCGTCTCCAACGAAGTGCAGCCGTAAAAGGCGTTGTCCTGAATTTCCGTCACACCATCCGGAATCACCACGGCAGTTATGCTCGTGCAGCCTTCAAACGCTCCCGTCGTACCCATGACGTTTCCAATCGCGGAAACAGTTTTTCCGCCGATCTGTGAGGGAATCACAATATCTGTTTCAGTACCGATATACCGGCTAATGGTAACTGTGCCATCCTCGTTTTCCGTTATTTCAAAGTTTGCGGCATCGGTGACAGATCCCTGCGGAGAATCGCCATTGGCTTTGTTCTCCTGCACATCGGTTGTCATTTCTCTATTTTCTATTGGAGCGGACGGCTGGTCATCGGCTTCCGGCGTATTCTGCGTGTTACTGCATGAACTTAGGGTCATAAGAAGAGCAATACTTACGGTGATGACCGAAAGTCTCGGAATTTGGCGCATGATAAAAGGCCTCCTGCATATTCTGAAATGAAAAATTAAGGTGATGGAATGTAGAGAGATCCCGGCAGCACTATCGGAGTGAGCTTCGAAAGATCGAAGCTGTCAGCCAGTTCTTCAAGCAGATCCCGCGTCAAGCCGTCGGTACTTCCCGCCAAAATAATGATGGTCATAAAGCTGTCCGGCAAATCAGTCAGAATCAGTGCTCTGCCAGGGCCGAGCGCCAATGTGGCCGATATGCCGCGTGATGTTTGATACTGCCATTCCTGATAACTCATTGCATCGATAACATTGAGAGAAACTTCATTTAGTGTCCCTTTGGCGCAGCGCTGCAGCTGATACAACACCTCTGTGTTCGAAATATTTGCACTGCCGTCTACATGAAAGCTTCCATCATCAAACATATAAGTTGCTACGCCATCAGTTCCTCCAAGATATCCGCTGCACGGTTCCAAAAGCTCTGGATGGATCGTTAGGTCGTACACTTTAGTATGAAGTTTTAAGCTGTGCTTGTTTGCAATGTGCTCCAGTTCGTCGAACATTTCTTTTGTGTAAACTGTGTAGCCGGAATAACGCTGCAGACTTTCATCGATCACATTACCGAGAGATGAGGCAATCGTGCCGTCCGGATCATACTGATTCAGAAATGCTGACCACTCGGACAATGCCTGACCCTCAGGGGTGTTCATATATCCGGAAAGGCCAATCATACATGGTTTTGGCATGACCTCTCCCTGCGCATATTCACCGCTTTCACGTTGTTTCGGAAATAGGAGAAGATCGCCAATTCCCAAAAGGTGCGCAGCCATTACTGTAGCAGTTAGGCCGACGATAAGTACAGCTATGAGAAGGAGAGATTTGCCACGAGAAAGTTTTACCTTATGATGCTGATATTCAATGGCTTCGACAATAAATTTGTCATCGATCTCATTTAATGCGCTGGAGAATTTCTGAGCCAATGTCAACAAACCAAAACACCCCTTTCTGCAAGATGTGTTTGTAATTGCTTACGGATTCGGGAAAGCCGGACAGAGACGTTCTTTTCCGTCAGACCGGTTCGAGCCGCAATTTCTGCATAGCTGTCGGAGAACCAGTAGCGCCGCAGGAAGATCACACGGTTTTCCTGTGATAGGCCCCTGAGAAAATCTTCAATGATCGAAATCAACTCTTTTTCCTCAAGAGAGTCCTCGACCAAAGCTGAGGAAGCAAGACAATCTTCCAATTCTTCCATTGTCGAGTCGTAATTGCTGTTTCGCTTGAGAGCTGTATTGGCCCGATAACGCATGATAGAAATATTCCGAACGATCTTGCAGACAAAGACGGACAGCGGATTGGGTCTGTGCGGAGGGATCGCATTCCAAACACCGAGATAGGCATCATTCACGCACTCCTCTGCGTCCTGCTGATCCTTCAAAATGCTGCGGGAAAGATTATGGCAAATCGCCCCATATTTGCCGTCCAGCGCTTCGATTGCAAGCTCAGAACGTGCAAAGAACAAATCAATGATCTTAATATCATCCACAAGGAATCACACCCTTCTATTTATTACCTTGCAAATTGGGGTGAAATACTACATCAAAGCAAGAATTTTTATCGGGAATTTTGGAAGATTCCCTGTTCTCCGCTGTCGTATTGCTGTCCCAACATAAAAAGCAATACGACCAGCAAGATCTCATTTCTTTACCCAGACCGGTTTTCGTTCCATTCTATAACAGATGTGCGGGGATATCAAACCCTTGAAGGATTTCGAAATATCTATAGTGTACGTGTATGGTTTGGCACGGAAAACAACCTATAATTTACATTGATGTACCACTTGAAGAGGAGAATGTTTTGCACATAGCTGAAAATATTTATTTGGCTAACTTGTCGAAAAATGAATAGCGCGTTATTCCTTGTAAGAATGTGTTCTCTTTTTACATCTATATATCAGTCGTTAAAAGAATTATTGACTTATCCCATCAGCTCCTTTAGTATGGCTATTGATAAAACAAAATGATTTTGCAGTGGAGGCATTCTCATGGAAAGAAACGGAATAGACAAACTCAAAAAAGCCTGCATAATACTCCCGTTGGTCGTTGCGGTCATATTCAATTCCAGTGTTGCGGCTATTGATCGTGAGAACAATTCTAAACTGAGCTGCGGAATAGATTCCTATTATGTGAAAGATATGATAGCTCAAGACGATCATATATGGCTTCTTTTGCATGATAGCTCGATAGACAAAGATGCAGTAGCCTGTATAAATGAAAAGACGCTTGAATTGCAGGCTTGCTATCGAAGCGGCGAAGATTTAGAAGATGAGATGATCATTCAGAATATGTCTGTCCAACCAAATGGTTCAGTTTGGCTTGACCTATTCTATCCGAAGAATCCAAAGGGTTCGCAATACAGCCTTTTTATTCTTCAAGACAATGTTAATGTGGCTGCGGCCAGTAATGTTGTCCTCTGCGAAAATGTTGCCTTATGGGAAAATGGAAGTTCGTTGTGCTACTGGGATAGTGATGAGATCGTCAAATCTGTGGACATTCCTGCTGACACAGAGCCTTATGCGATTTCGGCATTGAATGGCAGGCCATGTTTTGTAGATGCCTATACTGGCAAGGTATTCCTTTTGAATGAACACGGAAAATGGATCAATCAGTACAGTATCCCAGTTAGCGATAATAAGGTTTTGCCCCAAGAATTTGTGAACTTTTACGCTTCCATGACAAGCTGCGGTAACGAGGTGTACTTGTCGTATCTTGTCGGCCCGGAAAAGAGCAATAGTCTGAACAGAGGCGGCCTTGTGAGGCTCAGCGACGGAAAAAGGTTGGGAGACACTGCCGGTTTGATCGTTCATGCCAAGAAGCAAAATGATGATTCTGTGCAGCTTTATATGACCAACGGTTTCTCCGACAATTCCAAGCTGAAAGAGTACCAACAGCTGTCTATTAAATCAGACACAATCACCGAAGCAAGGGCTTTCCAACAAGACGGCGACAATACGGCTATATATTTGCCGGCAGAGTGGCAGTATAGGGACAACCTCGGCCGTCTATGGGGATGGTCAGAGACAATTCGGAATAGTATTACCTGCATTGATACGGATAGCCTTACAGATACCGACAGCAAGTTCAGTGCGTCTACCGACTATTATGGCTTCCTGGACGCGGATGAGTCAGCATGGTATGGAAGTCAGCAACAGGGCGTTATAAAGTCAGTTGTCCAGTTGGGCATTATGAACGGATATACTGACGGTACATTTCACCCTATAGGCAATATCACACTGAGCGAAGCAATTAAAATGGCTGCTGTTGTCCATGCCACATGTAATAACCAGACAATCTCTTTTTCAGCATCAGATGGTGGTAAATGGTATGATGCCTATCTGAACTATTGTGTAAAAAATCGAATTGTCTCGAGCGACGAATATTCCAGCCTCGATGCTTACGCAACACGAGCGCAAATAGCGCATATTTTCGCGAAAGCAACATCTGATTTTGCCGTTGTCAACGACATTGACTATGATTATATTTCTGACGTAAGCGAACGAAGCGAATACGCTGATGAGATACTTGCTCTTTACAGAGCAGGCATCTTGACCGGAGATGAAAGAACCAGAGCATTCAGACCATCTGACACCATTACACGTGCTGAAGCAGCTGCAATAATCTCCAGAGTAGCTTTGCCTACGACGCGAATCAAAATCGTTTAAAATGGGAAATGAAAAATTCTGTACCCTATGCAGAGGCACTGCAATGGAGCATGATCTGGAAAAGTTAGCGGTTACGGCATTGCCTATCTCTGCAAGTCCTATAATGAGGCACGATTTCTGCATAGAATCTTGGAAACATTGTGAGCAAGTGAAATCCGAATTGTTTGCGTTTATGGTTTAAACCATAAATGCCTCGAAGTAAGTTGGGATTCTATCTGTTATTGACACGTATTTTAGAGTCGGTTTGCTATCCTCATCAAATCTTCCATATACCGATACGTCATCGGAGCGCATTCTTGCAGCAACGATATGGCATTGGCATTTTCCGCATACTTCACCCAATAGGCAAAGCAGTCTGCGAAGTATTCTCTGCTGTCCGTTTTGGCATAGTTCCGCAGCGGCGCGGCAGAAGCTTCCGCACGAAAGAGCTGTTCATACTCTGCGGGGAATCCCAGCATCCAATCGAGGAAATGTCCGAATTCATGGAGCGTCGCGCTGGCTTCCGAGAGGTAGATGGTTTTCTGGCTGTAATTGGTGGCTCCAATGCAGCTCATGTTCAGTTTCTTGCTGAGGCCGCCCATGTAGTCGAAGTCGATACGGTACGTCCAGCCAGCGGCGTTGAAGGCGGCAAGCACCGGCTCCGGCACCTGCCGCAGCGCCAGCAGGTAGTCGTTGATGTTGACGCCTGCCGCGTTTACCAACGTCACCGGTACAGGCGGTTCCTCAATGCGGAAGCTCTGTGTCAGGACAACATGAAGAATGATTGCCGCATCTCCGCGCGTCACGAGCGCATTGGTATCCGCATCATCAGAGCACAGCCCGAGCTCCCGCCCCACGCGCAGGATGTTGTCAGCCGTGCTGAGCGATGCCCCTCCCTCGTAGAGCGTGCTGTCATAGACCGGAACATCCGCGGCGGCAAAAGCACTCTCAACCAGCACGCTGCGACACATCGGTGAGCGCGGCGCGGAGAGCGCGGTTTCGTTCAGCCAGCCCTGCCGGTAGGCTTCCACGACGCTGCTTCGACCTACATCCTGCCAGCTGTCACCGATAGTTTCCGCACCATAGGCGCGGCAGAGCATGACAGCCCACTGCTCCACAGTGATGAGCTGTTCCGGCGAGAAGCAGTCATTTCCTGTTCCGGCAGCGATCTCACATTCTGCCAGATATATCACGCTTTCATAGCAGTCCGCAGACTCCAGTACGTCATCAAAGCCTGTGCAGGCAGCGGAAGCAGCTGTGGGCAGGATCAATGCCAGGACAAGGGTGCAGACAGCCAACGCTGTTCTTCTAACGATCATCTTCATAAGTTCCTCCATATTCTTGTTCTTTCTCTGTCCTGTATCCTCCGGTAGAGTAGGCTCTTCTGGATGCGCCATGGTGACGCTACCCTATGGACAGAATTTTGAGAGTAAAAACGTCACAGTCCCCCCTTGGCGGGAGGCTGTGACGTTTTATGCTTTGTCAGCCGGTATAAATTGCTGGTGAGGCTGCCGTTGGAGCGGCGGCGGTTCCGCTTCTCGATGAGCTGCCTGCGCTCCAGATCTGCCAGAGCCCGCTGGACTGTCCGTGGCGAAAGCCCCAATTCTCGGGCGATGGTCTTGATCCCCGGCCAGCAGACACCGGAAACGTTTGCCCGGTCCCGAAGATAGATATAGACCGCCTTTTCCCGGTGACTCAGATGCTCCTCGGCGTAAATAAAATTAAAATCGCTCATCTTTTATCACCCCGCATTGCATTGTAGGGCGTCTTCTCCGCAGCGTATTGTTTGCGAATGTTCGCTATCAGTTCCTCGCAGCCCGCATAGGCAACTCTGCGGACGACCGGCTTCGGCGTCGGACAGTCTTTTTCAAAGGTAATACCCCAGTCAAGAAACAATCGTAGGCGTGTACGCATTGGGTGCGCGCCCGTCTTCATCACAACAAATTCTCCCTTGGGAACGGACTTGAGCTCGTCCGGCGTCATAAGAGGGCGCTCTATCATCTGGAGCGACTGACTGCTCTCCTTGCCCTGACTGACGGAGCCGGACAACACTGTCCGGCTCCCCAGCGCCGAGGAGAGCGCCTCCGCTGTCTTGCTCTGCGGTGCAAAGCCGCCGAAGATGGTGTCCTGGCAGTTGTCGCATATAATTTCCGCCCCCTCTTTCCCGTAGTTCTTTTCCAGTTGGGCAAGGCTCTGGATGATGGGTACCAGCGTCAGTCTGCGGGAGCGCCCCGCGCTAAATAGGGGCAGAATATCAAAGGGCGGCATGGTTCCCAACTCATCACAAAACAGCACCACGCGGTTTTTGAGCCTGCCGCCGGTTTCATCCGCCACGGAGAACAATTCGCGGGACAGGTTTTGGATCATGAGCGCCGCGATGAAATTCTTTGCAGGATCTTCTTCCGGCAAAATCAGAAAGATAGCGCACTTCTCCGAGGCGAACATTTCAGCGTTGATGGGACTGTCGTAGCAAATGACCTGTTCCAGTTCTGTATCCAGAAAGGCGTTGAGGCGGGACATGACGGTGGACATGACCGAAGCCATAGACTGATCCGCACTGGTGAGGGCGGCGCCTGCCAGCCACCGGGCCTTATGCTCCGGCGGCAGTTCATCCATGAGCAGCTGAAAACCGTTCTTGCCTCTTGACTTCGGCACCGCCAGCAGATCCTGCACCAGCTTGAAGGCGGAAACGATATGCCGTTTTTCCGGCTCTCCATCCTTGGGTGGGGCGAACTCTGCCAGCAGAAGCACAATGGCAGTCAGGAGTCCCTCAGCGCTGTCGTAGAAGAAGGCATTCTCGCCGTATTGTGCAGCGTCGCCGTCCGGGTTGATGATAGTCTTGGCGAGGATCTTGGCGTATTTCTCTGCGCGCGCTCGGGCAGCGAGGTTCTCCGGATGCTTGCGCGCAATATCCATGTAGTGATTCATCAGCGTCAGGAAATTGAAACCGTCTGAGCGAGTTGGGTTGCGCAGGTCGATGACAGATACCTTGTAGCCATAGTATCGGGAGGCGATGGCACCGTAGTTGCGCGCCAAGTCTCCCTTGGTGTCCAGCGCCAGATAGCTCATACCGCTGGCGCTGGCGTACTCTAAATTCGCGTATAAAAAGTACGCAGTCTTGCCCACGCCGGAAGCGCCGATCATAAGGCAATGGATATCATCGCTGTCCACCAGCGCGCGGACATCCTGCTGATCTTCCACGACATTTTTGATTTTGGAAATTGCCGTTTTCTTTTTCTTCGGCTTTCGCTGTTCTTTTTTTCCCGCTGTAGGACGGCGGAGCCTCTCCAGCAGCTTGTGAGTAGTTTGCGAAATCACACCTCTTTTGGCTCTGCGCTTTCTGCCGCCCATGCTGCCGAGGATGATGCCCTGCACCGTGGGCAGATCCTCTCCCTTGCGCCAGCGGCGAGGGCGAAACGGGACCACATGATAGGTCGTGTGAATCTCCTTGGGCGTTGCCCAACGCGCCGTTCCGTGCTGACCGTCGCCGACAGTTTTGTTCTTGAAGTTGTTGAGAGAATAGTTCTTGGAGAGGAAGGACACTACGAGCAAGAATGCCAGCAGTCCGCCGCCAAGCAAAATCAGGGGCCATACATTTTCGTTCATGTGTCTTTCTCCTTCCTCTCGAATTTGGCACAGAGATCGTCATTCCAGTCCTTGCGCACCGGGCAGAGACGCTCCACATCCAAGCCCATGTCCTCCAGCGTATCCGTCATACGGTCGCAGGCGTCATTGCCCGCGTCATCGTTGTCGAGACACAGATACACCATGTCCAGTTTCGGATTCTGCCGCAGCCGCTCCAGCACTGGCTGAATAGAAGTTCCGCAGCAGGCAACGTAGCTGTGCTCCTGCCAGCCGTAGGGATAGAGGGTAATGTGGGACAGAAGGTCGATGGGCGCTTCGAACACATAGAGGGACTTGTCGGTTCCGTTTTTGTGGAAGCAATGCTCGCTTGCGCTGCCCTCAATGTTCATGCGGAACACCCGTCCCTCGCTGTTGGTACTGCGGATGTGTGCGTGCTTGGCCTCACCGCTGTCATCCAGCCCCACGAAAACACAGTTGTGATGCTTGTCCTCGTAGAGCAGCTTTTCATGTACGAAGGCGGAAATAACCTCGCGGTCAATGTGGCGCTGACGCATGAGGTAAGCATACATACGTCGCATGGTTCCGTAAGGCTCCGGCAGCGCGAAAGCCTTTGAAACTTCATTCACAGGCTTTGCCTGTTCATATGTTTTTCTGTTCTTTCTGCCCAGCAAAAGCAAAACCGCCTCCTGATAAGGGAGACGGTAATAGCGCTGGACGAAGCTGACGGCGTAGCCGCCGACGCGCGCGGAGTGGTCGAACCATTTGTTGCCCCGCACGGTGATGCTGGGATCGTTGGGAGTACGGAACTCCCGGCCAGAGCGCACGGGTCGCTCCCCCTGAGCGCGCAGCAGCGACACGAGATCCGTGTTCTGCGCCCGTGCCTTTTCCTCCGGCGTGAAATAGATAAATTTGCTCATGACATGTCCTTTCATAATTCTGCTTTGCGCTATCTGAATGTCTGCTCCTCGTGGTCGTCCGGCTTGTGTCCCATTGCCAGCCGCTTGCGCTGCAATTCGTGGCGGCGTTTGCGGTCGATCTGCAAGCCGCGATGGATCTGGTCAATCTTGCTGTTGTCCTCAAAAATTCTGCTCATGTGATGCAACATCCGCACGACGTTTTCACCCACCGTGGGAGCATGGTGATCCGCTCCTGCCGGTGCGCTCCCTTTCTGCTGTTCGGGGTGAACTGACTGCTGAGAAAAAGCCGGTGCATCTTCAACCGCAGGCGGTGTGGTACCCTTAGATGCGGCATCATCAGAGGAGGCGGAATCATCTGACGTGGCACTCGCCGCACGGTCAGATTTGGGCTGTGCCGACGTGAGAGATGCCGTGACCTCAGAGTTCTTTGGCGCGGCTTCTGCGGCATCTTTTTTGATGGTAGGTTCGCCCTGCGCGGAAGGTGTTCTCCGCGTGTCCGTGTACCGCTGCCGCTCCGCTATCCATTGCAGTGTTTCCTGAATGATCATGTTGCGGACGCTCCGGAACTCCTTTTGCTGGGAGAGCGGCAGCCGCTTGGGCGGCCGCTGATCGTAGTCCAGGCACACCTGCTCGTAGAGCGTCTGCCATGTTTCATAGGCGGCGGATACCCGCTCGTCCTTCGCCAACTCCTCCACGATGGCGTCCACGATGGCCTTGACCCTTGGCGGCAGGTAGCCGTAGACCTTTCGCCCCTTGACCGTCAGCAGGCGTTCCGCCAGCTCCTCGGTGAGTTGCTCCAGCCTTGGATTGTCCATCGAGCCATGCTCCAGCTGCGCGATGCACTCCACCATTGCCTTGCGGGTCTGCACCTGCAACTCCTGCCGCGCCGTATCCTTCTGCTGGTAGATGTGCATCCGATCCGCATAATAGATTCGTCTGGCAAAGGCGGACTTCACCTGCCGGATGCCATCCTTTGTGAGATAGCCCTCACGGGAATCGGTCGAGAACACGATCATGTGAATGTGCACCTGCTTCGGCTTGCGATGAAAGGCGGCATACCAGCGCAGGTTGCCCGGCTGGATCTTATACGCCGCGGCGATGTCACAGACGGAGGCGTTCACCAGCGCCCGCCAGCTTTCCGCGCTGTCGTAGCCCAGCCGCTCCGCGTCCTCACGGCGCAGCGCCACCACCGGCGTCCACACATTTCCGGTGTGCTCCGCCACCTCCCGTACCGCCCGCGCGAGATTTTGAACCTTACCGTGAGCGTCCCACAGCCCATGTTCGCCGTCCTTCTGGACGCCGGGGCGATGGGAGATGTAGTCGATGAAATTTTCCTTTTGCTCCAGCGCCTCCATGTAGTCTTCCTGCACCTGCTGAATGAACGCAGAGGCGCTGCCCTGGGTGGGGTGATCCAGATATTCCTCGTACTCAATGAGCTCCCAGCAGGAGGGGAAGGACTTCAGCAGCCGCGTGATAAAATCCCGCTGCTTTTTTGTGGCGGGGAGTGTACTGCGCTCATCCGCCAGCAGCTCCACGCCGGGACGGGTAGCGACATAGCGAGTACGCTGGGCCAGCTTCGCGGCGTTCTGTCCACCCTTGAGGTAGGGGGAAATCAGTACGATCCGGGCCATTCATCCTCTGGCTCAATGCGGCGCTGCTGATGCACTGCGCTCTCAAAACTCACCTGCCCATTCGTGCGCTTCACCTCATCCACCGCAAAGCCGCGCAACTCTCGTGTGTAGATGTCGTCGGTACGAAAGTGCGCGGCGATGGTGTGGCACATCATGTTCAGCTCCACCGCCCACTTAAAGATGATGCGGCAGAGCCGATTGTTGTTGTCGTCCAGCGTACCCTGAATGGCGGTGAGGATGGCTTGGGAGATGTAGGCGGTGTTGTCCTCCGTGCCGAGATAGCCCATGTAGAAGCGCAGCGCTTTGTTGATAAACTCACTGCGGTTTTTGCAGTTGCCTGCCTTCAGCTATCCATCCATGCGCGGAACGAGCCCCGCATCCAGCCATAGCCAAACTTCATTCCTCCCATCTTCTGCTCATAGTAGCTGGGGTCAGCACCAGGGACGCCCCAGCCGTGCATGCTGCCGCATTCCATCGCCAGCCGCTGCTCCCGCGTCACGCCGAGGCGTTCGTTGTTGTAATCTGCCAATTCACGGTTCTGCGCGGGGGCGTCTGTGCTCCAATCGCTGGGATAGTAGCCGCTCTCACCGCGCTTGATACAGATGAGCTCACCGGTACCGGGGAGGGTGGAGAAGCATAGCTCCGGCAGTCCATCCGCCAGCTTGGGGGAGAAAAGCTCCTGCTCCGTTTGGATGCTCCACTCGTCCGAGTTCCAAAGGTGGACATGCAATTCACCGCCGTCATCCTCGGAAATCTCCCGCTGCTCAAAGCCCTCGCCCCAGCCGTCCGACGCCTGCCCGGTGAGGTACTCCTTTAAGGTTTCCAGTTCTGTGTCCGATAATTCCCCGGCGACACGGCATTCCGCCACGCCCCAGAGCTGGCGATCACGCTCCTCCACGGTGAGAACGGCGGAGCGCACCTTGCGGTCAACGCTGTCGGCTTCATCATACCAATGCATGAGACCTCGCTCCGCCTCCTCCGGCATCCGGTTTTTCACCAGCGCCGCCGTGATCTGATCCTGATAGCCGCGCAGCTCACGGCCCTCCAGCAATGTGCTGCTGTCGTCGAGATCGCCGTTCTCGTTCCGCTCATAGAGATCGGCGGTCAGGGGCATATACAACTTGAGGGTGGTCAGCTTGGGCGGCAGCATCGTGAAGCTGTCCTCGCCGGGAATAAGCGCCAGCGACCTACCGTTATCCCATTTCATGTGGAGCTGCCCCGCATCGTCTACGAAGTCCACCTCGCCCTCCGTGCCGGGAAGAATGGGTGCGTAGGGATCGTCCATAGCGTTCAGACGGATGCGGGTGCCAGGAGGATACTGCTCCTTGATAAAATCCACCATTTTTCTGTCCATACTCACATTCCTCCCATTGTCATGCCCTGTCTGGGCGTTTTTTGATATTTCTCCAACTGATGGGGATTCTCCTCGCCATAAAGGTCGAAGACGATATCGTCCACCGCCTTGCGGACGCTGGGATCGTCGGTCAGCACCTCGTAACGGAATCCTGTGGTAGGACGATACGGAAGTTCTTCCCTCACACACTTGAGAAAGGCTTCGGCATCGGTAAACTCCTGCGTATCACCATTGGCATAGGTGACGCGGCCCACCAGGGGCTTGTCCCGCGCCATGTTTTGCCGCTGGACGACCAAATCGTATACCGCGAGGTAGCCGTTATAATCTCCGGGGGACGGATTGCAGCGCAGGCAGTAGCGGTAGCGCTCCGTTTCCGCGATGTAGCCGTAGTTTTGTACATAGCCGCCGTCGATTTTTCCGCCGTGGTCATAGCAGAAACGCTCCATAGCGAAGCGGTTTTTCAGCACATCTTCGCGGAGCTTACCAACGATCTGCTGCAACTCCGCTTTGAACGCGGGGCTGTTCAGCTCCTCCGGGCCGCGGGGCCACCATGTATGCCAGAACTCGTTGCCGCTGCGCCCGAAGTCCATGCGGACATGGCCGACAGCGCCAAGGCGCTTATCTTCTTCGGGATGCTGGGCATAAAATAAGCCCGCCTCCTCCGGGCGGGCAGGTCGGATATGAAATTGCGTTGCATTTTTCAAGATTTTGGTCTCCTTTCGGTGTAGAATTCGGCTTTACACATTTTTGGGGGTGTGCTATGATGTGGCAAACAAATCGGTATTTCTTGAGGGAAGGTGATAGTATGAATTATATGATAAAAGGTATACAAGCACTTAAAGAATCGGTTTTCTTAGGTATCATAATTTATATTGTTATTTTTGTGTTGCTGTATCTTTTCAAAAAACGCAGAACTATCTCATGGAATTATATGTTTGAGGGAATATTCTGCATTTACTGCGTTACGCTTCTCAACCTAACGGGGATTTTCACACTAAGTTATAGTCTGAATGGTCCTTTCAATTATAATTTGCTTCCGTTTATTGGGAGTTCTATTGTCCCTATATTGCTTAACTTCGCTTTGTTTTGTCCTCTTGGTTTTTTGTTGCCGCTTGTTTTTCGTTCCTGTAGAGGAAATTGGAAAAAGGTGGCGATTATTAGCGGTTTAATCTCATTCTTGATTGAACTATTACAGTTGTTTGGCGGCAGATATGCGGAAATGGAAGATTTTCTAATCAATACCTTGGGCGGATTTTCAGGCTATATTGTCTGTACCGCCATATGCGAAAGAAAGACAAATCGCCGAAAAGCAGTTGTTTCCATTGTTACACTATGTTTGACCCTTGCACTTTGTTTGATTGGAATTTATGCAGTGGGGGACAATGAAAAACAGCTACCGGATGGACTGTCTGCTGTCGAAAATAGCATTGCTGAAATCAATGTTTATTCTGAGGGAGAAGAACGGAGCATTAGCATTGATTCCTATCAATACCGCTCTTTTGCAAGTCAGATTTCCAATTGCGGCGGTCATTTGCTGGAAATCCAAAAAACTTCTGAAGGTGAAATTTGGAATGATACAGACTGCTTTATCGAGATTATATATACTGCTGACCAGACGATAAAGTTTGAAAATGCTGAGAATTTCTCCATTGAATGTGCTGACAGACTTTTATATAATGCCGACAAAAATGTTCTATATTGGGGTGAGGCAGGTTATCAGAACTGTTTGGACTATACAAAAATGAATGAAGAAATGCAGGCACATAAAGAAGAAATATTGAAAGGATATGAAGAGTTGTCTACTTCAATTCGTGATTGCTTTAACCAGTAACAATTTCAGCTTTCTGTGCGGGCTTTATGAAGGCGACCCAGTGGAGCAGGCAATAAGGAAGTGGAAATGCGGATAACTTCCAGTTTATCTCCTTATCAAGCGGCTCGTTCCAAATGGATCGAGCCGCTTTTGCTTACATCATCCCTCTCATCACCATGTGGTTGCTCTGGCTGCCGTTCATCACTTCCTCCATGCTGTTATAGCCCTTATAGGCGATGTAACCTCGGTCGGTGAACATCCCGTCCTCCTCATTCATGCGCTCCGTGCCGTACTTTTCATAGTCATAAAAAGCATTGAGGTTTGCGTCATACTCGAAGTGACCGGACTGGCGGATCATGTACTCGCCGTATTCCTCCGGCGTATGTGTGCCGGGGGCAAAATCAAACAGATCAAGGCTTTCCGCAAGGTTTTTGATCTGTGCCGCGGACTTTGGCTCTGCCTGCGTGACCACGGCGCCCAGCTTTTCCATATCCGCTTTTGACAACCCATCCGTTGCCGCTGCCAGTTCGTTGAGATCAGAGAGGTTTTCGCACTCCATATCCAACAGGACTTCCACCTCGTTGGGGAGCTGGCTGTCCTCCAGCCGCAGGCGGACATCGGCGGAATCTGTGATGCCCCCGCGAAGGAGGGCGCGGTCGATCTCCTCCTGCACCATGGGGAGGATCAGCCATGTGATGTGATTGGTGTCCTCCGGCTCGCTCTTGGAGGTCACCGCAACGGTGATGACATTCGGCTTGTAGTAATAGCAGGGAAAGAACCGGTCATCGTAGACCTGCTCTAATTTCATACCGTTGTCGTAGACCACACCATAGGGCGTCACCGTGCCGCTGCCGCTTTCGATGAGCTGCCGTGCGGTTCCCTTGTCGTCCAGCGCGTTCAGTTCATCCACACTTGCGCTGCCGCCGTGCAGGTTCATGTAGTGGTCGCGGCCGATGGCGGCGAGGTCGGAAAAGTCGGTGATGACCGTGGCCTGTTGGCAGCAGAAGGTCAGGTTGATGAGATCCTTCAGCTCGAAAAGCTCCAGCTTGTGTGCCATGGCCTGAAACTGTGCGGCCTCGCCGGTGTCGAAGCTGTCCAGCCTCTTGGCGAGGTAATTCAGTTCCTCCGCATTGACCGTGAGCATCTCCGTGCGCTTGAGGACAGTATAGAAGCTGTCGATCTTTTCCACCTTGCAGTCCGCCTTGACCGCGTCGCCGATCTCCAACGCCTCCAGCAAGTCCATGCAGTATGTATATTGGTCACGGGGAATGGGAAACGGAATGGTCGCCACGCCATATTCCGGGTGGTTGGGATTACTCAAAACTGCGCTCATCATGATCATTGTCCTCCTTTTTCTCGTTGATCTCGTTCATTCGGCTCCGCAGGCAGGTTCCGTCCGCGCCCCAGCAGAGAAAACCGTGGCGGGGATAGGGGCAGCCGTTACACTCCGGCGAACGGCTGCAAACAGGCGCTGGCAACGGCTCCTGCTGAAAGCCGGGGAAGTGCGGGAGAATGAGTCTGAAGTGGATCGTGCCGTAAATTTCCATCATCTTTTCCTCCTCGTAAAATAAAAAATGCCGGACATTTCTGTCCGGCCTGTGCGCGTGCTTATTTCATTGTCATGCCAATCTGTTCCGGCGCGTCCCGCTGCCGCAGAGCATCCGTGGGCAGCAGTCCACCGACCTGTTCCATCAGCTCCGCCAGCTCCCGATCCCGTCCGCACGAAAGGGTTTCGTCCTGCTCACGGACGAACGACAGTGCGTGGTAGATCTCTGCAAGCTGCTCCGGCTCAAAAAGGGCGTCTTTTTGAACAAGCCCGCTGCGCACGGTGAAGTCGCGTTTGGCGGCTTCGTAGTCGTCCTGAAAATAATGTCCGTGATGGACGCCTTTGCGGTCGAAGTCCCACTCCCAAGTCACGAATTGGACGCCTCGCTCGGTGGGGTGGCCCGCCAGCACTGCATCACCGAAGTCAGCGAGAACGCGGTAGTCACCGTGCAGCCCACTTGCTTTGAGCCGCGGGGCGGTTTCCAGAATCGCCATGTATTCCGAAGTCATTTTAGCGGTGTCGATTACGCTTTGCAGCGCATCCTGCGCCCGGACGCTGTCGACACACTCCTGCCGGTACAGCACGCTGCCCTTGCCGGAAACGCGGCAGAGGCGCCCTTTTTCCCAGCGGACGGGCAGGTGGTGATCTTCAATCGGTTCCACCGTGAAACCGTTCTGCCGCAGCCGAATGGCGGTTTCTTCAAGGAAACGGAGCTGCGCGGTTCCGTTCTGATCGTTCATTGTGAAGTCCTCCTCGTAAGCAAAAAAATAAGCCGGAGCATCCTAAAAATGCTCCGGCCGGTTGACGGATTAAGTTGTGAAATGAAAAAGGGCGCCTATTTGATGGCTTCGACGAAACCAACAAACAGACGCCTGAAAGATCGTATGAAATTTTGAGGAAAAAACGCTCTATTCTGCGCCCGCAAAAAGGGTGCTTCTCAGGATATTGCCTTTGAATCTGTGAAAGGGGGAGTTCGAATCTCCCCAGTTACCAAAATAACGCGAAAATATCTTTTTTTCTGAGTGCGGAATTTGAAATAAAAAAAGGTGGCAACCCTTTGGTATTCTAAGTGCTTCGCTTAAAATATCCGAATTGGTGTGGCTTTTTGGTACGCCGTGAGGGATTCGAACCCCCGGCCTTCTGGTCCGTAGGTTGTCTCACGCACAAATCGGAGTCATTTCGGCTCCGATTTGTGCTTTTTACCACCGTTCATTCGGCGGATTTTCCGTTGTTTCCGTCCGGCCTGCCCGCTTTTTTTGTGTTCTGGGTCAAAAGTGGGTCAGAGATTGTAATTTCCGGATGGGACTGGCGAGCTGCAACCTTGCGCCACAGTCCGCGCGATCTATCCTCATGTCACAAATGGCGTAAAAGACAGCGTTTCGTGGGTATATTTTTCCCGCACCGCGTTCGCCTCGTCCTCGCTGACAGGGCGGAAGCCCTTGCCGCCAACATAGTGGTCGGTCGTATCGGAGTAGAGCCAGCCGTCTAAAGAAATCACAGTTTCCAAATGCCGCAGCGCGCCGTTTTCATAGCGGTAGTAAGAGTAGGTCCCCTCGCTCGCACCGTCGCTGCCCTCGTGGGCGAGACTGCCGTCGGTGCAGAGGTACCAGCGGCTGCGGCTCCAGCCGTCCACCACGCGGACGGCCTTCGCGCCGTCGAGGCGGTAAATATTGAAGATCACGGTATGGCCGTCGCCCCAGTCCGCGCCGAGCAGCAGCTCAACCCCATCACCGTCAAGATCACGCAGCAGCCAGCCGGGTGTCTGGTAGTAGTCGTTCGCGGACAGGAGATCGTGGCTGAAGTCGGTCTGCACGTCGCTTGCGCCGGAGCGCCGCAGGTCGCTGATCTCGGCGAGCAGCGCGTCGTAGGCAGCGTAGCCGGTCGTGCTCGCCGCATCGCCGCGCGCAGGGGGCGAAAACACGGAGGAGGCAGGGCACACTTCATTTATGTGGATTCCGTTGTCCTTCAAAAATCGCGTGAGTACGCCTTGTGAGTCGCTTTGCAGTGCCTTGTATTGGCGATAGCTGACAGGATCGTTTTCCAGCCAGCGGACATCCGAGGGTAGTGTCAGCAGATAAACATACTCATCGTCCGACCCGATCACATAGTCCGCGATACCGAGAATTTCTGAAAACACGGCGTCTGCGCCATAGGTCCTCTCAAAGCGGTCTGTCCGCATGGCGCACAGGTTCCAAACATATCCCTGTTCATCCTGCGGGGCCGATTCATAGGCTCGCTTTTCGTAGAGGCGGAAGAGCGGAATGTAATCCTCCGCGTTGGGATCGCCGTCGGGCGGCATGATTCCCTTTCCTCCCACGGCAAGCACCGCAAGCTCGTCCCACTTCACCGGAACGGTGAGCCGTCGTCCCAGCTTGGGGTCGGTGAGGGTTTTCATTTCCTCCTCTGCCGCATCGCTTGTGCCAATGCATCCAAGCAGATAGTCTCTCAACTCCGTACTTCCGGAACGCAGCTCATAGAGCCGCGCTGTCTTGCCGCCTGTGATGGGGTTGACCAGCATTTCACGTTCAGAGAGCATGACCTCGCAGCGTTCGCCCGCGGCGCTGATAAAATAGAGCCTTGCATAGCAGTCCTGCATTGCTGACGCAGTGCCGAGGCGCTTGTATTGCAGGGTGTCCAGCAGAGCATAGACGGCATCTGTTTCTTCCGCCGTCAACTGGACGTTGGATGGCTGCGCGCCGTTTTCGTCCGTTACATCGGCATAAGTGACCCGTTCCCGATGGAAACCGATCAGTCCGGCGGCGTCGGTATCCGTAGGCGGATTTGTCAAAAAGCACACCGCCACAACGACGCACACGGCGACCGACGCCGCGACCACCCAGAACGCGGGCTTTTTGTAGTGAAGCGCGTTCTTCACACGCTCCTTGACGCCAACTTCACCAAACGCCAGCGGGCAGGTGATGGCCGCCTTTCGCAGCATACTGCACGCAAGCAGCACCGTGGAATAGGTCTTGACGGCGCTCTCGTCCATCGTGCGGATCACCCGCTCATCGCAGGCCAGTTCAATGTCGCGGCAGAGCAGCGCATAGGCGAGCCACAGTACGGGGTTGAACCAGTAAACCGCAAGCAGCGCGAAACCCAGCGGCTTCCACCAGTGGTCACGCCGCGCGAGATGCGCCCTCTCATGCGAGAGTACATTCTGCCGCTGTACCTCATCCAGACCGGAGGGCAGATAGATGTGTGGTTTTACAACGCCGAGGATAAACGGCGAGGAAATGGCATCGCAAAGATAAATGTGATCTTGAATGGGGAGCGATACACTCACGCGCCGACGCAGCCGAAGATAGCTTACGAGCGCATAGAGCAGCATGGCTCCAAGGCCGATGAGCCACACCCAGCCTGCAATCTCTGTCCAGACATAGAGCGGGTTGACGCTGGCTGTTGGCACGGCGGAAAAATGCTCGCTGAGCGAGGGATTCACAGCATTGTCGATAACGCTCACGCCGCTGGTGATGGTCGGCGCGGGGTCAAACTGCACGGCTGCGGGACTGACCGTTTCGGCACTGGGAATCAGGCTCACCGCGCTCTCTATGGAGAATGGCAGCATAAGCCGCAGCGCGACAATACCCCAAAGCAGGACATTCACCCACTTGGGGGCGCGCCGCAGCACCAAGCGCAGTGCCAGCACCGCCAGCACGAGCCAGCTTGCGGAAATGCTTAGATTCAAGAGCTTCAAAAAGACGGCGGCCATTGGCTCACTCCTTTCCGCAGCGGTCGATCATGCGCTGAATTTCCGCAATATCCTTCTTCGAAAGAGATTTCCGCGTGGTAAAGGCGGCAAGAAACGCGGGAAGGGAACCGTCGAAGGTGTCCTCCACAAATTTCTCACTCTGTACGGCGTTATAGCCCTCCTGTGAAAGAAGAGAAGTGACCGTGCCGTTTTCGTTCTGAAAGATACCGTGTTCGCAAAGTTTTTTGAGTACTGTGTAGGTCGTGGATTTTTTCCATTGCAGCTCCTGTTCGCATAGTTTCACCAGTTCACCGGAGGTCAGCGGCTCGTGTTGCCAGATGAGTTCTGCAAAGTGCGTCTCAACAACGCCCAGCTTGTAACCGTCCATGTGTGCCTCCCTTTCTTTGTTGGTCTATTTATGATAGATTTTTGATACTTGAAGTCTATCATAAGTAGACTGTATCTGTCAAGCACATTTTGCGCCGCTGAAATCAATGAAGGCTACCCGGCCTCAGAAAACGGAAAATGAACCGTTTTGACAAGCGGCCGTCCAGCGTTTCAGCAACACGTAAAGCGCGCTGAGGGTAGTGATACCACCCCCACCTCGCACGTTCAGAAAGTACTGCGCACAGAGTGAAAAAACAGCAACATCACCAAGTTTCAAACAGGTCACGCAGCCCGGCGGGGCCGCGACGCCTCGGAACAGCGACGCGCATAAGCGCATCGCTGTCCCGAAGGCTCTCTGTGTCCTTCTGGAGCACACCGGATCAAGACCCAAAAGCGGCAAAGTACGCCGGTCTGATACCCGGCCCGGGGATGTTCGTGAACGTGCAGCTCGTGTCGAGGGTAATGATAGCGCCCCCGTCCGAAACGCCCCCTGTTTCGCTGTGTGTGCCGTTGTGTGCGATCCTGTTGGCGAAGGCGAGTGTGTGTACCCGCTTTCGACTGTGAAAGCGAACGTGGGCCGTTTGTGGGAGAAGTTGAAAAACGCAATGAAAGATGGTCTGAGATAGAGTTTGAGACAGCAGCTTTGACAGATTTTTCTCTTCTGCTGGTGATGAGGGTTCACAGTGAACCGGGAAATGTATGTATATAAAAGCGTGGAGGACTAAAAGGAATTTCGCTGACGGCACAAGACCGTGCTGTGGCCGAGGGAGGGAAGGCCCCTGTTTCGGCGTGTAAGCCCTTGTGTGCGATCTTTCTCCGAAAGCCGAGTGTGTACCCACTTTCGCTCGTGAAAGCGAACGTGGGGCGTTTGTGCAAGAAGTTGAAAAACGGGATGAGAAGCGGTTTGGAACAGCATTGTAGCGGTAACTTTTTGGCGATATTTGCGGGAGTGTTTATTGGCGAAAAACCGAACTTTATAAGCTGGATTTTTAGACGGTGAAGGCCGTTCGATTTTAGCACAAGATAAAGGGCCGCAGTCGCTTATGCGTGCGGCCCGCCCACAAAGCCCCGCAGTGCGGGGCTTTCAGCGATTTCAAGACCGCAGTCGTTTTGCACGATTAAACAGAAAAACCGCAGTCAAGGGCGAACAAGATACCCCCTTAGTACCCATAACGGCAGACTTTTCAAGGTGGACGTTCCGCAGGCGGTTGAGAAATTTGCTGTTTTCAACCGCTCGAAAAAGTGATTTCCAAGTGAGAGCAATTTTCGGCGCAGATCGCGCATATTTTGAGCCGCTGTAGTCAATAAAAAGGACTTTTCATCCGTTCAAAAATCGCACCGCTGTAACTAAAGACACGCCCCGGCAGCGCAGAAATTGCGCCGCAATAGTCAAAGATAAGGCGGCGCGGTTCCGATGGGCAAATGATAACTTTCTGATAACAGTTCGGTTTTCCGATAGCTTTGTTCCCTTGGTTACGGTATTGTTCGTTGTCGAAAGGGGCTGATACCATGCCAAAAAGACGAGCAAACGGAGAAGGCAATATCAGAAAGCGCAAGGACGGACGCTGGGAGGGGCGGTACACAGTCGGTCACGATCCCGAAACTGGCAAGGCCATCATCAAAAATGTCCTCGGCAAGACGCAGACCGAGGTCAAGGAAAAGCTGAAAAAGGCCATCGAGGAAAACGTGGGCATCGACTACGGACGGGCCAAGAACTACACCGTGGGGAGTTGGCTGGAGGTCTGGATGGAGAACTACGCAAAAGTAAAACTCAGGCCGTCCACCTTCAAAACCTCGCAAGGCTTTCTGAAAAACCACATCAAGCCGCAGATTGGCGGCATCCCGTTGGCAGATCTCACTTCTCTGGACTTACAGCGGTTCTACAAGCATCTGCTGGACGGTGGCCGGGTAGACCGCATCGAGGCCAAGAAAAAGCCGAAAGGTCTGGCTCCCAAAACGGTACGGAACATCCACCAGATGATCGGCTCGGCGTACAATCTCGCCATGGAGCAGCGCCTTGTTACAAAAAATCCAACGCAGGGCTGCGCCTTGCCAAAAGTCGAACACAGGGAGATGAAAACGCTGACCGCCGACCAACTCAGCGCCTTCTTCCGGGAGGCCAGGGACAGCGGTGTGTACGAACTCTACTACCTCGACCTCGCTACCGGACTTCGGCGGGGCGAACTGCTGGGACTGAAATGGACGGACGCTGATCTCGACCATGGTGTGCTGAAAATCCAGCGGGCCATCTCACGGCAGAACGGCAAAGTAGTCGAAGCACCGTTGAAAACGAAAAACGCCTACCGCACGCTGCCGCTGTCGGCGGATGCGATAGACGTTCTGATGCAACAAAGAAGAAAAACGGGCAACAGCGAATGGGTATTCCCATCGCCAAGCGGAGGCCCTATGTCACCGGACAGCGTGTTGCATATGCTCCAGCGGGTGCTGAAACGGGCAGGACTGCCACGGATACGCTTTCACGACCTGCGCCACACCTTCGCGACCATGGCACTGCAAAACGGTGTGGACGTAAAAACGGTGTCCTCGATGTTGGGCCACTACTCGGCGGGTTTCACGCTGGACACCTACGCCCACGTCACCACCGACGCCCAACTGAAAGCGGCGCAAACAATGGGCAATATCCTCTCCCGTGCCGTCTGATGCTTTCCGCTACCCGCTCCCGTTGGGGTCAGCGTTTGGGTCAGAAAAAAGCAACACCCTAAAAGCGGAACTTATGAAAAGCAAAAGTCCTCGAAATCAGATGATTTCGAGGACTTTTGGTACGCCGTGAGGGATTCGAACCCCCGGCCTTCTGGTCCGTAGTCTAATAAGCGCGATTACGCTTGTTCACGTATGTTCACGCTGCATCCCTCTGAATCCCTTGTGTTACAAGGCTTTCAGGCATAGTGGAAGCGTCGGCGATTGAAAAATCAGAGTTTGAAAAAATCTGGTTCTGAAGAAAATTGTTAGAAGAGTGTTAGAAGAGCGGTTTGCTATTGTGGAATAGAAAGCTGGGGAAGTATGACCTTGGGAGAATATTTTTAACCAGCATTTTGAGTCATTAAAGTGTCAACTTCTTTTAAGTATTAGGAGAAAAAATTATGAGGGAAAGCACAGTAATATCTATTACAAATTCAAAAGGTGGTGTTGGGAAGACTACCACCGCATTAAATCTTGGTGCTGCACTTGCGGCAGCGAAGAAAAGAGTCTTGCTGATCGACAACGACCCGCAGGGCAACCTCACTGCTGCATTGGGCTATACGCCTGGGGAGCAGAAAAACACCTTGGCAAAACTCGTGCTCGTTCAAATTGACTCGCCAGAAGATTTAGACCTGCACCTTCCGCGCACCGTGATACATACCGAAACCGGTATTGACCTGATTCCCGCCAATAAGCGTCTTGCGGACGCTGCGGCCCGCTTACAGGTCATGCAGCTTTCGCAATATAATGCCGCCGGTTTCTCCGATACCCTTTGTGAGAAGATAATGGAGAAGCTGCTGGTTTCTCTCCGCGAACAGTATGACTACATTATTATTGACTGCGGACTGAAACACGAGCTTTTGACCATCAACGCACTCGCCGCTGCCGATTATTGCATTATTCCAGTGCAGGCACATTTCCTTGCAAGTGAAGGAATTCCGGATGTATTGGAAATGGTGAAAAATGTTCAGAACCGATTTAATCCTGATTTGAAGATTGCAGGCATTCTCTTGACTATGTATCAATCGCGCCCTCAGCTCTGTCAGAGCGTTCGAAACAGTGTAAATGATATCTACGGTGAGAGTCTACATGTTTTTGAGCGCCCAATCGAGCAGACAATCAAGGTCGCCGAGTGCCCTGCTGCAGGAATGAGCATTCTTGATTATGCACCTAAGAATCCTGCTGCCGAGTCATACCGCAGCCTTGCCCTGGAGGTGCTTCATCTTGCCTAAACGCGACATGAATGACCTGCTAAAAAAGCGTATGAGCGCCACACAGCAGGCTGCTGAAATTGTGGTGGGCGACGAGGCGTATGAAACGCTGTTTAGAGGTGCGCCAGCACCGGAGGCATCGAGATTCTGTGATCTGCCGATAGAAAGGCTTCGCCCATTCTTTACTGCCGACATCGGGTTCCGTCCCTATCCGCCAGAAAAGCTCAAAGCGTTTTCACAGCAGCTTGCCGAGCAGGGGATCTACGAGCGTGTTATCGTCCGCCCTATCTCGGGCAGCAACGATTATGAGATCCTCGCCGGTCACAACCGCACGAAGGCATGGCAGATGTCCGGGCATGACATGATCCCAGCCGAGGTGGTGAGTGCCGACGACGCAAGGGCTGTCTCTATTGCTGTTGCCACCAACCTCCTGCGGCGTCAAGACCTTACCATCATTGAGCGTGGCAAGGCATATCGTGCGCTGCTGCGCGAAAACAATCGGCACGGTCAGTGGGATGCAAATCAAGCAGAAACAACTTTTGGCGATTCTCGCCAAAAGTTGCAAGAGGGCGATACGGACAGTACCTTTGGCGAGAATCGCCAAAGGTACAATGCCCGTAAACTCGTGGCGGATTTCTTTGGCGTGACCGAGTACGAGATCCGCAAAGCAATCAAGTTGGCAGGCCTGATTGAACCGCTTGCGGAGATTTTGGAAGACACTCCACGCAAGCTGCCGATTGCTTGCGCTGAGTTGATTGCTGACTATGACGCGACCACCCAGCAGGCATTTGTGGAGATGTGCTCTATCGAGGGTTACACGCTCAATAAGGTAACAGTGCAAAAAATCACCCGCGCCTGTCCGCCACCTTCTGCGGGAAAACAGAAGATTTACGCTGTATGGCGGCAGGCTCGCGCTGAGGAAGCCCAGCGCCGTACTGCACCTCCAAAGAAGATCAGCTTTGACCGCAGGAAGTTCGCTCCGTACCTTGAAAAGCTGGGCAGCGACAAGGAACTTGAAGAGTTGTTTTTGGCGTTCTTGCGGCAGCGGGTCGGCTGATGTATAATGAAAAAGAATAAAAGAAAGGATACCGAACGCTATGAGCGAACAGGAAAAAATCCAGCTTTTTGAAGATCAAAAGATTCGCACAGCTTGGGATGAAGATAAGGAAGAATGGTATTTCTCTGTTGTCGATGTGATTCGTGCGCTGACAGGCAGCGAGAATCCGCGACGATATTGGAGTGATTTGAAGCGAAAGCTGAAAGCAGAAGGTGCCGTTGAACTGTACGAAAAAATCGTACAGTTCAAAATGACTGCTCCAGATGGGAAAATGAGACTGACTGATGTGGCGAATACAGAACAGCTTCTTCGTATTATGCAGTCTGTCCCCTCGCCAAAAGCCGAACCCATACGAGCATGGCTTGCTCAGGTTGGCCGCGAGCGCATCGAGGAAACCATTGACCCGGAGCAGGCCATCGACCGCGCTTTAGAAACTTATCTCAAAAAGGGCTATGATCCGGACTGGGTTCACCAAAGGCTCCTTTCCATCCGTATCCGCAATGAGCTCACCGACGAATGGCAGAGGCGTGGAGTGGGAAAAGGCAGGGAATTTGCTATCCTGACCGATGAGATTTCAAGGGCGTGGTCCGGTATGACGACCCGACAGTACAAAAATCTCAAGGGACTAAAAAAAGAAAATCTGCGGGATAACATGAGCGATACTGAACTTGTGCTGACTATGCTGGCTGAGGCATCCACGCGGGATATTTCCAAGGCATCAAAACCCGTTGGGTTTGATGAGAGCGTAAAGGTTGCCAAGCGTGGAGGCAATGTCGCAAACGTTGCGCGGCAACAGCTTGAGGCGGAAACCGGTCAGCCTGTTATCACTTCGCAGAACGCTGCTCAGTTAAATGCGGTGGTCACAGAAATGATCGAAGCATCGGCGCAGGCGGTTGACCGCCAAGATGATTCAAAAAGCAAATAGAGTTTTCTTGATATGGAGTAAAAACAATGAAGGAGTATGCGCAATGAGCACATTGTCTGCAAAAGAGTATAAGTGCTTTGAAGATATCAAGCGAATCCGTCCAGATGGATCAGAATACTGGGCAGCAAGGGAGCTTGCTCCCGTGCTGGACTATGCAAAATGGGAGAACTTCTATAAGGTTATCAAGCGTGCCATGATTGCCTGCGAGAACAGTGGACGCAGTACCTCGGAATGTTTTCCTGAGGTCAGGAAAACATCTCCCATGCCGAATGGAGGAGTAAAAGACATCCTTGATTACGAGCTTTCGCGTTATGCCTGCTATCTGATCGTCCAGAATGGTGATCCGCGCAAAGAGGTGATTGCTCTTGGGCAGACATACTTTGCAATTCAAACCTACCGGCAGGAGGTTGCAGACCGCTTTAATCAGCTGGATGAGGATAGTCGCAGGCTTGTGGTTCGCGGTGATATCAAGCAGTGGAATCAGCTTTTGGCAGAGACCGCGCGAAACGCAGGCGTTATCACGGCGGAAGAATTTGCAATCTTTCAGAATGCCGGATATATGGGCTTGTATGGCGGAATGACGGTAGATGATATTCACCGCAGGAAGGGACTTGCCATCGGCCAAAAGATACTTGATTACATGGGGAGTACGGAGTTGATTGCTAACCTGTTTCGCATTTCGCAGACTGAGGAAAAGCTGCGCAAGGATCAAGTTTCGACTTCCGATGCCGCGACCGCTGTTCATTATGCTGTCGGGAATGAAGTAAGGGAGGCAATCCGAAAGATCGACGGCACTATGCCGGAGGATATTCCAACACCTGAAAAGAGCATTGCGCAGTTAGAGCGCGAGCAGATGGAACGCCTGAAACAAAAGGCGATTGATGGACAGCTCATGCTGGATGAATAGGCCGCTTCCACGTAAGATCTTAAAATAATTGAATAATTTGCTGAAAGGCTCGACACCGTGAGGTGCCGGGCCTTTCCTTTTGAACGAGGTGAAAAATGAACAACCTATGGAACCGCAGCGTTGGCCCGTTTGATGAGGCGGCTGTACAGAGGCACAGACACATGGGGCTGCTTGATTGCAACGGGGATGTGAACGCGGATGCAGTAAATTTCCTTGCCCATCTTTGCGCAGGCCTATTCTTTGACGCCCTTTGTGATTCTTATGTTGAAATGCAAACCGTTTCCAGGATATGTCAGGCTTTCTGTAAGTCTGAAAATGTAGAGGCGCAGAGAGTAGTCTTAATGATCTGCTCAGAGTATGACGAGATGAACCATCCTGTCCCGGAAGCTATCTGGTGGATTTCCGGCAGTAAATTATTGGTGCCGCCATTCATTGAAGGATTTCTCAGTTATCTGAGGGAATATTTAAAAGAACTGGAGGTGATGTGATTTATGCGAGCAATTAAAGTCTACTGCCCGCCTGGAGTGGAACCTCCGCTTTACGCTTTCATTGATGCTCTGGACGGGAAACTCAAGGCTAAGCTCCTGTGGCAAATCTTTCGACTGAGAAATCTTCCTGCCTGTGAGCTAAAGGAACCTCATTTTAAGCACTTTTCACTGGAGAGATACAGTCAGATGTATGAACTGCGTGAAAAGGGCAAAGTCCTCATTCGAATCGTTTTCACGGTGCAGAATGAGGATATTATTTTATTGACGTCCTTTATCAAGCGGCAGCCTCGGGATACGATGAAAGCTCTGGATCAATCTCTGTACATACTGTCGGACATCCAGCAGCATCCGGATCGTACAAGCAACTTCGATTTTCAAAGGGAGGCCACGGCGTGAAAAAGCTGATTTACCGCATTTCGGCCGCAATTGTTGTTGCCGGAATTATCATTATGAAACGGAGGACATAACGCACATGAAAAAAATCATTAGTACCTGTATCGCCCTGATGGTTTCTGCTGCATGCTCCATCAGTGCTTTTGCAATGGAAGTACCGACTAATACGACCATTCAGGACCTCAATGGTGTACGGCAGTATATTAAGATCTATACGGTCGCACCGGACACAGATCCGCAGTCGCTGATCGATGATGTTTTTGAATACGACGGATATACTTATACCTATTCGTCCATGACGAAGGAAGAGCAGTCCTATTCGGAGAAGGAGCATCACACTGAGACTGTAACAGCGGACACGGAGAAGAGTGATCTGTCCGTGGTGCTGAAGGCATTATCCCCGTCCATCGAGTATGACGACGGAGAATTTCAAGGAACGCTCTATCTTGACCACTCGACGATCAGCACGGTAGCGTCTGGTTACACAACGAAGAGTTACACCGTCAGTGCGACCAAAGAAATTGACAATCTCGATACGAACGACATGGCTTACGTCCCTGATACAACTACAAAAAATGGCGTAACAGTTCAGCTCCAATCGGTAGATTGGCAGGTGCAGGGAACGTCGTTGGTCGATGATATTCTCATGCCTGCTCAGTACAAAGCTGTGGCTACCTACGCAGGAAGAGCATCTTATCGCGCGGCGACCGGATATGTTACAACTGCGAAATATATCGGTGATATCGTTGCAGAGGGTATCGAGAGTGTTACTTATACGGTGATCTATACCGGTACACCGTCGAGTATCCTGCGGCGAGTAGCTGCCAAAAGCACAGAGAATTTCCCCATTATTTTAATTTTCCTTGTTGTTATCGTTCTTGCAATTGCTACCGTTGTACTCATTTGGCGTCACCACAAGAGAAGTCAAGAGGATACAGTTTATCACGAAGAATTTTCAGAGGAGGAAGATGAACATGAAGAGTAAAAAGCGCTGGTTTGTCACGGCTCTCACCGCCTGCTTAACACTTTCGCTGGGAATCTGCGCAGAGGCATTAGAGTACGACTTTGACGGCGTAGAGGATACCGAATATTATCCCTCCACGAGCTATGAATCTCTCTATGGTGCTAAATACAATTATGGCGGGAGCAATGCAACGGACTACCAGTGGCCGGCATTACCCTATGGAGTGTCCAGCAATACAAGTGTCGGATGTATGGAAAAGGTTCGATTTCCTGGCTTGGTAGGCTCTATCGGAGGAAGCGGTATCGAGAGTAATATCACGAATCCGATCCAGCAGGAACCGCAGATTCCATCAACGAGCTACCAGCCTTCCGCCTATACAAGCGTTGACGGTATGGAACGCAAGGATGGTAGTATCGGTACGCTGAAAATCCCATCCTTGAACATCAATATGAAGGTATGGGAGGGCGAAACCAACACCAGCATGGCAAAGGGACTCGGCCATTATAGCTCTACTTCAGGGTGGGATGGGAATATTGGCGTTTGCGGGCATAACCGCGGCGCCAAGTACACCATCGGCAACATCAAAAACTTGAAGGATGGTGATACAATCACTTACACAACGGTCTATGGAACCCGTACCTATGAGGTTGTAACGGTAGAGACAATTGCCAGTTCAGACTGGAGCTACCTACAGGCGACATCCGATAATCGTATTACCATCACCACCTGTCTTGCAAATCAGCCCAGCAAAAGGGTTTGCGTTCAGGCTGTAGAGGTGAAGTGAAACCCTTGCGGCACTAAGGCTTTCGTCAGGTGCGTTTTATCGGCGTAGGCATTTCAAATAAACCTTTGACATAGCATGATTTCTGTATTATTCTCAAACCACTCCGGAGAATAGAAGTACAAAAGGAAGTATTTGGTTGATACAGGAATTTAAGTCCCCGAGGAAGGACGATGAGATCAGAGTCCAAATGGACATTACGGTCGATCTTCCTGCGGAAGTAGCGGAGCAGGCTGAGCGGCTTGGCATTTACGAGTTTGAGCGCTGTGTTTTCAATCCGGATACCTGCCGCATGACTGCCAGTGTAACCACTACATTTTATCGAAAGGGAGCGTAGTCAAATGAAGAAGAGCCTTTACTTAATTGCCGGTATTCTGATTGGCATTACACTTTTTGGCGGATCGTCCGTTTTAGCTGCCGGGATTACGGCGGAGCGCAGCACCAACCGCATTTATGTGGACGGACAGGAAGTCCGCCTGACGGCGTACAACATCAACGGCAATAACTACGTCATGCTGCGCGACGTCGGCAAGACGGTAGGATTCGAGGTTTACTGGGACGGCGATGCCAAATGTGTGCAGATCGAATCGGAAAAGCCGTACACCGGCGAAGCGCCGGTAACGTCTGCGGAGGCAAAGCCCGTGGAGCAGCCTGCGCAGACAGATGTTGCCGCTGCAAAGCAGGACATCATTGACCGCACCAATGCCCTGCGCAAAGAAAATGGCGTAGCCGCGCTGCGCGTCAATGATAAACTCATGCAGGCGGCGCAGGTCCGCGCCGACGAGATGGCCGCCAGCGGCGTCTACTCTCACACCCGTCCGGATGGGCGCAAGAGCAACACCGTCACCGACAGCAAGTATACCGGCGAAAACCTTCACAACATCTCGGAGCTGTATCTTGAGCAGCAGCACAAAACGCTCTCCGAGGCGGTGGTCGAGCTGTGGTCCAACTCCAGGGCCCACGCGGACAACATGACAAGCTCCCGCTACGGTGAGATCGGCGTCGGGCTGGCGCGAGGTATTGACAAGGACGGCTTTGACTGCTGGTACTGCGTGCAGGTCTTCCTGCTGGACGGCTGTGAGGTCACCTGGGTGGATACGCCCGTAATGAAATGATATATCAGCGCGGGCAGAACAAAAGCGTGGACATTCCGACATTCATTGGGTATAATAAAACCAAAGGAGGAGTGCTTATGATCTATTCGATCTACGAAATTCAGCAGCGGATCGCGCCAGTGGCGAAGCAGTACGGTGTGAAAGCGGTATTCCTCTTTGGCTCTTACGCAAGAGGTGAGGCCCGCGAGGACAGCGATATCGACCTGCTGGTCGATACCAGCGGAACGAACCTGAGCAGTCTTCTCTCTTTGGGCGCGCTGTATTGCGACCTTGAAGCGGCGCTGCAAAAGCCGATCGATCTGATCACTGTCAGCGCGCTGGAACAGCGTGCGCAGATGCCCAGCGAAGAGATGTTCCGTGAAACCGTAATGAAGGAGAAACTGAATGTATATGACGCAGCCTGACCGCCAGCGCATCCAGCATATCCGCGATTACTGCGAAGAGATCCGCAAGACCATCGAACGCTACGGAGACGGCTTTGCGGTCTTTGATCAGGATGCAGATTATCAGCGTTCCATTGCATTTTCCATTTTGCAGATCGGTGAGCTGAGCGGCGGATTATCCGAAGAATACCGCAAAGCGACCAGCAGCCGCGTGCAGTGGGGACCGATGAAGGGAATGCGAAATCTTGTCGCGCACAGCTACGGCAGTATGAACCGCGAGATCATTTGGGAGACCGCGGTCAATGACATTCCCACCCTGAAGCAGTTCTGCGAGGAGCAGCTTGCAGAAAACTGAAAATTAAACGATATACAAACAAAGCAGACCGAGTTTACTCGGCCTGCTTTTCTTTTACAAAAAAGGAGGAATAACCTTGAAAACGATTCGAACAAAATTCTTGTCATTATTGCTTGCACTGGTGACGATTTTAAGCCTGCTGCCGACTGCGGCTTTTGCCGCGTCGAACACGGGTTCCGGCCTCAAAATTACCACCAACCAGGCATATTGGAGCACCCGCCTGCTCGCCAACGGAACCCCGTACAGCTACCGTCCACCGCTGGTGGACGGTAAGCTCGTGTACTGCATGGATAGCGGACTTGGCTATCACTACGCCACCGCGTCGTACCTGAATTCCTTTACATGGACGTCCGGCACCGGTGCAGATGCAGATGCCGTATTGCAGTCGGCTGTCACGAACAGCGGCCTCAGTGAAATGGACGCCGCGACCGTTGAGAATGTCAAGTGGATGATGACCTACCTCAACGATTGCAAAGAGTCAAACGTCGGCCAGCTTTTTATGGCGGTACAGACCTACGTTTGGGAGAATCAAAGCTATAAAGGCGAGCCCGGTGGAGACGGCGACGCGGGCGGCTATGCCAACGCCGACACCTACGAGCTGTATCTGAGCCTTATCGACTCCCTCCTTGCAAAGAAAGCAGCTGAGGATGCCGAGTTCCAGCGCCAGATTGAAGAGTATAAGTCGCAGGGCATCCGCGCATCCATCGTGGAGGATGAGAGTGCAAAGTGGGCGGTTTTTGCGATTTCCAGCAACCGCAAAAATCAGGCATTCTTTAACTACTATGGACCGCGCAAGCTCGTAACGGGCGAGCCAGCGCCTGACCAGCCGGAGCAGCCAACGGGCGGCACGGGCAAAATCGTGCTGAAGAAAACTGCCGGTGGGACCACAACCGGTCTCGCCGGTGCACGTTTTAGCATCTACTTTAACGGTCAGATCGTCGGCAGCGACATTACCAATGCGCAGGGCGAGATCTATGTTGAGGATGCCGCGACCGGCCTTTGGAGCTTTGTTGAGACCTCCGCACCGGACGGCTATTGCGTCGATCCCGCACCGAAGAGCGTGTACGTGGATGTGTCCGAGGGTGACCGCGAATACACCGTTGCGGCGGTCAACTACGAAAAGCCCGATATGAAGATTACTAAGCGCGACGCCATGAGCGGTAAGCCTATCGCGGGTGCGGTGTTCTCGGTGAAGTCCGTCACCGGCAGCTATTCCACCTCCGTCACGACCGGGACGGACGGTTCCGCAACGCTCTCGGCCATTCCTGCCGGTGTCTATGTTGTGCGTGAGGAATCCGTTCCCGAGCCGTACATCGTAACCAATACCGAGCAGACCGTGGCGCTGCGCCCCGGCAAAACCTCCGAGGTCACTTTCGTTGACTATGAAAAGCCTGGTCTTGAAATTGTCAAGAAGAACATCGCCAACGGAGAGCCCATCGAGGGCGTGACCTACCGCATCGAGCAGATCGACGGCAGCTTTTCTACCAGCGCCACGACCGATAACCATGGGCGGATTTTCCTCGACTCTGTTCCTGTTGGCACATTCAAAGTAACGGAGATCAATGTCCCCAGTCATGTCATTCTCTGCCCCATCCCCCAGGAAGTGGCGTTGAAACCCGGCGAAACCTCTACCGTCACCTTCTTCAACGCCCTCAAGCCCAGTCTGGAGATCCGCAAGGTGGACAGCGTCACCGGTGATTCCGTCAAGGGTGCCAAGTTCCAGATCTGGTATGCCAGCAACCATACTGATACCGGAGAGCTGAACGATCTCGGCGTTCATTACACCGATGAGAGCGGCAAGATTATTCTCCCCGAAGTCAAGGATGGCTGGTACAAAGTAACGGAATTGGAACCGGCGTCCGGGTACACCATCAAGGAGCCTGCCACGCAGGAATGCTTCATCTCCGGTGGTGAGAGCAAAGTCCTGACCTTTGAGAACATGCCTCTTTCCGCAATCATCATCCGCAAGGTGGATAGCGAGAGCGGTCAGCCGCTGGAGGGTGCATGGTTTAGAATCCGCTACCTCGGCGGCACCTCCGGTACAGGCGGCACTGTGGTTGGCGAGTACAAAACATCCAGCAATGGCACCATCGTCGCGACTGGTCTCAAGGCAGGCACTTATGTCTGCGAAGAGATCTCCGCGCCGGACGGGTATGTGATCACCGACGCCGCGGAAACGGTCTATCTCTCTGGTAAGGATCAGGACGTCATTACCGTGACCTTCGGTAACGATAGGATGGGCTCGTTGCTTGTTGTGAAAAAGGACGCCGTGACCGGCGCACCCATCTCCGATGTAGAGTTCTTCATCACCGATTCGGACGGAAGTGTGATCGGCAACGCCAACGGAAAGTATGTGACCGATAGCGCGGGCACTATCCGCATTGACGGTCTGACCCCCGGCATGACAGTCATCGCCCGTGAGGTGCGGGCAAAAGACGGCTACATCCTCGACGATACCCCGCAGAGCATCAAGATCAAGCGAAACTCTGTCATGACGTTGGAATTTCGCAATCAACCCAAGGGCGGCGTTTTGGTGAAAAAAGTTGACTCCGTAACAAATGAACCTATCTCCGATGTAGAGTTCCTCGTCACGGATTCTGCCGGGAGCCTTATCGGCAACGCCAACGGCAAATTCGTGACGGACAGCGTGGGTACTTTCACGATTATGGATGTTGCACCTGGTACGACGCTTATCATCAAGGAATCGCGCACAAGAGACGGCTACCTGCTGGATGACACGCCGCAGACCGTCAAGGTCAAGTCTAATGATATTGTCACGGTAGAGTTCAGAAACCAGCCGCTGGGCGGACTTCGGATCGTGAAGCTGGATAGTATCACGCATAAGCCGCTAGAGGGTGTCGAATTCAAAGTAACCTATGCTGACGGCAGCTTTGTTCCTGACAAGAACGGTCAGATCAGCTCCAACGGCATCTACAGAACCGATAAGAATGGAGAGGTATTGATCTCCGGGCTGATCGGAACTTTTGTTGTTACAGAAACCAAGACGCTCTCCGGCTACATCATCGATGAGAACACTCGCAGTCAGACTGTTGTCATCAACCCCAACGACCTCCAAACCTTGACCTTCTACAATGCCCCTTCCGGTGGATTGCAGATCATCAAGTCCGACGAAGACACTGGTGAGCGAATTGGGAATGTCAAGTTCGAGATCCGCAAGATGAATGGTGAGATCATTGGCACCTACACCACCGACCGAGATGGCGTCATCAGTATTCCGAACGCGGAAAGTGGATGGTACACCATTGTTGAACGCAAAGCGGCAAACGGTTATGCGCTCGACACCACCCCCGTCAATGCCTGCGTTAAGGATGGCGAGACCACAACGGTAGAGATCACCAATCAACGCATGTGTTCCATCATGATCCATAAGGTTGATGCAAACACTGGAAAGGGCATCTATGGCGTTAAGTTTGTCATTTACGATTCTGGTAAGAACCCAATCATGGAAGTAGAAACGGACCAGGACGGCTACGCCTATGTCCGCGATGAACTCACTCCCGGCAAATACTATATCCGTGAGTTGGAAGCTGCCGATGGCTATATTCGCGATGAACAGTATAAAACTGTTTATGTGGAAGCTGGCAAGTGCACACAAATCGAATGGGAGAATAGCGCTGTTACTGGTCAAATTCAGATTACCAAGTATGCTGCTGAGTCCAATGCTATTACCGGTCAGGCTGGTGGCGTTACGCTTAAAGGGGCAACCTTTGAAATTGTCCGCGAGCGCAGCAGCAAGGTAGTAGATTATATTACCACCGATGCGAGAGGCGTTGCGGCTTCCAAACCGCTCCCATTAGGCCGTTATCTCATCCGAGAGGTATCTGCGCCAGCGTACTATCAGGTGTCTGCCGAAACCTTTGATGTAACGCTCGAATACGCGGGACAGATCATTAAGCTGGCGGCTTATAATAAGCCTGCTGAGCTGGGAGTTACACTGACGAAGGCCGGAATCAAAGAAGTACTGGCGGGCAGTAAAATGTCCTACCGCTTTACAATCGCTAACACCTCTAATGTGGATTTGCAGAATTTCTACTTCCATGACAAGATCCCTTATGATGTAACGACCGTGTCTGCTTTGACTACCGGAACCTATAATGCACGGCTCACTTACCGAATCCTTTATAAAACCAACTACAACGATTATCGCGTGTTGGCCAGCAATCTTCTCAGCACCAATAATTACTCCTTTGGCCTAAGCGGTTTGCAGCTTATGGCCGGCGAAGTCGTGACAGATATTTACTTCGACTTTGGAACTGTCCCCTCTGGTTTTCAGAGTGTGACAAAGCCGACCCTCATGGTATCTGTTAACCCGAGAACAGCAAATAAATACTATGTGACAAACCGAGCTGATGCCGGCGGAAAATTTGGAGAGACCTGGCAGTCCGCTAATGCAAGTTGGATTACCATTGTACGCAATCTCACTCCCGTCAGGAAACCTATTCTTCCTAAAACCGGCTACTAAAAACGATAAAGGGCAGCGATAGAAAAACTATCGCTGCCCTAACTAATTCGCTGATACAAGCGGTTCAAGAGGCGGTGGTTGCCTTGATAAGGACGCTTGTCAAAACACGCTGACTCTCTCTGCTACAGGAATCACAGAACTGATTCTTCATTGCAAATTCCATGGCATTCGCGATGCGCTTGAAGTCTTTTACCTCTAAGGCATCTTCTGTAAGGTGACGATGTACCAGCAGATATGCGTCGCGAACGTCTGCGGAGACATTTGCTCCGGAGAAAAGAGTCTCGATTATGCCGTCAATCATTGCGATCTCTTCGCTCGTAAAAACCAAAATTCTCACCTCACATGGTGTCGATTATAGCAGACAGCGGTCGTAATTTCAAGGAAAGATGTAGGCGGCAAAAATGGCAGAGAGACATTACTCTTTCTTAGAGCATGAGGAGATGACCAATGAAACCAAACAAAGGATTTATTACTGTGCTCATGATGGTGCTTATCAGTATATCACTGTCCACTTTCTCGCGTGCCGCTTTCGACACCTTTTCTGATGTCCCGAATGATTCACCGTTCCATGAAAGCATATTCTATCTCGCCGAACGCGGCATCGTTTGCGGTGAAGGAAATGGTCGATACGTACCGGATGCACCTGTTACCGTGCGCCAGTGGGCAACGATGCTCTGCCGCGCATTGGGCGACGCTGCCCCGCTTAATTATGATGATGACTGTATTCGGCAGGGCTACTCAGATGGATGGCTGGAGATGACAGCTATTACGGCACCGGATTCTGACCTTTGCCGCTATGCCATCTACAAAAGCGGCTTTGCCGCCTTTGGTGTTGACCTTTACAGTTTACAGCTCTACCCGAACGAGGGCAAGCTGTCCCAACAGAGCGAAGTCCTTCGCGCTGCTGCGGATTTTGGCCTGTGCGAAGAGACATGCGACGGGACAGAAATCATCACACGAGGAGAGGCTGCGGAGCTTCTTTATGCGCTGCTGACCAAGACGTTTGCTGTTGTGCCGCCGCCTATGTTAGATAATATACCTCTGGACAACAAAGCGGGCGTCGCTTTGAACAACTACTTGTTGGAGATTCAAAAAATTCCCGAATCAATGATGCAGTCATTTGCCGAAAAGGGCTGGCAGTATGTTATCGATTTCGATTACCTTGCAAAGCTGAGCAAAAAATATGATCTTGGCTGCACCGGGGCGACCATCTATGAAGGCCGTAAAATCATCATATCCTCAGCGGAGTCCACCATTCACGAATTTGGACACTTCCTCGATGGAATGATGGGCTTTCCTTCCCGGACGAAGGGCTTTTATCAAAGAGAGTCTGCATCGGCAGCATCGCTCCTCCGTACATATGCGCTTACCGACGCGCAGGAATATTTTGCGGATTGCTTTGTGTACTGGATCAAAAATCGCGGTGATGGCAAAAAGATGGCAATGCTGCAAAACGCTGCGCCTGAGACCTATCATTATTTCAAGATGCTCGAGGAAAATGACTGGAAACCCAGTTTATCCCCTTAGTTCCAAGGAGAACCTTATGAAAAGAATTTACCATTTCTATTTAACTTGCATGACCCTCACGTTGACTATGCCCATGATGATCGTCAGCGTCTTCGCGGTGGATGATATGTGGACAGTAGCCAATAACATCATCGTAGATGTTTACGGGAAAATTGTCGGTGTCAGCACGGTTCTGGCAGGGCTGATGTCCGCTGTTGCGGTGATCGGCGCAAAGCTTTCCAATAACCAGCACAAAGTCGATCAGGCGTGGGACTGGCTCAAACGCATTTGGATCGCCTGGGCAATCATCAACGGCATCGGCGCATTCATTGCATATGTTGCGCCGCTGTTCAACGGCCTTGCGACACTGACCCCGTAAAAGTAGAGATAGCTCCGGCAAAAGGAGGTGTCCACATTGCTTGAGCTGATTTTCCAGGGATTTATGGAGTGGGCTTATGGGCTTGCGCTGGAATGCTGGGAATATTTTTCATCATCGCTGCTGAGTATTATGAGCATGGATTATGCGTACATGAAAAGTCATGTCCCCGTGATGGTCAGCATCGCACAGGTGCTTCTGGCCGTTGGCTGGGCGCTCCTGATAGGCAATCTTGTCTTTCAAGCCCTCAAAAGTATGGCAGTCGGCCTCGGCTTTGAAGGAGAAGACCCGAAACTATTATTTACCAGGACCTTTGTGTTTGCCTTCCTGCTGATGGCGAGTCCGCAGATCTGCGAAGTGGGACTAAGCCTCACTGCAAGAATCATAGAGCTTTTAGAGATACCTGATGCCATCAACGTGACACTTGTGGACGAAGGAGTGTTCGGTTCTCTCGGTGCGGCTTGGCTGCTGGTGATCATCTTTGGCCTGATTATCATGTTTAAGGTATTTAGGCTTTTGCTGGAGATCGCGGAGAGATATGTGATCCTTGCTGTGCTTACGATGACCGCACCGCTGGCATTTGCAATGGGAGGCAGCAAAAGTACGTCAGAGATATTCGGGGGCTGGTGCCGGATGTTCGGGAGTATGTGTACGCTGATGGTGACGAATGTAATCTTTTTTAAGATGCTGCTTTCCGTCTTGTCTAATGTACCAAGCGGCCTCGATATAATCCCGTGGATCGTTCTGGTTTTGACGATTGTAAAGGTTGCCAGGAAAGCGGATGCTATCATTACTCGTATCGGGCTGAACCCCGCCATCACCGGTGACTCTCTCGGTCGGGGCTTCCCCGGCACGTTGACCTATATGGTCATGCGTTCCGCTACATCTCATATTACCAAGACCATCGGTAAATCCACCGGAAAAGGTAACAGAGGAGCTGCGTCCGGCTCGACCACAGGAGGGCCGCGCATAGGCGGCGGCCCATCCGGAGCGCACAATGCTGCCGGTCATACTGCAAGTTATCAGGCTTATCAAGCCACACAGCAGCAGAATACTTCGCAGGGGGCGGATGGACAAGGCTTTGTTTCTCAGCGTGAAAGCGTTCAATCAGGTGGAGCACAGACGGCCACGCAGGAACATTTCTCGAATTCGTCGATGCAGAATACTTCTTCGATCCGGCAGACAGCATTTAGAGGAGCGGAAGCACGAAAGAGCTCTGTGCCATCTGGGATGCGGAGAGCGCCTGCTTATGTGACCTCTGTAGATCGCGTTTCTCCGTCCAGTGCGCAAACACCCGCCGCTGGGTATGATACATCGGGTAACAAGACTACTTCGACGGTAAGAGAGCAGAGCAATGTGACGGCTTCTATCCGAACAGCTAATTCTGCTCAGCACTCCTTATCAGGAAACGCCTCACAGCACGAGATGGCAGGAAGATCACCTGCGCCCATGTCTACGCGTATGACTCAGGCAAATATGCAGGGTGTGCGGAGCAAGGTGAATGACCGCTCTGCACAACGGCCTGAACAGACGGAAAATGCAGCGGCACAGTCCATTGATCACGCAGTTCCGGCCGCGGCGCAGAGACCGTCGCCCGGCGGCGCAGGAATCTCATCCTCGCCCGCGGTCAGCGGCCAGCACTCGTCACAGCCTTTCGGGATGGGAACACGTTACACGCAGCGTCCATCTTGTCGAGGTGTCGGCGAGCAGAAACCGGAAGCAATTCGCTCCGGCCACGCAGGAACATCGCCCACACAGCATGCACCATCCTCCGTCGTTGAATCGGCACGCAGTTCAAGTGGACGAGCAGCACATCCATCCTCATCCACTCAAGGATATATCGCCGGTTCACGGCCTGACAGGAACATCCCACAGGGCAGTAATGTTCCTCCTAATCAAACACGGAAGTCCAATAACAGCCCTGCCCAGCAGGAAACGCGACCGATTGGGATCCGAAATGAGCCTTCGGCAAAAGGAATGTTTTCCGCTCAGCGCCCCGACCCCGCAGGAAATAGAGCGGATGTCTCTCAAGGGACGCTGACACGGCCAACAACAGGAAATCGCGCCGCGGCATCAAAGAGCGTCTCAATGCCGTCCACCCTTATTAAGGGCAGCGTAAAAAATAGCAAAGAGATATCCTCAAGTAGAAAACAGCGGAGGGAAAAGCATGAACGAAAATGATAAATCCCGCTCAGGGCTTCAAACAGCGGTAGATTTTGCCCATGCTGCGAGGGCTGCCAAACGTATTATGCAGGCGGCTGCGGCATCCGGTGTGCATGGAGCAGCAGCTGCCACGGCCAGAGAAGCGTTTCCACTTCTCTTAAAAGTCCTGATTGCTGTACTTGTCGTCTTCATTGCGGTGCCTATGGTGATTTTTACGGCACTTCCCAATATTTTTTTCGGTTACAATTCCTCGGGCACTGATACCGTCGTACAGATGACGCAGCAAGCCATGACACTTGGCGGCGTGTACATGACACTTGGCATTTTTGAGGGAGCGCAGATTGACTCCGTCGTGACAGGCATTGCCGCAGAGTACGAGAAAAACGGAACGACTATTGATCATATTGTAGTGTCCAGTGCTATGACAGATGATGACCTTCTTTGGGTCATTGCTATCAACTCTGCCGCGCATCAACAGGACCTCAATACTATGAGCGCTGATCTTATCCGCAACTTCTGCAAATCGAGCTTATCCTATACGCCTTCACTCAGCTTTATGGATAGCGGCGATGATGGCGTCGTAACGACCCTGCGAATAGAGGTCAAGCACCTTGACCCGGAAAAACTCATGGACGAGCTGGGCTTTGACAGTGAGGCACGGCAATGGGCAGGAGCGCTTTACGAAACACTCGAAGAGAGTGATGCCATCAACAAGTACAAGTCCTACTATGAGGCTTACCAGCCAGGCTACGGCGGCGATGGGCCATATTCCGGCGATGTTGAATACGGCAGCGGCTACGATAACGAGATCGATATATCTGGATTTGTTGATCCCAGTACAAAGAACAATCTGGATCTTGCGGCTTACGCCATACAGGCATGGGCGAACAACTGGGGCTATGTGTGGGGCACTTATGGAAATGTTCTTACGCCAGCCCTCTTTGAGTACAAAAAACAGCAGTATCCGGACGGTGTAGGAAACTACGCCGATTTTATTAAGGAACACTGGCTTGGCCGCCGTACCGCAGACTGTATCGGTCTCATCAAGGGCTACGGCTGGCTGGATACAAAAAGCATGACTATCCGCTATGCAACGAATGGGATGCCCGACTACGGTGCCGACCAGATGTACCATGCGTGCAAAAACGCCGGAACATTGAATAAAGACTATGGCACCGTATCTACCATGCCTGAAATTCCCGGCCTGATGCTTTGGAAAAGCGGGCACGCAGGCGTTTATATCGGCGGTGGATATGCCATAGAAGCCATGGGGACAAGCAAAGGCGTTGTGAAAACCAAGGTCAGTGACCGAAACTGGCAAGGCTGGGGAAAGCTCCCCTATATTGACTATCGGGAGGGAAATTGATGGAAAGAATGACCCGTCTGCGTGCGATACGCTTGAAATATGGTATTTCACTGGTCGAGCTGGAGCGTCATAGCCACGTCAGCAATCAATATCTGAGTGCGCTGGAGCTGGGAAATGTCAGCCGCACGGCAAACAACGAAGAAGTTCTTGGCTGTGCGATAGATGAGATCATCCGTTCGCGCAAGAGCTCGCTTTTTGGGTTAGAGCAGATGATACGACAGTATCGCGGACACTTATTAGAAACCGTGGAGGTGGAAAAAGGTGAATTATGAAGTCTACCACATTCCCTCAAACTTTACAGATGCAGGACGCATCATGGGCCTTTTTGAACTTCGAAATCTGGTAGAGGCAGTGATTCTGACAGTCCCAGCCTTATATCTCTGCATTGCATTTCTCCCATTTGGGCTGACTGCAAAGATCATAGTGACACTGGTGGTCGTTGTACCGGTGGGAGGCTTCGGCCTTATTGGAATCAACGATGACAGTATGACACGGTGGCTGGGTTACTGGTGGCAATGGCGGAGAAGACGTCGGATCATTTTATTTCGAGGGGAGGTCAGAACATGAATCTGAAGGATTTAATTTTTGGCGGCGGGGTGAAGTCGGGAGGCGACGGAGGTACATACCGCGACAGCATTCAGGCATGGCTGCCCATCAAAAATATCATCGGTGGGGTTGTCATTACAAAGGATGGCCGATTTGTGAAGATACTTGAACTCCTGCCGGTCAATATCTATTTGAAGTCCCCTAATGACAGGCAAAATATCATTTCATCTTTTGCTGCATATCTCAAAATTGCCCCAAATGATTTGCAGATGGTGGCGCGTACACTGCCGGCGGATACGCAGGCATATGTGGAGCAGATGCAGCGTTATGCCGAGAAGGAAGACAATGAGGCCTGCCGGGAGATGATCGAAGATAACATTCAGGAGATCGGCAACGGGATCGCGAGTGATGCCATGCGGCATCGCTTTTTCCTTGTCTTTCAATACGAAGCAAGTATGAGAGCCAAACGCAACACCGTAGATTCCATTATTCAGAGACTCAACGAAGAGGCTGATACCGCGCGGCGATACCTTGATGTCTGCGAACTTGAGGTGCTGGAGCCTCGGTATAGTGATAACTTTGTCCTAAAACTGCTTTATGAGATCCTAAGTAAGAAAACCAGTCAGCGTGTCCGGCTGCCGGATGGCGTATTTGATATGACGACGGCCGTACACGGCATTTATGAGGAGTAATCATGCAAGTGAAAAAGAAGTCCCGCAATGCAGCGACGAAAAAAATCCAAAAGGCGCCTCCGAAAGAGAAGCGCACAAAGAAAGAACGAACCGAACAGCCGCTTTTGAAGCGTGTGATCTTCGGTGAAGAGAGACCCGACCTCACAGAACTGGAGGCCGGATCTACTACGATCCTCGATATTTTGGCACCGACCACTGTGGATACGAAAAGCAAGGACTACATTGTTGTAGACGGCGTATACCATACCTATCTTTATATCACAGGGTATGGCTATGCAACCACTGTCGGCTCATGCTGGCTTGCCCCGTTGGTAGAGGCTGGTGAGGGAGTCAACATGAGCTTTCTTGTCAAGCGGCAGTCGAAAGAAAAGATCCTTTCTAAAATCGCTCAGACGACGATGGTGAACCGCTCCCGCATGCGAGACGTAGGCGATACCCGTCAGGACTACGAAGAACTGGATAGCGCCATCAATTCTGGCCTTTACCTCAAGGACGTCATGAACCGTCAAGGTGAGGACTTTTACTATATGCACACCCTCATTGAAGTTACGGCTCCTGATCCAGAGACACTGGAACAGCGGGCAACAGAAGTGGAAAAGCTCTGTGTGTCCGTGGACATGATCGCCCGGCGCTGTGACTACAAAAATGAGCAGGCGTTTTTATCCTCGCTTCCCATTCTGGCCCTTGATCCAGACATTGAACGTAAGGCTCGGCGCAATGCGCTGACATCCGGTGTGGCTGCGGCATTTCCTTTTGCCTCTTATGAGCTGAGTGATCACAACGGGATATTCCTCGGGCTGAATCTCTATAACCGCTCTCCGGTATTCCTTGACCCATACGATGACTACAAGTACACCAACGGAAATTGGTGGATCGGCGGCTCTACCGGTGCAGGCAAGACCGTTACGCTCCAGTGCCTCGGCGGCAGGCTTCGCCAGCAGGGCAAGCGCGTTATCATCATTGCCCCGAAAAAAGGGCATGAGTTCCGCCCGCTCTGCGAAAAGCTGGGCGGGCTGTATCTGCGAATGTCGCCTTCCTCTAAGGATTGTCCGAACCTGATGGCAATTCGGCGCAAGTCGCTGGATTCCTACGCAAAGCTGAAAAACATCGCCGCCCGCGACGATTCCGTGCTGGCCGATAAGATCTCACAGCTTATTATCTGGTTTGCGCTCAAGAAAAAGGACCTGAGCGAGGAGGATAAGAGCCGCCTCGATTCATCGCTGGTAGAGGTGTACGGGCGCTATGGCATTACCTTTGATAACAGTTCCATCGTGGACGAGAATGGGGATTTCCGCACCATGCCGATCATTTCAGATTGGTACGATGTACTTTCTCAAAATCCGGATACGCGTTATCTGTCAGTAGTTCTCTCCCGTTATGTCACAGGCTCTGCCGCTGCTATGGCAAGCCGAAACAATATTGATCTTGATAACAAGTACATTGTTCTTGACCTCTCAGGAATGCCGGATGACATGATCGCTGACGGCACCTTTTGGGCGACCAGCATTGCCTATGATCTTATCATGAGCTGTGAAAGCGATCTCTCCGCTCTGCTGGCAGACGAGCTGTGGAGCCTTGTGGGTGCTACAGCCAATCCACAGGCTGCCGGTTTCGTTCTGGAAATGGTGAAGACGATTCGCGGTCTTGGCGGGATTGCTGTCACGAGCACGCAGGGGATGCAGGACCTTTTTGGCTTGGATGGCGGCAGCTACGGCAAAGGTATTCTGGATGCCAGCCGTATCAAGCTCGTCATGCAAATGGAAGAACAGGAAGCAAGGCTCATCCAAGATAAGTTGAACTTATCTGAAGATGAGGTGCGTCAAATTACCCGCTTTCGACGTGGTGAAGGACTGCTTTGCATTGGCTATAACCACGTGCCCGTGGCCTTTCACACAACTCCTAAGGAGTATGAAGCAATCACCACATCGCCCACTGACCTGCGCAGGGGCAGATCGGAGTATGGGGATGAATGACATGAAGCGAGACCTGATCCGTATTCAGGAGCTTGTGGGGATGGCTTTCAGCGAGACTGGATCATTAGTGGCATTGACTGACGGTGGGCAGATGAATCCAAATAAACTGCAAAAGACGCTGGAGCAGACGATGGAACAATTTGAAGCAGCCACTCTGGAACTGCGAAAACTCTGCGAGCGGTACGCACCGGGAAGCGGGGGCTTTGCGAAAAAGCCGATTCTGCCATCCATGGATGTAACGGGCAGCGTGGAGGCCTTTGGCTATGGCTGGCTCCATATCACGATCAATACGCTGCTGCCCCATTGCCGGTATCAAAGCCCAAACTGGCTCAGCGATACCATTCGGCGGCTGCTGGACAGCTATGAGGCGTGTGGAAAGGAATTGCCGTTTTTTGAGCGGGCCATGCTGATCATTGATGAGCATACCGCCATGGAAGGCCGGCATATTTTCGATCAGGACAACAAGGGGTGGAAGGCGGTCAGCAACGCCATCAAAGGAAGACTTATTCCGGATGATGACCAGCATACGCTGGCAGTCGCCCTTCTTTCTACGGCAGTGCAAAGCCAGGAGTGCTGTCATATCACCGTCCTGCCCCTGTCCGATGCTCATGACTTTTTCTCCGCACATTCCAGTGACTATGCCCCCGGAAACTTCTATTTCGGTGGATGGTGCTGATGGGCAAAGCAGGTGAAAAAGCTGCGAAAACACCCAACAGATTGCTGCCTGATTTCAAGCGCCTTGGAGCTGCTTTGCAGCGCGGCTGGCCTGTTGGGTGTCAGCGGGCTTGGAAGGCTTGAAACAACAGCTTTTTTGAGAAGTGTTTTTGGCCGGTTTTCGCATACTGACCTGTCTACTATGTGGGGGCAACAGGCTGCGCCCACATAGCGGCTCGTAAGGACGCCGAAATTGTTCTTGCGCCGTTTTCGGCGCAAGGGCGATTTCGGCGTTCGCAGGAATTGGGAAGGGAGTGGTTCATGTGTGCTTATGAGCGTAAGAGATATGGATGTTCTGAGGCTTCTCTGCTGGTGTCAAAATGTGCGTCCCGATGATTTGAGCAGTATCTCTACAGAAACAGAGCGTGAAAACTTGATAACGCTGGGCTTGATCAAACGCCATCAACGAAGTGACACGCTGCTTCTCACAAACAGCGGTAGAGCCTTTTTGCAGGCAGCCTTAGAGGGTGATGTTCCAAACTTGACGCTCTCGTACCATGATGCGGCGATTGAGCGGCGTGTGCGGCTTTCCGCTCTGATGATGACTGCTTACCATGCGGGGATCAATGTATTCACAATAACAGCGAACAGTCTGGCGGAGCCTTCCACGCTGTTTATTACTGCGATTACAAGAAGCCGCGGACACAATCCATGGGGCAGCGCCCGCGTCGGGGCGATTGCACATCTGGGCAGCACTTACTACGCGGTACATTATATCTATTCTGGAATCGGCCGCATGGCGGTCAATGACGAACTGGCAGCGTTTCATAATCACACCAATTTCGGCAAAGACACGCAGCGCGCCTTTCTTTTTGCCGGAGCTTCCTACGCTGACATCATAGAGGAACTCAAGGTGCGTGATGAAAAGCGGGATACCAAGCTGATCCGATACAGCGAAGCCTATCGAGGACTTCATTATCCCGTTCACCTGCTCTCCTGCGATGAAACAGGCGCGCGGCAGCTTCAGATCATGGCTGTTCCGGACTACCGCGTGAAGCTTGCAAAGCTGATGCTGCGCTCTGCTTACCGCCCTCCGCCGGAGGATGCTCCTGCGTGGGACGCCATCTACCAGAACCGCCCCTTCGTCATTGGAGCGGATATGAACCTGCGGCGGATTGATGCCGCCATCGCAAGCGCAAAAAAGAGGGGATGCCTGCCGATTTCACTGGCCGCCTTGGATGCTCAGGGTGATGCGGTGCTGCTGCGGCGCTATAAAGATACCGGCTACGCCGTCATCTATAAGGTGACAGAGAGCGTTCTGACGGAGCTGTTTGGCCGTCCGCCGTCGCTCTATCTTCCCCCTTGCACACAATATCTGACGAAGAAAGGAGCCGTGGTGGATGCCCCGCTTATCCAAGTTGATCGAAAAGATAGAGGATCGCCTCGCAAATAAATGGGGCTGCTGGTATGAACGAAATAAGGCCCGCGTGCCGCTGTATGCGGTGCTGGGCGGCATCGGCTGGTATCTCTACGGAATGTTCCTCAATTCCCTCAAGCTGGGAAAGGAATCCGTATTCAACACCACCGGTGAAGTGATCGAGAGCATTTGGGTATTCAACCCCTTCAAAAATCTCTTCGCTGTTTTTACGCCCTTTGGCCTTGGCGTTTCCGCCTTCATTGCCCTTATGGTCTGCCTCATTACGAAAAAAGGCTACAGCTGGTTTTCAGGCTACAAATTTACCCGGGACGCCCGCGGCTTTGATATCCTGCCGGACGGCACTCACGGCACCTCCGGATTTGCGACAAAAAAGGAGCTTGCTGAGCATCTGGAGCTCGGCAGCGCTGAAGAAGTTACCGGAATGCTGCTTGGACGCATTAAGGCGCGGCCAGATGATCCGGAAAAATACGCTACCTACGTGGCGCACCGCATGAAGCCCGGGGAAAACAATAACATCCTCTGCATCGGCGCACCCGGCTCCTATAAGTCCAGAGGCTTTATCATTCCCTTCCTCATGGGCTGCGCGCAGCGAAGCAGCGGCGGACACCATGAATCCGTTGTCGTGACCGACCCCAAGGGCGGTGCGACACGTTCCTAACTGAAAAGGTTAGGCGTGGAGCCAAAAGAAATGAAGAACGAAAGGAGCTTCTGAAAAAATATGGTTTCATAGAACTGATTATCCGACAGGTGGAATGATGGGGTAACGCCCGGAAACGCCTGCTCTAATACTCCGAATGGCGTGGCGGCAGCTAAGTGCCAAAGCGTCATAAGCTCGGTGAAGTCGGCTGAGAGCGTACCCTAAAGACGCGAAAGCGGTACAGGAACAGCGAACCAGAGGTGGTCGAGTGCGTGATAGGCCGGGAGTCCAAGTAAGCATCTATGGTTAGAATCCGCTATGCAACAACATGGCGGAGGCGTATTCTCGATTGTACGGGTCTAAATCGGGTATTGGTCTAACCGGCCAATCTCACCATCGTGTGAGGCCTGTGGGGATGAGTAAAACTCTGCCTTTATGAAAGTCCCTGCGCCGTTACAGGCGGCGGCAAGCAGGCAGGCTTATAG